>OFTY01000046.1_pt1 | contig 146622 bp, 140 predicted proteins | sample 1775061 | NCBI WGS metagenome assembly OFTY01 (sample SAMN08195773, study PRJEB24354) | sludge metagenome | isolation source: sludge from phenol fed wastewater aerobic bioreactor B | place: India: Nagpur | collected 2016-09-16 | reverse complement strand
AAAGAACGTTTTCTTATTTGAGAGGGCAAAACTAATCCCTTTTTTATCCGCATAAAAACTTTTTTAAACCTTTTTTTTTATTTTTCAAAACACTGTAATCCAAAATATTAAACCCTGCTAATATTCACGAAAAGTGGAAATCAAACCCCGGACAACCGAATGGTGGTCGCGTTTGTGACGCAATAAAGTCCAAATGAAAAGCTAAAAAGTACCAGGAAATATTTTTCTGTATCTTAAACAGTACAGATAAATAATATGTAAATTCGCAGAAAACTATTATGAGAAAATTATTTTTACTTATTACAAGCCTTATCTTTCAACAATTTAGCGCACAAAATCTAGAAGTCATTCCTCTTGGAGTATATGGAGGAATAGACGAAAGCAACCTATCTTCTTATTTAGTGGGAGTTAAAAAAAACAACAGTTATTTAGCTTTAGATGCCGGAACTTTAACTTCTGGAATAAAAAGAGCTATCGCACTAGATTCTTTTGATACGATTACTGATTCTCAACTCATCTTAAAAAACTATATAAAGGGATATTTTATATCGCACGGACATTTAGATCACGTATCAGGACTTATTATAAACTCTCCCGAAGACTCTTCCAAACCTATCTACGGATTAACCTCTACTCTTGACGTACTAAAAGAAAAATATTTTATCAATGGCTCTTGGAGTAATTTTGCAAATGAGGGAGAAGAACCTATTTTAGGAAAGTATAAGTACAGAAAAATAACTCCTTTACAATCTTTTCCTGTAGAAAACACAGCATTAATTGCAGAAATATTTGAACTCAGCCATGTAAACCCACAAAAAAGCTCAGCCATTTTAATAAAGTATAAAGATGAATATATTCTTTATTTTGGCGATACCGGCGCGGACAGAATAGAGAAAACAAATAATCTGGATATTATTTGGAAACATATTACTCCACTGGTTATCAATAAAAATTTACAAGCTATCCTCATTGAAGTATCTTTCCCAAACCAGCAACCCGAAGAAAAACTTTTTGGACATTTAACTCCAAGTTTATTAAATGAAGAATTTACCAAGCTCGCCGATTATGTTGGAAAAGAAAATTTAGAAGGGCTAAATGTTATTATCACTCATTTAAAACCAAACAGCAACCAAATGGAAATTATTAAGCAGGAATTACTGACTAACAATATCTTTAATTTAAACTACATTTTTCCTGAACAAGGCAAAAAAATATCATTTGAATAACATAAAATAAAGCAATTCTTTTTATACTTATTCACTCGTTTTGGTTTTAGTTTTATTCTTACTGAATAAATAAACTGCTACAAAAGCCGAAAAAGAAGGGATAAGCCAAGGCAATTCATAATCATTTAACGGTAATATTTCTATGATTTTATTAATCTTACCAGCGTAAATTGGTTTGTCTACTTTTTCTGCAATAAAAATACTTAATTGCAATATAGCCACGAGTAATGTAGCCAAAATAGCTGCTACAAAGGGTGCTTTTTTTTGAACGCGTTTACCGAATACTACTATATATATAATCAGTGTCAATGTAATTGGATAGATAAAACTTAAAAAAGGAACTGCATAGTCTATAATATCATCTACTCCATTTACTGCCAAAACCCCAGATAGAACACAGGTAATAATAACAACAAACTGATAACTCAGCTTACCATTTGTCAATTGATTAAAAAACGTCCCGGTAGCGCACACTAACGCTATTGCTGTTGTCAAACAGGCCAATGCTATACATAAAGACAGGGCAACTGTTCCTTTTTGTCCTAAAATACTATGAGAAATATACAGCAATAATTCCGTTCTTTTTAAATCGCCTGACATATAGTACCCTGAGGTAGCCCCCAAATAAACTAATCCACCGTACACAAGCAACAAACAAACAATAGCAATAGCTCCTGATACAAACGTAACTTTTGTTTTATCTTTCAAACTAACGTATCCTTTTGCTTTTACAGCGGAAATAATAACACCTGCATAAATGACTGAAGCCAGAACATCCATAGTTTGATATCCCTCCGTAAACCCTATTTTAAAGGCACTTTCATTAGTTACTGAATTTAAAGCTGATGTATCCAATGGAAACAACACTCCTATTACAATCATTATCATTAATATAATCAGCAATAATGGCGTTAAAAATCGTCCTATGATATCAACTACTCTTGATGGTGAAATTGACAAAGTCAATGTAATTCCAAAAAAAATAATGGAAGATATTATCGGATTAAAATCAGACCAAAGAGGCAATATTCCCACTTCATAAGTAGTAGCTGCAGTACGAGGAATGGCTACAAAAGGTCCTATACTTAAAACTATAGTTGTTGCTAAAACCCAACCTAATAAACTATTTATCCTTTTCCCTAAATCTGTAAATTCATCTCCTGAATACAAGACAGCCAATATTCCTAAAAAAGGTCCTAAAATAGCCGTTATCGCAAAACCAGAAACCGCAAAACTCCAATCTCCTCCGGTAAAAACGCCGATTATTGGAGGCAAAATAATATTTCCTGCTCCAAAAAACATAGCAAACAAGGCAAATCCTATAATCAGAGCATCTTTTTTCTTTTTGTTTTCCATTTCAAATAATATTACCAGACTATTTATCTCATTTTTTGGCTTAACTTTCAGAAAGTTTCGGACAAGCTTAGTTCCTCCAAAAAATCAGTTTGCCAAGATAAAAATAATTCAAGAATTAACTTTGCCCCCGGCAATTCTTTTCCTATTTTCGCCAAATTCGATTCCCAAAAGTATTATGAACTCTATTTTTTCGACAGTACGACTATCCATTTACCCTATAAACACCATTAGTGATAAAAAAGATTTATTGCTTTATCACAATGACAATCTCACGATGCGATGGATTCCGAATGGTCATAAAGTTTGGAACGAAAATGATATAATTAAAAAACTTTCAATCAATACGACACTGTATTCAAAAAAACTCGGACTCTATAAAGTCGTTCTCAATCAAACTAATCAAACAATAGGAGAAATTGGGTTGTTTCCTTATCCGGATAATGAAAATTACGTAGAAATAGGCTATATTATACACAGCCCGTTTTGGAAATCAGGATTAGGTACTGAGTTGGTATCTGGCGTAATTGAGTATATTACCATAAATTTTCAATATACTGGTATAATTGCTCAACTATATTCGCAAAATACAGCTTCAAAAAAATTATGCGAGAAACTAGGTTTTAATCTACTATCAGAAGAAAACATCGCCAACAATCAACAAAAGTTAGTTTATCTGAAGAATATTTCAAAACTATAGAATACCTAAAAACCTTTATATCTTAATTGGCTATCCTTGCTTTATCAACCAACCTCTCAAAAAACGCATAGTTTAGATTATGATATACTTTGGTAAAATAAGTAATAGTACAAAATCTTTAAAATATTTACAAAAAGGTTTTGCAAGAAAAAAAAGACTTTATATATTTGCAGTCGGTTTTGAAGCGAGCTTTTTCAAAGCCAGAATTGATGAGTAAATTTAAGATTTAAAGATAAAAGCAATGAGCAAGAGAACGTTTCAACCATCTAATAGAAAAAGAAGAAACAAACATGGTTTTATGGAAAGAATGTCAACTCCGAACGGTAGAAAAGTATTAGCTGCCAGAAGAGCAAAAGGAAGACATAAATTAACTGTTTCTTGTGAAACAAAACATAAAAAATAATGTTTGAGTTAAAACATAAATAAAGGTGTTACTATTTTTCGTAACGCCTTTTTTTATACTTTTTATCAAGCATATCTCTTACAAAACTTTTATTTTAGCATAACTCGAAAAAATTAAACAACACACAATACGATGCCTAAAGATACTTCTATTAAAACTGTACTGATTATTGGCTCCGGACCAATAATCATCGGACAAGCTTGCGAATTTGACTATTCCGGATCACAATCAGCAAGATCGTTAAGAGAAGAAGGAATTAAAGTTATATTGATTAACTCTAATCCTGCTACAATCATGACCGATCCTTCCATGGCGGATCATATTTATCTTAAACCATTAACCACAAAATCTATCATTGAAATTTTAACTGCTCATCCTGAAATTGATGCCGTATTACCTACTATGGGAGGACAGACAGCATTAAATCTTTGTTTGGAGTGTGACGAAAAGGGAATCTGGTCGGATTTTAATGTGCGTTTAATTGGTGTTGATATTAATGCTATTAATATTACTGAAGACAGGGAGCAATTTAAACAATTACTTGAAAAAATTAATGTTCCTGTTGCTCCAGCTAAAACAGCTACTTCTTATTTAGAAGGTAAAGAAATTGCTCAGGAATTTGGTTTCCCATTGGTTATTCGACCTTCCTTCACGTTAGGAGGGACCGGTGCAGCCTTTGTTCACAACCCCGAAGACTTTGAAGATTTACTTACCAGAGGCTTAGAGGCTTCTCCTATCCACGAAGTACTCATCGATAAGGCTTTATTAGGATGGAAAGAATACGAATTAGAATTGCTTCGCGATAAAAATGACAATGTTGTTATTATCTGTACTATTGAAAATATGGATCCGATGGGAATTCATACAGGAGACAGTATTACGGTAGCACCGGCAATGACACTTTCTGACAGAACTTTCCAAAGAATGCGCGATTTATCGATTAAAATGATGCGCAGCATAGGTAATTTTTCAGGAGGCTGTAACGTTCAATTTGCAGTATCTCCTGACGAAAAAGAAGATATCGTAGCAATAGAAATTAATCCGCGCGTATCCCGTTCTTCTGCTCTTGCCTCAAAAGCAACCGGATATCCAATCGCAAAAGTAGCTTCAAAATTAGCTTTGGGCTATACGCTGGATGAATTGCAAAATCAAATTACAAAATCAACTTCTGCTTTATTTGAGCCTACCTTGGATTATGTAATTGTTAAAATTCCTCGCTGGAACTTTGATAAATTTGAAGGAGCAGACCGTACCCTCGGTTTACAAATGAAATCTGTAGGAGAAGTAATGGGGATTGGACGTTCATTTCAAGAAGCACTACACAAAGCCACTCAATCTTTGGAGATAAAAAGAAACGGCTTAGGCGCAGACGGAAAAGGATACACCAACTACGATCAGATTATTGAAAAATTAAAAAACCCAAGCTGGGACAGAGTTTTTGTAATCTATGACGCTATACAGCACGGTATTCCATTAAGCAGAATTCATGAAATAACTAACATAGATATTTGGTTCCTAAAGCAATACGAAGAACTATATATGTTAGAAAAAGAAATTGCTCTTTATACAGTTGAAACGCTTCCGAAAGATTTATTACTTGAAGCAAAACAAAAAGGATTTGCCGACAGACAAATTGCACACATGTTGAACACGTTGGAAAGTAAAGTTCACAAATTGCGTGAAGACATGAATGTTCAGCGTGTATTTAAACTAGTAGATACATGTGCAGCTGAGTTTTCAGCAAAAACACCATACTACTACTCTACTTTTGAAGCTGAGATAGAAAGACCAGACGGAAGTCGTTACGTGTCTAATGAAAGCATCGTTTCCAACAAAAAGAAAGTAATTGTTTTGGGCTCAGGTCCAAACCGAATCGGACAGGGAATTGAATTCGACTATTCTTGTGTACACGGCGTATTAGCAGCAGAAGAGTGTGGTTATGAAACTATTATGATTAACTGTAATCCGGAAACGGTATCTACAGATTTTGACACTGCCAACAAATTATATTTTGAACCTGTATTTTGGGAACATATCTACGACATTATCAGACACGAAAAGCCGGAAGGCGTAATTGTTCAGCTTGGCGGGCAAACTGCTCTTAAGCTTGCTGAAAAACTAAATCGCCACGGTATTAAAATATTTGGGACAAGTTATGATGCACTTGATTTAGCAGAAGATCGCGGAAGATTTTCTAATCTATTACAAGAGCTAAATATACCTTTTCCAAAATTTGGAGTAGCAAAAACAGCTGAACAAGCTCTGCAACTTGCCGATAAATTAGATTTTCCTTTGTTGGTTCGCCCGTCTTATGTATTGGGTGGACAGGGAATGAAAATTGTTATAAACAAAAAAGAGTTAGAAGAACACGTAATTGATTTGTTAAACTCTATCCCAGGGAATTCTCTACTTCTTGACCATTATTTAGACGGTGCAATCGAAGCCGAAGCAGATGCTATTTGTGACGGAGAAAATGTACACATAATCGGTATTATGGAACACATTGAACCTTGCGGAGTTCACTCCGGGGACAGTCATGCCATGTTACCGCCTTTTAATTTGGGAGAGTTTGTTTTAGAGCAAATAAAAGATCACACTAAAAAAATTGCTGTAGCTTTACAGACTGTTGGTTTAATCAATATACAATTTGCAATTAAAGATGATACTGTTTACATTATAGAAGCCAACCCGAGAGCTTCCAGAACCGTTCCTTTTATTGCTAAAGCATACGGAGAACCTTATGTAAATTACGCTACTAAAGTAATGCTTGGCAAAAATAAAGTAACTGATTTTACATTTAATCCGCAATTAAACGGTTACGCCATCAAAACGCCAGTATTCTCTTTCAACAAGTTTAAAAACGTAAACAAAGCTTTAGGTCCGGAAATGAAATCTACAGGCGAAAGCATTTTATTTATTGAAAACCTAAGAGATGACCACTTTTATGAGATTTACTCCCGTAGAAAAATGTATTTAAGTAAATAATAAGTTATACTAAAAGTCTTGCTAAATAGCGAGACTTTTTTATTTGTCTATAATGCTCACACACCTTTTGCTCTAGTAACTCCGCTTATATTTGTATATACATATTTTATTCCTCCTACACATACCTCAAACTCTATTCTATCACGATGCGAAGATGATGCGGATGCTCGTACTCCTATTACCTTAGCGCTAATTATAAACACACCATCTTCAGTAATATTATGGCGTTTTGCAACAGACTTTCTTATTTTTTCAAGTTCATATGGCGTTATTGTAATATATCCATCTGCTATAGCTTTACGTTCATCATTTTTTGAAAATTTACAAGCAATATATCTCCCCATATCAAATATTTTTCCTTCTAAATCTCTCGTTGCTTTTGTAGTAATAGTCACCTCTTCCAGAGTTGTTGTTTCATTAACTGCTATTTCAGCATCTTTATTATCTTGAGCAAACATCACCAGGCTACTCAGAATAAAAATCATTATAAATATTTTTTTCATAATCGCTTGTTTTTATAATTTATTAATCAAGAATTAAAAATAAAATTTATCTAAGTTAACAAAAAATATTTTAAAAAAATATTTTTTGGATTTAGATCGAATTCAAAATCAATTGAAGAAGAAAACATACTGACTTTTATCCCTACTTTTGAAAAAGAATATGGTCTCTATTTTCTAATTCTAAGTTTAAATTATGTCACAAGAAATTCTAACCCTTCCCTTCCTACTTTTAACGATTACAGCTTTTTTCGTTGGCAGATTTACAAAAAGTAAAACCGTTAATGAAAAACAGATCGGACTACAAGCAGAAATTAACTTTTTGAATCAGCAAGTCATAGGAATTCAAAATGAAAAAAAACGTTTAGACGAACAATTAGAAATCTTGCGCCAGGACAATCAGGAACTTATTGCCCGCATTTCCATTCGAGATACTGAATACAGCAATTTAAAAGAAAAATTGGAACAACAACAGCAAAGCACGCTGGCACTTCAGGAAAAGTTTACTTTGGAATTTGAAAATCTAGCAAATAAAATTTTAGAGGAAAAAAGCGAAAAATTCACCAAGCAAAATAAGGTGAACTTAGAAACACTGCTTTCGCCTTTGCAGGAAAAAATACAGCATTTTGAACAAAAAGTAGAACAAACCCATAAAGAAAGTATTGATTATCACGCTGCGTTACGCCAACAAATTATAGGATTACAACAAACCAATCAAAAAATGAGTGAAGAAACTCTCAATCTGACAAAAGCCTTAAAAGGCGATAATAAAATGCAGGGTAACTGGGGCGAAATGATTTTGGAAAACATTCTCGAAAAATCGGGATTACAAAAGGGCAGAGAATATCAGACACAGCAAAGTTTTTCTACAGAAAATAATTCTCGATTACAACCTGATGTAATTATTTACTTACCTGATAATAGACATTTAATTATAGACTCAAAAGTTTCGTTAAATGCCTATGAACAATTCATAAACTCTTCAGAAGAAAAAGAAAAACAACGTTATTTACAGGAGCACTTGTTATCCATAAAAAGACATATTGAACGTCTTTCTGAAAAAAATTATTTTGAGTTATACCAAGTTTCCAGTCCAGATTTTGTGCTTTTATTCATTCCGATTGAAACTGCCTTTTCAATTGCAGTTAATACAGACACTGCACTTTATACGAAAGCATTTGAAAAAAACATTGTCATTGTTACCCCTTCTACGCTTCTCGCCACGCTACGTACTATTGAAACGATGTGGAGACAACGAAAACAGCAAGAAAACGCCTACGAAATAGCCAGACAAGCTGGTTTACTATATGACAAATTCGAAGGCTTTATTTCAGATTTAAACAAATTGGGTAAAAAATTAGATGATGCTAAATCTGAATACAACAATGCATTTAACAAACTCAGTTCAGGAAGAGGAAACATGATAAACACAGTACAAAAATTAAAAGATATGGGTGCCAAAGCCAAAAAAGATTTGGATCACCAATTAATAGACAAAGCAAGAGAAGAATTATAATTTTAAATTCAAGATAATATTAGAAATACATTAGAGATTTTAAGATCCGATTTATAACGATTACTTTTGCATTTAAATACTGGCATCAGAATTATTAACACTTAATAATCTTCCCATTATGATTTTTAAAGACTTGCACCCGGCAGATATTGCAGAAGCAATTTCAGCAATGAAAAAAAACGAGAGAAATCTTGAATTTTTAAGGCTCTCCTCAGAACTAAAAGTTGAAGTATTTTCTTTTTTGGATATTAATATTCAGGAAGAAATTGTTCGAAGTATGACTCAAGAAGATTATGCAGAAGTGTTAAACAATCTGGAGCCGGATGACCGAACTGAATTACTTGAAAATTTTCCGGATGAATTAATTAAATATTCCATCAATCTTTTAAACGACACCGAAAAACAAATTGCCTTGAATCTTATCGGATATAGAGAAGATAGTATCGCCCGATTAATGACTCCGCTATATATTCAAACCAAAGCCAATAAAACAGTAAAGCAGGTTTTGCAACACATTAAAAAATATGGCAAAAAAGCAGAGACACTAAACTATATTTACGTAGTTGACAATAACAATATTTTAATTGACGACTTAAAAATAGGTCAGCTGCTTTTAGTGGATGAAGAGACCTTAATATCTGAACTTATTGATCATAGTTTTATTTCAATCACTACAACAACTCCGACCGAAGCAGCATTTGATATTTTTGAAAAATACGACCGATCTGCGTTGCCAATTATTACAGAAAAAGGAGTTTTGGTAGGCATTGTTACTTTTGACGACATTTTGGATAAAATTAAAGACCGCGATACAGAAGATATTCAAAAATTCGGGGGGATGGAAGAATTGGATTTATCCTACACCCAAACTCCGCTAATTGAATTAATCCGAAAGCGCGCTGGTTGGCTGATTATCCTTTTTTTAGGAGAAATGCTGACTGCTTCTGCAATGGCACATTATGATGAAGAAATAGAAAAAGCAGTAGTTTTAGCTCTCTTCGTTCCTTTGATTATTTCCAGCGGGGGGAATTCAGGCTCACAGGCAGCTTCTTTAATTATTCGGTCAATGGCTATCGGAGAGCTTAAGTTAAGCGATTGGTGGTATGTAATGCGCAAAGAAATAGCTTCGGGAGTTATGTTAGGCAGTATTTTGGGGTTAATTGGCTTTATACGCATTTTTATCTGGCAGGAAGCCGGCATCTATGATTATGGAGAGTTTTGGTATCTGGTAGGATTAAGCGTTTCTGTTTCTCTTTTGTTTATTGTGCTTTGGGGAACTTTATCCGGCTCTCTAATTCCGTTTATACTTCGGAAATTCGGAATGGACCCGGCTACAGCATCTGCCCCGTTTGTTGCTACTTTAGTAGATGTATCCGGATTGATTATTTATTTTTCAATTGCCGCTATGTTTTTAACCGGAAAGTTATTGTAAGCAAAGGAATGAATAACTTAAACAGAAATGAGGTTCTAAAAAAACCTTATTTTTAATATAATATCTTTAGATCTCTCGTTTAAAAGTATAGTAGAAATATTCGGTGCTTCCATCCCCTATACCATTTTTATCTTCTGTAGTTATTAATTCCCAACCTTCTTTTCCCAATTCATTCAGAATTTGGTCAATTTCAGTCGCATCAAATCTGGATTTCCAAGTCCCTTTTGGCTTTATTTCTACAGTTTTATACTCAAATCTTTTCATTACTATCAAGTTTAATTGTTTATTTTCTCTACTTGTTTTACAATATAAAATGTGTCAGTATCTTTCATCCAAATAAAATCTTTTCCTGAACTATTATAAATATCTGGCTTTGCTTCCTTAATATAGTTTTCAATATTTTCAGCATACTCTTTTTTATACGAATCATTAGCAACTATCATATTTTTTGAAGTACTACAACTTACAAAGAACGACAATCCCAATATTATTCCACAAACTGTTTTCATATTCTACTGTTTTATCTGACAAGATACATACTATTCTTCTTTAAAATGAACTTTTTTCATATTGGGTAAAAATACTGCTATAATGCCTAACAAAGGCAAATAAGCGCAAACGCTGTAAATATATTCAATTGAAGTATGATCTGCCCACCAACCTAAAACAGCAGAACCCAATCCTCCCATTCCAAAAGCAAACCCGTAAAATAAACCGGACACCATCCCTATCTTTTTGGGCAGCAATTCTTGTGCATATACCAAAATAGACGGAAACGCCGAGGATAAAATAAACCCGATTAAAACGATCAAAACTCCTGTCCAAAATAAATTGACATACGGCAACAATAACGTAAAAGGAGCTGCTCCTAATACGGAAAACCAAATAATATATTTCCTGCCTACCTTATCACCTAAAAAACCGCCTATCAAAGTACCAAGCGCCACAGCAATGAGGAAATAAAACAAATACACCTGAGCCTGAATTTCACTGATTCCGAATTTTTCCATTGTATAAAACTGAAAATAACTCGATATACTGGCTACATAAAAGTATTTTGAAAAAATAAGCAACAATAATACAACAATGGCGCTATTTACTCTAAAACTAGACAATTGAGGAATTAATATTTTCTTTCTTTTCTTGTTGGCAATCGTATAATTCAACATTCTTTTATACCAATTTCCTATAAAATAAAATATAAATTGCGCAAGCATAGCAATCGCAACAAACCAAAGCAAGTATTGTTGTCCTCTAGGTAATACAATCCAAGCAATTAACAAAGGAGCCAACGCAGTACCTGTATTTCCTCCTATTTGAAAAATAGACTGAGCTAAGCTTCTTTTTCCTCCCGATGCCACATAAGAAACTCTTGAAGATTCCGGATGAAAAATAGAAGAACCTATGCCAATTAATATAACAGCAGTCAAAATCCAATCATAACTTGGAGCAAATGCCAGTAAAATAACGCCTAGTAATGTCGATATCATTCCGTAAATCTGAGAATACGGTTGTGGTTTTTTATCAGTATAAGCTCCTACCAAGGGCTGCAGCAAAGAAGACGAAATTTGAAAACAAAATGTAATCATTCCTATTTGTGCAAAATTCAGATTATAATTATCTTTTAATAAAGGGTAAATAGCCGGAACAATTGCCTGTAATAAATCGTTGCACAAATGTCCAAAACTGATAGCTAATAAAATGGGGTAGACGGTGTGTTGAGAAAGAGATTGTCTGTTTATTTTATATCCTAAACTTCTACGAAGTTTTAATAATTCATTCATGATATACATCTTAGAGTTACAAAGATAAATATTAATCGCTGTTCACTATTTTTTTCAAGTTTTTAATTGAATTATTTTTTATTACTTTTACTTTTAACAAACAAAACAAACTGTGCTGTGGACTATCCGGAAAAATCAAAATACAAATCTGCTTTAAAAGAAAATGAAGGTATTGAAACTCCAAATACAACGAATCCATCTGCCATAGTCCGATACCAACAAAGAAGAAAACAAAAGCTTTCCGCGCAGGAAATTGTAAGCCGAATTATTTCTGGAGATAAAGTTGCTTTGAGTCAAGGAATTACCTTAATTGAAAGTTTAAGCCCACAGCATCAGGTTCAATCCAATGCTATTATACAAGGATGTTTGCCTTATGCCAATAGATCTGTTCGAATAGGAATCACCGGCGTTCCTGGTGTGGGAAAAAGTACATTTATTGAAGCTTTTGGCAAATTATTAACTTCGATAGGAAAAAAAGTTGCTGTGTTAGCTATTGATCCCAGCAGCAGTATTACCCGAGGAAGTATTTTAGGAGATAAAACAAGAATGGAGGAATTGGTAAAAGACGAAAATGCATATATCAGACCTTCTGCTTCAGGAGATAGTTTAGGAGGCGTTGCCCGCAAAACAAGAGAAAGCATAATTTTATGTGAAGCATGCGGTTTTGATACAATTCTTGTAGAAACAGTTGGTGTAGGACAAAGTGAAACTGCTGTACAAAGTATGGTAGATTTTTTTCTGCTTTTAAATCTGGCAGGTGCCGGAGACGAATTACAGGGTATTAAGAGAGGAATTATGGAAATGGCTGATTTGGTGGTTATCAACAAAGCCGATGGCGAAAATATAAAAAGAGCCCATCAGGCAAAACTGGATTTTAACAGGGCTTTACATCTGTTTCCCGCAAAACCTTCGGGATGGACACCTAAAGTACGCACATGCAGCGCGATTGAACAAACCGGAATAAGTGAAGTTTGGAAAATTATAGAAGAGTATACACAACTGACTCAAGACAGCAAATATTTTGAAATGCATCGAAGAGAGCAAAATCAATACTGGATGCTGGAAACGATCAACGAAAACATTTTGTCTCACTTTTACAATACACCAAGTATAAAATCAGAAATTGAAAGCAGTAAAAAAGCCGTGCAAAAAAACGAAATATCTCCTTTTGCAGCGGCTCAGAAAATTCTAGAAATGTATTTCCATCAAACAAATTAGTCTTCCTCACTCAACTCTTCATCTTCTACATAACGCTCCATTTCTCTTTCGTAAAATTTTCCTGCTTTCACGATTAGTTCTTCCATTTCTGCTTCAATTTCATCTTCATCTGACTCTTCTATTGTTTCTAAAAACTCAACTTCATCCGTATTCAGATTAACGATAAAACGCGGAAATTCTAAGTGAATAATAAAAATATCATCGGGATATTCAGTATTGTCTGCTAATACAAATTTAGGTAGCTGCATAGTTGTATCAATTATTTTTGATTAAACGATTAGATAAAATGTGGAAACGAAGATATAAAAAAATTGCGGCAGTTGTTAATCCCGCCAATAAACCTATCCAAATTCCTTTTGCTCCGGCATCAGTATACAATCCCAAATAAATAGATATGGGAAAACCGATTACCCAATACGACACGAAGGTTATAATCATGGGCACATTAACATCCTGTATTCCTCTCAAAGCGCCTAAAGTGACCACTTGTATACAGTCCGAAATCTGAAAAATTGCAGCTACTAACAACAATTGTCCTGCAATTTTTATTACTTCTTCATTCATCACAGCATTAAGTTGATCCGCATTGTTTAAAAACAGCATAGGGATGTAATTGTGAAATAATACAAAACCAAGAGCAAATACTGTATAAATTAAAACTGCCATTAATAAAATAGAACGAGCTACTATTTTAAGTTTTTGATAATCTTTTAATCCGCGCTGATTTCCTACCCTGATCATAGCTGCAACGCTTAATCCGCTTGCAAACATAAATGTCATAGACGACATGCTCAACGCAATCTGGTTAGCAGCTTGTGCTACCGTGCCAATCATGCCGGAAAGCCAAACTGCACCTACAAACAACGCAACTTCAAAAAAGCTCATCAATCCCGACGGAATTCCCAATTTGACTATTTTATTAAGCATTTCTTTTTTTAACTCTACCCAACTAATATTAAATAAAAAAGGCTTGAACAATTCCTGACTTGACAAAGCAAAATGCATATAAATAATCATCACCACACGCGAAATAAGTGTTCCATAAGCTGCCCCTAACATTCCCATTTCGGGGAAAATCCACACACCGTAAATCAGCAGATAATTAAAAACAACGTTGGTTATATTAGTAATTATTGTCGCATACATCGAATTCTTAGTCCGGGACTTTCCATCGGCAAACTGCTTATATGCTTGATAAATAATTGCCGGAATTAAAGACAGAGCTACAATATCCAAAAACGGTCTTGCTAATACAATCACTTCTTCGGGCTGTCCCATGTGATTTAATAAAGGTTTGGAAAAGTAAATAATAGCAAACAAAGAAATTCCCACTATTGTACACAAAAACAATCCATTAATAAAAATAGTTCGTCCCGTTTTAGTGTCATTTTCTGCATCGCTATGAGCGACTAAAGGAGTTAATGCCGTAGAAAATCCCACACCTAATGAAATAGCAATAAACACAAAACTATTTGCTAATGAAGCCGCAGCAAGCTCTGTTGCTCCAATTTTTCCAACCATAATATTGTCTATCACTCCCACAATAGTATGCCCTAACATTGCCAGGATAATAGGATAGGCTAAACGAATATTATAATTAAACTCTTTGAAATACACTGCTAAATTCATCTCCGAAAATTTGTGCAAATATAAGAAGTTGCCACTCAAAGCAGAGCGCAAAATTGTGTTAAGTAAAAAACAATATTTCTTGAAATGGCAGGTTTTTTGTTTTATTATACTTTACGATTAACTTGTAAAACATAAAAATATATGATAAAGCTTAATAAAAAATTCGTTTTTACTTTGCTAATAGGTTCTTTAGTTTTTGCAGCTCCGCTTCAGGCTCAAAACAAAGAAAAACCCTACTATCCCAAAGGCTTCAGAATAGGTTTTGGACTTAATGGGGGACTTTCTACTAACTCGGACTATGACGGTTCCGTAGGCGTAGATGCTCGTTTGCAATACGATGTAAGTCAAAAAACTTCGTTTACGCTAACTTCGGGATATGCTCATTTATTTAATAACGAGGAGGGTGATTTAGGATTGGTTCCCGTAAAAGCAGGTTTTAAACATTTTATGAATAAAAACATTTATGCTATGGGGGAATTAGGTGCCGGCTTCGGAACACACAGAGGCATGGGCAATACTTTTCTCTGGGGTCCATCAATAGGCTTTGCCAATAACTTTATTGATATCAGCCTTCGTTATGAACGCTATAATGACTACAATACGGATCAGCTGGGAATCCGAATAGCATACGGATTCAGTTTAAAAAATTACAACAAAAAGAAAAAATAAACAAAAATAAAGCCTCTTAAAAAGTAAATTTAAGAGGCTTTAATATAATATATTATAAAAGTTATTTTTTTACAAAAACAACCCAATACCAATCGTATGGGTTTCCATCTCTTATACTGGATTGTATAAAAATAATTTGACTTCTCCATTTGAATTATCTGCCAAATATTCTCTCACTTTTTTCACGTTTTGAATACCTCAAAACTACATCATAATCAAAGGTTTATCCTTCAGGGTTAAATACATTATGTACTCCATTTGGAGGATACACATAATCTTCAATCTCTGTTATCAAAAAAGAATCTGCCGTTTGCAGTTCTTCCGGAAAGGTTCTTTTTCCCAATCCCATCCAGTGGGGATAGTTCCGTCAAATAAAACCTCATCAATATCGCTATAAATCATTTTTATACTGCCAAAATCCCCGAGAGATACATATTCCGGTACTAAATTAAAATCAGTCTATAATTTTGTAAAGCTTAATTTTGTTCCTCCTTCAAAATTATTGGACATATAATCTACCTTTAACAGCGAAACTTCATTTGTTTTACTTTTTATCTCCTCTTTTTCAGTGTCGTTATTACAGGCTGTCATTACCCATAAACGCACATCAATACTAAAATTTTTTTCACACTAATACAGTTTCAACTACAAGATATTTACATTTCCTTCAACAAACCTATTAAATACACAATAAAAACATTGTTTAATTTACACTTTCATACTTCAACAATATAAAAACAAATAATTATTCCTCTAATAAGCGTTTTTTATATAACTCTAAATCTTCTTTTATTTCATCCCGCAACTCAGGCAACCGAATATCGGTATATTTTTTAAAAACTTCTCGTAGTATTTTAGCAAAAATATATCTGCAAATAGCTTTATCATCAGCAGGAATAACATACCAAGGTGCATTGGATTTTGAAGTTTGATTGACAGCTTCTTCATAATACTTTTGATATTCTTCCCAATATTCCCGTTCTTTTATATCTTCCGGTGCAAATTTCCAGTTGTGTTTTTCTTTATTTAACCGACGTAATATTCTTCGTTTTTGTTCTCCTTTACTTAAATGCAGAAAAAATTTGACAACAATAACCCCATTATTAGCCAAATGCTGCTCAAAATTATTTATTTCGTCATAGCGTTTTTGCCAAAATTCATCCGTAATTTTATCTTCATTTAAAACATGTGGAAGCCTTTCATTCATTACAATCTGCAGGTGTACGCGAGAAACCAGAACATTTTCGTAGTGAGTTCGGTTAAAAACAGTAAACTTTCCTTTTTCGGGCAAGTTTATATAATGCCTCCACAAATAGTCGTGCTCAAGCTCGTTAGAAGTAGGCTTTTTAAAACTCTGCACTACTACTCCTCTGGCATTAAATAATTTAAAAACTTCTCTTATCAGACTATCTTTGCCTGCGGTATCCATTCCCTGAAGACATATTAAAACTGAATAGCGATTATGTGCATACATCACATCCTGAAATTTGCCTAATTTTCTGCTTAAACTATCCAGTTTTCGAGCTGCTTTTTCGCCTGAGATCGCTAAATCTGAAACCGTGGGTAAATCTTTTAATTCAATCCTTGAAGTTATTTTATATTTTTCTTCTATTTTCATACTTGCAAATTATGTGTAAAATTTAATCATTTTCACTCTTATTAAAAAAGATTTGCCTATTTTTAATTTACATTCAATATTTATGAAACAAATTACCTTAGAGCTTTTATTTCATCTGTTTGGCATAAGCGCCGCATCCGGATTAGTTTATGATAACACACAAATTCATTTAATTTCTGACGACTCAAGTTATCTCTACCACTACAATATGCATACCGAAAAAATAAGCAAAACTCCGCTTGCGGAAGACGGTATAGGATTGGAAAAAATAACAAAAAGTGATAAACCCGATTTTGAATCTATTACGACAGATGGTGTTAACTACTTTCTATTTGGTTCCGGATCAACCGAAAAAAGAATTGACTTGATAGAAGTAAGCAAAATCACAAACGAAGTTATCTCTGTTCACAAACTGGATATTTTATATGAATCTATGAAATCATTTGCTAACCTGAATGATGCTAATTTTAATATCGAAGGAGTAATCTTTGACAACGATACGTGGTATTTTTTTAACCGAGGAAATGGTCCTAAAAAACAAAATGGAATTTTTGTAGTAACCGGCGATAATATTTTGAATGATTTTAGAATTACTTATACGCCAATTTCTCTTCCAAAAATTGACAAAGTGCAGACCAGTTTTACAGATGCAGTTAAAGTGGACGATAAAATTTACTTTCTTGCTGCAGCAGAAAACACGGATTCTGCCTTTGAAGACGGAGAAGTTAACGGTACATTAGTCGGCAGAATCAACCCCAAAAAGATGAAAGTTGAAAAAACAAAAATTATCAGCAAAGACAAAAAATTTGAAGGGATTGCCCTATACAAAAAAGACAAGCCCTTTTTGGAGTTTTTAATCTGTGACGATGCCGATAATCCTTCAGAAAATTCAGCGGTTTATAAACTTCGGTTTAAAAAGTAGTTTACTACATATAATACGAAAAAAGAGGCTATTTGTTTAATCATAAACAGCCTCCTTTTGGTAAAAAATTTAAACTAATAATATTAATCTACTTCCACAAATACAACGGGTTTGTTTATTTTTGGAATTTTGACAATGTGAATAAGCTTTTATCTTCATTACATTATCTCTTCATAAAAATAACCCAATACCAATCATACGGATTTCCAACTCCTACGCTTGGAGTGTATAAAAATAATTTTACTTGTGCTTCCGGATTATGTTCTACATATTCTCTTACTTTAATCAAATACTGAATCGCTCCCCAAACTCGTTCATAATCAAATGTTTCTTCCATGGGGTTAAATATATCTTCTATACCGTTTTGAGGATACACATAATTCAGAACAAGTGTTCCTTGAAAAGAATCTGCAGGTTGCAGTGTTTCCGGAAAAGTTCTTTCTCCCAACCCCATCCAGTGAATAGTCCCATCAAACAAAACTTCATCAATATTATCATAAATCAACTTTATACTTCCAAAATCTCCAGGTAACACATATTCCAGAATCAAGTCAAAATCATCCGATGCTTCTGTAAAGTTAAATTCTACACCTCCTTCAAAAGCATTAGACATATAGTCTACCGTTAATAACAAAACATTATTGGTTTCATTATCCGCTACCTCTTCATTTATTCCGCTATTGATTATTTCTTCATTGTCGTTATTACACGCCATCATTACAAATGGCAAACACAATAATATTAAAAACTTTTTCATTACATACGCTCTTATTTTATAAATCTACCTACTTTCAGTTTTTAAGTCGCTGTTTCGATATTTCTAACTCATTTTCTGTTGGTTGAACAGCAAACTGTAAAAAATTCATCATCATATACAATTGGTTTTAATATTAATATGGCTGTTTTTTTTAATTAAAAACACTATTTGTTACCAAATATAACAAACAAAACATTGAAAAAAAACAGATAAACATTACCTATTCATTTTCACATCTACTTTTTTGGTAAAAATTATTAATTTAATGAATTTTATTATCTTTTTATATCAAAAAACTGTTCTTCAGATATTTTAATCTTTTTATTTCTACAAAAACTTTTATAAAACATATTTATTATTAAAAAAACATGTTTGACTTATTTTACGTTGTAAATGAAGTTGAATTAGTTGTTTCCCTTTTGCAAATATTTCCTGTTTGTTAAAACGGCAAAAACAAAATAAAAAAGACACAGCCCCCACATTTGGATATACACATCTCGTATTTCATATAACGAAGCGCCAAACTGGCTTAACGAAATAAATCCTTTTACGCCTAACGTACTCGGAATAAATACCGATACTATTTTTGCCCAAACCGGAAAAGCGGTAGTAGGCCAGGATAACCCGCACAAAACTAATGTTGGAATAGAAAAAATAGTAACGGTCATAATAGCATCTTCCCTTCTTCTAAAAAGTGATGTCATTGCCATACCTAAAAAAGTGATAGACAAAATTACCGGAATAAGAAATACAATTATTTCCCACAGATTTCCTCTTTGCGGGAAAGTATAAACATGCATAACAATTACAATTTGAATCAATAGCAAAACCATAGATATAATCAGATAAGCCATCGCCCTCCCTAATGTTAAAAAAACACTTGAAAACTTCTTCCTAGCATAGGAAAAAGTTTCTGCAAAAATTCTTTTTTCACGCAAAGTTCCGTTTAAAATTCCCATTGCAGTTAACTGCAAAGTCTGAACTGCAATAATAAAAACAATTGGAATTAAGAATGTTGCATAACCTACGTTAATATTAAACAACGGGATTCCCACTATACCAAAAGGTCGGCGAGTATGCATCGCTTGTTGCATAGGAATTCCATTTGAAATCATTTTTTTTATTTCAACCTGTCCGCTGAGCGTTCCTACCGATTGCATCACAGCTGTAAGTGTTTGTTTGTAATACAGCATATAAGACGCATCACCATAAACAGATATAGCAGGAACATCTCCTTTTTGTAATTCTCTGGAAAAACCTTTGGGAATTGCTACTATTCCTTTTACTATACCTTCCTGATACAACGTTTTCGCTTTTTCTAAACTTGCAGTTGTATATGCAGCATGAAGTTCTGGTGTTGCGTCTATCATTCTGGAAATTTGATGACTCATCGAAGTTTGATCACTGTCTACTACCGCAACAGGTAAATCTGTAAAAACCTCGTTAGAATATACATACGAATAAAAAAAGGCAACTGCCAATGTGGATAAGATATAGGACATCACAACAGCCGAGTCCGAAAAAATCATTTTAAACTCCCTTTTACAAGCTTCAAAAATTAAAGTAAAATTTTCTATTGTATTTTTAAACATCATAACCTCCTTTCTGCAACTTTTTGTTATAAAGCAATATTCCGATTACTCCAAGACAGGCAAAAACAGCCAAAGCAATCATATAATGCAATTGTTCACTGTTAAAAGTAATTCCTCTGATAGCGTAATTTACTGTAAATCGCATATAAGAGGTAAAGGGAAATATATACGAAAAATACTGTGTAAACGTACTTAATCCTTCGGGCGGAAAAGTATAACCGGCAAAAGAAAATGCTAAAGCAGCATATGATCCTCCTATCGTCAATGCTGTTCTTAGACTTGACATGACAGAAGCCAAAAATAAAGCCATACTTTGGCAAATTAGGATGAATGAGAAAAAAAACAAATTCAACCCAAAGAAATTCCCTTTAAAAGGAATATTAATTCTATAAAATAACAAAGTATTCATAAATATTCCTACAATCAGAAATAATAGTGTATAAGGCAAAATTTTACCAAAAACAGCAGTAAGTAAACTTCCATTAGCCTGATTGAAAAGCTCTCTACCTTGCCTGTATTTTAAAACAGAACCAAAAGCATAAATAGAAACAACCATAATTACAATTTGAAACGTCATCGGCATAAAAGACAGATTCAGATAATAAGAATAGCTTGTATAAGGATTGAACAGTACGTGAACATCTGTTTTAACAGGACTTATTGTAGTCATGGCTTCATGTGTTGTCAATCCGCCTTGCTGCAATGTTTTTAATCTTGCACCTGCAGCAAATGTACCTGTTGCTGTTTGAAAGTCTTTATATATCAATCCGGCAGGTAATAAATAATCTCCGTTATAATAACAAGTTACATTGGAATAAATTCCCTTCTGTATGTTTTTTTGAAAGTCTTTTGGGATGACAATCATTGCAAAAACATCTCCTCTTCTCAAACTTTTTTGTCCTTCTAATTCATCTGCTGCTTCAAAAGCTATTTTCATGGAAGGCGTGGCATCTAACATCAATCCCAACTGTCTGGACAATTTTGTTTTATCCTGGTCCAACAATACTACCGGCAGATCTCGAGGTACCCCTTCATCCATCAATGAGGCATAATAAAACGACATCAATACAGGAACTCCCAATATCAAAAGCAACAATCGTGGAGTAGTAAAAATAGTAATTACTTCCTTTTTAAATATTGAAAAGAATCCCTTTTTCACGTTTTTATTTATTTTACTTCTTCAACACCTTATTTCAAAGCTCTTTCCGATACCAAAACACTCATTCCCGGTCTTAATCCTTCAATTGGTTGAGTTGGATACGCTTTAATTAAAAATGTTTTCATATCAAAATCACCTTTTGTTTTAGTAGCGCTCCATGTTGCATAATCTCCTTGAGCAGCAATGTATTTTACCTGAAGCTCTATGCTTTGATTTCCTAATGCAGGAACCATGGCATTAAATTTAGTATCCTTTTTAAATTTTGACATTAAGTCTTCTCTTATATTAAAAAACACCCAAACATCATCCAAATCCACTAAATTTACAACAGGATATCCTGCATTTACAATCTCTCCTTTATTAGGCATAATTGTCAGCACTTCTCCGTTCTGAGGTGCTTTTACTTCTGCTTCACTTTTATATGCAAGCACCTCGTTTACAGCCCCCTGTGCTTGATTTACCTGTGCTAATGCAGCAGCTTTATCTTCTGTTCGGGCTCCACTAAGTACCATCTTATATTTAGAATAAGCTGCTTGTTCCACTTCTTTAGCTGCTCTGTATTGTGTATGGGCTTCATCTCTTTTTTGAGCAGGAATAACTTTTTCGTTGTATAAGTTTTCAATTCTTTGGTTTGTTTTTTCGGCAAGTTCTAACGCTGCTTTTGCTTGCTGCCACATACTGTATGTAGCTTGTATTTCCTCTGCTCGCGCACCTTTGCTTGCTTTATTATCTAATGCTTGTGCTGCTTTTTTAACTGATTCTGCCTGAAGCAATTTCGCATCTATTTCCGGTGTTCCTATAACAACAAGCACTTGTCCTTGTGTGACCCTATCTCCTTCTTTGACCAAAATATCCTCTACTCTTCCCGGAATTTTAGGAGCTACATTTATTTGAGTCGCATCTGCCTGTCCTTGAAGATAAGATTCGGAGGGGGCCCTCATATACCAAACAGCAATTCCTAATATTAACAAAATTGCGACTATTCCCCCGATAGCACTTCCTACTTTATTTTTCATCTCTAAAAAAAAACTAAATATTATTTTGTGTACTGTAAAAACTCATTGCTCAAACCGGCATATTCCAACAAAGATGCCAGTCCGATAGCATAATCATAGTGTGCTTTTAGCTTTAATAATTTGACTCCTGACAAATTCATTTCAGCATCTACTACATCTGTAGATGCAGCTAATCCTTCCAAAAAAGCCTTATTTCTTACTCTTACCAATTCTGTTGCTAGCTGCTCCTGCACTTCTAAACTAGTAATTTGTTCCTGGTGTTTTTGAATCTCCTGATACAGCTTTTCTATCAGTGTAACAATATCTTTTTGAGCTTTCGCTTTCAATAATTCTACACTTTCTTTAGTCGCTTTAGCTGCTTTAATTTCATTTTTATTTTTGAGTCCCTCAAATAACGTATAAGTTATGCCCACACCAACTACCCAAGGTTTATCATTGTGATCAACCCATCCAAAACCAACGGGACTATTATCGACCAAAATAGTTTGTCCAAATGCCAAAACAGTAGGGTAATACGCCGACTTTTTAGCTCTTATCCCTTGTTCTGCCAATTGGTTCTGGAGCTCTACTTTTTGTAGTAAAGGATTATTATTGATTGCTCCCTCCTGATAATATTCCAGCGATTCCAATTGGGGAATAATAAAAAAGTCTGTGGTTAATTTGTCGTATACAACATCAACCTCTATCGTATTTGCCAATGCCACTCTCGCTAGTTTAGCATCTTTCTCAGCTGCTAACAATTCCCGGTTTGCATCGGCTACAGCAACATCTGCCTGTAATTTTTCAACGGGGGCAATAATACCGTTCTCTTCCAATTTAACAGCATTGTGATGATGGTGTTCCACTCCTAACAAAACTTGTTTTCTGACTTCCACAGCTTCTTCTGCCAACTTTACCTGAAAATAACGTTCTGCCAATTCCGAGATCAATTTGTTTGCTGTATTTTCAAACTCTTTTTCACCGATTTGTTTACGTATCTCTCCAGCTTTAATGGCTGCATTAATTTTTCCACCCGTAAAAAGTGGCCAAGTTGCCATGAAACCTCCAAAAACCATTTCCCTTTTTACAAATGTCAAGTCCCAATTACCCAAAACTTCAGGATTTGGAATTTGAAGAAAACTCCCCACTCCATTTCTAAAATCATTTAAGTCGGCTCCTATTTTTCGATTAAAATAAAGTCCTACCCCAAAAGCTTTAACAGTTGGGTAACGCAAGCCTTTTTCAGCTTTCCAAGTGTATTGATGTGCCTCTTCCTGCTTTTCCATCCCTTTTAATAAGCTGTTTTCTTTATGCATAACGCTATAAGCTTCTGAAAAAGAAAGTGTTTGAGCTTCTACATTTCTTACAAAAAGAAGAGAAAACGTTCCTAAAAACACTATAACGCTTGTTTTATTTTTTTTCAGCATTATTCAATAGTAAGTTTTTATTTATAAAATAATTATAAAACAGCTGTAAATTACGGTTTTTTATTAGTGAAAACAAAAAAATTATCATTAACACCAAAATATTTTTATTTAGAGCAATCAAAATTCTATCAAAACCGCTTCATCATCTTTACCAAAATTTATGCCAATTTTTTCACTCTTTTAAATACCTTAATTGTCTAAAAACAAAAGGAAAATACGTCCCATATTTTCCTTTTTACATATATAATATTAATTGTTTTTTTCTATTTCCCTTAAGTTTTCCATTTTTTTAAACTCTAAAAAACCTTTTATATCTTCAAAGTGTTCTTTTACTCGCTTATTTCCAAACTCAAAAACTTTCTCTGCCAATCCATCTAAAAAGTCCCGATCGTGAGATACTAAAACAACCGTTCCTTCAAAATCTTTAAGTGCCTCTTTTATGATGTCTTTGGTTTTCATATCCAAATGATTGGTAGGTTCATCCAGAATCAGCAAATTTACAGGTTCTAATAACAGCTTAATCATTGCTAATCTGGTCTTTTCTCCACCTGATAATACTTTTACCTTTTTGTGAATATCATCTCCCGAAAACATAAATGCTCCTAAAATATTTTTGATTTGTGTTCGGATATCTCCTTCTGCAATACGGTCGATAGTTTCAAATATCGTTAAATTTTCATCCAATAATGAGGCCTGATTCTGTGCAAAATATCCTATACGAGCATTGTGTCCAATTTCCAGACTTCCCTCATAATCAATTTCTCCCATAATAGCTTTTACCATCGTTGATTTTCCTTCTCCATTTTTCCCAACAAAAGCTACTTTTTGTCCTCTTTCAACCACCATTGAAGCATTGTTAAACACCACATGATTGTCGTAAGATTTGGAAAGGTCGTTAACCACAATCGGATATTGTCCGGAACGCGGTGCTGGTGGAAACTTTAATCTCAACGCGGAATTATCCACCTCGTCTACCTGAATAATCTCCAATTTTTCAAGCATTTTAACTCTTGACTGCACTTGCAACGTTTTGGAATACGTTCCTTTAAAACGCTCAATAAATTCTGTAGTTTCCGCAATCATTTTTTGCTGTTCTTCATAGGCTTTTAGCTGATGTAATCTTCTGTCCTGACGAAGGACTAAATAATCGGAATATTTAGCTTTGTAGTCATAAATTTTTCCCATTGTAACTTCAATCGTCCGATTCGTAATATTGTCAACGAAAGTACGATCGTGAGAAATAACCATTACTGCCTTTGCCGAATTAATCAAAAAATCTTCTAGCCATTGAATGCTTTCAATATCCATGTGATTAGTTGGTTCATCCAATAAGATAAGATCCGGTTTCTGAAGCAAAATTTTAGCTAATTCAATTCGCATTCTCCACCCTCCGCTAAACTCTGAAGTTTGTCGGGTAAAGTCTTCTCTCAAAAACCCCAATCCTTTTAAAACCTTTTCTACTTCGGCTTCATAGTTAATTTCTTCAATAGAATAGTATTTTTCACTCAATTCAGACACCCGTTCAATCAGTTTCATATAACTGTCACTTTCATAATCTGTGCGAACAGTTAACTCGTCATTAATAGCATCTATTTCTCCTTTCATCGCAAAAATCTGAGCAAATGCTTTAGAAGCTTCTTCCATAACTGTACAGTTATCTTCTGTGAGTAAATGTTGAGGAAGATAAGCAATAACAGCATCTTTTGGAGCAGATACTGAACCAGAGGTCGGTTTATTTTGTCCGGCAACAATTTTTAATAAAGTAGATTTTCCTGCACCATTTTTTCCCATTAGTGCAATTTTATCATTTTCACTAATCGAAAAATTAACTCCGCTAAAAAGAGTAGTTCCGCCAAACTGCACCGAAATGTCGTTAACTGTAATCATTTGCTTTTGATTTTTATAAGGATGCAAATATAGTAATTGTAGTGATGCTGTTTAACCGTGTTTTTGAAAAACAAAAAAAGATTCAGAAACTGAACCTTTTTTGTTTTTTCTACATTAAAATTATTTTTTTCTACCCGCCAAAGCCAAAAAAACATAACCTATGATTCCGCCCAGCCCTGAAGCTATAAGGATTCCCAATTTAGCCTGATCCGGAAAATCGGGATGGAGATTCACATCAAATGCCAGTTCTGTTACAAAAAGAGACATGGTAAAACCTATCGCCGCCAAAAAACCAATTCCTAGTAAATTTTTATAGCTCATACCTTCTGGCATTGGAACTATTTTTAACCTAATGAGCAATGCAGTTAAGCCTGACACGCCCAAAACTTTCCCAATCAATAGCCCTAAAGCCACACCAACAGTAACATAACTTATAGTGTCTCCTTCACCTAAAGAAATAGGAATAGCTGCATTTGCTAAAGCAAAAACAGGCATCACAACAAAACTCACAAAACTATGCATACTGTGTTCTAATCGAATGGAAGCAGGAAGTGCATCTTTTGTAAGAGAACGCATATCTTCTACACAATCCATTTGTTCCCCAGTTAAATCAGGTATCTTATCATTGGGATCTATTTTTAAAAATCTTTCTTTTAATTTTATCATCTTATCGACAAAATAACCTTCATTAACTCTAGAAGTTGAAGGAATTGCAAAAGCAGCTAAAACTGCAGCAATAGTTGCATGAACTCCAGAGAGCAAAAAAGCTAACCAAATCCCCCCTATACCTATAATTGCATAGTAAATTGTGTTTTTAATACCAATAAGATTGCTAATAATCAATAGTCCGAAAAACCCTAAACCTATTCCTAAATTAACCAATGATAAATCCGAGGTATAAAAAATAGCTATCACCAATACAGCACCTAAATCGTCTGCGATAGCCAACGCTGTTAAAAACACCTTTAATGAAGTAGGAACTTTATCTCCCAACAAATACAACACGCCTAAAGCAAAAGCAATATCTGTTGCCATTGGAATTCCCCAACCGTGCGCAGCATCCGTTCCTGCATTAAATACAGCATAAACAAGAGCAGGAACTACCATTCCTCCTATTGCTGCTATGATAGGAAGCATTGCTTTTTTGGGTGATGATAATTCGCCCGTTGTCAATTCTCGTTTTAATTCCAACCCTACTACAAAAAAGAAAATTGCCATTAAACCATCGTTAACCCATTCTTTAAAAGAGTGGCTTAGCACCATATTATTTAAGGAAAAACCGATATGATTATTTTCCCAAAAAGCAACATATTGTTCCGCCCATTGTGAATTTGCCATAAAAATGGCAATTAATGCAGCTATAAAAAGCACCACACCACCCGAAGTGGATTTTTTCATGAATCGATTTATTGGCTCTGCAACCCATTTGTCAACAGGAGTTGTTTTTATTTTGTGTGTCATTTTACAAAATTTGTTAGCGAATATAATTTTTACTTTTATTTTAGGCAAGTCCCAATCTGATTTTATAACAACATTATATATTATTCAAACTCTATTCAAACTAAATCCATCTTAAATTACTGTTTTAAGTGATAGAATTAAGTATATTTGTAGTTTGAAAGATAAAAATATGGAAACTGTTTTAGACTCAAATATACAAACCAAGAAACCCAAATGGTTAAGAGTAAAGCTCCCTACTGGAAAAAAATATACTGAATTACGAGGACTTGTTGACAAATATAAATTACATACAATTTGTACTTCTGGCAGCTGTCCTAATATGGGAGAATGTTGGGGAGAAGGAACAGCGACCTTTATGATTTTAGGAAATATATGTACCCGTTCCTGTGGATTTTGTGGTGTAAAAACCGGCAGACCTGAAACTGTAGATTGGGATGAGCCCGAAAAAGTAGCACGCTCAATCAAATTAATGAAAATTAAGCACGCCGTTATTACCAGTGTGGACAGAGATGATTTAAAAGACGGTGGATCGATTATTTGGGCTGAAACTGTTAAAGCTGTAAGAAGAATCAGTACAGGAACAACTATGGAGACTTTAATACCAGACTTTCAAGGCATTGAACGCAATATAGACCGCATTATAGAAGTAGCTCCCGAAGTAGTTTCTCACAATATGGAAACGGTTCGACGACTGACAAGAGAAGTTCGTATCCAAGCTAAATATGACCGCAGTTTAGAAGTTCTACATTATTTAAAAGCGCAAGGAATCAACCGTACCAAATCAGGAATTATGCTGGGACTAGGTGAAACAGAAGAAGAAATTATTCAAACGATGTACGATTTGAAAGCCGCAGATGTTGATGTCATAACTATCGGACAATATTTACAGCCAAGTAAAAAGCATCTACCTGTTAAAGAGTTCATTACTCCAGAGCAGTTTAAAAAATATGAAGAAATAGGCTTAAATTTAGGCTTTAGACATGTCGAAAGCGGAGCCTTGGTGCGTTCATCCTACAAAGCTCAAAAACATATTTTGTAATGATAATTCAGTCGCTTATTTCCAGCGACTTTCTTTTTTGTATATGAAAAAAAATCGTATTGCCATAAACGGGTTTGGTCGTATAGGACGAAATCTCTTTCGATTACTAATAAACCACCCCAAAATAGAAGTGGTTGCGGTAAACGATTTAGCCGATGTAAAAACAATGGCACACTTATTAAAATATGACAGCGTTCACGGAATCTTAGATCACAATGTCGGATTTGAAGATAACCATCTGACTATAGACAAAAGGAAAATTCATTTTTTCAACGAAAAGGAAATTTCCAATCTTCCTTGGAAAGATTTGGATATTGACTATGTTATTGAATCAACGGGAAAAAGAAAAACCTACACTCTTTTAGAAGAACATCTGAAACAGGGCGCTAAAAGAGTTATCCTTTCCGTACCTCCTGAGGATAATACGATCAAAACAGTCGTTTTGGGGGTTAATGATTCAATTTTAACTGGAAATGAATTAATTATATCTAATGCAAGCTGTACCACCAATAATGCCGCACCGATGATTAAGGTTATCAAAGAATTATGCGGAATTGAACAAGCTTATATTACTACTGTCCACTCCTATACTACTGATCAGAGTCTGCATGATCAACCCCATAAAGATTTGCGAAGAGCCAGAGGAGCTGCACAGTCCATAGTACCAACGACTACCGGAGCCGCAAAAGCTTTAACTAAAATATTTCCTGAATATGTAGGTAAAATCGGCGGAAGCGGAATCAGAGTTCCTGTTCCAGATGGCTCGCTAACTGACATTACCTGTTATGTATCAAAAAAAGTAACTATAGAAGAAATTAATACTGCTTTTAAAAAAGCCTCCGAAACAAGTCTCAAAGGAATTTTAGCTTACACAGAAGATCCTATTGTTTCAGTGGATATTTTAGGCAATCCAAATTCATGTTTATTTGATGCACAGCTAACCTCTGTCTTAGATCAGATGGTAAAGGTAGTAGGTTGGTATGACAATGAAATCGGCTATTCTTCTCGCTTGATTGACCTGATTGTATTTTTTGAAAAAATTAAAAAATAATTTTAATAAAAAAAGCCCGGCAAATCAGGCTTTTTAGTTTTACAGCAATAATTTCACTAAATTAAGGATTAGTAACAAACCTTCTTTTTCATAGCATTTTTTAAGACAGAGAAACTGTCTTTAAAATTGTTTGTTTGATATTGAGACAACACCAAAGGGAAAAAGTCACATTTTTAAAAGAAAATAATCAACATATTGCTTCTCCTCTAACAAAAAGGTTTAAAGTATTCGGGGAGAGAAATGGAATATCCAATCCTAATCCTCTAATTATAAACATCATTCCGAATAAAACAATAACAAAAGGATAATACCGCATAATGTTAGATCTTGCCTTTTCTGAAAATAAATTTCGTATATATACAACAGAACTCATCAGCGGAATTGTTCCTATGCCAAACAAAATCATATACAGCATGCCTAAAAAAACGCTTTGTGTTGCTAAAGCCCCAAATAGAGCTACATAAACCATTCCGCAAGGTAGAAATCCGTTAAAAAACCCTATCAGGTACAGAGAACCAAAGCTTTGTTTCTTAAACTGATTTCCAAGCTTTTGTTTCAACTTAGTAACAACTCTATAAAATGGTTGCAAAAAATTAAGTTTTCCCAGTTTATTTTGTGGAATAAGCACAAAAAGAATCATTAAAACGCCTGCTATAATTGATAATTGCTGTTGAAATCCGGCTAAAAAAAGTCCTTTTCCAAAAATACCGAACACAAACCCTAATATAGAATATGCAGATATTCTTCCTACGTGATAGGTAAATATCTGCATAACTTTTTTTGAAGCATTTTTTGGGCTGACTGGCAGCATCATTGCAATAGGACCACACATTCCGATACAATGCAAGCTACTGATTAATCCAAAAAAGATTGCTGTTATCAAACCCTGGTTATTTTACTGTGAGTTGTTCTGTATTTCTATATTCTTTATCTTCGTACGACCATTCTATAGCAATATCCCAACGACCATCTACCAGCGCTGTTTTAGGTATGAGCAAATTGGAAGAAGACAATGATATAGCTTTATCAAAGTCTAATCTCTGGTTAGATGGTCTGTATAGGGATATTTTTCCATTTATTTTAGTATAGTCAAAATTATCGGGAAAAGATATTTTTATTCCTTCTGGCGTATTCTCAATATTTAAAGGCTTACTTAGTTTTAAAGCACTAACTTCTCTGTCATGCCTTCCGTCTACCTCAATTTCCTGTTGATAATAATTCTCTGTCACTAATTCATTGTCATATCTTGTATCAACTTGTACTCTTATTACGTATTGCAAAATAAAAATCATAAACAATGCCATTGCAATTACGATACCTGTTCCAAAATTAAATTTCATATCTTATTTATTTTAGAGTTAATCTAATGTTCTAGGACCTAAAAAATTAGTAGAGGTTGTTTGTATTAATTTTTCCCCGTCATATACCTTAATTTTAATTTTGGTTCTATGGCTTTCCAATAAATACTGCGGTATCTCTACAAATAAAGTTCCTTCTGCATATCCTTCTTTATCTACTTTAATAATATTTTTCCCTACCAAAATAATATCGCCTTTTTCGGGAAATTCTAATTCAAAATGAATATCATCAAAGTCTTTAGTTGTTTTATTAACTACTTTAAAGGTATATATATTACTTATATTATCTTCTTTATGCTGATAAGTTTGTCCTGCTACGCGCAGTATAGTTGCTTCTACATCTGTTCTAAGAAACAAGAGTCCTATTAGTAAAAGGGTTAATACACTTAAAACTGCGGTATATCCTTTTTGGCGAGCTGTAAACTTAAATTTCTTTTTCTCTGTAATCTCAGATTCTGAAGCGTATCTGATTAATCCTCTTGGAAAGCCTACGCTATCCATAATGTGATCACATTCATCAATGCAAGCAGTACAGTTAACACATTCCAACTGGGTACCATTTCTAATATCAATTCCGGTAGGACAAACATTAACACACTGTCTGCAATCAATACAATCTCCTATTCCTGAATCTGTCCTGTCTTGTCCTTTTTTAAACTTTGCTCTTCCTTTTTCTCCCTCTCCCCGCACGTGATCATAAGCAACTATAATAGACTTATCATCTAATAAAACACCTTGCAAGCGCCCATACGGACAAGCTATTATACATACTTGTTCTCTAAACCAAGTGAAAACAAAATAAAATACTCCTGTAAAAATTAGCAGACCAAAGAAATTTCCGAGATGATTTCCCGGTCCGTCTTTCATCATTTGAAAAACAGCGTCACTTCCTACTATATATGCCAAAAATACATTGGCTATAAGAAAGGAAATCACAAAAAAGATAAACCATTTTAATGCTCTTTTTCTTATTTTTTCTGCGTTCCACTCTTGTTTTCTCAATCTTATCTGTGCCCCTCTGTCACCGTCTATCCAATATTCGATACGTCTAAAAACCATTTCCATAAAAATGGTTTGTGGGCATATCCAACCGCAGAAAATACGTCCAAAAGAAACTGTAAATAAGGTTACGAAAACTACTCCGATAATCATCGAAATCACCACAAGATAAAAATCTTGAGGCCAAAAGGGAAATCCAAAAATATTAAACTTCCTGTCAATTACATTAAATAGTAAAAATTGATTTCCTCTTACTTTAATAAAAGGAGCCGCTATCAAAAAAATAATCAATAAGTAGCTAACTATTTTTCTTTTATCATAAAATGATCCTGAGGGTTTTTTAGGAAAAACCCATGCTCTTTTTCCATCTTTATCAATAGTTCCTATTGAATCTCTAAAACTCTCATCTTTTATTGCCGACATAAAACAAATTATTTTGAGAATAAAAGCTGTCTAAAAGTGTTTTTTGTTAAATAAAAATATCACATCGAATGATTATTAGGAAAATTATGGGACTCCTTTTCATTCTGTTATAACAATTACATTCAGACAGCTTTTTATATTTATAGTTTAGTTTTAAAGAACTTTTGTCTTTTTTAAAACCGTTTTACGAGTAAAATTACTCTTGTTCTGTTGCATCCGCATCCATCTCGTCTGTTCCTTCAGCATCTTCTAATTCCGCTTTTGACCAGACAATATCTCCTTCTGCCACTTTTGGCTCTTCCGGCGTGGTACCGTTTAAAGAAATCACATAAGATGTAAGTTTTTCAATTTCCGCTGGCTTAAACGTTGTTTTCCAAGGTACCATTCCTTTTCCCGGACGACCTCCTTCTGCAATGGTATTAAATATATTTTTTACTCCGCCTCCCAGAATCCAATGGTCATCCGTTAGATTGGGACCAATTGATCCTCCGCCATCTGTTCTGTGACATACCGCGCAATTGGTGTCAAAAAGCTGTTTACCAGCTGCCAAATCTCCTGCATCCGTTAAATATCTTGCTTGTTCTGCCGTTAACATATCAGGAGCATTTTTTTTGTAGGCTTCTACCTGCTCTTTAGCTTCTGCCATTGCTTTTTCAAATTCAACTATCTGATTGTCCCCCTCAAATACATGATATCTCAACAAATAGATCACAGAGAATATTATAGTTGCATAAAACAGTCCTACCCACCAAGGCGGCAATTCATTGTCCAACTCTTTAATTCCGTCATAATCATGCTCCATCAACAACTCTTTTTCCTCTTCAATTGCTTTAGAACGAGTCAGTTTTTTCAACAGCTTCTTAACCCAAGGAGATTCTGTAAACGGAATGGCTGCCAAACGTTCTTTTTCGGCTCGCTCTTCCGGGGTCATCAACCTGTCCAAAACTTTATTTGTTGCTGCAGATACTACCTCAACGGCAATTAATGCAAATAAAAACAAGGCAAACAATATTATCAGCATCGGATGCTTCATAAAAGCTGGCTCACTCAATGTTCCTCCTCCCAGCCATTCTATAATTGCAAAGAACAGCCCGAATAACAAAGGAACTCTTACGTATACTGGAAAAAACTTTTTCATAATTTTTCGGATTTTGTATCAACAATTTGCTTTTCATCATCCATAAAAGGCATATTACTCAATTCTTTTATAGTTTCTTTTTTATAAGTAGCAACCCATATAAAAAGCAACACAAAAAAAGTAAAGAATATAAGCAGCGATATAATAGGATATATTTCAATTCCTCCTATCGTATCCATGGTATGTTTTATAAACTTCAGCATAATCATTTAGCTTTTAATGTTATTCTTCTACTCTTTCTTTAATATCTGTACCCAACCTTTGTAAGTAAGCTATTAAAGCCACTATCTCGCGATCGCTCATCGGGACAAACTCTTCACCTTTTGCCTGAGCTCTTTTTTGACTATCCTCATAAGATTTCACATAGTCAGGATCATTTTCTAAATTAATAGCAATCTGCTCAGCCTGTTCTTTCATTGTTTCTCTTGCTTGAGCAATATCTTCGTCTGTGTATGGAACGCCTAAGGTTCTCATTACTTCCATTTTCTTTTCTATGTTAGAATAATCAGCTGCTTTGTTCGCAAACATCCATTTATATCCCGGCATAATAGAATTTGGAGATGTAGATTGAGGATCGTACATGTGATTGTAATGCCAGTTGTCTGAATATTTTCCTCCAACGCGCATTAAATCTGGTCCTGTTCTTTTTGATCCCCACAAGAAAGGATGGTCATATACATATTCTCCTGATTTTGAATATTCCCCATAACGCTCAACTTCTGATCGGAAAGGACGGATCATTTGCGAGTGACAGCCCACACACCCTTCTCTGATATATAGATCTCTTCCTTCCAATTCAAGCGGTGTATAAGGTTTTATACTGGTAATTGTTGGAATATTTGATTTTACAAAGATGGTAGGAATAATTTGAACTATTCCACCGATTAAAATAGCTATTGTTGTCAATATTGTAAACTGAACCGGTCTTCTTTCTAACCAGGTGTGCCATCCTTCTCCTTTTAACCTTCCGGTAGAAATTCTTGTCAATGCTGGTGCTTCTGCCAATTCATCTTCAACGGCTTTTCCTGCTTTTACCGTTTTATACACGTTGTAAATCAGAACAAAAACTCCCACTAAATAAAGCGTTCCTCCGATAGCTCTCATGGTATACATCGGCATAATAGCTGTTACTGTTTCAAGAAAGTTTCCATATTTCAATGTTCCGTCCGGATTAAAATCTTTCCACATCAAATGCTGAGAGAACCCGGCAACATATAACGGGATTGTATATAGAATGATTCCCAGCGTCCCAATCCAAAAATGGAATCCAGCCAAAGCTCTTGAATACATTTCTGTTTTTACCATTCGCGGAATTAGCCAATAGATCATTCCAAAAGTCATAAACCCATTCCACGCTAGCGCTCCAACGTGTACGTGTGCCACAATCCAGTCTGTATAATGGGCAATGGCATTCACATTTTTAAGAGATAACATAGGTCCTTCAAACGTAGCCATTCCATATCCTGTAATACCTACTACAAAGAATTTTAAAACCGGATCAACTCTTACTTTATCCCAAACTCCTCTTAAGGTCAATAATCCGTTAATCATACCTCCCCAAGAGGGTGCAATCAACATTACGGAGAATACAACTCCTAAATTTTGTGCCCATTCCGGAAGTGCGGAATACAACAAATGGTGCGGACCTGCCCAAATATACAAGAAGATTAAAGACCAAAAGTGAATAATAGACAATCTGTAGGAATATACAGGTCTGTTAGCTGCTTTTGGCAGGTAATAGTACATCAGTCCTAAAAACGGTGTTGTAAGGAAAAACGCCACAGCATTATGTCCGTACCACCACTGTACCAGCGCATCCTGAACTCCTGCATACACTGAATATGATTTAAAGGCACTTACAGGCAATTCCAGCGAATTAAATATATGTAATACTGCTACAGTCACGAAAGTTGCTAAGTAGAACCAGATTGCTACATATATATGTCTTTCTCTTCGTTTGATAATTGTCATTATCATATTAATACCAAAAACCACCCAGACAATAGCAATAGCTATATCAATAGGCCATTCTAATTCGGCATATTCTTTTGAAGATGTAAACCCTAAAGGGAGAGTAATTACTGCACCGATTAAGATTAGCTGCCAGCCGTAAAAGTGAATATTACTTAACACATCACTGTACATTCTGGCTTTACACAGCCTCTGTAAAGAGTAGTAAATACCTGCAAAGATAGCGTTTCCTACAAAAGCAAAGATGACGGCGTTTGTATGCAGCGGACGTAATCTTCCAAAACTTAACCACGAAATGCCGTCAGTCAGGTTCGGGAATATAAACATCACTGCCAACAATAAACCTACCAGCATCCCTACTGCGCCAAAAAAGATAGTCGCATAAAGAAACTTCTTTACAACTTTGTTGTCATAATAAAATTGTTGCACTTCCATACTTGTTTATATTTGATTTTCTTTTAATGTTTCTTCTTTTTTCGATTTCTTTTCGGATGCCTGTAAATCTTTTTTTACTTCATCGTCAAACAGTACACGCACTGAGGGCGTGTAAGCATCATCAAATTGACCGCTTTTGACAGATTTAATAAAAAAATACAGAAATAATCCAGCTACGAATACGCTGATACTGATTAATAAATAAATAACACTCATACCTAATACCTAATACCTAATTATATGTCAAAATTAATATCTTGTCCTGTCTTAAAATATGATATTTATCACGTTCTTCTTTTTTCAGCTTTTTTACTCAATGTTTTCTTAGCATAATAATTAGTCATAATCGTAACAAAACTAATAATAGAAAATGTGCTTATTGGCATTAATATCGCTGCTACCAATGGCGACATTTTATTCAATATCGAAAGCGTTATTCCTATTACATTATAGGTAAGCGCCAGCATATAACTCATTTTTATTACTTTGATCGATAATTTTGAATAATTTAAAAATCTATCCAAAAACCTGAATTTGCCCGCATCCAATATAGCGTCGCTTGCCGGAGTAAATACGTTTACATTCTCAGAAACGGAAACTCCTACATTACTTTGCGCCAAAGCTCCGGCATCATTCAACCCATCACCTACCATCATTACATTTCGATTATGAGCTTGTAAATTTTTAATATATTCTAACTTTTTATCCGGTTTTTGATTGAACACAAATTCCGTACCCTTTGGCAATATTTTTTCTAATTTTTTTAATTCACCATCGTTATCACCAGACAATATAGCAATTTTATATTTATTTTTTTTAAGTTTTAAAAATAATTCTGTTAATCCTTCACGATAATGATTATTAAAAACAAATTTCCCTTTATACTCTTCTTCAATACTTATATGTACCGATGTTTCATTTAATGCTCTTTCGCTATTAATTTTCAATAACTCTGCTGATCCTATTTTATATTGCTTCCCGTTTATAATTCCGATTAATCCTTTTCCAGAAATTTCTTCAAAAAAATCAGGTTTTAAAGTAATCTTAGACGATAAAAAATTATAAAGTTTTCGGCTCAAAGGATGATTGGATGCCCGAATAATATTTCGAATATCTTCTTGTTGCTGTTTTGATAAATCAAGTCCTGTATATTGAATAACTGAATTAGCACTTGTTGTTATAGTTCCCGTTTTGTCAAACACAATAGTATCTACTTTTGCCATTTGCTCTACAACCGTAACATTTTTGAGATAAAACTTCTTTCTTCCCAATATCCGGATGGCATTTCCCAAAGTAAACGGGGCAGTTAAAGCCAAAGCGCAAGGACAAGCAACGATAAGAATAGCCGTAACCACATTAAAAGCAATATTCCAGTCCACAAATGCCCATCCGGTAAATGCCAAAAAGGAAATAGCAAGTAAAGCGGGCGTAAAATAGTGGCTAATCTTATCTGTGATTGTTTTATATTTGAAATCGGCTTTTTTCTGAAAAACATCATTGCTCCATAATTGTGTCAGGTAGCTTTGTGACACAGTATTAATTGTTTCTACCTCTACCACATCTCCCATTTGCTTTCCCCCCGCAAAAAGCTTGTCTCCTGATTTTTTTTCAACAGGAACAGCTTCTCCGGTTACAAAACTGTAATCGACAAACGCCCTGTCGGAAATCAAAATAGCATCAACGGGAATAAGCTCCTGATTCCGGATTAGCAAACGATCGCCCTTTTGGACATCATATACCTGTACAGGTTCTTCTTTATTTTCATCTGATAATTTGGTAACAGCAATGGGAAAATAAGACTTGTAATCTCTTTCAAAAGATAAAAAATTATAGGTTCTCTGCTGGAAAAGTTTTCCTAACAGCATAAAGAAAACTAACATGGTCATGCTGTCAAAAAATCCCGGTCCGAGATTAAAGATAATATCGACAGTGCTTCTGACAAACATTACAATTACCCCTAACGACATAGGAATATCAATGGTATAATTTTTGGAGCGAAGTCCCCTCCATGCCGAAATATGATAAGGCGAAGCAGAATAGAAAAAAACGGGTAAAGACAACAGTAGTATTAACCATCTAAAAAAACCTTTGTACTGTTCCATCCAAATATCATCAATATTAAAATATTCGGGAAACGACAACATCATTACATTGCCAAAGCTAAAAAAGGCAACTCCTATTTTATAAATTAAGCTTCGGTCAACAGATTTTTTATTTTCCTCATAATTATTTAAGCTGATGTAAGGTTCATATCCTATTTTAGTCAACAGCAGAACAATTTCTTTAAGATTTGTTTTTTCGGAATTAAAGGTTATCGTCGCTTTTTTTTCAGGAAAGTTTACCAATACCCGATAAACTCCTTCGTTAAGCTTTTGGAGGTTTTCCAATATCCAGATACACGAACTACAGTGAATATGTGGAATATAAAGAGAAGTAATAGCCGTAAGTCCTTCGTTGAATTCAAGTAACTTATCTACAATTTCATGTTTATCTAAAAAGTCATATTTGCCTTGAGCATCTTCAGGAGTTGCTCCCGGCGAAGTTTGCATATCGTAATAACAGCTTAAATCATTTTCGCTAAAGATTTCATATACTGTTTTACATCCATTACAGCAAAATTCCTTGTCATCAAAATCGATTCTATTAAATACCGTCACAGCATTACCGCAGTGATAACAACTCTTTTTTTCCATACTATTTGCTCATTTTACCTTAGACAAAGTTCTGCTTTTAATGACCTAAAATATATGACATTTATCATGAAAAAACACTATCTTTGCAGTATATCTTTAAACAGTCAAAACATGGGAAGATGTGAACAATGCATAGTAAGAGAATTTAGCTCCTTAAAGGCGCTCACTCGCGAAGAACTTTTGACTATTTCAGATACAAAAACTCATTTTTTAGTAAAAAAAGGGGAAATTATTTTTTCTGAAGGCGACAATCTCAATGGGGTATATTGCATAAAAGAGGGTTTTTGTAAACTGACAAAGCTCAATGCAAATGGTAAAGACTCTATTGTAAAACTATCTAAAAGAGGTGATTTATTAGGACAGCGTTCTATCATCAACGAAGAAACATCAAACCTTACTGCTACAGCATTGGAAGATATGAGTATCTGTTTCATTCCTAAAAAGGAAATGATGGAATATTTTACAGATAATAACAAATTTTCGTTGCTGGTTACGAAGGATATTTGCAATCACCTGAAGGATTCTGACAAGGGCATTGCAGACCATACTCACAAAACGGTAAAACAGCGTTTGGCAAGTGTATTGCTAAAACTAGAAGAATTGGGAGGAACAAATCCTGAAAGTAAAGCTTTAAATATACAATTATCCCGAGAAGATCTTGCCAATATGGTTGGTACAGCTACTGAAAGCTGTATTCGGCTACTTTCTGACATGAAAAAAGAATCTCTCATCCAATTGTCAGGTAAAAATATAATTTTAGTCAATAAATCAGAATTGAGAAATTTATCAGAATAACCTTTCTTTTAATCTTCTTCACAATAAAATAATCAATATTTCATTTTCTGTTCACAAAATAGTTTATTTTCGCAGTATGATGAACGAAAAAAATATAGACGAATTAAAATTAATATTAGCCTCTCCTAGAAAAATAGTATTAGTACCTCATCGCAATCCGGACGGAGATGCAATGGGATCTGTATTAGGTTTATACTGCGTATTAATCCAGCTTCAACACGAAGTACATATAATTTCTCCAAACGAAATTCCTCATTTTTTAAATTGGATGCCTGAGATTGACAAAGTTTCTGTTTTTGAAAACAACGAAAAAGAAGCTATGCAGATACTGAGCCAGGCCGACTATATTTTTGCTCTGGATTTTAATATTCTTGCCCGTACAGGCGAAAAAATGGAAAAAGCATTGGAAAACACTACTGCTTTTAAGATAATGATCGATCATCATCAGATGCCCGGAGATTTTGCCAAGCTTATTTTTTCCGATACAGCGTTTGGTTCTACTTGCGAATTACTTTACACGATTTTAAAGCAAGCCGGATTTTTAAAATATATCAACAAAAATGCCGCCATCTGTTTATACACCGGCATTGTTACGGATTCAGGGTCGTTCAGGTTCCCTAAAACAAATTCAAGCACACATAGTGCTGTTGCCGATTTAATTGAAAGAGGAATAGACAATCCTCAAATCCACAATGCTTTATTTGACAACAATTCTTACAATCGATTACAGTTGCTCGGAAAAGCACTTCAAAATATGGTTCTTTTATCAGAATCAAAAACTTCCTATATTTACCTAAGCGAAAATGATCTTCAGCAGTTTGATTATCAAAAAGGAGATACGGAAGGTTTTGTAAATTACGGCTTAACTATTACCGGAATAGATTTTACGGCTTTTTTTATAGAACGAAAAGAAGATGCCGGAATAAAAATATCATTTCGTTCGCAAGGTAATTTTGATGTAAATTTATTTGCCAGACGTTTTTTTAATGGAGGAGGACATATCAATGCAGCTGGCGGAAACTCTGATTTATCTCTTGAAGAGACCATAAACCATTTTAAAGAAATAGTAAAAAATCACAAAAGTGAATTTTATGTATAACTCCATCCGATTTTCATTGTTGTTTTTAATGCTCTTGCTCAGTATAGGCTGTCAGCAAAAAGAAGAAGCTCGAAGACCTCTCACTCAGTCTAAGCTAAGCAGTATTAACACTTCTATTGAACGAAACATTGAGGTTGTCAAAGACGAAGAAGGTTTTTTCAAAAATTATATTGCAACAGACACAAGCAATACATACACCAATTCAAAAAATGGCTTCTGGTATACGTATATCGCGCGGCAGTTAAAAGACTCTATACGTCCACAAACAGGAGACTTAGTAAACTATACCTATGCTGTACATTCAATAAACGACAGTTTGATTTACTCTAACAATGAAATCGGAAATTTAACTTATCGAATAGATAAAGAAGATATTTTACCGATTTTAAGACATAGCTTAAAGATGATGAAAGCCAATGAAACCATCAAGGTCTTATCACCTTCTGCTTTGGCATACGGATATGTGGGTGACCAAAAAAAAATTAAAAAAAATCAACCTTTAATATTTACAATTACTCTATTATCAATTGAATATAAAACTAATTATTAAAATGAAAAAAATGACAAGTTTAATATTAAGCTTAGTAGCGTTGGTATCCTCATGTACCTCGCAAAAATCAGACTTGCCGGATGGTTTATATGCAGATATCAAAACCAGCAAAGGCAACATTATTGTTGAATTAGAATACAAAAAAGCCCCCGTAACGGTTGCTAATTTTGTATCCTTGGCTGAGGGAAAAAATCCTTTCGTAGATGAACAATACAAAAACAAACCTTATTATGATGGAATCAAATTTCACCGGGTAGTAAATGACTTTGTCATTCAGGCGGGAGATCCAACCGGAACAGGTGCAGGCGGACCAGGATATGTATTCAAAGATGAATTTGATCCTTCTTTAGGTCACGACAAGGAAGGTACCTTATCTATGGCAAACAGCGGACCATTTACCAACGGCAGTCAGTTTTTTATTACTCACAAACCAACCCCTTCTTTAGACAACCGCCACTCCGTGTTCGGATACACTGTTAAAGGAATGGAGGTTGTTAATCAGATAGAACAAGGTGATATAATTGAAAATATTAAAATAATAAGACAAGGCAAAGAAGCTAAAAAATTTGACGCTGCAAAGGTGTTTAAAAACTACTTTGAAGAAGAAGCCAAGTCCAAAAAGGAACAAGAAGAGAAACAGGCTAAAATTCAAAAAGAATACGCCTCTAAATTTGAGGAATTAAAAGCCAAAGCAACTAAAACTTCTTCCGGGCTATCTTATGTGATTACTGAAAAAGGAAATGGAGAAGCACCTAATATCGGACAAGATATTTACGTTGATTATTCAGGATTTTTTGAAAACGGAACTATGTTCGATTCTAGCAATGAACAATTATCTAAAGATTTTGATATTTACAATCCGCAAAGAGCTGCAGCAAAGCAATATATTCCTATTCCATTCAAATTCGGAGCTAAAACAGGTTTAATCCCTGGATTTATCGAAGGAATAGAACAAATGAAGATCGGAGATAAAGCAATTATCTTTATTCCTGCGCATCTAGCTTATGGCGAAAGAGGTGCCGGACCTATTCCTCCAAATACCGATTTAGTATTTGAGTTGGAAATACATGATACACCTGCTGATTAAGCTTTAAATCTATAAAAACCCAAAACCTGCAAACCATTAAGTTTTGCAGGTTTTTATTTTTTAGTACAATCTATTTAATACAAAAGATTCCTTAAAATAGCATTTGCAGCTTGTTGTTGTTTTTTATAAATATGATCCGTCAAAAAACACTTATATTTATATACTATTTCTTCTGATTAAGAAAGTGAAAAAAGATATATTTAAAAAAAATAGTATTGATGACTAATTATTATGTCATTCTGGAAATACCCAATTTTTCGGACGAATTAACAATCAAAAAAGCTTATCGAGCACTGTCTAAAAAATATCATCCAGATATCAATAAAGATTTTCTTGCCATTGAGTACTTTCTAAAAATAAAAGAAGCTTACGAGATTCTGAAAAACACTAATTCCAAGCTTATTTTTGATAATAAATTAAAGTACTTTTTACAATTTGGTATTCATTCTCCTATTGAAATTTTATATTTTAAAATAGGACAAAAGACTTATTCTATTCATGATTCTATATTAATAGAATGGAAAGTATCTAATGCTCATAAAATTTTTATAAATCCTATAGGCTGGGTAAATCCAGAAGGAAAAACAAAAATATACGTCGAAAACTATTGTGAAACATTGCTCATTTCTATATATGCTTATGACTCAAATAATAAAATAATCTCACAACAATCGGAAAAACTCTATCACAAAGAAAAAGATTCTTATCGGGCAGCCTTTTATCGCCAAAAAACGATAAACAAGAATATAGATTCCAAGCACTTTTTTAAGGAAAAAGAATTTTCAAAATACGGCAGAATCAATAAAGACACTTTTTGGAAACAAATTTTGAAGTGTGTCATTTTTGTTTGTCCTAGCATTTGGATTGGCTATTCTTTAATGGATAATTCTTTATTTATCGGACTGGTAATAATATGCGGAATTTGGTATATGAGTTATCAGTTTATTAAAAGAGTCCACGACTTAAAAGGCACTTACGAAACCCTATTCACTTCTATTTTCTTAGGAAATTCTTTTAAGGATATTAATGATTTTGGTCCTCCGCCTTATTAAGATTCCTAAAAGAGGACTGCTTAAATTTTCTCAATTGGAAACTATGGGAAAATGGTGTGTATATAGTTTTCTGATTATGGTCTTTTCTTATTTACTTCCTTTGCTATTACCAAAATATCAGATGGAAGAAATCCCAGAGAACATAAGCTATTATGCTATTCAGCGTAAAAATGAAAAAGACATTCTTTATCAATTGCATTTTTCTGATTTTAATATTCATGTCAAAGCACCTACTGTTACAAAAATCAGGAATGGAAGCTATTGACAAATTTATTGTAGTCCGCTCTTATCTTCTGAATAAACCTCTATATATTGAAATAATCCCAAATAGCCAGCGAAAGTTAGAGAACATTCGTTATTATACAGGACTAAACGATTATCAAAATATTTTTTCTCTCGTTTTAATTTTGCTTGTTTTTTTCAATATGTGGCTTTTATACAATACAAAAGATAGAAGCATAAAACTTTTCAGAAAAATCTGTTTTGGATTGCTTACTGCTATTTACTTGGTGACAGCTATCAAAGAATGGTTATAAAAAAAGTTACCTGACAATCTCAAGTAACTTTCTTTTTATGATTCTACAATCAGTTTTTAATCACTTAGTGTTTTTAGAAACTCATCATTATTCCTTGTTGATTTTACATTGTCAATGATGGACGTCATTGCTTCTACGGAATTCATATCATCAATATATTTTCGAACTGCCCATAAACGCTGTAAAGCTGCTGCATCTAATAATAAATCATCTCTTCTTGTACTTGATGAAGTAACATCAATAGCAGGGTAAATACGTTTGTTTGACAATTTTCTATCAAGTTGAAGCTCCATATTTCCGGTTCCTTTAAACTCTTCAAAAATAACTTCATCCATTTTTGACCCGGTATCTACTAAAGCAGTGGCAAGAATACTTAAAGAACCTCCTTTTTCTATATTTCTGGCAGCACCAAAAAAGCGTTTTGGTTTTTGCAGTGCATTAGCATCTACTCCTCCACTTAATACTTTTCCCGATGCTGGTTGAACTGTGTTGTAAGCCCGTGCTAAACGAGTTATGGAATCCAACAAAATCACTACATCGTGTCCACATTCTACCAAGCGCTTTGCCTTTTCCAAAACAATATTAGCTACTTTTACGTGTCTTTCTGCTGGTTCATCAAAGGTAGAGGCAATAACTTCAGCGTTTACGCTTCTTTGCATGTCTGTTACTTCTTCAGGGCGCTCATCAATCAATAAGACAATAAGATAAACTTCAGGATGATTGGCTGCAATCGCATTTGCAACATCCTTAAGCAACATTGTTTTACCAGTTTTTGGCTGAGCTACAATCATTCCTCTCTGTCCCTTTCCAATCGGTGCGAACATATCCATAATACGGGTAGAAACTGTACTGCGTCTTTCGTCCAACTTAAATTTTTCTTTTGGAAATATAGGTGTAAGATGTTCAAAAGAAACTCTGTCTCTAACCGTTTGCGGATCATGACCGTTAATTTTAAGAACGCGGACAAGCGGGAAAAACTTTTCCCCTTCTTTTGGAGGCCGGACAACTCCTTTTACAGTATCTCCTGTTTTTAATCCAAATAGCCTGATTTGTGATTGTGATAAATAGATATCATCCGGAGAAGATAAATAATTGTAATCTGCTGAGCGTAAAAATCCATATCCATCCGGCATCATTTCTAAAACACCTTCACTTTCAATAATTCCGTCAAATTCATAATCAGGTTCTCTATAGGTGTTTTTTTTACCGTTTTTTCCATTCTGATTATTATTGTAATTTTTTTTGTTTTCAGAATCTGCCTGAACGGGTGTTTTATCTTTGTTGTTATTTTGCTCAACTACTGCAGTCTCACGATCAGAATCTTTACTTTCAGCTTCTCTGTTTTTTGCTGATTGCTGTTCTTTCGCTTCCTTTTGAAAGTTGTTGTTTTCCTTTGTGTGATTTCTTTTTGCAAAGACTTCTTTTTTATTGTCTTTACTGAATTTTTTCTGATCGGAAGAGATCACTTTTCTATCAAGAACAACTTCTTTTATATCAGGTTCAGAAGCAATTAAGCTTTCTTTTTCTGCAGCATTTTTATTTTCAAATCTTAAATTATCTGCTTTTTTAGCATCAATTTGTGATTTTGTTGTTCTTGGTCTTTTTATTTTCTCTTTTTCTACTGAAGAATTTTCTTCTGTTTTTATATTTTTTTGTTGCTCTACAGGAGCAATAATCTCTGTAGAATCTTGATTTTCAGTAGTTTTTACGGAATGTGGGTTAATTGCTTGAAAATCCAAAATCTTATAAATTAATTCATCTTTTTTCAAGGATGCTATCTTAGCAATTTTGGCTTTCTTGGCAATTTCCTGAAGGTCAGTTACCTTCATTTTTTTTAATTCAGAAATATCAAACATAAAAATGTTTATAGATTATATGAAATATTGAGTTTTGTAATTTAAATTTAAGATTGGAAAAATTTAAAAAAATAGAATTGTCGTATTATGAAGAACTTACGGCAGAACTTGTGCAATATTACGAATTAATTTTAATAAACAATAGGTTTTTCCAAAAAAGAAACATTATTTTTGTGATCGAAATCAAAATACAGCTGTATAGTTATGTTACAAAGAATCCAGTCGATTTATTTGTTTTTAGTATTTGTAGCTATGGGAATTTTACCCTTTGCTTTTCCTTTATGGAAAGATGGGGAAGGCAATAATTTTTATTTTATGGCAGTTCCTTTGTATACGGTTCTCTTTGGGCTATCTACTGCTTTGAGTATAATTACCTTATTGGGATACAAAAACAGACAGCGACAGTTTGTATTGAATCGATTGAATATAATATTAAACTTTATACTAATAGGATTATTCGTTTACCGCTCTCTAAATTTATCTGGAGAAGTCACGGAAGTGATTTCTGAGAAAGGTATTGGGATGTTCCTCCCGATTGTTTCTATCCTGTTTCTTGTATTAGCAAACAGAGCCATCAAAAAGGATGAAGATCTCGTGAAATCTGTAGATCGATTGCGATAAACCTAACATCTTAGTTTATTAGTGCGTTAAAAAACCGAGCTTTACAGTTCGGTTTTTTTACTTTTTGCCCACTCTATAATTTCAAGATTACTTATCTTTCCTTTATCAATTTCAAATCTAAGCATAGTTCGCACATGATGAAATCCCGAAATACCGGCAGCTCCCGGATTTAGATGTAACACTCTCTGTATTTGATCATATTGCACTTTTAGAATATGGGAATGTCCGCAAATATAAATATCCGGCTTTTTCTCAACAATTTGTTTTTTTACATGAACTTTGTATTTTCCAGGATATCCTCCAATGTGTATCATGTAAACTTTCATTCCTTCACAATCAAAAAACATCTCTTCAGAAAAATCTAACCGCACCTTGTTATCATCTATATTTCCGTAAACGGCTTTTAACGGCTTTAATTTTTTAATTGTATCCGTTACAATCACATCTCCTATATCTCCAGCATGCCAAACTTCATCAGCTTGTTTTACGTATTTTACAATAGATTCATCTATACAGCCATGTGTATCAGACAGCAATAATATTTTCTTCATTTTTAAGTTTTAAAATAACAACTATTCTGTATAAAACAGTATTAGATCTTCTATTGCATTCTGGCAAACGGGGCAAAACTCAGGATATTGATTAGTTTTCATTCTGCAATCTAAAGTTGCTTTATATATTTTCTCACCCTTTAGTCCCTCATATACTCCTATTTTATATTTATCTGCATCTTTTTCAGGAGTTGGCACAGTCGTGCCCTTTTTAAGTCTATTTTTCCATTTGCTGTCAAAATCCACTAAAGTAGTAATATTTTTTTCCCAAGGTTCGGATCGGGTAGAAATAAAATCACTTAGCACATCATTTGGATAAAAGTACTCGTCTGCCAATCCTGCAAAACTATGACCGAATTCGTGTACTACAACGGGCTTGAAATCTTTATGTCCTGTTGTTGTTAATGTATAGGAATTGTAGATACCGCCACCACCATACACGTCTGTATTAGCTAAAATAATAATGTGTTCATATGGAATTCCCGCTAAAATATCGTGTAATTTTTTTAGGCGGTTTGTCGTTAAATACCGTTCTGAATAAAAAGTATCAAAATTAGATTCTACAGCTGTTTTTCTCCAATCGCCGGTTCGAGGTACACTGACACCTGAATCTGACGATTCACTTTTTACAGCAATAAAATTAAAGTTATCTGCAAATTTGTCAAATGGTTTATGCTGTAAAATCTGTTCAATTGATATTTTTACCGCGCTCATAAATTTATCCATTTCACTTTTTGTAAAACCTTCGGCAACAAATACTACATTTATTGCTTTTGTTTGATCAGCTGCTTTATGTACATATACGTAGTCTGTGATATCTTTTATTCCTTTCTGATGAATCAGTATATCTTTTGGGTTAATCTCGTGTATTACTTTGCTTTTTTCTTTGCCGTCTCTATCAAATAAAACGAGTTCTATTTTTACTTTATCTTTTGGAAACGGAACTAAAAAAACATTTTCAAAGCTTTTAACAGCGCTAGTTGCTTCCTCTGTAGAAAGCCACTCTTGAAACAAAGTACTAAAACTGGTAGTATAAATCAACTTATCTGTATTTTCATCAAAAACCCGCACTTGTCCATTTCCACGTAAAGCATTTTGGCTTAAATGATGTGTTCGTCCTGCCCATAAGGGATAAGAAGACAATTCGTCTAATAAGATAAACTGCTCTTGATTATTTCCTCCAAAAACATAGTCTAATCTGAGCGTTTTATGCTCAAAATACTGATTAAAATCTTGTGCCTGTACAGCAATTACAAAGCACCATATGATGGTTAAAAATATTTTTTTCATCTTTTGATTTAATTTGTCAAAAGGTAAAAATAAAGATTTTTGCTGGTTTAACTATTTATAGTTTCTGTCTTTTTGCATAGATTTTTTATAAAGTCTTAAATAAGGGAACTTATAAAAATGGAGTATATTTGCACTTGATAAAACACTTCATTTTGAGATATTTTTTGGAATTTGCTTACAACGGTTCACAATATCACGGCTGGCAAACACAACCCAATGCTAAAACAGTTCAGGAAACGCTAACACAGGCAATCTCTACTTTGCTTAAAGTACCTATTGAGCTGGTAGGTGCCGGCAGAACTGACACGGGAGTACATGCCAAACAGATGTTTGCTCATTTTGACAGTAATATTTCTTTTGACAATGCTGTGCTCATTCAAAAACTAAATTCCTTTTTACCGGCAGATATTGTCATTTATCATATTCACCCCGTTGAAAGAGATGCTCATGCTCGTTTTGACGCTATATCCAGAACTTACGAATATCACGTTCATCTTTTTAAAGATGCTTTTTGTAACACGCTAAGCTACTATCACTTTCGTCCGTTAAACTTAGAACTGATGAATGAAGCAGCAAAAACCTTGCTGGAATATGAAGATTTTGAATGTTTTTCGAAAATGCATACTGATGTTTTTACATTTAACTGTACCATTTTTAAAGCCGAATGGACAATATTGCCCACTCAAAATCAATTGATATTTACTATTTCTGCCAATCGCTTTTTACGCAATATGGTCAGAGCCATTGTGGGAACATTAATTAACGTTGGTTTAGAAAGAATCACGCTTTCAGATTTTCGAAAAATTATAGAAAGTAAAGATCGTGGTCAGGCTGGTTTTTCTGTTCCGGGAAAAGGCTTATTTTTAACAAAAATAGAGTACCCTTATTTATGAAACGTATAAAGTCTATATCACTCCAAAAAGTATTGCAATACGCCAAACCTTATCAAAAAAGGTTTAACTGGGTTATTGTATTTGCTATTTCTCTTTCAGCATTTGCCGCATTGCGCCCTTATATGCTCAAACAAACTGTAGACAGCTATGTACAGCATCAGGATAAATATGGCTTATTAATCTATGTAGGATTAATGGGACTCGTGCTTATTTTTGAAGTTGTATCTCAATTCTTTTTCACTTATTGGGCTAGCTGGCTCGGACAGGATATTGTAAAAGACATGCGCCAGGATCTGTTCAATAAAATTTTAAGTTTTAGAATGCGCTATTTTGACCATGAACCTGTTGGTAAATTAGTAACAAGAGCGGTTTCTGATATTGAATCTATTGCAAGCATATTTAGTCAAGGATTATTTATGATTGTGAGCGATCTGCTAAAAATGCTGGTAGTGTTAGGAATTATGTTTTACATGAATTGGAAATTGAGCTGTATCGTTATTATCGGAATGCCTGTTTTAGTCTACGCTACCCGTATTTTTCAACTCAAAATGAAATCTGCTTTTCAGGAAGTTCGTACCCAGATTGCCAATCTCAATACGTTTGTACAAGAACGCATCACAGGTATGAAAATAGTTCAACTTTTTACACGAGAAGATATTGAATATGAAAAATTTAAAGAAATAAACGAAAAGCACAATAAAGCTTGGCTTAAAAATATTCTTTATAACTCCATATTCTTTCCTATTGCAGATATTATTTCATCGCTAACCTTAGGATTTGTAATTTGGTACGGAGGCATGTCTATTGTGGAGGGAGATAATTTAACTTCTTTTGGCGATTTATTCGCTTACACGATGCTTATCAGCATTTTGTTTAACCCCTTACGTCAGATTGCAGATAAGTTTAATGTAATGCAGATGGGAATTATCGCGGCAGAGCGAGTTTTTACAGTATTGGAAACAGAAGAAAATATGGACGAGAGAGGCACGCTGGAAGCTTTTCAGTTTAAAGGCAATATTGAATTTAAAGATGTCCGCTTTAGCTATATCAAAGATATTGAAGTATTAAAAGGAATCAATCTCCAAATAGAAGCTGGAAAAACAATTGCGATTGTAGGTTCCTCGGGAGCCGGAAAATCAACTATCATTAATCTGTTAAATCGCTTTTACGAAATTGACAGTGGTGAAATAAAAATAGACAATATTAACATTGACAATTTTACCTTATCATCGCTTCGAAAGCAGATAGCAGTTGTACTGCAGGACGTTTTTTTATTTAGCGATACTATCTACAACAACATTACCCTGCACAATCCTGCTATTACCAAAGAGCAGGTAGTAGCAGCGGCTAAAAAAATAGGCATACATGACTTTGTAGAAAGTCTACCCGAAGGGTATAATTACAACGTTAAAGAACGGGGAGTTACATTATCATCCGGACAGCGGCAGCTAATTGCTTTTTTACGGGCATATGTCAGCAATCCAAGTATTTTAATATTGGATGAGGCTACTTCTTCGGTCGATACACACTCGGAAGAATTAATACAAAAAGCAACCGATTATCTAACGAAAGACAGAACTTCCATTATCATTGCACATCGCTTAGCAACCATTATTAACGCTGATGAAATTATAGTTATGGAAAAAGGACGAGTAGTTGAAAAAGGTTCTCACAAACAATTATTAGAAATAGAAAACGGATATTACAAAAATCTGTACGAAGCACAATTTAAAATTGCTGAAGGAGCATAATTGTAAAATCAGGGTTTAACCTTTTTGGAACAAACTTTAAAGAGTAAAATTTTAATAACGAAAATAAAATGATTATTTTCGTACCTTAAATATAGAAATATACATTTATGAAATTCGATATTATTGTTTTAGGAAGCGGTCCGGGAGGGTACGTTACTGCCATCAGAGCATCACAATTAGGTTTTAAAGTAGCGGTTGTTGAAAAAGAAAATTTAGGTGGAATCTGTTTAAATTGGGGATGTATTCCGACCAAAGCACTTTTAAAATCGGCTCAAGTATTTGAATATTTAAAACATGCTTCTGATTATGGTCTAACCCTTAATGGTGATGTAGATAAAGATTTTGATGCTGTTATTTCTCGTTCCAGAAATGTTGCTGAAGGAATGAGCAAAGGTGTTCAATTCTTGATGAAAAAAAATAAAATCGAAGTTATTGATGGTTTTGGCAAAGTAAAACCAGGCAAAAAAGTAGAAGTTACTGATAAAGACGGGAAAGTATCTGAAATTTCCGCTGATCATATTATCATTGCTACAGGGGCTCGTTCAAGAGAACTTCCAAACCTTCCTCAGGACGGTAAAAAAGTTATCGGATATCGTCAAGCTATGACTTTACCCCAACAACCTAAAAAAATGATTGTAGTAGGATCGGGAGCTATAGGGGTTGAGTTTGCTTATTTTTATAACTCAATGGGAACAGAAGTAATCATTGTTGAATTTATGCCAAATATTGTTCCGGTAGAAGACGAAGATGTCTCCAAACAATTTGAGCGCTCTTTGAAAAAAGCAGGAATAAAAATTATGACAAATGCATCTGTCGAGAAAGTTGATACCAGCGGTGAAGGTGTAAAAGCAACTGTAAAAACGGCAAAAGGCGAAGAGGTACTGGAAGCTGATGTTGTTTTATCAGCGGTGGGAATCAAAACTAATATTGAAAATATAGGTTTAGAAGAAACAGGTATTGCAACTGACAAAGACAAAATTTTAGTTAATGAGTTCTATCAAACTAATATACCGGGGTATTACGCTATTGGCGATGTTGTACCGGGGCAGGCTTTAGCTCACGTTGCTTCTGCTGAAGGAATTTTATGTGTTGAAAAAATAGCTGGACATCATGTAGAGCCTTTAGATTATGGCAATATTCCAGGATGTACCTACGCTACTCCTGAAATAGCTTCGGTAGGAATGACCGAGAAAAAAGCTAAAGAAGCCGGATATGATATTAAAGTAGGAAAATTTCCGTTCTCTGCTTCTGGAAAAGCAAAAGCTGCAGGAACTCCTGACGGTTTTGTAAAAGTTATTTTTGATGCTAAATATGGTGAATGGCTTGGATGCCATATGATTGGTGCCGGAGTTACGGATATGATTGCAGAAGCGGTAGTAGCTCGAAAACTAGAAACTACAGGATATGAAATTTTAAAAGCTGTACATCCGCACCCAACTATGAGCGAAGCTGTAATGGAAGCAGTAGCTGATGCCTACGGAGAAGTTATTCACTTGTAATATTTATAATCAATTAAAAAATAAGTTCCGTTTATTTTAAAATAAACGGAACTTATTTTTTAATGAAACCTCCTTCTCTTTAAAAAAACTCTTTTCTCCTTTTTATAGTATACAGCTAATATTTTACTTTAAAATATTTGTATATTTGACTATATATGCTTTTCCCTATATGTTATTTCTAAAAAACATTCCTATTTTATTTTTATTCTGTGCTTTTTATTCATTTTCACAACCTCACACAAAAAAATACGCTAGCACCGTTCAGAACGATTCCTTTTTTACATCCATAGATTTTGAATTAGTAGATAATCTAATCATAGTACCCGTTATTATTGACAATATAAAATATCGTTTTTTATTAGATACGGGTGCAATCAATCTGTTTTCTGCAAAACTTGCTTATCCTTATCAAATTGAAAATTTAGAAGAAGAAAAGGATCTAAAGTTCAACATTGACAACAATAACAATACGCTTATCAAAATGAGCCAAATTGTCTTTGGCGGAGTAGCTTTTCAGAATAACATTGGTGTTGTCAGAGAAATGCACAATAACTTATTTGATTGTTATCAGTTAGACGGTATATTGGGGAGCAATTTTTTTGGCAACGTAATCTTACAGATCGACTACCCACAACGAAAAATTCATATTACTAACGTTTTTAAAAAGCTTAAAATTAAAAGCAAACCTCAAAGAGTAAAATATATTGACAATCAGCGTTCGCCTTTGATAAATATCACACTTCAAAACAACAAACGAATTTCCAAAGATCAAGCAATAATAGATACCGGCTTTAACGGGATATATGAGATTAATATTGAAAAATTTAGTTTTTTTTCAAGAACTAACCTCCTTACTCAATTTATTTCTACAGATGGAATAAGCTCTACAGAACTCATTAATAATAAAGATAAAAAAACATATCATTTAGTAGAAGTTCCAACTCTTAAAATGGATCAATTTACACTTATCAACTTCTACGCTAAAAGTACCTATGATTATTCCAAAATAGGAAATGATTTATTAAAAAGAGGAAAACTTACTATAGATTTTATAGCAGGACAATATTTTTTTGAGACACTGGAACTAGAAGATATTCAGAATAAAATTCCTCTTCTCTCTCCTACTTTTTACCAAAATAAACTTATTGCAGGTATCATTTGGGATGAAGAACTAAGAACTAAAATAGATTTTGACGATCAGATTATAAAAATAAATCACCTTCCGGTAAATAAAAAAGAACCATGTGAACTTTTCTCATTAAAGAATGAAAATACTATTTTTACTGTATTAAAAAAAGATCATACAACTATAGAAATTTCTTCTACCAAGCATACCTCTTTTTAATTTCGTACAAATCTCTATCTAATTATATTGTCAGATTTCTTGTCTTAAAAACATACTTTTACAAAAAATATCTTGTAGAACATCGTATTTATAGTATATTTGCACTCGCAATACAGAACACGAGTTCGACTGGAGAAATGGCAGAGTGGTCGAATGCGGCGGTCTTGAAAACCGTTGACTGTAACAGGTCCGGGGGTTCGAATCCCTCTTTCTCCGCTGATTTATAAAAGATAACTTATTCAAAAGTCATCAAAAAAGCACAAAACCTATGATTCACAATGAGTTATAGGTTTTTTCTTTTTTAGGGGTATCGCATTCTGTTCAAAAGTGCACCTAAAAATATTCGGGATTCGGTGCACAAAAAAACATCGAAGCGATGTGCACCTTTCAACTGAGCAAACCCAGACGCCAAAGGGTGCCAGAGAGTTTTAAACTGTGTTTTTGGAACGTTTTAATTCGACATTTATTAATATTTAAAACAGTTGAATTATGTTAGAAAAACAGTTATCAATTAATTTCTTTCTCAAACCAAGTAGAGAGAAAAGTGATTTAAGAGGTGTTTACCTTAGAATCACAGTAGATGGTATTCGCAAAGAGACTTCTCTAAGTCATAAATGGGATATCAACAGATGGAACCAAAAAGCAGGTCGTGCTAATGGAGCTAAAGAAGATGCTAAAACGCTAAACTACATCTTAGATACAATCGTATCTAAAATTACCAAGTACAAATTAGAACTTTTAAGTAATGAAGAGCCTATTACTGCTTCTATGCTTATGGATTATATCCAAGGCAAAGGAACTAGTAAGGCTAAAGTTTTAGAAGAATTTCAAAAGCATAATGATGAAGTTTTTAAACTTGTGCCTAAAGAGTATGCTATTGGAACACATGAAAGATACGTAACAGCAAGATCACATGTCGCCGAGTATATCCGTTATGTATATGGTAAAGAAGATATAGAGTTTAGAGAACTCAATTATGAGTTTGTACTTGGTTATGAACATTATTTAAAGACCGTTAGAGCGTGTTCTAATAACACAGCTATAAAGTATATCTCAAACTTCAAGAAGATTGTTTTACGGGCAGTTGCTAAGGGAATTATTCCTTCTAATCCTTTTGTACAATACAAACCTAAAAAGACTAAACTCAATAAAAAGCCATTAAGTAAGGAAGAGTTATCTATTTTAGAAAACAAAGAATTCACTAATGAACGATTAGCTACTGTAAGAGATGTCTTTATTTTTCAGTGTTATACAGGACTTGCTTATATTGATGTATTTCAGTTAAAGAAAAGTGATATTACAAAAGATGAAGAAGGTAATTTGTGGATTAGAATTAACAGACAAAAGACAGATGCTAATATCACTATACCATTACTTCCTAAAGCTATTGAGATAATGGAAAAACATAAAGATCATCCCGCTTGTATTGGTAAAGATATTGTGCTTCCCGTTCGCTCTAATCAAAAGATGAATGAGTACTTAAAAGAGATTGCTTCTCTATGTGAGATAAGCGAATTAAATACCCATAAAGCAAGAAGAACTTTTGGAAGTACTGTAACTCTCGGTAATGGTGTTCCTATTCACGTAGTAAAAGAAATGTTAGGTCATCACTCTGTTAAGCAAACTGAGGAATACGCTCTAACAGAAGAAGAGTCTATTAAAACTGAAATGCAGAAATTAAAAGGTAAGCTTGAAGTTAAAGCAAATAAACAAAGTGAGAATTACACAGATTTAATAGAGAGTTTAAAAAAGCTAAATCCTGATAAATTAGCTCAGCTAACTACCTTTATTAATCAGTTAAATGGATAACAAAAACTCCCTTGAATTCTCTACAATTTCTAATAATTCAACTGTCGTATTTGTTGTAAGGAATTCGAGGGAGTCAATTTTCAACCTTTTTAATGAGTAGAAGTTAACTTCTACTCATTAAAAAGGTTCATAATATCTTTTCGGTTGTAGTAATACGAACCAAGTATTTTGCGACACTGCAATTTACCACTGATACGTAATGTTTGTAGTGAAGCTGGTGAGATACTTAGTAATTGCCTTGCTACTTTTGCCTTTACCCATTCGGGTGAACACTCTTTACTCTGTTTAGCTAAGATTTCTTTTAGCTCTCCAATGATTGTTTGAGCAAACAATCTTAAATCTTCTTTGGTGATTTGATTTTCCATGATAGTTGTTTTTTTAGGTTAAACAACTAAACTAAGAACGAAACAAGCTTCGCTTGTTTTTTTAGGATTTTTTAGGTTTATTTGGCTTTATCTAGTCCATTGAACAACTATAATATTCTCATATTGGGATATCTTACCGATTATTTTATAACTTTACAATTCAATCTTTTTTAAATCATTGGCTTTATCTTTGAGCCTTGTTAACTCGACTATTAATTATGGAACATAAAATACATCAAGGAAGAAATGTAAAGCGTTTTAGAGAAATGCTTGGAATCAAACAAGAAGTTCTTGCTTTTGATTTAGGAGATGATTGGAATCAAAAGAAGATATCTCTACTTGAACAGAAAGAAATCATTGATAACTCATTGTTACAACAGATTTCTAAGGTACTTAAGATACCTGTTGAAGCAATTGAAAATTTTGATGAAGAACAAGCAGTAAATATTATCTCGAATACTTTTACGGAAAATTCAGCAATTAACTTATACTGCAATATAAATCCAGTTGAAGCAATTGTGCAATTACACAATGAAAAGATTGATCTGTATGAGCGTATGCTTAAAGAAAAAGATGAGATGATGAATCGCTTAGAAAAGTTGATTCAAAGTAAATAGATAAAAAACTAGATATATTATAAAAGCTTAATCTACTGGTTAGGCTTTTTTGTTGGACTTTCTTTAAGTTGACAAGAGATTATGGAAAACCATATCAATAAAGTATTTATTATTTATATGTTTGAATAATATTTAACGAAAACGATTATTATGATTAAAAGATTTATTTTAATTGGAATTGTTTTATTACTCATAGGATGTAGTAATAAAAGACAAGAAGAAAGTAAACAATTTACTTCTGAACAAGAACATGTTCAGAAAGAATCAACCCCACAAAATAACAATTGGAAAGTAATAAATGTTGAAAATCATCCTAATTTAAATAAAAGTATAGTCTATGTTGCATTAAAAACAAAAATTTCTGAAGACGTATTAAAAGATATTGGAGAAACAATTAGAAATATGTATTCTGTATCAAATTTGTATGTTTTTTACAGTATTGAGGATGGTGACGAAAACTGGGCATATACACACTTTAGACCTTCTTTGGAACTAAGAATAATAGGTTCTACCATTGAACAAGATAATAAAATAGAAGAATCAGAAGAAGTCAAAGGTGACATTTTAGGTAAATGGAAAAGTCATAATAGTCTAATGGGATCAGTTTTAATATATCATCAGATAGGTAAAATAAAGTATATGACAATAAAGTTTTCTGATGGAGGAGAGTCTGTAAAAAAAGTAAAGGTATCGTCCAAAAAAGGGAAAATGCAATTAACGGATGATAATGGATTTGGGGAGTATTATATACTAGAAGAAAATGGTAATTTGGGAATGTATGGAGAGAATGGCAAATTTGATGAGGCTGTAAAAATAGAGTAGAAAGTACTAAATGTCTTTTGTAATCATCAAATAAGATACATTGTTGCCTATATTGTATAGTTGATGATAGAGCAATTTTCTTTTCCTAAAAAGAAAAGACAAACCCCATTATTTGGATATAATAATAGAAAAAGGTAGAATTACTATGGATGGTATTCTACCTTTTTTGTTTTTAGATAAATATTTATCGATAAGAGGTTGTATCTCTTTGCTGAATAAGTTTAAAAGCATCTAACATTTTATGAAAGTTAAGCATTGAGACGTTACAACAATAATCTTTTTGATATTTACTATTAGCCATTGCAGCTAAGATTAAATCAAAGAATGATTTGTTTACTTGTTCAATAGTAAATCGATTAAAAACATTCTCAAATACTATATAAGGATTCTTACATTCATCTTTATTCAAATATTTAATCCTCTTTAGTTCTTCATCAGATATTTCAGAAATTGTGAGACCTTTTTTATAAAACTTCTTTGGTTTTAGATATATCCTATATCCTGCTCTAAATATGGATTGTAAAACAGTTGCATCATAGATAACCTCAGAAGCACTGATTTTATCATACATCTTATGACTTAAAGTATAGCAACAGTAATTGCGTAATTGCTCTTGAAAATATTCTATATCGGCAAGTTCTTTTAGCCATTTGAGTAGTTCATACGGACATTCAATATAATCTTTTGTCCATAAATGAGATTCTAAAGTAAAATCATACGTTTTCATAATTTATTTTTTTAGGTTACTCATAAAGTTACCTTACTATAAATCAGTAAACTATTCGCATTTATCGGTAAATTATACGCTTAAAATTAAAGATGATTTAATTTAATAATAATGAGTACTAGGGTTTGAAGGAAAAACGATAGGTAGATATAATATGCTCTTTTAGAATAGATTACCGTAATCCAAGATAAGAACTTGCAGTTGTTAACCTTAAACACTGTAAGCTTATGAAAACTAAATTAGAAATCAACGAATTACAAGGTATTCCTCTTGTCGTTCAAGAGAAACTACTCTATGAAATAAACAATGGAAATGTTGAATTAATTTTTGCAACAAGTCCGCATTTCTCACCAATCAAGCAAATAACGGTTGTTCTAAATAAAGATATACCAGAGACCAAAAGGCAAGAGCTACAAGAATCTTCTTGGACTAAAGAAGTGTTTGAACAGTTTTGTGTAGTTGTAACGTTTTGTAAACATATCGTCTTTCCTTTTGAAAGCGATTTTCACTTTACTTATCTATCTCTTTATCTTAATCCACAGTTTATAATCTATTCTCGTAAAGAAAGTAGTTGGGGAAGTTTATTACAAAACTTTTACACTTTCTCCGTTAAAAGACAACTCCTACAACTTGATAATTGGGTATTGGAGGTAAAGCAGAAGCACGAGGATTATAAAGTTCGTTTTATTGATTCACTTGTTAAACAGAAGCAATTTCAAGCTGTATTGATTATGTATGTGCATATCATACGCCTTTACCTTCACAGCGTACAAAGCATGTTGTTTCCTAAAAGTGCTTTCATCTTTAATTCAGATGTAGAGCTATTAGAATCAATAGAAAATAACTACCCAGAACTAAGCCAGATCTTTATTAATGATGAGATTGATAAAGCGTATCTGTGTAACCTATTAAATATTGATTGCAATAGCGAGATGACAATTGAAGAGCATGATCTTGCTAAGCTTGAGCGTGTATGTACTGTTATAAGTGAACAATTTGAAAAAGGAGTCAATAGCTTTTTTACTCCAAGAATTGAGTATCTACTTAGTGATTTAAAGGGAAAGCAGATTTTCTCTAAAGTAGAATATGAACAGTTTATGCTTAATGCTGTAATTAAAAGACTTCTTCAAAGCTACCGTATTGACTTAATCTATTTGATTGAAAGTAAAGTTTCTAATGATTCCATAGAATTCCTCTTGTTTATAGTCGGTTCTGATATTAAGATTCAAATGGAACAGCACATGTCAACCTTAATCAGAAATCACTTTAACCAACGAGTGGAAATCACTTGCATACTGCATAAAACCACTTGGATAGAACGTCATGGTACAAAGTTCTTGCCGTTTATCTATAAGCACATCACAGATGATAATGTAGTATACAGTAGAACCAAAAAGAAGCATGCTAAGTTTATTCTCCCTGTTTTTGAACTACCCGAAGATACTGATAGCTCTATTTGGCAAAGGGATTTTTGGAAACTATGTCAAGATAATTTAGAGAGTCAGTGGTTACAGATGGATTTGTTTAGTTGTTCTACCTATCAAATCGGACATGTTGTACAGTTAGGAAGTATTTTCAAACAATTGTGTCTTTCATTTTTATATAAGAGGCTGAACTATGTACCCCATTTTGCTAGTCCTCGTTACTTATGGAAACTTGTGCAATGGGCTGATAGAGAGTATAGCAATCAGTTAATGAGTGTAGAACAGTCAGATGCTCTTTTCTATTTTCTAAATACAAAACTGCCTTACTTTCCAAGACAATCAACCCCCGTTAGTACTCCTACGCAAGAGCAGTATTTAAACACACTGCACATTTGTAATCACTTCTACAATCACCTTAAAGAATTATATACCAATTAATAACCCTTAAATATTCTAAATTATGGAAACTAAATTTAAATTACTAAAAGAGCAAAAGTTCCCTGAGAACTTAGAGAAAAAACTAATAAGTAGTATAACAAATAAACAAGTTACTACTATTTGGTACGGAGGAGTTTATGATTCATCCTATGACCTTGAAGTATTTTGGCTTCGCGTAAAAGACAAAGAGGAAGCTACTAAAGTATTTAGTAAAAAGTATACTAAAGCACTCTTAGAAGACAGTAATTATCATATTGTATTATTAGACGATAACGATTTTGAATTACAAAATAAAGCAGGAAGAGCATTTACTAAATTATGTTTAGGTGATACGCTTTTACTCTACAAGGATGATAGTATAGAACTACCAAGAAGTGATGGTTATTCGTATGATGTAGAGAGGTACAAGCTCATATATATAGAAACCTATAAGCGTTTATCATCTTATTCAGATGATTTTATCAAAGAGGAAATCTCAGGAGTGTCTTATCTCTATTTAAAATTCTTTGAGCACGATTTAGATGTTATTGAAACAATGCTCTTTGGAACTACTAATACAAAATGTAACATTACAGAGAGACTGTTATTGCTTGAGCGAGTATTTGCTCCCATCAAGAGCCTTTTTATAAAGAAAGAGGAAAATTTATACTACATAATAGATTCGATTGATAGGGACTCTGAAACTGCATTATATGATGATTGGGCGTTAGCACTTCAGAAAGTTCAAGCGAAGTTGCATAGTATAGTTATACAGTTGCTTGACAAACTTGAAGTAGATTCAAGATCATATAAGATAAAATCAAAAGTTAAGGCAAAGAAGAAAAAAATATTCAAGCATTTATATCAATTATTTCCTCTAACTAAGACTAAGGGAGTAGAGGAAATTTACAAATTTCATGAAGCTGTAATTTTTGAAGCTAAAAGAACAATTAAACATTTTTATCTTTTAGTGCTTACTACTAAAGAGGAAATTGACGAAGTACAAAAGGTAATTGATAGTTTTAGTTGTAAAGATGATAATGTTAGATTTACGATTATCGCTCATACAAGACTTTTTGTTCAAGAATATAGCTTTGAACACATCCATTTCTTTGAAAAGGTAATTAAAGAAGAAAATATAATCTACTCAAATGGGTATTATCCTTCCATTCATTGGATGAGTAATTATGACTGTGATTATAGTGAAAGTGCCTTTAGACTAGATTATTCAATCTCCAAAATTAATAAGTTAATTAAGAAGAATGTTATTAACCCTCAAAAAGAAGGTTTTATCTCTACAAATAAATTACATAGGTGCTTATATATAAAGCTACAGATGTATGTACTTTTTCACACGTACTATTTACCCCACACAACAAATTTAAAAACACTCATAGATTTAGCCATTTATGCAGATAATGAAAATGCATCTAAGTTGAGTAAACTGTTTAGTCAATTAGATTCCTTTTTGCTTAACTATACGCAGAAGAATACTGGGCAGAAAGACAATAATCTGATTTTAGATAGTTCTATTATTGAATCATTAAAGCAGTTTTTTGATTTTATAGATGCATAAAGTAAATGGGGGATATTTTTTATTAATAACTGCACAAAATTAGGCAATGCCTTACGGTTCGCTAACAAGAAATTCCCCCATAAATGCTTGACTAAAGTCTTCACTTTATTGCGTTGCTTCTTGCGCTCGCTAAGCCATTACCAATTGTGGCTCCATAATTAATTTAAAAATTTAATATTATGGAAACTACAGTTTTAAACACAGAATGGCTTATTGCATCAGAAGTAGAATTGATTTACAAATCAAAAGTAAAAGCTTCACAGAGACCTCAGATTACATCTTCTTACAGTGCCTATCAAATAGCATTAAAAGCTTGGGATAGTAATAAGATTGAATTATTAGAACAGTTTAAAGTACTTATGCTTTCAAACAACAATAAAGTACTTGGAGTATTAGAAGTTTCCTCTGGAGGGATAACAGGTACAATAGTAGATTTAAGAATTATCTTCTCTGCCTTACTAAAGGCTAATGCTACAGCATTTTTGATTGTACATAATCATCCATCAGGAAAATTAGCTCCAAGTGATGCTGATAGACAAATTACAAGTAAGATTAAAGAAGCAAGTAAGATACTTGATATTAAGCTTTTAGAGGCACTGTCTCTTAAAGTGTGTAAGTTCAAAAATAAAGCTTGGGTTAGGTTTTACATTAAAGTCTAACCCTTTCTTGATATAGGATTAAGAATTGATCAATAATCACACCCCAGTTTCTCACTGGCATTGACCATTTTTTAGTTGCTTCTCTTACAGCCAAATATACTGATTTCATCACAGCTTCATCTGTAGGGAAGGATAATTTATTCTTAGTATATTTCCTGATTTTACCGTTTAGGTTTTCAATTAAATTGGTGGTGTAAATGATTTTCCTAATATCTACGGGGAATTCAAAGAATACAGTAAGATCTTCCCAGTTGTTTCTCCAGCTTTGGATTGCATAGGAATATTTATGTTCCCATTTAGCAGCAAAGTCGTTTAGCGCAGCTTCAGCCGCTTGTTTAGTTGGAGCATTATAAATCTCTTTCATATCTGCAGTAAATTGCTTTTTGTCCTTCCAAACAACGTATTTACAAGCATTTCTTATTTGATGTACAACACAGATTTGTGTTTTAGATTCAGGGAATACAGTACGTATAGTGTCAGTAAAACCGTTTAAATTATCAGTTGCTGTAATTAAAATGTCTTCGGTTCCTCTGGCTTTCATATCAGTTAAAACACTCATCCAAAAAGAAGATGATTCATTTTTACCTAACCATAGACCTAAAACTTCTTTGCGTCCATCGCGTTTTAGTCCAACTGCTATATAAATGGTTTTATTAATTACTTTAGAACCTTCTCTAACTTTAAATACAATTCCATCCATCCATACGATTAAATAAACAGGCTCTAATGGGCGATTTTGCCAAGCTACAATATCAGAAGTTATAGCATCAGTTATACGAGAAATGGTCGATTGAGAAACGTCAAAATTATAAACTTCTCTGATTTGTTCTTCAATATCAGAAACGGACATTCCTTTGGCATAAAGTGACACAATAACGTTTTCCAAGCCTTCTACCATGCTTTTTCGCTTGGGGATAATCATAGGGTTAAAACTAGCATCACGATCCCTAGGAACCTTTATTTCTTCTTCTCCATAACTCGTTTTTATCTTTTTGCTAGAATAACCATTACGTGTATTATCTCCCTTTCTTGAATCATGCTTATTGTAATCTAGGTGAGCATCTAACTCGCCTTCTAGCATTTTTTCAATTCCTCGCTTTTGTAAGTCTTTTAGGAAGTTTTGAAGTTCATCTCCAGTTTTAAACTGTTTGAAAAAATCATCCGGAAATAGGTCTTTTGTTTCCATAACTATGTAAATATTAAATATATAAAAAAAATCTGCTCGGTTTTAACCCAAGCAGAATTTTATACTTACACAGTTTTTGGTACAGTGTCCTTTTAGATCATTTAATTATAACAACAGAGAGTTACTACTCTTTTGCAGATGAAGGCACCCTATAAGGTGCCTTCATAGTTAAATTATAATATAATAAATTACTTATAGTAAGTTACTCCTTTCAATTTTCCAAAAATCCATAAAACAAAATAGAACACTTCTTAAGTTTGTACTAGCTTCATTATGATTTTTAAAATCTCTATTCATTGCTAATTCTTCAAATTCACGAGCAATTGAAAATAAATTTTTAACTAAATCATTTTTAGAAAAAAACTCACTTAAAACATTTGAGTTTAAATCTGAAAGCTGATTTTCGATTTTATTTCTAATTTGTTTGGCAACTTGTTTACCATCCGAAAAATTTTGAACAATTAAACTTGTTGAGATATCAAGAATTTTTTTCGTTCCTAAATCTCCATTAGATCCGAAAGTAAATCCTTCATATAATATTTTTTTTCTTTCAGACATTTCATAAAAAGAAAGTTCTCTCAATATATAGTCAATAGCTATTACAATGTATGAACAAATTAAATATAAACATCTTAAGGCAATGCTTTTATGTGTTGTATTAGATATAGATTGTAATGCAAAAAATTTAGCATGATCTAACCAAGCATTACAACTATTAAAATCCAAACCAGATATTATTAAACTTTTACAATAAATAATACGCCCTTTCCAATCTCCATCAAGCTTATTTAAATTATAACTGTTAATTTCATTTATTAATTCCTCATCTGAGATTCTATTTTTAATAATGTCTTCTTGATTTATTAATTTTTGAATAAAATTACCATCTAAAACTAGTATATCATTTTCTTTTCCAAATTTCCTTACGGCCTCTCTTTTATCCATTGTAGCTACAATTGCATTTGTTGCTTTTATTGTTTGAGCTAATCCTTTAGTCCAAAAAATGCGTTCAATAGCTTGAGGAGTTTTTTTATTTTTAGAATCAACAATTGTGATCTCTCTAGAAAAAGAAGAGGTTCTACTGTATAGCCATAAATCAATATCAGTAATGTCAAAATTTTCATATTTAAAAGGGACTCCTCTTATAACATAACATCCTGCTCTTAGAAAATAACTACGGAGTAGTTCTTCAACTTTAAAACCTTTTTCACTTGCCATAATCTAAAATTTATTTGTTGTTCCTGTTCGTAATACTTGAAGCATATCATGTGTAGACTTTGGATCTTTTGCAACTTGAATTCTTCTATAAGTTTCTCTATTTGTTTCAGGACCTTTAAATGAAGTAACTGTTGAATGTGGTAAAATATTTAACGAATGTTCACTAATATCTCCTTGTTGAATTGCCTGTAATGCTAATTCCCCAACTTCTTTTTTTAATAATCTTAACATTGGACCATGTCTACCTTTTTTACTTCCATGGTAAACTTGTACAACACCTTTTAATTCTAATAACTTATAATCATGTTTAATAGCTGGAACAGGTCCCACACTTTCGCCTCGAACTAAAGTTTTTAATAAAGCACTAATCATTTGAATTTGTCCCCTTTCATATTCACTTTTAGTCATGCCATATGTAAGAGAACTAACAAAAGCTTTAGTTAAGTCAAAAGCATCCTCAATCATAGAATTACTATATTTAGAGAAAGAAGATGGTAATGTAATAAATGCAGTATTATCTCTATTACTTGCTACTATACTTACATCTAATAATCCCACAGAAGTTAATTTGCTAAATAAAGAATCACCAAGCATACGTTTTACAATACTTACCTCTATACAAACTGTTTTTTTTAATTTGTCAATTACCTCATTAAAATTTATTTGTTCTTGTGGTGTTAATGAATCTAAAACACTTTTGATCTTAGACGATGTTTCTCTTCTAAATAAGTTTCCATTAAAGTAAAGTTTCTCATCATTGCTGATTTTCTCTGTATCAATAAAACCTATATTTTCTGCATTTACTAGTAATTGAGAAGTTTCTTCGTTATCTAATTTATAAGTATCAGATAATTTTTCATGGATATCTTTTGAAGAAATAGGACTTTGAGAAGCATGTTCAGCCAATTGAATATAAGCATGATCTTTGACAGTAGGATTAAGATTATCAAAAATATCTGACGTATGACTTAATACAGTAGAAGTTGTAACCCCTAAAATTGAAACACTTTTTTCGCTAGTATCTATATATCCTTGTTTTTTTAATAAAGATATAAGTTGAGGTAATTCAAAAGTTGTATTGATATTTGAAGCATTAGCCAATACATCTATTTTTTCAAGACTTAATTCTATTTCTTCATTTGCGGATATTGCAGTTAATAACGTTCCTGCTTTTCCTGCAAGAAAGGTCTTTTGATATTCATTTTGATTTGTGACATTTTGTAATTTATGTGTGTGGTGGATAATCCAAGCACCTTTTACTTTTTTCTCCATTATTATTGTTATAAGATGTTTTTAACAAATATAATAATTTAAAAGTCTCTGTGGCACTAAATAGAAATATATGAATTCTATTTACAATTCTCTATCTATCATTGTTAAAAAAAATATAAAGCGTTATTCACCTTAAAAATTATGTTATATACAGGAAATATTTAAAATGATACATTAAATAAATCTAGAAGATTAATTTTTACATATACTTAAAAATAAAATACCTCGTGAGCTTGCCTCGAGGTATTATGTATCACTATGTAATAACTTTTGAAATATAAAGTGTCATATATGATTATTACTATACACTTTTGAAAGTGTTTTGAAAAACTATCTATTTTCCAAACTTTTCCTTCTTATCCTGTGGCAAAACTCAGAGAATTCTTTTTGGATTAAAGTTACTAAGCTAATTCAATTAGATATCTAATAATATTTCTTATTTAAGATTCTGTAAATTATATCTCAAGCAAACACTAAAAGATAGGTTTGTTCTTTTCATTAAAGCTTGTGGTTATCTCTTGTCCGAATTCGTTGAAGTGATGCTCTAATAGATTATTTAGATAAGTATAGACAGATACCTTATTTTCACCTATTACTTGAACTATTCGGTTTAACTTCTTATGGAACTCTGGGCGAATATAGACCATTTTACCATCTTTTGTTTTAGTAGATACTTCTTTTAAAAAAGTATCTACATAATTCTCTATACTCTTAGTCGTTTGTACTTGAGCTGATTCTCTTAATTAATTAAGTTTGTCCATTATAAAATAGGTTTGAATTTGTCATTAAAATATTGGGTAATCTCAGACCTATACTGCTGTAGATGTTGTTTTAAGATATTGTCTAAATAAGAGTAAAGCGTAGTTTTTTCTTCTTTAGCCAGTTGGGTTATACGAAGTAATACTTCGTGAAACTCAGGTCGAATATAAACGACCTTTCCTGCTCTGGATGAAGGAAATTCATTAATTAGAAAAAGCTCTTGGTATTTAGTAGTTGTTACTTCTTTCTTTGGATTCTTATCTTTGACTTTTGTTACTTTTTCGTGGATTAGAGGTTCTTCTCTTTCTTCTACGATAGTCTTAGCTTGTTCTACAGACTTAACTTCTATATCACCACTCATGATATTCATTAAGTAGTCTTCATCGACTAACTCATTTTGACTGTCTTTTTTTGATGGTTGGTTTACTGTTCCCATATTATACTTTTTTAAAGGTTTACATTTTACATTATGGATAGTTGTAAGTTTTAGCTTGTTGGAAACATCATACTAATACGTTTTTACACCAAGATCATTTTAAAACAGCTTTAAGACGCTATTTCAAAGACAATTGCGAAAATTACTTTACTATCTTACAGCAAAGAAAATATATATACAGTTTGAAAAGTTTAAATGGAATTTTAAGGTTGCACTTGGCACTTTAGTGTCAAATAGTGAGTGATTTCTTAATATGAAATCACTATAGATTTTACTTTGTAAAATTGGTGGATTTAGTAATCGAAAGATCACAGCAAGTTATGTTTTGAGGCACTCGAAATTGAGATTCGCGCTTTCAAAACGACTTGCTCTTGCAGAGGGCTGGAAAACTACTCCGAAGTCGCTAGTTTTTTGTTGAAATAGTAGATAGACTCAAAATATTGAGGGGTTTACGGATTTCCGTAATGGAGATTAAGAAAATTTTAATATGTTTGAAAGTAAAATAACATTGTTTAATTATTTTGCTATTCGTATTTCAAATTATTTTAGTAGGTATCTAATTTGCAAAAGACTAATTATATTAATAGCGCATTATACGAAATACTGATATAGATGTGTTTTTACGAAACTATGCTAAAAAAACAATGTTAGGCGTAATTTTAGACAAACCACAAACAAAATATTGAACAATAAAGAATGGCAAACGAATTAGAAAAAGCGATAACAATTAAAAGTGCAATTGACAAAATTGATTCGGGAGACTTTTTACTTCCATCTATACAAAGAAGATTTGTTTGGAAAACAGAACAAATTGAATTGCTTTTCGACTCAATTATGCAGGATTATCCAATCAATACATTTATGTTTTGGCAAGTCAGCAGTAATGATATAAAAAATCAATTTCGCTTTTACGACTTCTTGAAAAAATATGTGGAATACAAAGGCGGAAACAACGAAGAAAGGAAAACAAAAGGTTATAAAAACTTTGATGCAGTTATTGACGGACAACAAAGATTAAATAGCCTTTATATAGGACTTAAAGGGAGTTATGCTTACAGACAATATGTTTATAGAAAGAAAAAATACTACAAAGACGAAAGTAGTTTCCCAACAAGAAAACTGTATTTGGACTTACTAAACCCAGTAATAAATGATGAGCAGAAAAAAAACTATGATTTTCGATTTTTAGTTCACAACGAACACAGAAAAGAAAACGAGCAAAAAACAAAACAAATTATTGATGAGAGTGGCAATCAAGAAACTGTTCCTTGCTATTGGTATGAAGTTGGAGATATTTTAGAACACAAAAGCGAACACAGTATTATTACATTTCTTGCCAAAGAACAACTTGACATTGCAGGTTTCCCAGGCGAAACTCTGTTGAGGCTTTATAAGTTGATAAACGAAAAAACAATTATCAATTATTTTTTAGAACAAGAACAAGACTTTGATAAAATACTATATGAATTTATTCGAACAAATTCAGGCGGGACAAAACTATCATTTGCGGATTTACTTATGTCAATCATCACAGCATCTTGGGAAATGGGTCAATCAACCAAAGGAGCGAGGGAAGAATTAGATGAAGTTGTTAGAGAAGTTAGAGAATTTGGCTTTGAAATTGACCAAGATTTTGTTCTTAAAACCTGTTTAGTATTAATTTCAAACGACATTCGTTTTGCTCTCAAAAATTTCGGTGCAGAAACAATCTCAAATATTAAAACCGAGTGGAGTAAAATAACTTTGTGTATTAAAGCAAGTTTTGAACTAATCAAATCATTGTCGTTTAACAATCATTCATTACGAGCAAAAAACTCTGTAATTCCTATAATTTATTATTTATATGTAACAGATTACTACAAAGACATAAACAAGGACAATAAGCATAAAGACAATAAAGAATTAATTAAAAATTTCTTACACATTTCATTGCTAAACAAATTGTTTGGAGGAAGTTCTGATGGATTTTTAATGAAACTTAAAAAGACTATTTCCGAAAATAAAATCAATAATTTTCCGATTCAAGAAATTAAAGAAGCATTTAAAGGAACAAACAGAAGTTTCAATATAGACGATGATAAATTGAATAGTATTTTAAGAACATCATACGACAATTTGGACAGTTTCTATATTCTCTCTTTATTATTCCCGAAATTTAACTTTGAATTTAAAAATCCGAACATTGACCATCTTCATCCTAAATCTAAATTCAATACAGAAAATTACAAGGCATTAAAAAGTGATGAGCAAATAGAATTCTATGAAAATCATTATAATACGGTTTTGAATCTTGCAATATTATCAGAGGAACAAAATAAATCAAAAAATGACAAGTTGCTAAAACCTTGGATAGAAGAACAAGAAAGGCACAATGAAGTCATTAGAAACACATTGTTAATACCCGAAAATATTGACTTGGGGTTTGACAACTTTGAAGAATTTATAGCAAAGAGAGAAGAGGTGTTTAAAGAACTAATAAAACAGAATTTAAAATAAAAAATACGCCTAACATCGGCTTGCCAAAATGCGGGGTTTTGGCTGAATTGAACGTTTTTGTTTTCTAATCCGCCAAAAGCTGTCCATATTCGTATTTTTCGTAAGTTTACAAATAGTGGAACAGCTTTGAATTGAACATTCGTTCAATTCAAGTCTGCACTTTGCCAAGCCAAACCAAGTCCAGTTGTACACAAGCTTTTAAAACTTTACCTTAAGAAAATCAATGGAAATAATATTATCACTTATTGGAGGTTTTTTAATGGGATATTTCACTTCCTATTTTAATGAAAAAGGTAAAAACAAAGCCCTAATTGAAGATACCTCACAAATAACGGAAGAGAAAGAAAAAGTTACTTCGAAATACGGATTAGAAACTACTAAACGTAAAATTCAATATGAAACTAAAAGTAACGCTTATATGAAATATTTCACTCTTTTAGATGAGCAATCTCAAATTGGGAATATGGAAGCTCAACAAGAATTCCTTCCTGTACTTACAAAATTTAATACAGAATATTTATCAAACGTTGGAAACATAGAGAAAGAATTAAAAGCTGCTTCAGAATTTTCTAATTCTATCCAAACGATTATGATGAAATCACAAGAGAGATATTTCAAATTCAAAAATGAAACAAACGCATTAAAACTAATAGCTGGAGATAATGTGTTAACTCTTCTAGATGAAATGGATCGTTTGTCTCAATTATCATTTGACGTATCTGCACAAATGATGAAAAATTTGGCTAAACAAATTATTGAAAAAGATATGTCATCAATGAATGAACAAAAAAATTATCTTGAAATTTTAGCCTCTCAAACTATTGAATTAAAAGAAAAACTTGTTTCGGAAATAAGACAAGAATTATCTGAAATATAAATAAGTCAGCGTACAACATCAGTTTATCAAAATGCGAGGTTTTGATTTGATTAAACGCTATTGTTTTTCTAATACGCCAAAAGCTGTCCTTATTCGTATTTTTTGTAAGTTTACAAATAATGGAACAGCTTTGGCTCCGTTTGGGGCTGAATTGAACATGCGTTCAATTCAAGTCCGTGCTTCGTCAAATCAAAGTCCAGTTAGCAGAAATCCTACACAAAATTCCGCATTAAAGAATGGAAGAAAAAAAAATAAGAACTCGAATTCCTCAGGTTAATAAAATTAGAGCTGAGTTACAAAAAGAAATTAATTCAGTTTGTCCATTTTGCACCAATGATGAAGTTGGTCATTTTGAAATTCATCATATTGATGAAAATCCATCTAATAATGAGATTAATAACTTAATTTTATTATGCCCAACTTGTCATTCAAAAATCACAAAAAAAGATATTTCAAATTATGATGTTCTAAAAAAGAAATTTGACTTAATAACTAATCCAAAATCATCGAATAAAAAAGAAAACAGTTCAGTAAATTTCAATTCGAATGTCGAAAATGCAATAGTTGGAAATAATAATACAATTTCTATCAAAAAGACAACTAAACAAGTTAAACCAAAATATCCAGAAGGTTGTATTGGATTTGATACAATCAAAGCAAATTATATTGGTCATTTAATAAAAAGATATAATGAATATAAAGAATATGAAGTTGGTAAAGAAAAAATGAATTTTGGTGCTTTTGGCGCTTCATTAAAAAGAGAATTTAAAATTGCTCCTACTCGAACAATTTACAATGTACCAATTGATAGATTTTTAGAATTATCTACATATATTCAAGGTAGAATTGAAAAAACAAAATTGGCTCGAATAAAAGGGAAAGATCATAAAAACTACTCTACTTTCGAAGAGTTTAGTGAGGAATATGGCTAAAAAAAGACTTCTACTAACATCGGCTTAGCAAAATGCGAGGTTTTGGTTAGATTGAATGTTATTGTTTTCTAATACGCCAAAAGCTGCCCATATTCGTATTTTTCGTAAGTTTACAAATAATGGAACAGCTTTGGCTTGGCGAAGTCCAGTTAGCTGTAGTACAAAACGAACAAAACTATTAAATGGAAGTACCTGTAAAGAATTTAGTTGAAACCGTAGATTTAACATCTGAAGATGTTCTTTTACCAATGCTTGAATGCGTTGTTAATTCAATTATTAGTTTGCAAAAATCCACGTTACCTATTGAAGAAAAAAAGATTCAAATTCAAATCACTAGAGGTGAATTTCCAGAAAAATTGAATTTTGACAATATCAAGACAATTTATGGATTTAAAATTATTGATAATGGAGTGGGGTTTAATTCACAAAACTATGAATCTTTTCAAACACCATTTTCTCAAATAAATAAAACTTTTGGTTGTAAAGGAATTGGAAGATTTACCGTATTAGCTGCTTATAAAGATTTTGAAGTTGATAGTAATTTTCAAGAAAATACAGTTTGGCATAATCGTAAATTTAAGTTTTCAACAGAAAATGAAATTGAAGATATAGACTTCAAAGAATCCAATAACAGTGAGTGGAAAACAGTGATTAATATTCAAAATTGCACTAACGAAATAGTAAGTGAAAAATCTGCATTAACACTTTTACAAATCAGTCAAGCAATTATGCAACATTGCTTTATTTATTACTTAAATGGTTCACTTCCAAGAATTGAATTAATTGACTTAGAAAATAGTGAAGGAGAGGTAATTAATGAATTGTTTGCAAAAGTTTCTAAAGAAAAGGAAAGAGATTTTGATCTTAAAGATGAAAAATTCAAATTCTACATAACTAAAACAATTAAAGAAGGGAATAGAAAAAATAACTATTTATATTATTGCGCAAATAATCGAACTGTTGGTAATCCAAAAAATATCAAATCAATAAACTCTATATTTTCATATCCTGTTTTGATTGAAAATGACTATTATTTTTTTGATATATATGTAGTATCTGATTTTTTAAACAAAAAAGTATTTAACGCAAGAAATGGTTTCAATATTCCTAAAGAACGTGAAAATTTACTTTTTAGTGAAACGGAGCCAATAACATTCCAAGATATAGAGGAAAAAATATCAAAAATACTTGAAAAAGAATATGATGAATTTGTAAAAGTTGCCAAAGAAAAAAATATAAATAACATTAAAAATTACATAAAAAATAAAGCACCTCGATTTAATTCATTTCTAAGAAATGAAGAAATTCTGAACAGAGTTCCACCAAATTTAACGGAAGATAAACTTGAAGAATATCTTTATAAAGTTTCATTTAACGCTCGTAAAAGTGTAGAAAGTAATATAGAAAAATTTATTGAATGTAAAGATTTAAATGAGGAGACAATCGAGAAAATAAAAGACGATATTAAAGCTAAAACCGCATATGATGTCGATAGCTTAGCTGATTATATGACAAGAAGAAAAGCAATATTAGATTTGTTTGATAAATTCTTAGACGCGGACGAAAATGGAAATTATAAATTAGAGGAAGATATTCATAATTTAATTTTCCCTTTAGGTTTGACTAATAACGAACTTGATTACGAAAATCATAATTTATGGATTTTAGATGAGAGATTTATTTCTTACAAGTTTATTGCTTCAGATAAATCAATTACATCATTTTCACAAGTAAAAAGTAGTAAAGAACCTGATTTAATTTTAACAGAAAATCACGAAATGTTTGATAACCCAATAAGTTTTGGTGATAAATCTAGTGGAGAAGTTAACTCAATGGTTATTTTCGAATTTAAAAGACCTGGAGATATTGCACATCAAAAGCGAAAAACTGATTATACTTGGGAATTTTCAGAATTAGTAGAACCTTATTTTGATGAATTTTTATATAAACCTATAAAAAAGAATTACAAAGGTAATCAAGTAATTGTTAAAGAATCTACACCTAAATTTGGTTATATAATTCTTGATATTATTCCTGAACCATTAGAACGTTACAATAAAGGACGTGGATGGAAAAAAACACCATTTGGTACTTTTTTCAAAATATCTGGAGAATTGAATTTGCATCTTGAAGTAATGACATTTAGACAATTACTAAATTCATCTAAGCAAAGACATAATCCATTTTTTAATAAATTGTTTGTGTAAATTGTACTACAGCTAACATTGGTTTAGCAAAATGCGGGGTTTTGGCTAGATTGAACGTTTTTGTTTTCTAAAACACCAAAAGCTGTCCATATTCGTGTTTTTTGTAAGTTTACAAATAGTGGAACAACTTTGGCTTCGTTTCGGGCTGAGTTGAACATTTGCTCAATTCAAGCCCGCACTTCGCTAAGCCAAGTCCAGTTAGCCGTAATTTTAAATAAAATCCAGTGACTAGACAAGAAGAAATTGATATTGTACATGGTAGAGGAACGCATGCAGTACTTTTAGGTGCTGGTGCAAGTTTCGCTTCGACACTAAAAAACCCTGAAAAGAATGGAAAAAAACTTCCATTAATGTGGAATATTGTAGATATCGTTGGTTTAAATGATGTATTAGACTCCTTACCAAATGATTATAAGGTTTTAAAAAATGATTTTGAAAGTCTATATAGTAAAATAGTTAAAGAGAAGCTATTTCCTGAGCAACAATATATTATTGAACGAAAAGTATATGAATATTTTGAAAGTCTAGATTTACCAGATGAACCTACTATATACGATTACTTAATTTTATCCCTTCGTACTCAAAAGGATGTTATTGCGACATTCAATTGGGATCCATTTTTATACAAAGCATATGTAAGAAATGGAAAATTTACGAAAAGTCCAGGAATATTATTTTTACACGGCTGTGTTTCAATCGGATTTGACAAAAAAAGTGGATATTCAGGACCAGCTGGAATGTACTCAAAAGAAACTTTAGAATTGTTTGAGCCAACGAAATTATTATATCCAGTTGATAAAAAAAATTACAATTCGGACGATTATATTAAAGGACAATGGGAAGCTTTTTCTGCTAGATTGAAAGAAGCTGAAAGAGTAACAGTATTTGGATATTCAGCTCCTGTCAGTGACGTAGAAGCTATCGATTTGTTGTCTAAGGCTTGGGGTAATGTTGAAGATAGAGCAATGGAAGAATTTGAACTAATAGACATTAGACCTGAGGAAGAGGTTAGAAATGCATGGAATAGATTTATCCATAGCCACCATTATAATTATTGTAATAATTATTTTGACTGTTCCTTAGCATTACACCCAAGAAGAAGTATAGAGAGCTATCATCATTGGGCAATGCCTCTATCTCCAAATGAAATATTTCAAGATGGTAATAAAGTTCCTGATAACTTTAAGCATTTAGAAGAATTATGGGAGTGGCATAGACCATTAATTGAAGCAGAAAACAAATTTTATAATAAATAAAATTACACCTAACATCATCTTAGCAAAATGTGGGGTTTGGGCCAAATTGAACGTTTTTGTTTTCTAATAAGCCAAAAGCTGTCCATATTCGTATTTTTTGTAAGTTTACAAATAGTGGAACAGCTTTGGTTTCATTTGGTCTGAATTGAACATTCGCTTAATTCAATCCCATACTTCGACAAGCTAAGTCCAGTTATGGGCAATTATTCCCAAGCGTTCGCAAACATTAAAAGTATTAAAAAATTGATTCCTTGAAAAACTTATTATATATTTGCAAATAATTTATCAACAATGGAAAAGTTTAATTTTGAAGACTTCAGAGTAGAGAAAGCAATCAATGCTGTCCTTTACATTACTCATAAGTTGAAAAGAAATGATTTCCATAAAATTTTTAAAATTTTATACTTTGCGGACAGAAATCATATATCGGATTATGGTAGATCTATTACTGGTGATACTTACATTGCTATGAATGATGGACCAGTCCCATCTAATTTATATGATATTTTCAAATCTGTAAGGGGTGATGGCTTCTTTAAAGATAATAATAGGTTTTCACAAGCTTTTAAAGTTAATAATTGGGATTTAATTCAGCCTATAATAGAGCCTAATTTAAACAAACTTTCTAAAACAGATATTGAATTTTTGAATAGTTCTCTAGTAGAATATGGTGATTTATCTTGGGATGAAGTTAGAGAAAAATCACACGATTATGCTTGGAGAAACACTGTTAAAAACTCCCCTATTTCATTAGAAAATCTTGTTATTGAGACTGGAAATGATGAATCATATGTTGAATACTTAAAAGAGCAAATACTTTTAGCTAAATCTTTTTAAGTATGTCAATTTTTGGAGCATTAGACCCTGAAAAACATAAACAATTAATAAGACAATCTATAAATGTTGGAGATGTTTTTCTTAAAAAGTTTGCAGAAGCTGCACACGATAAATTTTTTATAATTGCAGGTATATCTAAAAAGAAGATTTATATTTGTTCTGTGTTTATCAATTCTAACATACACCCTTCTGTAATTAATAAACCTAATATTCACAAACTACATATTCCTCTATTAAAATCACAAAATGATTTTTTGAGCCACGATTCTTATGCAAATTGTTCCTATCCCATCCCTTTAGATGTTGATAAAATTACAGATGGAATTATTAATTCATCTTGCAAAGTAATAGGCAACATTAATCAAACTGATCTTGGTTTTATACAAAAAGCAATAGTAGGATCTGGATTATTATCAGAAGATGAAATTACATTGTACTTTTCATAAATTATAAAATAACTGCCTATACACACTGTATTGATTAAATACACATATTAGGGAGAAATTTAAAAATTCTATTTCCTCAAAATCAATTATTAAACATTATATTTGATTCAGAAATCAAACGATTCCAATCATAGTTTAAAACTTTCCGAATAAGGTGCTCACAACAATCCAAAAAAATGAACCTCCCTATTTATAAAGCATACGGCATAAAAGAGGCTAACCCTCTTTCTCCGCTGAGAGGGTCTTCATCAGGAAGACCCTCTTTTTTTTCGTATATAAGCAATCCTTTTTCTTTCATTTTCAAATGGTTATGAGATAACAGTCCAAGCATAGTCGGTGTTCGATAAATGCCATTTTCATAGTATAGATTGCTGTCGAACACCATGTTTACAAATTCCCTTTTTTGAAGTGTATCCGCTCTTGAATAAACATGTTTCATATCTGTCAATAATTCTAAGCGATCTTCCAGTATACTAAAAGCTCTACTTTGATCATTCCCTAAACGTTCTACTGCTCCTTTCAGGTTTGATATCTCGTTGTTGTATATTAAATGCCATCGATTATAAGTGTCTTTGTTGATATCGTTGCTTATCCACTTCTCTTCAACTGAAAACAGCTTTTCCTCAACTTCCTGCAATTGTCTTTTCTTTTCAATTGCTTTTTTACGGTTGTTTTCCATTTCCTTATCAACTGAGTTTCGACTTTCCGTTCTGATCCTTTTTACTTTGGGAGCAGGAAGGCTCATGAGTTCACAAACTTCTAAAAATTGATTGTGGGATTTTATGGCACTAATGTTATTGTGTTTAGAGTGTTTACATTTGTAGTAATAGAAATATTTTCCTGATTTCCCTCTTGAAGGAGCTCCTGATAACGGAGTACCGCAATGACACTTCAATACTCCTCTTAATGGAATTTCATCATCAATAATTGTTCTTGTTTTTTCAGGACGTTTCATTTTCTCCTGTACCATCATCCACGTGGTCTTGTCAATAATAGGTTCATGGATGCCATCAAATAAACCTCCGGCATATTCTTTATAAGCTGCTACTTTTAGTAAACCTGCATAGACTGGATTTTTAAGTACTCTCTCAATTGCCATATTACCCTTGATCATGAAACCTATTTGTTGAGCCTGCTCTTTGATGAGATAAAGCGGTGTATTTCTCAAATAAGCATCATAGATAAAACGAACGATTTTAGCTTCAGCTTCTTCTACGATTAGTTTTCTATCTTTCCGTTCCCCCTCTTTTGTATAGCCGTACGGAGCATTTTTGTAAACATATCGACCCTCCTTTGCTTTTGCAGTATAGATACCACCTTTAACCTTTATACTTCGGTTGATATTGTCCTCTTCAGCAAGCAAAAGTTGCAAACCTGCACGGAAGAAACTTCCAGGTGTATCGTAATCAAAAGTAATACCTTCGGTCACACTTACCACCTGTATGCTGTACTTCTGTTGCAGTAGCTTGACCATACTCATAGCTTCTCCTGCATCACGGCTGAAACGATCAAGTTGATCAACCAAGAGATAATCTACGGTTCTATGATGTTTAGTAATAAAATCCTTTAATTTGATAAAGTCAGGTCGGTCGAATGTTCGAGCGCTTTTACCCCGATCAATGAATGTATCTACTAGTTCTACATTATTGAATTGTAGCCACTGGTCTGTATATAGCTCCTGTCTTTCAATGGATCCATTACTTTGTCCTAGTTGACTGAATCGCAGGTATCTTATCGCTCTTTTCATAATACTCCCTTAATGTAGATGATACAATAATCTCAATGATTAAATTTACTAATTTTTCTTCTTTCTCCTGTTCTATTTGCCTATTTATTAATGCAATTCTCTCTTCTATTTCAGGAGTATTCTTTTCCTCATGTTCGTTTTTCATCTCTTTCCCTCTTAGTTTTAAATTCAACAATTAGCCTGATTATCAAACTTTTGATTTAAAACTATGTGGATTAATCAAACAACCTATTAAAGTGGTATTCAAAGGCACTCTTTGTCGTGTGTTGGAGAGATACGTTTAAAATATCGGCTTATTTTTTTCATTGAAGCTTTCCGTTATCTGCTGTTTAAATTCCTGAAAATGATGATCCAGCAAATTTGACAGATACGCATAAATGGTAATGTTATTATCTCCAATAACCTGAACTATTCGGGAAAGTTTTTTGTGGTGATTAGGATCGATATAGACCGATTTCCCATGTCGTGCTGTAGTTTTTACTTCCTTGAAAAATATCTCTTCATATTCAGCCGGGCTGACCCCTTTCGTACGACTTCGCTCTCTCTTGACAGGTTTTTCTTTTTCGGGCAATTCGCTAGATGGTTTTTCAGCAGGAGCTTGTAATCCTTCTATTTTCACTCCATCCACCATGAGGTTCATCATTTTCTCTTCATCAATATCAGGTGTTATTCTTTTTTTATTCTCTGTGTCCATAATTTTTATATTTATGTGTTGTATATTTTGTTGTCTGTTCTCAAATACTATTATACAAACGAAAGTATTTATTATCCATAGCTCCTGTTTATCAAAGTTTCAACTCATTGTATTACTGATTATTTTTTCAATCGTTGGGAGCATCGTATAACCGTTTTTACGTTTTGTTGTCTGTTCCGTTTGTGTATCGATGAGACAAATAAAAGAACATACACACCAACTAAAAAAATGTGGCGTTCATTGGCATCATTTGGCGTTCATTGGCTTCTGAATTATCTATTGTTCTTTCCGAAATTTGATACATGAAATGAGTATTTTTTTCTGCTAACTCTAATCCATCTCGAAGAGTGGATTTTTGTGTTCATCGAAACACGGCAAGTTGTGTTTTGAGGCACTCGAAATTAAAAATAGTGCCTCAAAACTACTTGCCCTTACGCAGGGGGCTAAACCATTTCTCCAAAGTCGAATGGTTGAAATTTTAAATTTGGATTTTATGAATAATGAATTAAGTAAAAACAAAAAGAAAGTTGGTAGAAAGCCAAAGGCAGACAAGGCAAAATATAAATATGCTTTCCGGTTATCAGAGGTTGAAAATGCAAAATTCTTAGCTCTTTTTGATCAATCAGAACTGTCAAATAAAGCTGAATTTGCAAAAAGATGCGTCTTTCACAATGAAATAAAGGTTACTTACTACAATAAAAGTGTTCACGATTTCTATATGAAGCTTACTCATTTTTATTCCCAACTCAGGGCAATAGAAACGAATTACAACCAAGTTGTGAAAATTTTATATCGTCATTTTCCCGAGAGAAAAGCTGCTACTTTCCTCTATAAATTGGAAAATCAGACCATTGAATTAGCGAAATTAATTAAAGAAATTACGAGTAAAATTCAAACTTTGGAAGATAGGTATATTACTAAAGAGATATTGAAACAAGAAGAATGGTAATTCTTTAATGTTCGTCTTCTTCTTCCATTTTTTGAATCAGTCCTTCACGAAGGCTATCGATAAATTTAGTACGGTTAATTTTCCTATTTTTTAATTCGAGATAGGTGTGGTAAAAATCACCCAGATCCACATTGAAAAATGCTTCAAAGGATTGAGCTATTTGTTTAATATCAGCATTCCCATTATTGAAAACAGATTTTGAGTACAAGGCATAAATGAGTTCTGTCAATGCAGTTTTGCTAATTGTCCAAATCAAATGTTGCTTGTGTAAAGGATAACTTTTATTTCTGCCATGTTGATTTGGGTTGTACAAATCTGATCTTATTGATTTTATTTCTCTCCGTTTACTCTCAATAATAGTATAACACTTCATCATCCGACCTCTGTTAGTCGAAGTAACAAATAGATCTTCATTTTCAGCAATCAATTTTTCGAGTTTGTTCAACCATTTTATGGGATCTTCTATGAATTTACAATGATGAGAAAAGAAGTCAGGCAATTGTCCATAAGGTAATTTAAATATTTTATGAATTAAAGCTTGACAATATGAAGTGTTGTCTAAAACACCTTCCTGAATAACATCAAACAAAGCATAACTAGACTGTTCTTTTGGAACAGCCGTTTGTTCAGGAAATTGAACAGTTTGCTTTATTTGATAGCGGTTTGGCATATTTGAAATAATTCAACATTCTTATTTCTTACACTGAATCAAATAGAATGGGTAATTATCCATTATCTCATCAATCTGATACAGACCAAAATCAGCGAACTCTTTTTGAATAGAGTCCATATCGTAGAAAAACATTTTTACACCTCCAAATTGTTCATACCTGTCCCTACTTATTAATGTACCCTGTCTATAAGTTTGAGCTTCTTTAGTAATAACAGAAAAGAACATTTCTCCATTTTCTTCTAGCTGATTATAGCAGTCTACTATCAATTTTTCCCTTTCTGTCTTATCTAATAAATGGATTAAAGCGTGACAGAAAATCCCATCATACAATTCTCTACCCAATGACATATGTGTTACTGATCCGTGAGCAATCTTAAGAGATTTTCCATAATGTTTTTTGGCAAGCTCTATTGCCGTATTTGAAATTTCAATACCACTTACCTTCATACCATTATTAATAAATATCTGAGCATTTCTCCCGTAACCAATACCAGGAATAAAAATATTTTTCAGACCTTTTTCATTAAATATCTCTGCTGTTTTTATTGCAGAATGTGCAGGTTCAAAACCCCACATCTCTTGCTTATCTTTAAATGCTTCTTCCCAGAATTCTTTCATAGAGTTCTATTTTATTGATGGTTTGAATGAAAATGATTAATGCAAATATCAAGATATTTGTACTACTTCTTTTTAATAATCTTCTCCAAATCACTCCACGCACCACCGTTATGAACATTTTTAAATCCACGTTCTTTCAATAGGTTTTCAACCTTTACACTTCTTAGTCCGTGAGAACAAGTGGTAATGTATGTTTTGGAGGGATCAAGCTCTATATATCTTTCTCTTATTTCACCCAAAGAAATATTTACAGAGCCTTCTATATGACCTGTTGCATATTCTCCTGCTGTTCTTACATCCAGAATGATAGCTCCGTTTTCAATCTTTTTGTCTAGTCCATCAGCTAAGTTTACGTAACGATAAGTACGGTATGCCAAATAGATGAGCAAAGCACCAACAGCTGTAATCAATAAATACTTCATCTTTCTTCTATATTTTTTAAGAATTTGTAATCCACGTAGAATGTTCCGAATGGAATAAAGCAGGATGCTAGTATCATTCCTGTAGTTTTGGCTTTCCATTTTTGTTCGATACCTGCACTGAATGTATTGAGTAGGAATAATAAAAACAAGGCTCCGTGTATCGGTCCCATCATTTTGGTTAAGGATGCATCATCGTACCAATACTTCATAGGCACAGCAATAAATACTAAAACAATCAATGAAATTCCTTCCAGAAATCCCATTATTCGTAGTCTCCCAATTTTTGTTTTTAAGAGTTTTAAAATCATGATTATAAATTTTGAATGTTAATATTTTTTGATGCCAACAAATGCTCGAAGGCTTGCCATAGCAGTTTTCCCAATATCAGATTGTCGAATTCTTTTGAACCTTTACTCAATTTTGTTTTAAAATAATAGCCATTGTTTACCAGATCATTTTTGCCGATTAACTCTGCTAACCGTTCTCCTCCTTTGACTGGAGCATCTAAAAACGGCTTTGTCAAAAATTTGAGTACACGTCCTGTCATTCCCCAATGGCGACCCAAATCAGACACAATGATACCTGGATGAAAATCCACCACTTTGACCTGAGGATTTCTTCTGCCAAATTCTCTGAGCAATACACTGATAATTAATTTTGAACGGGCATAAGAACGATGTGATGATAAGGGCTTTAATTGAGTTAAATCGAGTTGACTAACAGTTTCATATTTATGCGTGTCAGATGTGGTAAGAATAACATTTTTAATTCTTGATTTCTGATGGAGTAACAATAAAAAAAGTAATGGAGCTATAGCATTTACCTGAAGGTTAGTTTCAATACCATTTTTAGTAAAATCTTTAGAGCCAAAAATTCCTCCTGCATTTAATGCTAACACATCTATTATAGGTTCACTCATACTATTAGCAACTTCAATTACATTATTCAAGTCTGAAAAATCAATCAGCTTATAGGTTAAGCCTAATGGCTCTGCAACCTTTCTCATTTTGGATTCGCTATGCCCAATCGGAAGCACATTGTATTGCGACTGATGCAAAATTTTTATTGTTTCCGCACCAGTACCCGAACTTGCCCCAGTTATCAGAATTCTTTTGTTCTTATTTTCCATTGTTTCCCGATTGTGTTAAAGCAACTCTTTTTTGAGCCAGTCCATCATTGGCTATAGCATGCAACAGGAAACTTGCAATTTCACCTCTTGGTATAGATGCAGGTTTAGGCATTTTCAATACGGTCGATATTTTGGGTAAATGTTCGGATATATTGTCTGTTAACGCACCAAAGTAGCCCAATGTCCACTCCAATTGAGATTCAGACAGCACTTTTTCTGCTGCTGTAAAATCCTTGAAATCGGTTTTGATAAGCGTGTTGACAATCAGCTTTACAAACAAGTTAGATTTTATATACGATGCTCCTGTTCCCCAAGCGATCACAGTTGCAAATTTTCTAATTCTGTGATGTTGCATTGCAGAAACAATATTGCTAAATGCTTTCTCCATAATGGGAACACTTTTGCGACCTTTCAACCAGAGATGGTTTCCGAGAGCAGATATGACGGCATCGTGTCCTGCCATTGTAGTTTGTAGCACTTGGTAATCATCCGTAACAGATCCTTTGATGATATTCAGGTTTTTAAACTCTTCCAATCCTTTCGCATTTCTTACAAATGCGGTTACGGAATGTCCAATTGTTAAGGATTGTGCTATTACTTTTTTACCAACTGCTCCGTTGGCTCCGACTATAAATATCTTCATAATTTATCTGAAATAAGGTCTGTTTGCTAATGGTGAAAATGGCCAAGGAATGGCTATGAATATTATGACTAATGCGACTGTAAACCAGATTATCATCGTTTTGAATTTTGCGGTATCAGTTTCTTTTCGTTTGGCAGCCGCAGAGCCAATTGTAATTAACACAATAGCAATCAACATGAGCGAGCTGTGTATCAACCCGAAAAACAATAGATGAAAATTCTGAATCGCAGTTTTGAAATTTGCCAGAAAGTATTGCATCAGCGGACTTTGAAAATAGAGTATCATTCCAATCATCAGTTGGATATGAGCAATGGTCGCTGTCCAATGCCGAACTGCATTATCAGTTTTTGAAAATTCCGATTTTGAAAAATAGCCTTTGTATGCTCTGTAAAGAGCAAATAACAAACTTGCTAATACAAGCCAACGCATTGCGTTGTGGTAAAATGTGAGTGTTTGATACATTATTGCTTATTAAAAAATACTAATCGGTATGTTTTTTGGGTAAAAAAATATTTCTTTTATACTTTCCAGTAGAAAATAAATTAAGCTTCATACACCATTCGAAAAAGTGATTTAATTGTAATTCGGTTAATGCGTTAAATTCAAATATCTTATGTGGGAACGGAATTAGATTTGTGTATACACCTGTCGATGAGAACTGAAATATCATTTTATCATTTGGAAACAAGTTATATCTCATCTTATTCTCGGTTGCTGAAAAATCATTGTCAGCAATAGTAATAACGCAAGGATTATTATCTAAAAAACTTTGATAATACTCTTTATCAAAAAAGTGGTTTTCTACTATTACTTCATTCCCATTATCCCAGAGGAAATCAACGATTTTGTATATCAACTCCTCATGAAATTTATTCTCAACTATCAGATATCTTTCATTCATTACGATTTATCCTATAAAATTATTTTTAGTGTATTTAATACAATTCATCTTTGCAAAGATAAACAAAAAACATACTATTCAGTATGTTTTAGTGCAAAAAATGTTTTTTAAATGCATTTAGATGAAAAACAAGCTTTAAAATCAATGAAAAAGAGCATAAAAATTATTCATGCTCTATCTAAAAAATAATTAAAATGTTTTGTAACTATTTCTTTCTCCCAATAGGTGTGATGTATGCTTTTCATCAATAAATTATAATACCCACCCTATTTAGTTGTTATAAAATGATAATAGCGGGATCGCATTCTAATCTTCAGATGTTATTCTTTATCAGGTTGTCTTAACGTATTTAGATAACCTTTAAGCTCCTTCAAATAGGGTAAATATACTTTTTTGCTATTCTCCAATTTTCCGAAATTTCTGATCCCCCAGTAACCGGACATTACAAAAAAAGTTACCTGCTTAGCATTGACATCCTTACGGATATGCCCTATTTTTTTACCGTTTTCGATAACGGTGGTCATTATTTTTATCCATTCCTGTGTTATTTTATTCAAGGCTTTGCTGAAATCTTCATTCCAGGGTGTCATCTCCTGTGTAAAATTGGCAGCAGGACAACCGTATTCGACTTTCAGAAAATCATTTTCAATCAGTAAATGATACATCAGATTATAAATCGCATCTAACGGGTTTTCTGCATTTTGCAAAGGCTCTATAAAACTTTTGGTCAATGCAGGCTTCATTAGTTCATTAATGATAGCCAATCCCATTTCATCTTTGTTTTTAAAATGATAATAGAATGCACCCTTTGTTACTTGTGTAGTTGCTAATATTTCATCTATACTGGCATTCTGATATCCTCTTGCATATATTAAATCAAAGGATTTTTGTAAAATATTCTGACGTGTAGCTTCTGCTTTTCTCATAACATACTATGTAGTATTTTTTACAAAGTAATGGAAATAAATTTAAAAAATATATATAATGACTTCTTAAAAAAAATTTTAGCAAAACAAACAAAAAAGGCAGCAAAGCTAACGGATACCACCAACTCCGCACGCATAATGGCTTCGCCACCCTTCGGGACTTATAGTGCTTCGTTGGCTTGCATCAGTTGTTAGAATGGCTTTCTTTTTTTCTGTTTTTTCTTTTGGAGTGAACATTTGCTTATTATTTTTTCACGCTGTCGAAATTATAAGTTTGGCAAAATAATAGAAATATGCCAAAACCTATATAAATCTTACCTCAATGTCAACCTTGTTTAGGTGCCACCTCTCATTTAAATTTATCAGGTCACTGAATAATTATGTAAGCAAAAATGTTTATATTTGTACTATGGTTAGGCAATTTGAGAAATACAAAGGGATTCATCCCGGGATTGTACTTGATAGAGAATTAAAAAAACGTTCTATCAAGCAACGTCCTTTTGCTTTGTCTTTAGAGGAACATCCTCAAACCTTTAATGCTATTACCAAAGGTAAAAGAGGAATTAGCACTGCATTGGCATTGAAGATTGAGCGACAACTTGGGTTGGAAGAAGGTACTTTGGTGATATTGCAAGCGTATTATGATATCCAAAAAATCAAAGAAAAAGAAATCAAAAGCACCCCTGATCTGCAGATCCTGAGTAAGGCTTTGTTTTGGGATACGGATATTCAACATATAGATTGGGAACGACATTACAGAGCTGTTATTCAACGTGTTTTTGAGCGAGGAAATGAGAATGACAAAAACGAAATCATTCGCTTTTATGGAGCTGAAAAAGTAAAACAAGCTTTGCAGGAATACAATATCAGAAGTCCATATACTATATACAGATCCAATAAAACTACAGACTAATTATGATGTACTATAACACCGTCAATGATCTTTTAAAAAACACATTGATTACTCTAATGGGGTCTTCTGTGTTTGCGTCTTTTCGTTTGGTGGGCGGTACAGCATTAAGTATTCAATTAGGACATCGTTTGTCTGTAGATATAGATTTATTTAGTGATGTTCCGTATGGCTCTATTGATTTTAAAGCTATTGATGAATTTATAGAGAAAAGATTTCCCTTCCACCATCATTTTTCAAATCTTGATCCGGCAATGGGTAAATCTTACAGTGTGGGTACAGATAAGGATAATGTGGTAAAATTAGATGTGTTTTATACGGATACATTTATACAGTCTCCTTTGATTGTAGATAAAATTAGAATGGCTACGACCGAAGAAATTATTGCGATGAAAATTGATGTAGTACAACGTATAGGTCGCAAGAAAGATTTTTGGGATTTACATGAATTGCTATCCCAATACAATATTTCTACCATGCTTGCTCTCCATCAGGAACGTTATCCTTACACACACGATCAAGAACTCATATTGAACAACCTCATCAATTTTGAGCTTGCTGATGATGATTTTGATCCAATCTGTTTAAGGGGTAAATATTGGGAGTTTATAAAGGAGGATATTGTTGATGCAGTAAAAGCGTATAAGCCCTAATTCATATATTCCGCAAAGCATTCCCTAATGATTATTCCAACAAGAGTATATAGAAATTGCATAATTTAGTTCAGCATCTTCTTGATTGACATTTACCCCTACTTCTTTTAGCATTTCCATTGCTTCATCAATAGGAATTTTCTCTATTTCCTTTTCCATAATAATTAGATTTTGAATTTGTATCAAATTACGGTTTTCCGTAATCGAGAGAGCTTTTATTTAAGTATATTTGTGTGAATTGCAATTTGTTGAACAATTGTTATTTATAAAACTTTTATACCTAATAAAATTATTAAAACACTAGAAATTATGAACCAAGAAATTATTGACGCAATCGAAAATCAGAATGTAATAGAATTTTATTACGAAGGAGAACTAAGAGTGGTTGAACCTCATTGTTACGGCGAGACTACGGCTGGTAATGAAGGATTACGAGCTTATCAAATTGATGGATATTCTTCATCTGGCAAAATGGGATGGAAAATGTATGATTTAAGCAAAGCTGATGATATTGTAGTTATAGAAGACACATTTGAAGTTAGAAGCGGGTACAAAAGAGGAGATAAAGGAATGTCAGAAATTTACGCCGAAATCTGATTATGGAACGATATAGAAACTCAGGAGGAGATTCGGGAGTGTCTGCTTTCGAAATAGGCTATGATTATATACTTGTACAGTTTTCCGGAACATCTAGGACATATAGGTATAGTTATAGAAAAGCAGGACAAAACCACGTAGAATCTATGAAAAAACTAGCTCGAAGTGGTAGTGGTTTGAATAGTTATATTAATCGTTATGTAAAGAATTTGTATGATTAGGAAGATTGACTCTATTAGAAATTTTGGTATTTACAAAAATTTTTCTTGGACTTCTCCAAACGGAATAAAGGATTTTAACTATAAAAACCTTTTTTATGGATGGAATTACTCGGGGAAAACCACTTTATCACGTATATTCAGTTCATTAAGAGATAAAAAAATACACGATAGTTATACAAGCGGAATTTTTAAAGTTAGTACGGATAATAGTATATATGATTCCTCTAATTTGGAGAGTTTTCCTTATGATGTACTTGTTTTTAATTCTGATTACATACAAGACAATTTAAATTTCAGTATTCATGGAAATAATAGCTCAGATTCAAAAACTATTCTCTTTGAAGTTGGAGATAACGCAAAATATGAAACAAAAATAATTGAATTGCAAGGGAAGGTAGATTCAATTAATGGCACAGATGTCATCTTAGGGAAAAAAATTAAGTTCCAAAGCGATATAGATGAGTTTGAAATCTATGATAAGGGATATACTGGTAAATTTACTCTTATATCAAAAGAAATTCAAGATGAACATTTTTTAAGCCTTATTAGATTTACCAAGACCAATTTAAAACCAATAATTTCAAAAATTAAAGATGGTTTAAATAATTTTATAGTTAGTGATAAAAAAGAATTATCATACCTCAACGACATTGTTAAAGTTAGTGAGCCTAAAGACGAATTAAATGAAATTATTATTGATTTTAATTATAGTTTAATTGTTGAGGAAGTAAATAAGGTCTTAGATAATACTCCTGAAAAAAAGGTCTTAAATAAAATTTTAGATACAAATAATGATGCTTATAATTGGGTAAAAAAAGGCAAAGATTTGCATACTCCAAATTCCAAATGTCTTTTTTGTGATAATATTGTAAGCGAAGAAAGGTTAAATTATCTGATAGAATATTTTAACAGTCAAGCTTCTACCTTAAAAGAAGAAGTAGATAGGCTTAAAACATTGGTTTATGATGAAATAAATAAAATAGATGCTATTAATTATCCCTCTAGTAGTAATGACTTAAATTTGGGTTTTATCAATGAATATATTGAAATAAAAAATAAACTTGATAAAAATTTAGCAAAATATAAGAAACATTTAAATAATGTACTTTCAAAGTTAGATGCTAAAGTAAATAAAAATTTATACACAAAGATTGATCCCATCATAGATTTTAACATTGCATTAAATGTTTCCTTAATTGAAAGACTTAATATTCTCATTCAGACGAACAACGAATTTTCAATTAATTTCAGTTCTAAAATTAATGTCGAAAGAAATAAGTTAATAGATCATTTGGTTGCATCGTTTCTAAAAAGAGAAAAATATTTTGCAAAAGAAAAGAAATATGAAAAAGCTCTTTCAGAAATCGAAAAACTAGATAAACAAGTACAAGATTTAGAAAAGGAAATAAGAAGTTACCAAGCTCTTAAAGAAAGTGATAAAGAGGGTGCAGAACAGTATACCTATTTTATTCAGAGTTTTTTAAATAGAGATGATATTGAGATAAAATTAGATGAAGTAACAAAAAAGTTTATTCTCTTAAGAGATAATCAAAATGCTTCTAATCTTAGCGAAGGTGAAAAAACAGCAATTGCATTTTCTCATTTTTTAGTTTCTATAAAAGCATTGGAGTCAAAAAATAAATTCAAAGATTATATTGTATTTATTGATGATCCTATTTCGAGTCTTGATGGGAACCACATTTTTCAAATTAATTCATTATTGAAAGAAATGTTGTTTTCAAATAAAAATTCTGGAGGTCAATGGGAAATAAGATGTAAACAATTGTTTTTTTCATCCCATAATTTCGAATTTTTTAATCTTCTGAAAGAACTACCCTTAAACAAAAAAGAATCCAGGTATTTCATAGAAAGAAATAGAGCAAGCAATATATCTGAAATAAAGGTTTTGCCAGAAATTTTTGATAAGTATTCTTCAGAGTATCACTATCTATTTAAGGAAATAAATGATTTTAATAGGCTCAGAAAACCATTGAATTCAGATAAATTATTAGTAATCCCTAATATTTTGAGAAGGTTTTTGGAGATGTATACATTAACTAAATTCCCAAGCTCAGACAACGTAGATAGAAGAGCTGATAAAATTTTTACGCCTGAAGTTTCTAAACGAATCTGTAAACCTTTCCATTTTTTTAGTCATCTAGACAATATTGATAGAATAGGAAAGCAAAGTGAGTATATGGCAGATATACCTATTGCTTGTAAAGAATTGATAAATCACATTAAGAAGAAGGATAAGCTTCATTATGAAGCATTAAATAATGCTGTAACAAATTAATATGTCAACAATAAAAATAAACCAACAACTCAAACGAGTTGAAATAAAAGAATTCGAAATCGAAAATCAAATAGTATTCAACTACTTTGACAATCTTCCTGCATCTGAAAGAGATGAAAAACTACTCCGAGCAATTTACATCGGAGTTCTGGCTTTAATGGAAGATCGTATTTCTGCATTTCTTTCCAAAACTAGTAATGAACTGGGAACAGAACTCGAAAGTTTGAAAATGATTTTCGAAATGAAAAAAGAACTCTTTTATAAATCTACTATCAAAGGAGTATTGGCAGAAGATGAAATAGCCGAGTTTTTAAACGGTTATTTTCAAGATAAAAGGTTGAAAGATCGAGCTTTTTTAACCGGAAATACGGCAGGAATTATTCCTAAGAATAAAACAGGCGATATCATTTGTGAAGTAGATGGTAACCAGGATCTCAGAATCGCTATCGAGTGTAAATTCGACAAGAGTGTCCGTTTAGGGGATATTGAAACAAAAGATTTGTTTACACGAAAGACCGATACTGCTTGGAGCCAATTAATAGAAGCTCAGGCAAACCGTGAAGGGAAAGTAAGCTTAATTGTTTTTGATATTTCATTGGTAGATAATTCCATTCTCAAAAATTTTGAAAATGTAGGTTATATTCAAGGAATTGGTTTTGTTGCAATCATCAATTCTCAAAAAGGCGATTATTCCAATTTGGCAATTGCCTATATGCTAGCAAGAGATATCGCTTTAAATGCTAAAGAAGTTGAATTGGATAAAGATTTATTAGCAATGCTTGTAAACCGTATCATTAAAGATATTAATGAAATCACAACAATAAAAAACTTAGTTCAAAATAATATTGATAATAACAAAGCTATTCTAAAACAATTAGAGAAATCCTTTCTTCTGATGGAGTTTAACCAACAATATCTTAGAAAATTTTTAGAAGACGGAACGCTTACTAAAAGGGATTTACTAGACTATTATTCAGGAGAGGAAATAAAGGATAGATATAAATTAATAGAAAAAGACATAAATCAGATGTAACAGTGACTGAATTCCATTTTTACCACGAACTAAAAAAAGATAAATATTATGAACCCTTGATTCCTGAAAAGAAATCAGGCTTGGTTATTATTTACTTATACGATCAGTGGAAATCTGGAAAATATCTGTCTAACAGTTTCACAGAAAATGCTGTTAAAAGTGCAATAGAACAAGTTGCCAGTGATTTGGGTAAGTCTTATGAAAATACACAACACGAGAGATTCAGAATTATCAATCGTGGCTTACAGGAATATTTTTTATTCCGAAATGAAGAAACGAATTTGTATCATATTACTCAGTATGGAATAGAATTTTGTGAAAGTATTCGCAATAAAATAGAGCCCGAATTTAATCCCTCTGTTATTGAAAAAATTTTATCGGATTTAATCAGTCTTTTAAAAGCAAGTATCGCAAAAAATGATTTTGAATATTGGTATAATCATCACTTTCAAAATCAAAAACCATATATAAAGAGACAAGTTGAAACATTATTAAAGCTTGTTGAAAAAGCTGTACAGGAGTTCAGAGCTTCGACAAAATCCGATGACGAAATATTTATAGAAACTGTCAGGAAAGTAGATGTCAGTTTAGAGACTGTCAGAAAACATTCTGATGAATTAAAAGATGTATTTTTTGATGCCGAAGAAATTAAAAGCATTATTCTTGAGTTATCTTTTGATGAATATTCTTTGGATTTAATTAATCAGAAAGAATCTGTCCGAAGTTTTATTGAGGAAATAAATAATGATCTGAGTATCATCAACCAACGAATCGAAAAAATCAGACCGAAACTTCGACAATTCATTTCAAGCATCAACCATCGTAATTTTGATCGTAATACTGAACACTTTCTTCAGTTCTTATTAAAGAATTCATCAGTATCCAGAGAGTCTTCTAAAAACAAAATACACTTTCCTTCCGTAATTGAAATTCCTGAATTACTTAAATCAGAATCAAAATTTATTATTGTAGAAAGCGATAGGCTTAAAGACCACAGTCCTGTTTCTGTGGTTGAACCAAAGGAAAACAAAGAGAAGCAAAAAATACAATTGGAAAAGGCAAACAATGCTTTTTTAATTCGAAACAGGATAAGACTTTGGTTAATGAAATTGGAAAAAGAACTCAGGGATAATGGAAATATAAACTTTACTCCCTACTATTTCCAAATACTAGAAGAGGAGCAATTTTATAGTAAAACTATAGCAATTAAAGTCGCATCAGGTCTTTTTAGGAAATATTCTAAATTAAGAAACTATAAAGTATCTATAAAAAAAGAATTACAAACGAATGAAAAATATCCAGATCAGGGAATATGGGATATGAATATTGAAGTAAAATAAAGTTATGGAGAAGTATTATGAATTCTTATTAAAAGAAGAAACCAAAGAGATTTTCGGTAAGCTAGATTTTGAATTAAAATCTGGTGTTCATATACAATACCATCACCCTGACCAGGAGAGTTATTTTTTATTTGTTCGTAAATATTTCTCAAGCCTGTATGATTATTATAAAGACTTATTTGGTGTTATTTTGGACAGAGGAGGAGAAGATCTAAATGCTTTCTATTATTTGTCCTTTGAAGGGAACAACAGAGGAGCAATTTCACAACGTTATTTTCTTTCTGAAGAATGCATTTTAATTGGGCTTTTTGTATGTAAAGTTTATAATATAGATTTTAATTCTGAAGAAAGCTCTTTGACAATATTCAAAAAACTGATGTTAGACGAATACGAAGAATATAAAGATGATTTTTATAAATTATTAGCAGGAACAAAAACAACAATTTATACAGGTGATGATGATATAGAATTGGAAAAAAGTATTAAAAATGCTTTTAGCGAATTCAAAAAATTAGGTTGGGTATATTTTAAAACGGATACTCAATTTGTGATTTTACCTTCTTTTGAACGCTTGAGAATGCTATATGTAAAAGAGATTATGAACATTCAGGAAATCGCAGTAAAGAGAAATCAACAATGAAAAGCTATCCATACATACATTCCTTATCTACCATAGGTCTGATACATCATTACAACAACGATTATATCTTCAATCGTTTCCGCACCGATTTTACCGGAGATAGTGGAACAGGAAAAAGTATGATTGCGGATCTACTTCAACTTATATTTGTTGGATCATATCATTTTGAAGCCGCTACTGAGTCAATTGAAGAAAAAAGAAAACCTTCTGGTATGGTTCTGAATGATAAATCCAGAGGTTTAGGAGGAAAAGGATATGCTTTCTTAAATATTGCAGTAGATAGAGATGAATATTTGCTATTGGGTATGTATCTAGAAAGCTCAACAAATACTACTCGTTCTTTCATTGTTCATCAGGGATATGATATGGAAAACCCCACTTCAATCTCTAAGCCTGTTTACCATCAGGAATTTCTAAAAGAACAGAAAATTCTACCAATTGAAGACCTAAAAGGACATTTAAGAAATAAAAATCTTAATCTTGAGATTTTACAAACATCAAATTACCATAAATTCTTATTTGATAACGAAATTATTCCGTTTGACTTAGCGGACAATCCTGAGAAACTAAAAACGTTTGCCTTAATAATACGTTCTTTTTCAAGAGGTAAAGGATTCAAGTTTGATAACGAAAGTCTTCAAAATTTTCTTTTTGGACAGGACAGAGAAAAGGAAATTAAAACCAGTTATGATAAAGGAGTTGAAAGTATAAAAAGCACTATTAACGACAGCCTTGATTATCAAAAACAAATAAAACAATTAACCGAGAAAAAAGAAGCCATTTTTAACCTGATTCAACTTGAAGAAGACAAGTTGGCAAGCCTACAAAAATATCTTGAAGCAGGCTATATGTTGGAAATGGTAAAAAGAGAAATCAACAATACATTACTTAAAAAAAACAGAAAACAACTGTCAAAGGTAATTGTTGAGAATTTTATATTAAAACAATTTGATTTAGAAAAACAGCAATCGGACATCAGTGCTGAAATAATAGCTATTAGAGAAGCCAAAGAAGTCGTTTCTAAAGAGAAGGAATTAATAGAAGAAAACAAAATTATAGAACAAAAACACTTTCATCTAAAGGGTGTAAAAAAAGAGATAGATCTTATTGAAGGGCTATTACCTACGGTTGATAATTCAATCGAAAGAATAAAAACACATTATTCTCAACAACAGCAAAATACAGAAGACAAAAAACAATTTCATAAATTCTTACAAAAAGTAAAGGATTTAGGCATTAAAGACAAGCTCGAAAAATTTATCCAAGAATCAGACAAAGTAAAAAACATCAATGAGCGAATTGATGAATTAAAAAATGAATTTAAGCAAAATGAAGCTTTGTTAAAATTCTCAAATGTCAATGATGAAAAGTCTTTAGCAAATTGGGCAATCAATAGAAAAAAATCGTTTGATAAGTATGAAGAAAGTGTTTTAATTAAATTACAATATTTAGTAGTTACTCATCCTGAAAATACTGAATTAAAATATCTTCCATTTCCAGATACATTCTTTAATAAAATTCAAAAAGAAAATGGCGATAAAAATGGTTTTTGGTTGGATGTCGGCGGAATATTAGAGTACATTCCGTTTACGGATAAACAGGTTTTAAATGAAGAGAATACTGAACAGAAAAAAAGCTATTTTGCACAAAAATATTCTTCCGCTCAAAAGCAAATTGAATTTTTAAATTCTGAAATTCAATTTTTAGAAAAATTAAATAGTATATCAGGGTTATCTGAAAATCTAGAATTATACTCAAAATATCCCCAAATCGAAGGATTTAAGGTTATTGAAGAACTGAATATTCCTGAACAAAAATTTCAAGAAATACTGTCACAGTACAAATACAAAGAAGAAATTATAAAAAACTACGATTTATCAGAAAAAGAGTGGAAAGTATCCAATAAAAAAGTTGAGGAAATTGAAGTAAAAACGAAAGTACTCAAAAACATAACTGATATTGATGGCTATCTTTCATTAAAGGCAAAAAAGATAAAAGAAATAGAACAAGAGCTTAAAGACACAATAAATAGCAAAAGCAGGTATGCTAAGGCATTCAACCTTGAAGGTACAATAGCTGATGAAATAGTTTTGGATTTAAAGAATGATATAGCTTCTTCATCCCTAGCCAATGTTACAGGAACAAAATCAAGTTTAATGGCTCATTTAAGAACTGAAAGAAAAGAGATTAAAAACAAATTAAGAAACAGTAGAAATCGATTAAAAAAAGTATTGTTGGATTTTGAAATAAATAATTTCCAGATACCCGACAATAATATTCATTATACAGATGAAGAAATAGAAAGTTTAGAGCAATCCTATAATAAACTAAATGATAAATATAGGATTGATATTAGCTCAATTATAAATAATTATTTTGAGGGAAGCGATAAATACAGATATGAGGGAGAAGAAGACTGGAAAAAAATAGCTAAAGCATTACTTCCCGGGGTATTTAATACTCCTATAATAACTAAAGAACAGTTTTCTACTGAAGTAGAGGAAAAACTTAATAAAATTATCGAACAAAACTCTGTCATAGGAGACCGTAAAGTACAGATGTTAATTGATGTATTTAATAAAGTTGAAGCCACATTTAGTACTTTCTCAAATGAAATTGATAATCTGAAGAGATTTTTTAATGAGCAAGATAAAAGAATTACAGGTGGTTACAAAGTAGTTCTCAAACTTGAACCTTCAAAAGATTTCCCCATACATTGGATCCGGGAATTCAAAAAACAAATGAGACAGGAAAGCACCAATAGAGCCGGAGGCTTATTCGCGGTAGTAGATAATGAGATTGATTTCAAAGATATCATCCAGAAGTGTTTTAAACAATGTGGAGGCAAAAAAGTAGATCCGAAAATATCAGATTTATTAAATCCTAAAAGCTATTTTCAGTTAACTTTCAGCTTACAGAATGAAACAAATAAAAATAGTGGTAGTACAGGGCAGGTTTATTCAGCAATAGCATTGTTATGTATTGCCCGAATTTCTTTAATAGACCAAACTAAAAATAATAAACCAAATAAGGGAATACGTTTTATGCCGGTAGATGAAGCAGAAGGTTTAGGCAGTAACTATGAAATGCTATCCAATATTGCGAAGAATGAAGATTATCAAATTATATCTATGTCCATAAACCCTGTAGGAGAATTTGAAGAAGGTAATCATTTTATTTATATGTTAAATGAGCCTGAAGATGAAAGCCTGAAGATAAACGGAGTTCCGTTTGCTCAATTTACAGAAGAAGGTATTGATGAAAATATTCATAATTATTTTTTAGAAAGCAATGATGAATAAGAACTTGAAATGGAGACATTATAAAGCCTTAAATCAGATATACGAGCAAGGTTTTACAAAGAATAAAATAAAAGATCATCCTTATGTTAGATATCTCTTGGATAATGACTACCTGCAACCTCAGATAGGAAAACCAGATATTTTAGAAGAAGGTATTGGTTTTAAAAGTATTTATGGATCAGAGCTAAAAACAAATTACAGCCATTTCCTTTCCTTTTTAACAGAAGAAGATTTGATTACCGATCAATCAAATTATAGTGAACGAGATATTTTATCACTTATGTTCATAAAAGAACAGAAAAATCAGATATTACAAGATCAATATTCAAGAAAAAAATTTTCAGCAGTATTTTTCAAGGATTCAGGAGCAAAACATCTGGATAAAAATCCAGGTTTGGAAACTGCTGTTTTAAAACTATTAGGATTAAAAGAATTTCCGGAAAAAGATCCTAAAAACCAACAATACAAATTTGTAATTAACTGTCCGAATCCTAAACGTATCGTATTATGTGAAAACCTTGATTTTTTATTACTTCCTTGGATCGCCAGAGAAAATAATATTGAATTGTGGTATGCTGGAGGGAATAATATTGAGAAGCTTAATCATCTTCCAAAAATTGAGTTGCCTATATTTTACTCTTGTGATTGGGATTATGATGGCTTAAGAATATTTCAAAGAGTTAAAAACATTATTCCGGAAATAGAATTATTAATTCCTACTAGTACTGATTTTTCGAAATCAGTAAAATCCCCAAACCATAAAAGTGATTGGATTTACACAAAGAATTTTTCAAATTTGGACTATGGCTTATACTCAAATGATGCAAAAAAGATAATTGAATACCTCATAAGAAGGAAAGAATGGATTGAAGAAGAGACGATGGATCTTATTGAATTATTATCCAACATGGAGAGCAAGATTCATTAAATATGATTTACTTTATTCTATCTAAAAACGTCAAAAGAGGTATTAAGTGTTCGACAGTAATCTCGGTTAGCCCGCTGATTTATAAAAGCCTCTAAAAAAACAAATATTTTATTTACAATAAATTTTATTTAAAATTGACACTAACTTTTGGATTGTTATTTTCAGCCTTAAATATTATTATCTCTATTTTATCTCAACCTAAAATTCATCGTAATTTATTGTAATGCACTCACTCATAGGAACGGCTACGCATGGCAAAATCAATCCTTGCTGTATATGAGTTTTCGATAATACAAAATTTCTCTTTAAACGCACTTCCCCCTCTTCCAATCTACAAACACAAGTACCACAAGTACCTCTGCAACAAGAATGAGGAGCAGCAACTCCGGAATTAAGCAGTGCATCAAGTAAAACAGTATTTTTATTCCACTTTATATTTTGAATATCTCCGTTTAATTTCAATATAACTTCAATATTATCCGAGGAGCCTGCCATAGTACTGACTTCTTTTTTATGTGATTCCATATTTCTCATAAAAAATCTTTTTTTTATAAAGCCCGAAAATTACTTGAAGTTTTCGGGCTTTAAATAATTATATTAAATCTTTGATTGAAGCACCAAAATTGATATGTAATACATTTCCATTAGGTAAAACTAATGAAGGAACAGATTTTACACCTGCTTTTTCTGCATCTTTTACTTTTGTTTTATCTTCTCCTAAATGGATTACTTGAACTTCATTTTCGGGTATTAAATTTAAAATATCCTTCTCAGCACTTATACAAATTGGACATCCCGCATGATAAAAAATTGATTTTGTCATTTTATATTTTAATTAATATTGATACACTTCGTCTTTTATTGCTAAAAGCATTTTATCCAATTCCGCTATTTCCTGTTCGCTAAGTGGTTTTAAAGGACTCTTAAAGTTTCCTCCGCCTACTCCCAATAAGTCCAAACCTGCTTTTATAGAACGCGGTAAGCCTTTTGCTACAATAAATTTCAACAGATCAATTTGTTGATAAAAGATTTTTTGAGCTTTCACCATATTATTTTCCTGTACGGCATTATAAAGAGCAATATTAAGTTCAGGTATCAAGTTAGGAGCTGCAGTACACCATCCAGTGGCACCTGCCGAAAAAGCGGCTAATGCCAAAGGGTTAGATCCATTAAAAAATGCTACCTCATCACCTAATTCTTTTCGCAAATAGTACATGCGCTGAATATCTCCCGTACTCTCTTTTATCATTGTTACATTAGGGATTTGCAATAAACGCTTTAACAATACTGGCGACATATCAACACCGCTTGTAGCAGGATTGTTATATACCATAATTGGAATGGAAATTTTAGAAGCAACAGTATCATAGTGTTTTATAATTTCTTCGTCTGTAAGCTTCCAATAACTCATTGGAATAATCATTACTGCAGTAGCTCCCGCTTTTTCTGCAAACTGTGCGTGATACACCGTTTTTTCCGTAGTAAGATTAGAAACACCTACCAAAGTAGGCACTCTTCCGTCTACCTGTCGGATACAGGTTTCTGTTAGTTCTTCTTTTTCTCCATCATTTAAATAAGGCATTACTCCTGTACTTCCCAATGGAGCAATACCATGAGAGCCTGCTGTTACCAAACGTTCTACCTGTTTTTTAAACAAAGGAATATCAATATTCTCGCTATTGTCAAAGGGTGTTACCGGATAAGCGATTACACCTTTAAATGTTTCTTTATTCATTTTACTATAAAATCGTTAAAAATTAAAAATCCCTGCCCTCTTCTTCACGCAATGCCACACCTAAATTTTGGAGCTGCGGAGCATTTTCACATGCAATATATTTTGCAGATTGATCATTACTTAAATTTTGGTGCTGATGCCAAGCCCATGACGGAATGTAAACAGCATCGCCTGCCTCCCATTCAACAATTTCATCTTCTACACGTGTCCACCCTTTCCCTTCTATCACATACAATACCGTTTCATAAGTATGACGGTGTAAATGTGTTTTCTGTCCCGGCAGCAAGCCTCCAATAGTCATACTTACATTTTTACTAGGGAGGTCTACAAAGAAAACAGGATGTTTTCGTTCTTCTGAAAACTGGTTATGTACACCAGCATTTTCAACATTCTTGTGAATAACATGAGAAGGTTTCACATATGTCGGTCTTGCAAAAGTCTGATGAAAATCTTTAGAACTAAATTGCTTTTGTTCTGTGTGAATTGTCTTTTTTACTTCTGTTGATGTTTCTAATTTTGACATAATTGAAAATAATTTAATGTTTTTGCACTATTGCAATACAAAAGTATCATACCTTTGGACTATTATTATGATACAGTTTTAATAAAATTAAATAGTCCAGATGTTAAGAGGTTGGAAATTTGAAATACAATTAGACGAAAAATCAGATAAACCAGTTTATCTGCAAATAGCTGATGCAATCATCAAGGATATTCATTCCGGCAGATTAAAAGCGGGTGATGCGCTTCCGGGAAGCAGAAATCTAGCGCAAGTTTTAAAAATCAATCGAAATACAGTTGTAGAAGCCCTCAATGTACTGATAATAGAAGGCTGGCTGTTTTCTAAAGAACGACAAGGTACTTTTGTATCCGATACATTGCCTAATTTTACAGAAATACAGCAAAATAATCCTATATCACCCTCCATACATGAGTACTCCACTAAACATTATTCAATACAATTCGACGACGGACATCCAGACAGTAAAATTGCTCCTATTATGGAATTAGCCAGAGCGTACCGCCAAATATTCAATCAAAAAGCAAGATGGCAAATGATGGGATACAGTAATGAACTGGGTGATTTAGAATTCAGAAGATCTATTGTTCAAATGCTTAATCATCAGAGAGGTATGCAAATCAACGAAGAAAATGTCTGCATCACACGTGGCAGCCAAATGGCAATGTACCTTACATCACAATATTTATTTAATAAGGGCGATAATATAATTGTTGAAAATCCGGGATATAAGCCTGCCTGGATGGCTTTTGAAAATGCCGGCGCAAAATTATTACCTGTAAACGTAGATAAAGATGGTCTAAACATTGCTAACGTCATTTCTTATCTCGAATCTGGTAAAAAAATCAAAGCAATATACGTTACACCACATCGCCAATATCCGACCACAGCAACGATGAGTTTAAAAAGGAGATTAGAATTAATAAGATTATCAAACGAACACAATTTTACAATTATTGAGGATGACTATGACAATGAGTTTCATTTTGGTTATCGCCCGGTTTTACCTCTATCCAGTTTTACAGAGCTCAAAAATTACGTCTACATTGGCACCCTAAGTAAAGTGGTTGCACCTGCTTTGCGTATAGGCTATTTAGTGAGCAATAATAACACTTTGATTGAAAAAACAGGCAATCTGCGAAAAATTATCGATGTACAAGGTGACAGTATTATGGAAAAAGCAGTTTTACAGCTCATCAAAGGCGGAACAATAAAACGACATATCAAAAAAGCAACACATCACTACAAAGCCAAAAGAGATTTTATGACAACTATTCTTGAGAAGTATATCAAAGATAAAGCTTCTTACGCCATTCCTGAAGGCGGTTTAGCTTTTTGGATTGTTCCGAATAAGCAAGTGGATTGGATGCAAATATCGAAAAAATTAAAAAGCCAAGGCATAAAAATTATTACACCTGATACTTATAGCTTTTACCAAACTGTAAATGGTATAAGATTGGGATACGGTTCACTTTCTGAACAAGAACTAGAAAATGGGATTATTGCTTTATCTAAATTATTATAATATCAAAAAAATTACCTGACAATCTCAAGTAACTTTCTTTTTATGATTTTACCATTTGCCGTTTTAAATAATCAACTGCATGTCTTCCTTCATTAAAAAGCAAATCTAAAATGCTCAAATTATTTAAAAAACCGTATTTTTCATCAAAAACCTGTGTATAAGGTTCATATTGACTGCTGTCTTTTTTCCCGTTCACCAATTGTCTAAAATCTAATAAATCGGGAGGTGTTTCTTTTACATACTCTTCTGTTTTAGAATATGTTAAATTTATTCCTAAACAACCTGCTACGATTTCATGAATTTGAAAATTTAAATCTAACATAAATTCGTGATGCTTTTCAAAAACCGGACGAATATCATCTTCAAAATATTCAAAATAGGGTGAGGTTCTGTAAGCTGCCTCTAAACTTTTAAAATGTTGTTTCTGCCAGCCAAAAGCATGTTCAATTTTGATGTCTTTAAACTTTTGATGTATGTCTTTCGAATGTTTTATAGGGATGTTCAGCAATTGGATGCCATTAGCGCTATAAATGTACATCCTGTTTCTATTAGTTTGTTTTTGAAAATTATCCTCTACTTCAAATGTTATCGTATCTGCCTGCAACATAACCGCATAATGACTAACAGACGGAAAGTAGGTCGGATGAATCAAAATGTTCATTAGTCAATATTAAAATTTAGATTTCTTTTTTTCTTTTCTCTTTTTGTAAAAGTTATATCCAAAAATTCCGATCATCACAATCACGAAATAAGGAAAATAGGATACTTGTTTGCCATTTCCGTTTACCGTTGTAAACATTCTGTCCCAACGAAACTTATCCAGTGCTTTAGACCAAGGTACATTCTGATCCAGACTCATCCATATGAAAACGGGTTTTCCAACAATATGATCTTCCGGAACATATCCCCAAAAACGACTGTCCTCTGAATTATCTCGATTATCTCCCATCATAAAATAATAATTCTGTTGAAAGGTATACTGGTCTGTTTGCTGGTTGTCAATATAAACTTGTCCGTTTTTTATTTCGAGCTTATTATTTTCATACACCTCAATAGCTCGTTTATAAAACGGTAAATTTTCTTCGGTTAATGTTACCGTTTCTCCTTTTGCAGGAATATGGAGCGGTCCCATATTATTTTCCGTCCAATCTTGCTGAGTATGGGGGAACACCGCTCCACTCATAGAATTAAACGGACTTTTAATAACTTCTTTTACTGTACTGAAAGTCTTTATATATTCTACATCTTCTTGAGTCAACGCTCTAAAAAAGATGGCATTCTGCGGGTTCTGAACATATCCGAAGGGATCTGTTATATTTAATTTTTTAGCTAGTCCTTGCAAATCCAACTGCGTGCTTCCGTCAGTCATGACTAAATAGCTGTATTGTATTTTTGCTCTGTCATTCAACTGAAGCTCTTTATCATTAATGTAAACTACTCCATCTTTTATTGACAAATTTTCTCCCGGCAAACCAACAGCTCTTTTTACGTAATTTGTCTTTTTATCAATAGGTTTAAAAACTGCTTTTCTGCGCAAAGGATCATTAAACTGATATACTGTATCCGTTGGCCAGCTAAAAACCACAATGTCACTATGTTGTATTTTCTGAAATCCAGGAATTCTAAAATAAGGCAAATGAGGTTTTGCAAAATAGGATTTCTTTTTGGTCAGCGGAATGGTATCGTGTACCATAGGTAAAGCAACTGTCGTCATCGGTGTTCTAGCACCGTAATGAAACTTGCTCACAAATAAAAAATCACCTACCAATAACGTTTTTTCTAATGAGGATGAAGGAATGGTATAAGGCTGAATCACATAGGTATGGATAACTGTTGCCACTACTACTGCAAATAAAATAGAACTTACTGTTTCTCCGCTTGAAGTGGTCGGTTTCAGACTTCTGTTTTCAACATACATAACATCGTCTACATAGTTGATAAAGTAAATGTAAAATCCCAGCGTTACAACGCCTAAAATAGTATCTGTCGTAGATTTTTTCCCAAAGCTTCTTAGCGTTTCCACCCAAACTACAGGAAACATAATAAGGTTTACAATCGGAATAAACAGTAAAATTATCCACCAAACCGGTCGGTTAATAATTTTCATTAAAACAATTCCATTGTATATAGGCACAGTGGCTTCCCATGCTTTTCTTCCTGCTTTTACATATAATTTCCATGTCCCTAAAAAATGGATTATCTGTATTGCGATAAAAAATAAAAACCATTCTGTCATTGTCATAATTTCTTGTTTTTAGGTGGTAAGTTAATTATTTTTTCAAATCAAGAACATCTTTCATCGAAAAAACTCCTTTTTTATTCAGAATCCACTCAGCGGCAATCACAGCTCCAAAAGCAAATCCTTCTCTGTTATGTGCAGTGTGTTTTATTTCTATCTGATCAATAACTGAATCGTAAAAAACACTGTGTGTTCCCGGTACATTCTCTTTTCTGATTGCATCAATAGGAATTTCGCCTTCCAGCGCTTCGTCTAAAGTCCATTTTACATAATCAGAATTTGAAATTATTCCCTGTGCTAAAGTTATTGCTGTACCACTCGGTGCATCTAACTTTTGGGTATGATGAATTTCTTCTATTGAAACATTGTATTCATTAAAACGACGCATTATTTTAGCTAACCGCTCATTGAGTTCAAAAAAAATATTTACTCCCAAACTAAAGTTGGAACCGTATAAAAATGCTCCTTCTTTTTGAAGGCAATATGACACCATTTCACCATATTTCTCTAGCCATCCTGTAGTTCCACAAACAATTGGTATTTGTAAATCAATACACTTCTTTATGTTCGCTACCGCTGCATCCGGAATGCTGAAATCAATAGCTACATCAGCTTTTTCCAAACCTTCAAAAGTATCGGTACTCTTTTTTCTCAATACAATTTCATGATTCTGTTCTAAAGCAATTCTTTCAATGATTTGCCCCATTTTTCCATAGCCTAGTAATGCGATTTTCATGTTTTTTAGAAATATAATTAAAAACGATATTGAATATTAACAGCATATTGATACTGTTCCGGAGTATTGTCTATTGAATTAAATTCAAAAGCAGGTTTTATAGTCAGTCTGTCATTTACATTGAACTGCATTAAATGCGCATCAACATTCGCATCAACTATGCTCAAAATATAGAAACCAAGTGTTACCACTACGGATAAATCTCTATTTCTTCTGTAAAAGTTTTGACCATCCAGTAAACGCTGATCATCTAATCGTCCGAAGGTAGAATCGTCTTCGTCTCTTATTCCCTGTAGTCTTTTTTTGTATTCGTTTCTATACCGATCATAATTGCGCTGATTATCTGCCCAAAAATATACCGGAACTCCGATTCCTGCATAAACTAAAGGTAATTTCCAATATTTTTTATTGTAAATCTGTCCCAATCCCGGCACAACAGTGGTGTAAAAAGCAGCACGCGAAGGTGTCAACGGATCCATCGGTTTGTACTCTTCTTTTTTAGAAACTTTTTCTTTTTTCTCCGTTTGAGCAAACACAGTACTTTGCCAAACTCCTAAAAGAAAAACAATTATAAAAAACTTATTTTTCACTAATCTTTCAATAGTTTAATAATCCGGTTTAAATCTTCTTCCGAATGAAAGGGAATAGATATTTTTCCTTTTCCGTTATTACTGATTTTGACATCAATTTTTGCACCAAAAAAACTTCCTATTGATCTTTTATCCTCTTCAGAAACAATGAATTGATTTTCTTTTTTAGGAATACCCTGTTTATCATTCCCTACACCCTCTTGGTATTTTTTGACCAATGCTTCAGTTTCTCTAACGGAAAGATTTTCGGTTATAATCTGATGGTAAATATTGGTTTGAGCATCCAAATCTTCAATATTAATTATCGCTCTGCCGTGTCCCATTGTAATAAATCCGTCCCGAATTCCCGTCTGAATAATCGGATCTAATCGTAGTAATCTCAAATAATTAGCAATCGTAGAACGCTTTTTCCCTACTCTATCGCTCACCTGTTCCTGTGTTAAGCTGATTTCTTCCATTAATCGCTGATAAGACAAAGCTATTTCTATGGGGTCTAAATCGTGGCGCTGAATATTTTCTACCAGTGCCATTGTTAGCGAGTCATTGTCATTAGCGATACGGATATAAGCAGGTATGGTTTCTAAACCAACAAGCTTAGAAGCGCGTAAACGACGTTCTCCTGAAATGAGCTGATATTTGTTAAAAGCAGTTTTTCTGACTGTAATAGGCTGAATAACTCCCAATTCACGAATGCTAGTAGCTAATTCATTAAGAGAATCTTCATTAAAATTAGTTCGGGGTTGAAATGGATTTATTTCAATAGATGCTATTTCCAGTTCAATAATATTTCCTACTACTTTATCCGCATTATTATCCTCAATGGATTTGATATCATTTTCCGGATCTTTTAACAATGCGGACAATCCTCTTCCTAAAGCTTGTTTTTTTATTGCTTTTGCCATAACCTAACTACTTCCCTTCCTAAATTTATAACGTTTTATTTTTATTAATAATTTCTTCTGCCAAATTGATGTAATTGGTAGCTCCTTTACTTGTTGCATCGTAATTGATGATGCTTTCTCCAAAACTAGGTGCTTCACTCAACTTGACATTTCTTTGAATAATGGTATTAAATACCATATCGTTAAAGTGCTTTTGAACTTCTTCTACCACTTGGTTTGACAGTCTTAATCTAGAATCGTACATCGTGAGCAGTAAGCCTTCAATATCTAATTCAGGATTGTGAATTTTTTGAACACTTTTAATAGTATTTAGTAACTTTCCTAATCCTTCTAATGCAAAATACTCGCACTGAATTGGAATAATTACAGAATCTGCCGCCGTTAACGCATTCAATGTCAATAATCCCAACGAAGGCGCACAGTCTATTATGATATAATCGAATTCATCTTTTACCGAACTCAATGCTTCTTTAAGCATATATTCTCGGTTTTTTTTATCCACTAATTCAATTTCAATAGCAACTAAATCAATATGAGCTGGAATTAATGAAACATTAGGGGCAGTACAATCTACAATGGCTTCTTTTGGTGTATTGCTATGCTCCAAAATTTCATACGTTCCTATTTCTACTGCTTCTACATCTACTCCTAATCCCGAAGTAGCATTAGCCTGAGGATCAGCATCTATCAATAATACTTTTTTCTCAAGTGCCCCTAATGAAGCTGCTAAATTTACAGACGTAGTTGTTTTTCCGACTCCCCCTTTTTGATTAGCAATAGCAATGATTTTACCCATGTTTATCCCAAATAATTTAAGTGGTAAAAATACGATTATTTATGGGTTTAGAAAATCTATTTTATCAACATTTTACTAAATTCGCTTGTATTCACTTGTTTATAAAAATAAAGTGTCATTTACACAAAACGACACTTTATGAATTAAAAGAAAAAAACTATTTATTTTTTCTTTGTTATTTTTTCCAGCATATCCCACATCGCTTCTGGAACTTGATCTAACATATTAAACTCCCCTGCTCCCTGTAGCCATTCCCCTCCGTCTATGGTAATTACCTCTCCATTGATGTAACTTGAAAAGTCTGAAATCAGGTAGGCTGCTAGATTGGCTAACTCTTGGTGTTCCCCAACTCTGCGTAGTGGAATCTTTTTAGTTAGGTCGAATTTTTCTTTTAAATCACCTGGTAATAATCGATCCCAAGCTCCTTTTGTAGGGAAAGGTCCTGGAGCAATCGCATTGAAACGCATGCCGTATTTGGCCCATTCCACAGCTAAACTTCTCGTCATAGCTAAAACCCCTGCCTTAGCGACAGAAGAAGGTACTACATACGCAGATCCTGTCCACGCATACGTTGTTGTGATATTTAAAACAACCGTATTGCGTTGTTTTTGTTCAATCCAATGTTTCCCTAGAACCAATGTACAGTTTTTCGTTCCTTTTAATACGATATCTACAATGGTATCAAAAGCATTGGAAGATAAGCGCTCCGTGGGTGAAATAAAATTACCCGCTGCATTGTTGAGTAAAACATCTACTTTTCCCCATTCATCCAATACCGTTTGTAGCATCTGTTCTACTTGGTCATAGTGTCGCACATCACAGCTTACAGGAAAGCATTCTCCTCCTGTTTGTTCTTCTAGTTCTTTGGCGGTTTGTTTTAATTTATCCAAATCGCGAGAAGTGATAACCACTTTCGCACCTATTTCCATAAAGTAAGCAGACATCGATCTGCCTAAACCGCTTCCTCCTCCAGTAACAATCACTACTTTATCTTTTAATGCTCCGTCCCGAAGCATCTTATCTGAAAAATTCATAACATGCTTTATTTTTAATAAATATACGAATATCTTTTGGGTTTAACTCAAGGAAAAATATTTTTAAGCATATCTTTAATGCTATTTTAAGTTTACTCTTCATTTTTTAAATTCAACTCCACTAAATATTTTTGCTATTTTATTTTCTTATTGAGTCCACTAAAAATCTATAATATCGTCAACAACTAATTTCAAAGCTACAAAACACTTCTCTTTTAAAATCTAACATCTTATTTTTCTTTTATTAGTATTTTATTTTTATATTTGAAAAAGTTAATTTAACCTAATTTTTTTATGAAAAAAACACTTACTTTTTTATTAGCAATCGGACTATGTTCTTTTTTATCGGTTCAAGCTCAGGAATCGAATGTAAAAATTGGATTAAAAGCCGGAGCCAATATGGCTAATGTAACTAACAGTAATCTTTCTAACAAAACCTCATTTCATCTTGGTGCGGTAGTAGATGTTAAACTTTCTAAAAGTTTTTCTATCCAACCAGAAGTTGTGTATTCTATGCAGGGGGCACAAAAAGGGAAACAAGAATTAAATCTGAACTACGTCAATATTCCAATTATGGCAAAACTTTATTTATATGAAGGATTAAATTTACAGGTAGGTCCGCAAATTGGAGCTCTAACTTCGGCAAAAATAAAACCAGGTGTACCCACTGGTTTAGGAAAAGATCTTGGGGATATAAATTGGAACGATGTTAATCAGACAGATATAAACGATATAATAGATTTTCTTAATAATGGGGGTACAATGGAAGGTGTAGCTCTATCTGATGATATCTATAAGGATGCAAACAATATTGATTTTTCGGTTAATTTTGGTCTAGGCTATGATTTCCCTATGGGATTATTTGTTGACTTCAGATACACAATGGGGGTAACAAACATCAATAAAGACAATGTGGCATGGGCAAACAAAGATTTAAAAAATAATGTTATGCAACTCTCTATAGGTTATAAATTTAAAACCTATAAACCAAGCAGATACTAAAATCATTAAAATACCTTTCAATAAGGCGACTGGAGTAATTCGGTCGCTTTTTTTGTATCAAAATAAAAATATAAAACCACTCTATCTTTTTCGTTACAACCCTTCAAAGCTATTTCCAACCTTTGTCATAAAATTGTATCTTGCCAAAAATTTACATTTAACAATACTTAAAACATGAATCAACGTATTAAGAACCTGTTGCTAAAAGCAATTATATTATGTATTGCTTTTCCTATTTACGCTCAACAAGGCGGAATGTGGATTCCGTCACTGCTAAAAGGAATGAATGAATCTGAAATGCAAAGTTTGGGCATGAAAATGTCTATTCAGGATATTTACGATGTAAACAATTCCAGCATGAAAGATGCCGTGCCTCACTTTAACGGAGGATGTACTTCGGAGGTTATCTCTCCTCAAGGTTTATTATTAACCAACCATCATTGTGGTTACAGCCAGATACAATCACATTCATCGATAGAACACGATTATTTAACGGATGGTTTTTGGGCAGAATCATTAAATGATGAACTCCCTAACGAAAACTTAACCGTTACATTTATTGTTCGAATCGAAGATGTTACCAATAAAGTATTAGAAGGAGTATTAAATACAGACAATGAAAGGGAGAAACAATCTAAAATAACTAAAAATATATCAAAAACTGTTGCTTCTTTTCCAAAAGAAAGCTGGCAGGAAAATAAAATAAAAGCTTTTTTTGAAGGCAATCAATATATTTTATTTGTGACCGAAACATTTAAAGACATTCGTTTAGTTGGTGCTCCACCTGCCTCAATAGGTAAATTTGGTTCAGACACAGATAATTGGGTGTGGCCTCGCCATACAGGTGATTTTTCTTTATTTAGAATCTATGCTGATAAAGACAATAAACCCGCCCCATATTCTAAAAACAATGTTCCTTACAAACCAAAATATTTTTTTCCTATCTCTTTAGATGGAATTTCCGAAGATGATTTTACCATGGTTTTTGGATACCCGGGACAAACACAGGAATATCTTCCCTCTTACGCAGTTGAACAAATTATCAATGATTTAAACCCTGCAAAGATTGCTATTCGGAATGCTGCTTTAAAAGTAACAGACGAATTTATGCGCAATGATCAAACTATTAAAATTCAGTACGCTTCTAAATACGCAAGCATTGCCAATTATTGGAAAAAATGGATTGGAGAAAGTTTGGGATTAACTAAGACCAATGCTGTACAAACTAAAAAAGATTTTGAAAAAGATTTTATAAAACGTACCAAACAAAGTTCTAAATCTTCAGATTATGCTACACTTCTGCCAGAATTTGAACAACTTTACAAACAAATTGCTCCCTATTCTTTAAGCAGAGATTACTTTACGGAAGTTGCTATGAGAAATGTTGAGTTACTAGTAGTAGCCTATCGTTTGTATGGTTTGGAAAGGAGTTACACGACCGAACAATCGTTTTCAGAGAAAAAAGAAAATTTTATAAATGCACAAGAGCGATTTTACAAAAACTACAATAAAAATGTTGATGAAAAAGTTTTTGAAACAACCGTCTCTCTATATAGTCAAAAAGCCCCTCAACAATTTTTGCCTGAAGAATTAAAAAATGTGGATGTTTCTTCGCTTACCGAATTGATTTATAACCAAAGTAAACTCACTGATTACGAATCTCTCAAAAAACTTCTGGAAGGCAACTCAAAAGAAGTTCTCAAAAAGCTAAATCGAGATAAAGGATATATTTTTGCCAAAGGGCTTATTGAGAATTATATTCAAAATATTTTACCGGAATATGAAAAGCTAAATACTCAAATAGAAGCTTTACAACGTACATATATGAAAGCTCAACTAGATTTGTATCCGGATGCCAGAATATTCCCGGACGCAAACAGTACTTTAAGAGTTACTTATGGAAAAGTAGACGGATATTCTCCTAAAGACGCTGTTTATTACGAGCCTCTTACCTATTTAGATGGCGTTATAGAAAAATATGTACCAGGAGATTATGAATTTGATGTTCCTCAAAAACTTATCGATTTATATAACGCAAAAGATTACGGACAATATGCCGACAATGATAAACTTCCTGTAAACTTTATCGCTACAAATCATACAACCGGCGGAAATTCAGGAAGTCCTGCTATTGATGCCTATGGAAATCTAATCGGATTAAATTTTGACCGCGTTTGGGAAGGAACGATGAGTGATATTTATTATGACCCATCTATATGTAGAAATATTATGGTGGATATAAGATATGTGTTGTTTATCATTGATAAATTTGCAAATGCAAAACACCTTATTGATGAAATGAAATTAGTTCATCCAAAATCAGAAATATCAACATCTAAATAAAACAAATTAACTCTTTATGAATAATTAATAATCTATAAGTGCCCAATGTTTAATAAACAAGATATAAATTAATTATTTTTCTAAAACAAAAACACTGATTACCAATTGATTAAATCTAAAAAAAATGACTAAAAATATTTTTTATAAAAAAATATACGAATCATTTTTTTCATATATTTGTGACGAATTAATAATTAACTTTTATAATTTAAAAAGATGAAAAAAATCGCATTAAGCATTGCTTTAGTAGCTATGATGGGAGTATCTTTTGTTTCTTGTAAAGATACAGCGAAAGAACCAGCTCAAGAAGAAACACTTGTTGAAGAAACAACTCAAGAAGAGGCTCCTGTTCAAGAAGAGGTTGTTACTGAAGAGGAAGTTGTTACTGAAGAAGCTCCAGCGACAGAAAACGCTGAAGGAACTGAAGAAGCAAACACAGAAGAAGCTGCTAAATAATTTTAGCAAAACTGTTCATAAAATAAAAACCCCGCTTAGCGGGGTTTTTTATTATAACACTAACAATTCTTCCAATATTTTTCTATCATTTGCCAAACGGGGTACTTTGTGCTGCCCGCCAAGTTTATCTTGATTTTTCAGCCAGTCGTGAAACAAATTTTTACGGGCTTTTTGTAAAACCAAAGGATTCAAAGTCATGTTGTTATATCTTTTAGCCTCATAATCCGAATTAAGTTCTTGTAAATTAAGGTCCAACACTTTAGCAAACTGTTCCAAGTCTTTTGGTTCTTTTACAAATTCAACTACCCATTCATGAGCTCCTTTTTCGCTGTCCGTCATAAAAACGGGAGCTACAGTATATTCCAGTACCTCAACACCGAAATCCGCGCAGGTTTTTGCCAGTGCTCTGTCGGTATTTTCAATCATTAACTCTTCTCCAAAAACATTTATAAAATGCTTGGTTCGACCGGTTATTTTAATTCGATAAGGTAGCAATGAGGTAAAGCGGACCGTATCCCCAATCAAATAGCGAACCAATCCCGCATTCGTAGTAATTACCATAGCATAGTTTTTTCCGAGTTCAACCTGTGCCAGCGGAATTATCTTTTGATCTGCTTTTCCAAAAGTTTCCATTGGAATAAATTCATAAAAAATACCATAATCTAGCATCAACAACATTTCTGAACAATCATTCTGATCCTGAATGGCAAAAAAACCTTCGGAAGCATTATAGGTTTCATAATACCTGAATGTATCACTTGGCAACAACTTTCGGTATTGATCTCGATACGGCTCAAAGCTTACTCCGCCATGAAAATAAACTTCTGCATTAGGCCATAAATCCAATAAACTAGCTTTTCCCGTTTCCTGAATGATTCGGTTAAACAAAACCAACATCCATGAAGGTACTCCAACAAAACTGGTTACATTTTCACTTTGAACTTCATTTACTATAGCCTTCATCTTGTTCTCCCATTCTGACATCAACGACGTTTTATTACTCGGCGTACTGCTAAATTCAGCCCAAAAAGGCATATTATCTATCAAAATTGCTGAAAGATCTCCAAAAAAGGTGTTGTTATCTTCATATAACTGTTTACTTCCTCCCAAGCGCAGGCTCTTTCCGGTAAACAATTGAGAATTTTCATTGTTATTCAAATACAAACACAACAAATCCTTAGCGGCTTTATAGTGACAATTTTCCAGAGCTTCTCCGCTAACAGGTATAAATTTACTTTTGGCATTAGTTGTTCCGCTTGATTTAGCAAACCAACGAATAGGCTCTGACCAAAAAATATTATTTTCTCCTCTTCGGGTTCTCTCTATATAAGGCTCAAATTCCTCATACGTAAACAACGGTACCCGCTCGGCAAAAGTGTTGTAATTTTTAATACCAGCATAATCATATCTTTGACCAAGCAAGGTCTTTTCATTTGATCTTATCAAACTCAAAAACACATCATTCTGTACGTCATTCGGGTATTTTCTAAACAAATCTATCTGGTGTATCCTCTTTTTCAATATCCAGGACGCAATAGAATTAATAATCGTAAATGCCATAAATTTTTAATTAACAAATAACTTGTTTATGCTCTTCTTTCCGAAAAGTATTCGCTGCGGCTAAAATGTTTTTGTATTTTTACCACTTACCCAAAAATAACAATTTTATCTATGCAATACGAAGGAGTTTTAAACAAAATGCAAGCGGAATGGAATACGCCTATTGAGTATTATTTGGTGTTCAAAAATAACTTTATCAATATCAATCAGATACTTGATCGAAAATTAAAAATAGAATTTACAGGATATGAGTGCTTAAACTGCGGACAACCTAAGAAAATATTTCGTCAAGGTTTTTGTTATGATTGTTTTATGTCTAGTCCTGCCGTAGGCGATTGGATTATGAGACCCGAATTAAGCACTGCACATTTGGGCATAGAAGACCGTAATCTAACTTATGAAAGCAAAGTGCAATTACAGCCACACATAGTTTACCTCGCCGTTGCCAGTGATGTAAAAGTTGGGGTAACCAGAAAAACACAGGTTCCGACGCGGTGGATCGACCAAGGTGCATCAAAAGCTATTGAAATTGTTGAAGTACCCAATCGGTATCTTGCAGGAATTACTGAAGTAGCTCTAAAAAATTCTTTTACAGATAAGACAAACTGGAGAAAAATGCTTCAAAATGAAATATTGGATGTTAATCTTCAGGAGTTAAGAGATTCATTAAAGTCAAAGCTCCCAACAGACGTTCAGCCTTATTTTGCCCAAACCGATTCATCTATTTTCAACCTTGAATATCCTGTTTTACAATTTCCATCTAAAATAAAAAGTCTGAACTTGGATAAAACACCTTTTTTTGAGGGGACAATAAAAGGAGTTAAAGGACAATATTTACTATTTGAAGACGGTACAGTTTTTAATATCAGAACCTACGAAGGGTATGTTGTCAAGGTTGAGGTCTTCTAATATTTAAAGATGCTATACAATAAAAAAGGGTAAGAGACATTTTCTCTTACCCTTTTTTTGATTATTTATTTTCTTCATCTTTCTTTTTACCTCCAAACAAACCTTTTAATCCTTCACTAATTTTATTGACAGTTTCTTCCGTTTTATCTTTTTTATTGTCAGCAGCAGATTCTTCTTCTGTATTTTCTTTGTTATCTTCCTTGTTTCCGCCCAACAAATCCATCAATGCATCTTTTCCTTTCTCCACTAATTTTCCTTTTTGTTCGTCCACAATCTGCTGTGTAAGGTTGGTTACCACTTCACTCATATTGGTTGAAATTTTTGGAGCGGAAAAATTGCCATTTAAATCAACTTTTACAGGAATAGCATCGTATTTTGCCACATCTTTTGCTCCCAGCGTGGCTAATACATTACTCACATCATTACCTAAATATTTTGCAGGGACCTTAAAATTTAATGCATAATTAAGCGATTGATCAAAGCCGTGTTCCCCAGATACCTCAACAGCCATATCTTGTAATTTCAAAGTAAATGGAGATACCTTAACTTTTCCGTCATTAAAAGTCAGATGCCCTTTTAAATCATTTAAATTCAATTTCTTTAAATCAATAAACTTCACCTGAGAGTCTAAAGCAGATAGCAATTTTGAATTTTTAGGATTTATTTCTGTCTGTAAAAAGCTTCCCTGCAAATCCCCAGAAAGCATACTCATAACAGGGGAAAGCGTATTGGCATCTAATTTTCCATTCAGCTTTATGCCTGCATTGATTTTTCCGTTTATAATTCCGGCAATGGGTGCTATCTTTTTCAAAAATTCCAACTGTGTAAAAGTTTGTGCAATATCAAGGGTTTTTAGTCCCAAATCCATATCAAATTGAGGTGTGGCTTCTTTGGTAGAAACATCACCGGAAAAAGTTAAAACTCCTCCAAAAACATCTGTGGACATATTTTCCAGTTTTGCCGTTTCATCTTTGATGATTAAGCGCCCTTTTACATTCTTCAAAATAAGATTGTCGTATACAACCGTTTTGGCATCAGCATTAATTACGCAATCCAAAAATGAAGGTATCTTTAAGGCATCACTATTGGTTTTTGATTCTTTCTCTTTTGTATCGGACACTTTTTTTGATTTAGCATCGCTATCGCTTGCTTCACCTTCTTTTAGCAAATCTGCTAAAACAAAATTGTTAGAACTCAGATTAAAATTACCTTTCAAAGTCTGCTTGTTAAACAGAAACCCATATAAATTATCTAAACGCCCGTTAGCAGAAAGATCTGTAGTTCCGGTTTTTAAGACAAATTTATTTAAACTCACGTTATTAGGATTAAAAGCGAGCGCAGCTTCCTGTATTTGAAGTGGTTTTGCCATTGCTTCAGTTTCAAAATTGAATCCGGTGAGCAATAGAGTTCCTGTATTTTTAATATTTTGATATTGATTTTTTTCTACGGAATTCATATCGAAATTAGTTTGGATATTAGCCTTCAAAACTCCTGTTAACGGACTGTCTAACTGCACCGGATAGGCTTTAGATACATTTGCCAGGTTAATTACCCCGTCTAGTTTGGCATCAACCAACGCGTTTTCGGTGATATTTTTAATATTTGCCTTTGCATTAAAAATATCTTGATCTATTTTAAAAGACAGTTGTTTTAAGTCTACATAGAGGTCTTTCATCAAGCCAGTCTCATTTACAATACTGGCGTTTAACTCTATATTTTGTACTGATTTTGGCAAATCGGGATATTTAAACGATGCCTTGTTCGAACTCATGTGAATTGCCAAGGTCGGAATTGTACTTGCTGTATATTTACCGCTTACTTTTCCCTCTACTTTAAAATCCCCAGTTGTCGAAACTCCTTTTAAATTACCCGCATAAGCTTCCGGAATCAACCCTAGAAAGTTTTTAAAATCTGAAGTTGGAGTAGCAAATGTCAAGTCATATTGCTGCCCTTCATCTAACAATCGAATGGATCCGTCAAATTTTAACGGCAATTGATTAATTAGTGCTTCGTTTTCTTTAAACGAGTATATCTGTTGAGTCATATCCATGCCAATCATAGCTTTTAACGATAAATTGACTTCATTTAAATATTTTACTCCGTCCATGATAAAGGAGGCTTTTGTTTTGGACTCCGTATTTAAATCTAATATATTGGAAACTAAATTTCCGGTTCCTCTGTGATAAAACTCATTTAAAACAAATTCCATCTTAGAGCTTTTATCCACATACACCAAGTTTAAATTTTCTATTTGATAATGTTTCAATGCGAGTGAAAAGGGCTTGTCTTCACCTGCTTTATCCTCCTCTTCGTCATCCAGTTTTAAAGCAATATCATAGTTGGCAACTCCGTGTTCGTCAACCAAAATATTTACTTTTGAGTTATTTACGGTTATTTCTTCAATACTCATCGGTTTGTCTGCTCCGTTAAACAATTCCATAACAGACATTTTTAAACCTATATTTTCTGCATAAAATAAAGTATCTCCTTCAAAAGGTGCTTTGTTAACAATAGCGAGACGATCTATTCCCACTACAGCTTTTGGAAATCCTTTAAACAGACTAAGACTTATTTTATCCAGTGTTACGGTTGCATTAATATTATCATTAATTGTTTTCGTTACCATATCCTGAATTTTCCCTTTAAATAAAAAAGGTGTAGAAAACAGTAAAATAAGCAATACTAAAAGGGCTGCTCCTACCCACTTAAGAATCTTTTTAGTCATATCAATTTCATTTTTAAGCAAAATAACAAAAAAAGAGTCAGCTGCAATAATTTACAGCTGACTCCTTAAGTCATTTCTATTTTTTTTAACACTACTTAATAATAATTTCAAACGGCATAATTGCTTGAGCTCCTTTCATGTTATTCAAGTAGTTTAATTTTTCTATCATTTCAAAGTTTTCTGCTCCTATCTTTTCTTTCAACAATTCATCTTGCGTTTTTATCAGTGAATTTCCTAAGTACATACGAAGCAAATCATCAAACTTTAACTCGTATTCCGGATAGCTTACCACTTTATAATTATCTATTTCTACATTGTGAGCAGCGTATGCAATGGCGTTTTCCAATCCCCCCAACTCGTCTACCAAACCATTTTTAATTGCATCAGCACCTGTCCAAACACGACCTTGAGCAATAGCATCCACCTCCTCAAAAGTCATATTACGTCCTGCTGCAACTCTGTTAACAAAGGTTTCATAAATATCTTCAATGCTTTCGGTTATAACTTCTTTTGTTTCAGAGTCCAATTCTCTGAACGGACTATATGACGCTGAATTTTTATGCGTTTTAACCTGCTCTGAATTAATTCCATATTTATTTGCCAGAACTTTAAAATTAGGCAGCATGCCAAATACTCCTATTGAACCGGTAATAGTACTTGGATCTGCAAAAATTCTGTTAGCATTGCACGAGATATAATATCCTCCCGAAGCTGCCAAGTCTCCCATTGAAACGACTACTGGCTTTACCTTTTTAGTCAATTCAATCTCTCTCCAGATCAAATCTGAGGTAAGTGCGCTTCCGCCCGGACTGTTTACTCTCAATACAATCGCTTTTACTTTGTCATTTTCTCGTGCTTTTTTCAATGCACGGTTAATAGATCCTTCGCCGATATAGTTGACATTTCCTTCTCCGCTCAAAATTTGTCCTTGAGCATAAATAACGGCAATTTGGTCTTGGGTTACTTTGGTTTTGATGCCTGTATCTTTTACATAATCCAAAATATCGATTTGATTGTATTCTTTATCTTTTTTGACGCCTAAAGCGTGTTTTATTCCTGCGTGGTACTCGTCTTCATAAACTACTTTGTCTACAAGCTTTTTATCCAAAGCTCTTTCCGGAGTTCGGGCTGCCAGCTGTTCTGCAATTGCATTTAAAGAATCAACAGAAATATTTCTGCTTTTTGAAATGTCCCCAACTATGGTTTCCCACATTGAATTCAAAAACACAGTAATCTGTTCGCGATTGGCATCGCTCATTCTCTCTTCTAAAAAGGGTTCTACCGCACTTTTATATTTTCCGTGACGAATCACTTCCATATGAATACCTGTTTTTTCCTGGAGTCCTTTCATGTACAAAATTTCACTGTACAAGCCTTTAAAATCTAAAGCTCCTACGGGATTAAGATAAACGGTATCCGCTACTGAATTTAAATAGTACTCGCCTTGGGTATAGTAATTAGCATAGGCTACTACAAATTTTCCGCTGTTTTTAAATTCTTCTAATTTATTTCTGATTTCACGCATTTGAACTGTTCCCAGCATAGACGAACTGTTTAAAAGCGAAATCCCTTTAATTCTATCGTCATTTTTGGCTGCTTCTAATGCTTCTAAAATATTGGACACACCGTCTTTACTGGAATCTTTAAAGTTAAATTCTTTAAAATTAAACTTTCCTGCATAGTCATATTTTACTTTAGACAAATCCAGTTTAATAACCGAATTATCTTTGACTAACACTTTATCTGTACTGCTGCTTACCGCCGTACCAATAATTAACAATCCAAAAAATAACAAACCGCCAAAGACAAACAGCCCTACAATTGTTGCTAATACATTTCTTAAAAACTTCATATTTTTATTCTTTTACTTAATTAGTAGCACTTTTGAATCTTTTGTTACATCTCAACAAAAAAATTGTGCATAACAACTCTGGCAAATGTAACATTTATTCAAATTTCTTTTAGTTATTTTGCTTTTATGTATACACAAAATCAGATTGTATTATCTTTAGGGAGTAATGAAGGAGAAAAGCTTACTGTTTTAAAAAAAGCTATCTATTTAATAAACAATACTATAGGAACCGTTATTAACGTTTCTCCTGTTTATGAATTTCCAGCATGGGGATTTGAAAGTTCTCCTTTCTATAATTGTGCAATTTTAATTCACACCACCTTGCCGGCAGAAAAAGTCATCCAAAAAATTCTGGAGAGCGAAAGAGAATTAGGTCGCGTGCGAACAGAACAATCCGGTTACGCTGCAAGGATAATAGATATTGATATTATTAGTTTTAATCAGGAGATTTATAATACTCCTCAACTGACAGTACCGCATCCGCTGATGCAAGACAGGTTATTTGTTTTACGCCCTGCAACAGATTTGGGGTTAGAGTGGGAACACCCTATTTTTAAAAAGTCATTTAAGGAATTGCTATCCGCCTGTTCAGATAAAACAACTCATAAAAAGGTAGCCGAAATTGATCCTCCTATTTTAAAATACAGCTTTTCAAAATTTAATTTTATTGCTATCGAGGGGAATATCGGGGCAGGAAAAACCACCTTAGTTAATCGGATAGCGTTTGATTTTAATGCAAAAACTATTTTAGAAGGGTTTGCCGATAATCCCTTTTTACCAAAATTTTATAAAGATGCTAATCGGTACGCTTTTCCTTTAGAGATGTCTTTTCTTGCTGATCGCTATCTACAGTTATCTGATGATTTAGCTCAATTAGACCTTTTTAAAGAATTTGTTATTGCCGATTATTATGTATTTAAATCACTGATTTTTGCTCAGATTACTTTAGAAAAGGAAGAATTCAATCTTTATAAACAAATTTTTGAAATCATGTACAAAGACACTCCGAAACCGGATTTATATATTTACTTGCACCAAAGTACTGATCGCTTATTGCAGAATATTCAAAAAAGGGGAAGAGCTTATGAAATGGAAATTCCCGATACTTACCTTGAAAATGTAAATAAAGGCTACCTCAGCTATATTAAAACATTACCGCAAAATCATGTACTCATTATCGATATTTCGGATCTGGATTTTGTAAGCAGTCAAAAAGATTATATTTCTATTTTAAATCAAATTCAAAAAAAAATTGAAGTTATTTAATCATTTTTTGAAACAAATCCCAAATAACTACTCCCGCGCTTACGGCTATATTTAGTGAGTGTTTGGTTCCCAGTTGAGGAATTTCAATTACTCCATCGCTTAAATCTACTGCCTGCTGAGACACTCCTTTGACTTCATTTCCAAATATCAATGCATACTTTTGATCAGTTTGAACCTCAAAATCGTTGAGCATTATACTATTTTGAACCTGCTCAATTGACTGAACTGATACTTTTTGTTCTTGTAAACGAGTAATTACCTCTTGAATCTCTTTTGCATATTCCCACTCTACCGTTTCTGTTGCTCCCAAGGCCGTTTTGTGAATTTCCTTATTGGGCGGTGTTGCTGTGATACCGCATAAATATATTTTTTCAATCAAAAAAGCATCACAAGTTCTAAAAACCGAACCAATATTGTGTAAACTCCGAACATCATCTAACAATACGATAAGGGGTGTTTTGTTTGATGATTTAAACTCTTCTACGTTTTTTCTATCTAATTCGCTGTTTGCCAACTTCCGCATTTTGTATTTTTTTACAAAAATAGCCATTCTTGAAACATTTATTATATTTATTAACTACTTTCAATATCAAATAAAGCAGGTTAATTAAAAATTAAATAATAGTTATTAATATTATTATGATTTCAATATTTATTAAATTATTATTCCTAAAATAGTTATTTAAAACATTAAAATAAAAAATTTAACCATAAAAAATTTTAAAACGCAATTATATTTAAAAATATTTTTAAATAAATACAACAAGTATTTGTGTAGTATATTTTTTTCTTGTACTTTAGTAAGGCACAATTATCCCTATTTCCGCTTATGAAAACTATCTCGCTCAACCGCTTAGCTTTAGTTTCAATAGCTAACAATATTATATTCTTATTTATACTAAGGAGTATTTTGTCTGTAGACTCTACTTCTTACAAGATTTTGGATTCAATTATTGATTATATTTGGTTTCCCTCAATAACCTGCCTCATTTTTTTTCCGGTATTGCTGTTTTGTCTTTTACACAAATCTGATTTCTCTTTTTATAAACTTCCTTTCATAGCTATTCTTTTATCTGTTATTACAGTGCTCTTATTTACTTTTACTTCTGTTTAAGAGTTTTCAAAAAATAATTATATCAATCCTTCCGTTTGCTTTTAAAATTCATTTTGCATACAAAGTTTTGCCTATAATTTATTAGTTCGCAATCTTCACTTATATTTGTAGATTACGTTTAAAAAGCAAAATTATATGTCAGCTAAAGCTAAAGTCGCTAAAGAAACTCCTTTAATGAAGCAATACAATGAAATCAAAGCAAAGTACCCGGATGCTTGTTTATTATTTAGAGTAGGCGATTTTTATGAAACCTTTGGTCAAGATGCTGTCAGAACCTCTCAAATATTAGGAATTACATTAACAAAAAGAGGTGCCGGCTCTTCAAGCGAAACAGAATTAGCCGGATTTCCGCACCACTCCGTAAACGTTTATTTACCCAAATTGGTAAAAGCGGGATTGCGCGTAGCTATATGTGATCAGTTAGAGGATCCTAAAATGACCAAAACTATTGTAAAAAGAGGGGTCACAGAATTAGTTACACCAGGAGTTGCTTTAAATGATGAAGTTTTACAATCCAACACCAATAATTTTTTGTGTGCTATTCACTTTGCTAAAAAATCTTTAGGTATAGCCTTTTTAGATATATCAACAGGAGAATTCTTAACCGCTGAAGGCGATCGGGATTACATAGATAAATTACTTCAAAACTTTAACCCCAGTGAGGTTTTAGTCCAAAAAAACAATAAAAATCATTTTTTACATACTTTTGGTTCAGATTTCAATCTCTTTTATTTAGAAGACTGGGTATTTAAAACTGATTTTGCTTTTGAATCACTAACCACTCATTTCAAAACCAATTCTTTAAAAGGATTCGGCGTAGAAGACTTGCACGACGGGATTATTGCTTCAGGAGCTATTTTACATTATTTATCTGAGACACAACACACTAAAATTCAACATATTTCAAACTTACAACGAATTTCTGAAGACGCTTACGTTTGGATGGATCGCTTTACAGTTAGAAATCTGGAATTATATCACAGCACTAATGTTAACGCCATAACGCTTTTAGACGTTATAGATAAAACGCTTTCTCCGATGGGAGGGCGTCTATTGAAAAGATGGCTTGCTCTTCCTTTAAAAGACAAAAACAGAATAGTAGAAAGACATAATATTGTAGAACAGCTTGTCAAAGACAATACTCTTCTAACGTATTTTCAGCAGCAAATCAAAAAAATATCGGATTTAGAACGACTGACTTCTAAAATAGCTACTGGTAAAATTTCTCCACGAGAATTAATATTTTTAAAAGATTCTTTGGATGCCGTTATTCCAATTAAGGACACTGCACTAAAAAGCAAAAACGATTCTTTGCGTGCTCTTGGTGATCAGTTGCACGATTGTGGCTTGCTGAGAGAAAAAATAGCCCAAACCATACATCCCGACGCACCGGTAGCTGTAAGCAAAGGAAATGCAATTGCTCCGGGTATAAATCAAGAACTGGACGAATTGCGAAAAATTTCTACTTCTGGTAAAGATTTTTTAGAGGCAATGGAGCGAAGAGAAAGCGAAAAAACGGGAATCCCGTCTCTTAAAATAGCTTTTAACAATGTTTTTGGCTATTATATAGAAGTCCGCAATACCCATAAAAACAAAGTCCCGGCAGAGTGGATCAGAAAACAAACACTGGTTAACGCAGAGCGCTATATCACGGAAGAATTAAAGGAATACGAAAACAAAATATTAGGTGCAGAAGAAAAAATTTCTAAGATTGAAAACAGTTTATACGAACATTTTATTGTGTGGTGTACAGAATACATTAAACCGGTACAACTTAATGCCGCTCTAATCGCTCAGATTGACTGTTTATCCTCTTTTGCCCGACTTGCCATGGATAATCATTACACCCGTCCTGAAATTGATGAGAGTTTTGAATTGATTATAAAAGAGGGAAGACATCCTGTAATAGAAAAACAGCTCCCGCCAGATGTACCGTACATTAGCAACGATGTTTATCTGAACAATATGGACCAGCAAATTATTATGATTACAGGTCCTAACATGTCTGGTAAGTCTGCTATTTTAAGGCAAACGGCACTTATTGTTCTATTAGCCCAAATGGGATGTTTTGTCCCTGCTTCATCAGTAAAAATGGGTGTAATCGACAAAATTTTCACTCGGGTAGGTGCTTCTGATAATATATCGATGGGAGAATCTACCTTTATGGTTGAGATGAATGAAACAGCATCTATTTTAAATAACATTTCTAACCGAAGTCTCGTATTGTTAGACGAAATCGGTCGCGGCACAAGTACGTATGACGGAATTTCGATTGCATGGGCCATTGCAGAATATCTTCATCAACACCCCGCAAAACCCAAAACGCTATTTGCCACCCATTACCACGAACTGAACGATATGCAAGAGCACTTTGAAGGAATTAAAAATTACAATGTATCGGTCAAAGAACTTAAAGATAATGTGCTCTTTATCCGAAAACTCGTTCCGGGCGGCAGCGCGCACAGTTTTGGTATTCACGTAGCTAAAATGGCAGGTATGCCTCAGATTGTTTTAAAACGTGCTGAAAAAATGCTGAAACAATTGGAAAAAGGACATAAACAAGACCAAACACCTTTAAAGCCCGCTGAAGAAGAAATGCAGCTTAGTATTTTTAATATAGATAATCCGCTACTCGAAGAAATAAAGCAGGAAATAACCCTTTTAGATCTTAATACCTTAACTCCTATTGAAGCTTTGATGAAACTGAATGAGCTAAAGAAAATACTGGAAAAATAAAAATTATGAGGAATTTAAACAGCGATTTCCTCTCTTTAAATTTTATTACCATATAGTTCTAAAAAAATGACTTCTTATTATATTTGGATATCAATAACTTAAAAAATATTTCTGTTTTTTTACTTTTTAGCTATTGCAAAAACAAAAAAACGTTCTATATTTGCACTCGCAATACGGAAGTAAAGCGAAGTTCTTATAAAAGTTAAATGCGAAAATAGCTCAGTTGGTAGAGCGCAACCTTGCCAAGGTTGAGGTCGCGGGTTCGAATCCCGTTTTTCGCTCTGATTAATATCATGCTCGGGTGGTGGAAGTGGTAGACACGCTGGACTTAAAATCCAGTGAACAGTAATGTTCGTGCGGGTTCAAGTCCCGCTCCGAGTACAAAATCCTAAGTTTAACAGCTTAGGATTTTTTTTTGTCTTTTACCGAAAGACTTTCTTACTCTATTTACTATTTCAATAACTGCATCTTAACAGACTATTCACAATATGAGCGCATTTGTAATTAGCCAAAAAGAAAACGGAAAATACAAATACACTTTTGAGCACAGACGAGGAAAAACATTGCTTACCAGCATGGAATACTATAGCAAAGAAGCTATACAGGGAACCATCTTGTTTTTACAGGCAAATTTTGAATCCATCTCATTTTACAGATTTAAAACACCTGCCGGTAAATTTTTTTTTAAACTCGCCATTGAAGATAATATTTATGCTACCAGCAGAAAATTTAATACTGAGCTCCGCTTTGAAAAAGGAATAGAAGAGGTAAAACGCAGTTTTCTTATTGCAGAAATCCTTGACTTTTCTATTGATATTTTTGCGGAATTAGACAACGAAAAAATAATTTGGGAAGAGGAAAAGATAAAAAAATGATTGAGCTACTCTCAATCATTTTTTTATTAGTATATATATTTAGGATGCTGTTTTTAATCGCTGTAACAGGTTTTTATTTAAAGCTTGTTCAGTGTACTCCTTGTCCACGTGCAAAGCATCTGCTCCTTCTTTGCTTGGCAATTCATACATCGCATCCGTCAAAATAGCTTCGCACAACGAACGCAACCCTCTGGCACCTAATTTATATTCTAATGCTTTTTCTACAATATAATCCAAAGCTTCGTCCGAAACAGTAAGTTGAATATTATCCATTGCAAAAAGCTTTTCATATTGCTTAATCAAAGCATTCTTAGGCTGTGTAAGAATAGATCGCAAGGTTTCTCTATCCAATGGATCCATATGTGTAAGTACAGGTAAACGCCCGATAATTTCAGGAATTAATCCAAAGTCCTTAATATCTTTTGGTATAATGTATTGCATTAAGTTACTGCGATCAACTTGTTCGCCTTCTTTTAGAGAATTATATCCTACTGCCTGAAAATTTAACCGTTTAGATATAATTCTTTCAATTCCGTCAAAAGCTCCTCCTGCAATAAACAGGATATTTTTAGTATTGACCTCTATAAATTTCTGGTCTGGGTGTTTTCTTCCTCCTTTTGGCGGTACATTAACCACACTTCCTTCCAGCAGTTTAAGCAAAGCCTGCTGTACGCCTTCTCCCGAAACATCTCTTGTAATAGAAGGATTATCACTTTTACGGGCAATTTTATCTATTTCATCAATAAAAATTATACCCCTTTCCGCTTTTTCAACATCGTAATCGGCTGCCTGAAGAAGTTTGGTCAGAATTCCCTCCACATCTTCTCCTACATATCCGGCTTCGGTCAAAACGGTTGCATCTACTATTGCCAGCGGAACATTCAGCATACGGGCTATTGTTTTTGCAACCAATGTTTTCCCTGTACCTGTCTGCCCTACCATGAGAATATTACTTTTCTCTATTTCAATATCCTCTTCTTCTCCATTTATTTCCTGCAGCAATCTTTTGTAATGATTGTAAACAGCTACAGACATTACTTTTTTAGTCTGATCCTGCCCAATAACATATTGATCTAAAAAAGCTCGAATTTCGATTGGTTTTTTAAGCAATAGTTCTTCTGACAGATCGTGTTTACTATTTGTATTTTCTTCTTCTAAAACGATATTATACGCCTGCTCTACGCAACGATCGCAAATATGCGCATCTATTCCTGCAATAAGAATGTTTGTTTCGGGTTTTAACCGCCCGCAAAACGAACATCTCATTTGTTCCTTCGCCATAAAATTACTCTCTAATTAATACTTCATCAATCATTCCGTATTCTTTTGCTTCCTGAGCAATCATCCAATAATCGCGTTCAGAATCTTTATAAACTTTATCGTAAGATTGTTTTGAATGTTTTGAAATGATTTGATATAATTCTTCTTTTAACTTTAACATTTCTTTCAGGTTGATCTCCATGTCGGTGGCTACTCCTTGTGCTCCTCCTGAAGGCTGGTGAATCATCACTCTTGAATGTGGTAAAGCCGAACGTTTTCCTTCTGCCCCTGCACATAGCAAAACTGCCCCCATAGATGCTGCCATACCCGTACAAATTGTAGCTACATCAGGCTTAATAAACTGCATTGTATCGTAAATTCCTAAGCCGGCATATACGCCTCCGCCCGGAGAGTTGATATAGATACTGATATCTTTTTCACTGTCCACACTTGCTAAAAACAACAATTGTGCCTGTATAATATTAGCTACATAATCGTCAACGCCAGTTCCTAAAAAAATGATTCTGTCCATCATCAGACGTGAAAACACATCCATTGAAGCTACATTCATTTGTCTTTCTTCAATGATATAAGGAGTCATACTACTCACAATTTTATCATAGTACATACTGTTAATACCGTGATGTTGGGTAGCATATTTTTTAAATTCTCTTCCGTAATCCATATAAATATTACAATTTAACTTAATAAAAAAATAAGCGTCTTCCTAATTAGAAAGACGCTCAAATATACTTATTTTTTTTGGGATATTACTCTCCGTACATTTCCTTTACGAAATCTTTGTAAGAAACTTCTTTTGTTTTAACATTCGCTTTTTCTTTGAATAAAGCTAACATTTTATCGTTCATTACTTGTTCAGAAATGCGCTTTACTTCATCTTGATTTGACATTACTCTGGCAACAATATCTTCAACGGTTTTATCATCCGGTTCTGCTTGTCCAAACTGAGCCAACTGTTGCTTAATCAAATTTTCGGTATAAGCTTTTATCTCTTCAAAGTTTAATTGCAAATCAAACTGAGACATCACTTTACCTTCAATTAGCTGGTAACGAAGACCTTTTTCTGATTTCTCATATTCTGAAGCTGCTTCTTCCGCTGTCATTTTAGTTTCACCTGCTGTTTCTAACCATTTTTTCAGAAAATCAGCCGGTAAATCAAACTTTGTTGTACTTAACAAATGCTCATAAACATCGTTCAGGAATTTTTGATCTGCCTGCCCTTCAAATTGTTTTTCTGCATCTTCTTTAATTTTTTCTTTCAATTGTTCAACAGAAGTCACTACATCTTTGCCGAATAATTTATCAAACAATTCTTGATTCAACTCTGCTTTTTCAGTTTCGTTGATTTCTTTAATGGTAAATACTACATCAGCTTCCAATCCGTGCACTTTATCGTGATCCACCCCTAAATAATCCATTAGTTTGTGATCGTCTTCAAAAAGTCCTTTTGTATTGATTGTAATCTGATCACCTACCTTTTTATTTATGAATTTTTTCTGATTTGTTTTAGTTCTGAATGCGCTAACCGGAATTTTAGTTTCGTGGTTTATTCCCTCTTCTTCATTAGAAAACGTTCCAACCATTTCACTTGTTTCTTCCACAGAATCTTTCGCTATTAGTTTTCCGTATTGCTTTTGAACAAATTCAACTTGCTCATCCAACATCGCATCATCTGCCACTACCTGAAATTTTGTTACTTTATTTTTAGTATCTAATTCTACTGTAAATTCAGGAGCTAAACCCAACTCAAAATCAAATTTTAATACATCGGCTTCCCAATCAAAGTTTTCATTTGCAACGGGAAGTGGATTACCTAAAATATCCAGCTTTTCTTCTACAAGGTAATTATTCAATTTATCCTGCAAAACTTTATTTATCTCTTCAAACATAACGGCTTTGCCATATTGTTTTTGAATAAGGCTCATTGGCACAGCACCTTTTCTAAATCCAGGTATATTTGCATTCTTTTTGTAATTAGACAGTACTTTATCTACATTACCTTGATAATCTTCTTTTGCAAGTTCAATAGTTACAATTGCATTAAGAGCATCTACATTATTTCTTGTAATATTCATTTTTTGATGTATTTACATAATAAAATTGGGTTGCAAAAATAAATTATTTTTACAACCCTTCCAACTTTTTAAGTATTTGTATTTCAATATTTAATTTTTCAATGATTTTAAGCTTCTTTCTTTTGAAGAAAACCATTCACTATCGATTGACAAAAGGTCAATACAATGCTAAATAACAATGCCGTCCAAAACCCTCTTACTTCAAAACCTTTTACAAAATAAGCACTCAGCATTATGATTACTGCATTAATAACAAACAAAAAAAGTCCCATTGTTACAATAGTTGCCGGCAATGTCATAAAAACCAAAATAGGCTTTAAAAACATATTGAGCAATCCCATTACCACAGCTACCCACAAGGCAGATGTCCATCCGGCAATTTCCACTCCCGGTAACAGCCAGCACAAAAACATGACAATAGCCGTTGTTATTAATAATCTAAAAATAAATCCCATAGTATATGTGTATTAGTCATTTTTTGGCAATAAAGTAGGTCCAGGATATACAGCAGGATTTACTAATGGAATATTTGCTTCATAATGTTTATTAATCTCTTTTAATATTTCCAATGCTATAAAAGCATATCCTCTAGCATTCAAATGCACGCCATCTAACGAAAATAATACTGTATTCAGGTTTCCTAATCCTTGGAAATAATCAGCTGTATAAATTTGCCCATCTTCTACTCTTAAACCACTTACTGCCTTTGTCAGCAATTCATTCATATCAGCAACTGCAAGATTATGTTCTGATGCGCTCCCTCTTATTATCGCATTAAATTGATCAGTAGCATCTTTTATTTTTTGCTGCTCAATTGGATTTAAAACAAAAGCATCACTCAATGGGATAGTTATTCCTATTTTCAATATATTGTCGATAACAGGATTTCCTGTCGAAATCGGTAAATCTGCCCCAATCTGGGTTCTACTCGTCAATAAAAGCAAATCCTTTCCAGTAGCATGCCGGGCTCTCCCCAACTGCTGCGACAACAATTCTATTTGCTCCGCAGTCAGTGGTAATATGGCTGCTGCTTGCTGTAACCCCATTTTTATAACGCCGGACATATCTTCTAAAGTTTTATCTTGTATAAGCACAGGATTGGCTTCTGTTTTTGAAAACAAATCAATTCTATCTCCTTGTCCAACTGCTGATAATGACATTTTTATCAAGCCAATAAACTGATTTAACTGATCTATATTTTCAACCCCTACAGCTTCAGGCGTTAAAGGGTTATATGGCACTGTAGTAAAAAACGGAATTGTAGTAACATAGGGAATCGTAGCCACAACACCATTTGCACCTTGAGAAGTCAACGTATTTACAATAGTTTCGTACGCTTGTTTAAAAACACCTGCATGAGTAATATCGTTGCTTCCGTATAAAGAAGGATCAATTCCGCCGGCTTCATTCTGGTCAACACCTTCCCCTCCTGAAGTTGCATATCCTAATACGTCATTAGCACCAATCCAATTGGTAAAAAAAGTGGGTTTTAAACTCATTGCATCACCTAAAACGGTTGTTTCGTCAGAAGTAGCTGTACGCACAAAATAGGGATTTGCTTTTCCTTGTGCCAACGCTGCAAGACTTCCGTATCCGGGTGCTAACAAATGGAACACTTTGGCTCCCGGAACTCCGGCATTATTGTATGCTTTTTTTTGCAGTGTAGACGCACTTATGTCAATAGTAGGTGTTCCCTTTATATTTTCTGGTCCTCCGGTTGACATATTAACAATCATTTTAGTTCCAAATCCGGGTAACGGTTGTCCATTTAACAACAATCCTCCCACGTCATTCACATCATCTGCGTACGATGGCTGCGTAAACTCTCCTCCTCCTACTTCTTTAAATTGCTGAGCCAATATATTGGGAAAAGAGTTTTTTTGTCCTGATCGATAGACTGTATTATCCATATACCCCGCAGTCAGAGAGTTTCCGACTGCTACATAAGTAGAAAAATCTGCTTTTCCGGCATAATAAGTTTCCGAATTAATTTTATCATCACCGATTGAAGGTTCACAAGCAACACCAAGAATTGCAAGTATCGGCAGTATATATAAATATTTCCTTTTCATTTTATCTTATTTTTTAAATGAGTTAAAAACTATATGATATTCCAAGACCTGCACTGGTAACGGCAGATTTGTATGTACCTCCGAAGGACACGTAATTACCGTCTTCCATATAATAATCATATGAACTATTAGTATCGCTGAAATGAAGGTATGAAAATGATAGATCTACTCCAATTCCATTTTTAAACTTATAAGTAAGTCCTCCTGTATAAGCTCTGGAATCATTACGCGGCGTTTCAGGTGCAAAATATCCTGGTTGAACAGGACTTTCATCATAATACCATCCTGCTCTGAGTGAAAGTACGTCTGTAGCCTGATACTGAACGCCAAATCTATATGTACTAGAATCTTTATAATTTCTCAGATTGACAGATTTACCAATAGCGGGGTTATCAACAAAATCGATTGTCAATGCATCATAAACTCTCCAAAAAGCTCTGTTATAATCAAATGCAAACAACCATTTATTCCATTGATAGGATGCTCCAACGGTTAATTCGGCAGGCAGCGGCATTTCGGCTTTAATTTTACCATCTTTAAACATTGCAGCACCAAAAGCTGGAACATCATTAAAAGAGGCTGTTCCGTCATTGGCTTTCATAATAATTTTGGATCGGTAATTCATTCCCAATCTTAAGTGATCATCTATATTAACCATATACCCCGCTGTCCATCCCCAGGCAGTTACACCTTTTGCTTTGATATTCACATCGGTGCGGTTTCCGTTCTCATCTGTCATGCTTCTGGAAACATTTCTGTCAAAAGTTACTCCTCCGTTCACAAATATAGGTCCTCCTCCAAAACTAAAATGCTTACTTACTTTTACTGCAACAGTAGGCTGAAAATAAATTGCCTTAAGATCTATGCTATTTACCAAATGAGAACCTTGCCAGTCTCTATCCCAGTCCACCGCACTTCCGTAAGGCGAATACACTGCCAAACCAATACTTAACCAATCAGTAGCTTGATAATTTCCGTAAAAATAAAACGGGGTTCCTACATTTCTGGTTTCATTTTCCCATCCATAAATAGCATTTTGAAACTTCGTATCTGCAATTAAAACAGTCGCTCCTGCGGAAAAACTAAATTTATCTTTGAGATAAACTGCACCTGCCGGATTAAAAAACAAAGTTTCCGCACTATTATTGATAACTGCCACCCCGGTGTGTCCCATAGCAAGCTGTTTATTTCCCTGCATACTAATTCTATATCCTCCTGCAAAAACAGACGAAGAAATCAATGCAGTTAAAGACAATGATATTAATTTCCTAATCATACTAAACCGTTGTTTATAATTTGTTACTCTCAAATATAAGAATCATTTATTTTTTTTACAAATTTTAATTCACAATTTAATAAACCTTATTACTTAAACTAGATTTAATTCAATTAAATATACTTTTTATTAAATTAGAATCAAGTAAAACCTTTAATATCGAATTATTTCTTATTTACAAAATCTAAAAATAAAAAAGCGAGGTTAATACTAACCTCGCTTTGCCTATATATTTTCCTGATTCTACTCTACAAATTCTTTAACTATTTCAAAAAACATCTGCGGGTTTTCGGCATGCAACCAATGACCAGCATTCGGAATTGTTTTAATTGCTGAGTTTGGAAAATGCTGTTTAATCAACACTTCATCTTTTTCTTGTATATAATTTGAATTTCCTCCGCGTATAAATAAAACTTCACCTGCGTAAACTGTTTGTACCGGCAGTCCTTCTCCAACTACTTCTTCATTTTTATTAAAAACATCTAAGTTAAATCGGAATGCCAACTGCCCGGGTTCTTTCCAGTATAAGCTTTTCAGCAAAAACATTCGGGTTGAATCATCTTGAATGTACTGTTTGATAATATCATCTACTTCCTGCCGAGTTGGTTTCAAGGAAAAATCTACAGCATTCAATGCTTTCATTATATCTTGATGATGCGGAGCATAGGATCTTGGCGAAATATCTGCCACAATCATTTTTTGTACTTTTTGCGGGTATTGAACTGCTAGTTTCATTACTGCTTTTCCTCCCAGAGAATGTCCTAACACAAGGGCTTTAGAAATTTGATAATGATCCATATAATTTACGATATCCTGAACCATAACCTCGTAGGACCACTCTTCCGAATGAAAGCTTCGACCATGGTTGCGCAAATCCAGCAGGTGAACCTCATAGCCTAAATCTGCCATTTGTCTTCCAAATGTTTTCCAATTGTCAGACATTCCTAAATAACCATGCACAACAATAAAAGGAACACCTCCTTCTCCTTCTATTTTTGAATATAAAATTTTTTCCATTACGACAGTTTTCTGATATACATATTAACTACATTTTCCAATCCTAAATAAATAGATTCTGATATTAAAGCATGTCCAATTGACACTTCTAATAAACCGGGAATATTTTCTTTAAAAAAACTAATATTCTGCAAACTCAAATCGTGTCCTGCATTAACGCCTAAATTTAAATCGTTTGCCAATTCTGCTGCTTTTATATAAGGTTCAATTCCTTTTAAATTGCCCAGCTCATATTGGGTTGCAAACTCTTCTGTATAAAGCTCAATCCGATCGGTATCCACTTCCTTTGCTCCTTCTATCATCTGCAATACCGGATCCACAAAAATTGAAGTTCTAATTCCTTGCAACTTGCACTCTTGAATTACTTCCTGTAAAAACGACTTGTGTTTGACTGTATCCCAACCGGCATTAGATGTAAGTGCGTCAACGGCATCCGGAACTAAAGTAACCTGAGTTGGCTTACATTCAAATACCAATTTCAAAAAATTATCCATCGGATTTCCTTCAATGTTATATTCGGTATAAACAACATTTACCAGATCACGAGCATCCTGATAGCGAATATGCCTTTCGTCTGGTCTGGGATGAATAGTTACTCCTTCCGCACCAAATTTTTGGACATCTTTTGCAACTTGAAGCAAGTCAGGTACATTATGTCCTCTAGAGTTCCTAAGAGTAGCTATTTTATTGATATTTACAGATAACTTAGTCATATTATTTATTTTTAAATACAAAAATACAAAGTATAAATGAAGGCATATTAGTTTATTTTTGATTATTTTGCATATTGTTATCACATCACGTCTTGTTTATGTCCGTAAATCCTACATTAACCGTATTAGATATTCCTCTATTTAATCTTGAAGCTTCTGTTGCTGAAGCACAGACCTTTTTAGGGGGTAAAAATTATTCTCATCTTCCTGTCGTCAACGAAAATAATTTATGGGATGGCAACATTTCATGTGAAGAAATACAAAACAGTGATCCCTGTAAAAAAATTTCGGATTTATTATATACTGCCGAGCATTTTTTCATACCTGAGGACAGTGATAAATCAGCATTTGAATGCATGGATTTATTTGCCCAGTTTAACAGTAATATTATACCGTTTATTGCTGCTGACCGAAAGTTATTAGGTATTATTTATAAAGATGACCTATTGCTCAAATGGGCAGATACTCTTTTTTTTACAGAAAGAGGAAAGACAATTTTAATAGAAAAAGCTTTTAATCAATATAGTCTATCTGAAATAACTCAAATTGTAGAGAGTAACAACGCTAAGCTGCTTGGTATTTTTACGCTTTCTGAAGCAGATAAAAGCACACAACTACTGATCAAGACAAATAACATTAACACCAAATCGATTATTGAAGATTTAAGGAGATATCAATACACCATTCTCTCCAAACACGAAGAAGACACCTATTATACTGATTTAAAAAATCAATCAGATTACTTAAACAAATACCTAAACATATAATATGAAACTTGCAATTTACGGACAATCTAATAAAACTATAGTTCAAAATATTGTAGTCAGATTATTAAATGTTTTCAAAGCACATGACACATGTGTTATTTTTGAAAACAGTTTTTACAAGCTAATCCAGCCAACTAATATCCTTACACAAGAATACGCTACATTTGACAACGAAAACGAATTGCCTAATGACATAGACTTTTTTATAGGAATCGGTGGAGACGGTACTATGCTGAGAGCTGCAAATTTTATAAAAAATAAAAACATACCGATTGTAGGAATAAATGCTGGAAGATTAGGCTTTTTAGCCAATGTTCAGCAAGATGATATTGAGAAGCACCTACCTAATTTATTCAGTCATAATTACACTCTGTCGAGACGTTCACTGTTAAGCTTGGAATGTTCACCAACCGAAAATTCTCACTTCGACATCAATTTTGCATTGAACGAAATAACAGTATCCAGAAAAAACACCACGTCTATGATTACTGTTGAAACTTATTTGGACAATGAATATTTAGCAACCTATTGGGCAGACGGCTTAATTGTTTCTACCCCGTCCGGTTCGACAGGATATTCACTTAGCTGTGGAGGGCCGATTATAGAACCCGAAACCGGCTGCTTTGTAATTACTCCTCTAGCCCCGCACAATCTAAATGTTCGTCCACTGGTTATCCGAGATAATTTAAAAATAAAACTAAAAGTAAGCAGCAGGGAGCAACAGTTTTTGATTTCTTTAGACAGCACTACAGAAACTGTCGACAATAAAACGGAACTACTAATATCAAAAGCTCCGTTTACAATAAATTTGGTTGAGTTTCCACATCAGAGCTTTATAAAAACGCTTCGGAATAAATTACTGTGGGGCGAAGACAAGCGCAATTAATTTAGTTTAGCAATCAAATTTTTCTTTACTTTTAGCGTTGTTAAAAACAAATAAAGTTTATTTATTGTACAAAAAATAAAAAATTAGTTTTTTAAAATCGTATATTGCTATATTTGTAAATTATTTTAACAGAATGAAAAAAATCCTTATATCATTTATATTGCTTTTTGGTTTTGGAATGGCACAAGCACAAATCCACGAAATCGGAGTTGGTTTGGGTGGTGTTAATTATGTAGGCGATATAGGATCTACCCAATACATAGCTCCTAAAAATTTAGGTTATAATGTTTTCTATCGCTGGAACAGGAGTCCCCGGCACTCGTATAAAATCAGTTATTCTCACATGAAAATCACAGGTGATGATGCTAAATCGAGTATGGAAAGCCGAAAAGCGAGAGGCTTAAAGTTCAACAATACCATTCAGGAATTAACGGTTGGACTAGAATTTAACTTTTTTGAATTTGACTTACACGAAGAGCAATTTGCCATGACTCCTTACTTGTTTACCGGAATTTCAGGCATTCGATATAACGATCTTTATTTCAGAGGTCACCGTATGGTAAAAGGCGATAAAAAATACTCCGCAGCCATTCCTATTACTGCAGGACTAAAATTCAGACTCACCCCTCAATTAATTTTAAACACAGAAGTTTCTGCAAACTACAGTTTTACTGACAATCTGGATGGTAGCCATTCTACTGACAGCAACTTAGAAAAGTTTAATTTTGGAAAAAACGGGAATGATTGGTATTTCTACTCAGGAATATCTCTGAGTTTTACTTTTGGGAAAAATCCTTGTTATTGTGAATAGAATAGTAGATGAATTTGAAAGAGCAGATTAATACAGATAATTTACCACAGCATATTGCCATTATTATGGATGGCAACGGAAGATGGGCTAAACAAAAAGGACTTTTAAGAACAATCGGACACGAAAATGGTGCTGAATCAGTGAGAACCACTATCACTAAGTGTGGTGAATTAGGAATTAAAAACCTTACTTTATATGCTTTTTCTACTGAGAACTGGAACAGACCTAAATATGAAATAGATAAACTGATGAGTTTATTAATCAAGTCCCTCATCAAAGAACTTCCTACATTTATGGAAAACCAAATTTGCCTCAAAGCAATAGGCAATTTGGAGTTACTCCCCGAAAAAGTTCAAAAAAACTTAACTAAAGTTATTGACCAAACTCAGAATAACGACAAAATGATTTTAACACTTGCTCTGAGCTATGGTTCTAGAGCAGAGTTGATTCAGGCAATAAAAAACATATCTTCTAAAGTTAAAAATAATATAATTTCAGAAGACAATATTGACGAATCAATTATTAATGAGCATCTTTACACGCATTATCTTCCCGACGTTGATCTGCTAATCAGAACAAGCGGAGAGCAGAGAATAAGCAATTTCCTTTTATGGCAGATTGCGTACGCCGAATTGTACTTTTCAGAAGTATTATGGCCTGACTTTTCTGAGGAAGAATTATATAAAGCTCTTCTTTCATACCAAAAAAGAGAAAGAAGATTTGGAAAAACAAGTGAACAAATTAAATAAAAACACATAGAATGTTTCAAAAAGGTATTTCTCTTTTTGCACTGTTTATTACAGGACTTATTTATACCAATGCACAAGCACAAGACAGTATAAATATTCCTTCTTTTGAAGCGCCAAAATCCTATATTTTAGGCGATATAAAAGTAACGGGTAAAATAAATTACAATCCACAAACGGTAGTTACCTTTACGGGTTTAAACAAAGGACAACAAATAACGGTACCGGGAGAGGAAATTTCAGATGCATTGAAAAAACTTTGGAAATTAGGCTTTTTTAAAGACATCAACATCTACGAAACATCCATCGTCAACGATACTATTAACTTGGAATTATCTTTAAACGAGCTTCCAAGGTTAAACAGCGTCAAAATAAAAGGATTCCGAAAATCAAAATCAGAAGCTTTAATCAAAGAAGCTAAACTTACGAAAGGGAAAATCGTAAATGATAATTTCTTAGCCACCACAAAATATTTTTTATTAAACAAATATAAAAAAGACGGTTTCTATAATTCTAAAGTAACATTAAATACTGTTCCTGACTCAACAGGTAAAAGAGTAGATTTAATTGTAGGAATAGACAAAGGCAAAAAAGTAAGAATTTCGAAAATTAATTTTGACGGCAATAAGCAATTAAGCGATAAAAAACTGAAAAAAGCGATGAAAGACACTAAACAACGTAGTCCTTTTAATCCGCTTAGAATTTTTAAACCTTCTAAATTTATACAGAATAAATACGAAGATGATTTAACCAAGCTTGTCAGCAAATATAAAGAAAACGGATACAGAGATGCTCGAATTATAGCAGATACTACTGAATACAATCCAAAAACCAATCGTATTGCTATCAATATTGACGTTGAAGAAGGGAATAAGTATTATTTTGGAAATATCCGTTTTATCGGAAATACAGTATACACCAACAGTCAGTTAAAACGGATTCTGGGCATTGAAAAAGGTGAAGTTTATAACGGTGTTTTACTAGACAAACGCATTCAGGATCAAACAAACCCAGATGCTTTTGACATCTATAATCAATACCAAAACAACGGTTATCTATTTTCAAGAATTTCGCCAGTTGAAGTTAAAACTGCTAATGACACCATTGACTTTGAAATTCGTATTTTAGAAGGTCCTATTGCCCGATTTAACAACATCACTACAATAGGAAACAACTACACACATGATCACGTAATCCACAGAGATTTACAAACAAGACCGGGAGAAACATGGAGTAAGGCATTAGTTATGGAAACTATTCGTAAACTGGCTTCTCTGCAGATTTTTGATCCGCAAGCTATTATCCCAGATGTAAAAAATGCAGATCCAACTACAGGAACAGTAGATATCGAGTGGCAGGTTGCTGAAAAAGGATCCAGTCAGGTGGAATTACAAGGAGGCTACGGCGGGGGCGGATTTATTGGTACCCTTGGCTTGTCTTTCAACAACTTTTCCGTGCGAAACATTTTTAATAAAAAAGCATACCACCCTTTCCCTATGGGAGACGGTCAATCTATGGCGCTTCGCCTGCAAGGAAGTTCTTATTTTCAAACCTATAGCTTAAGTTTTACCGAGCCTTGGCTTGGAGGAAAGAAGCCAATTAGCTTTTTTGGTACATTAGCCTATAGTAAACAAAATTTGTATGATTATTACACCAGACGCACAGACCGAAGCAGAGGTTTTGATATTACCACGATTTCATTCGGTATTGCCAAACGATTAAGTGTTCCGGACGATTATTTTGTCCTATCACACACTTTAAGTTTTCAATACTACGATATGAAAAACTATAACACCGGATTATTTACATTTGGTGACGGATCATCTCGAAACTTTGCTTATCAGATCGAATTAAGACGCGACAATAGAGGTATTGATCCTATTTTTCCTACATTTGGTTCTTTATTTAGTGTTAGCGGAAAATTCACTCCGCCTTATTCTCTATTCAATAACGTAAACTATAAAGACTTAGAAAACGAAAAAGAATATAAATATACAGCTCCTAAAAATTATACAGATCCATCAACAGGTCTTCCTATACCGGAAGGAACTTACTTAAACAGTTCCGGACAGCCAGTTAACAACTGGGAAGACGCTATGGCAGATCCAAGTAAAGTGGATCAGAAAAAATTCAATTGGTTAGAATACTATAAAATTAAATTTAAAGGTGACTGGTACACCACTTTATACGATAAGTTAGTACTTCGTACTTTAGGAGAATTTGGTTTTATGGGCGCCTATAACAACAACCGGGGGATTGTTCCTTTTGAAAGGTTCTATCTCGGAGGAGATGGTTTAGCAAACTTCTCATTAGACGGACGTGAGGTTATCCAGCTAAGGGGTTATCAAAATCAGACTTTAACTCCATTAAATGAAAGAGGCGAGCAAATTGGAGGTACTATTTATAATAAATTTACGTTAGAATTACGTTATCCAATTACATTAAAACCAAGTGCCTCTGTATATGTTCTTTCGTTTGCTGAAGCCGGAGCTGCGTATGACTCTTTCAAAAACTATAATCCATTTGAATTGCAAAGATCTGCAGGATTTGGAGTTAGGGTATTTATGCCGATGTTCGGGCTATTAGGAATTGACTTCGGATATGGATTTGATCCTGTTCCGGGACAATCACAAAAAAGCGGTTGGCAAACACACTTTATACTTGGGCAATCATTTTAATGTATTTATTACATAAAATTAACAAGTTATGAGAATTTTTTTAGCTATTTTAATTTGTACCTTTACACTTTCTTCTCTTGCTCAAGGCGGAGGTACTGCTCGTGTAGCGTATATTGATATGGAATACATATTAAGGCATTCGCCTGAGTACGATGAAGCAAGCAGTCAATTAGCAAACAGAGCTAATCAATGGAAAGAAGAAATAAACAAAAAGAAAGAAAATATAAAAAAGCTAAAAGATGAATTAGCTGCCGAACGAATTTTGTTAACTCGTAACCTGATTGAAGAAAAAGAAGAAGAAATAGCTTCTCTAGAAAATGAATTATATGAATATCAGCAAAAGCAATTTGGAACAGAAGGCAACTATATTACTCAAAAAGTAATATTAGCTAAGCCTATACAAGATCAGGTTTTTTCTATTGTACAAGAAATAGCCGAAGCAAGAAAATTTGATTACGTTCTTGATAAAAATTCTGAATCAACCATGCTTATTGCTGCAAAGCGATATGATATCAGTGATTTGGTGATTCGCCGCATGACCACTGCCAGAAGAAAACAATACATGACTCCTGAGCAAGTGGAAGCTGTAGAAAAAGGCGAAAAAGAGCAAGATGCAATAGCATTACGTCAAAGTAAACGAGATGATCAAAAAAGAGAAAAAGAGGAAGCTGTAAAGCAAATCAAAGAAGATGCTAAACAACAGCAACTAGCGTCCGAAGAAACAAAAACTGTTGATAATGCAATTGAAAAAGAAAATACCCAAGAAGTCGCCAAACGCCAACGGGAAGAACAACTAAGAGAACTGGAGGAAAGAAAACAGCGAATAGAACAGGAAAAACAGGAAAAAATTGAAGAACAAAAAGAACTTCTAAGACAAAAACAAGAGGAAATAGCAGAGAAAAAACGTCAGGATGAAGAAAATCGCATACGGATTCAGGAAGAAAAACAAAGAGAAATAGAACGAAAAAAAGAAGAAATTCAACAACAAAAAGCGGAAAAAGAAAAGAAGCTTGAAGAAGAAAAAGAACGCAGAAAACAAGAAGCTATAAATCAGCAAAAAGATTCTAAAAAAGAGGATATAGAAAAATTGATCGAAGAGCGAAAAAAACTTGAAGAAGAAAGAAGAGCAGAAATGGAACGAAAAAAAGAAGAGGCTCTTAAAAAACGTCAAGAACAAATAGAAGAAGCAAAACGTATTCAGGAAGAACGAAAACAAAGAGTTCTTAAAGAACAGGAAGAAAAAAGACAGCGTTTAATTAAAGAACAGGAAGAACGAAAACGCCAAATAGAAGAAGTAGAAAAGAATAATAACTAAATTGAAAATATAATAAATCAAAAAATCGAGTAAAATGAAAAAAATGAAATCTTTATTAATTGCAGCAGCTTTATTCTTAGGAGTTAGCACTACAGCAGTTATGGCTCAGTCAAAAGTAGCACATATTGATGTTCAAACACTAGTAACAGAGTTACCTGCTATGAAAAATGCTGAAGCCGAATTGAAAAAAGTAGGTGAAGGATATGAGAAAGACTTCAATAGCATGATGACCGAATATCAAAATAAAATCCAAAAATATCAGGCAGAAGCATCAACTGCAGGAGAAATAAAAAATGAAGAAAGAGCAAAAGAAATTAATGACTTAGAACAAAGAATTCAACAATTTCAAACGACAGCTCAACAAGATCTACAAAAAAAGCAAATGGATTTAACTCAGCCAATTCTTGAGCAAGCAAGAACTGCTATTCAAAAAGTGGCTCGTGCAAAAGGATATGAATATGTACTTGATTCATCTATGGGGTCTGGAGTAATAATGGCTGATGGACCAGATTTAATGACCGACGTAAAAAAGGAGTTAAGCGTAAAATAATTTCGTATAAAATAAAATTACTAACCACCCTTCGAGGTGGTTTTTTTATATTTGCATATGGCAAAAAACAACCCTATAGGATTATTTGATTCAGGAATCGGTGGCACTTCTATCTGGAGAGAAATTAATCATCTCCTCCCCTATGAAAATACTGTGTTTCTGGCTGATTCAAAAAATGCGCCATACGGACAAAAAACAAAATCTGAAATTATTAATCTATGTTTCAAAAATATTGATATCCTTTTAAACTACAACTGTAAAATAATAGTTATAGCTTGTAATACAGCAACTACTAACGCTATATCAGAGATTAGAGCTAACTATAACATTCCTATAATCGGAATAGAGCCCGCAATAAAACCAGCTGCTACTTTTAGTCGAACTTCTAAAATTGGTGTTTTAGCAACAAAGGGCACTATTTTAAGCGATCTTTTTACGGAAAAGATAAAACTATATCCTGAAACAGAAATTATTGAACAAATCGGCTATGGACTTGTTGAACTTATCGAAGCAGGTAAAATTAATTCTGTAGAAACAAAATCTCTTTTAGAGGAATATCTTACACCCATGATAGAGAAGGGAATAGACACACTCGTTTTAGGCTGTACGCATTATCCTTATTTACTTCCCATACTTAAAACAATTTTACCTCCAAATATTCAAATTATAGATTCAGGATTTGCAGTTGCCAAGCAAACCAAGAAGATATTAGTGCAACACTCTTTGCTCTCTGATTCAAATAAAAAAGGAGTTTCCCTATTTTATACCAACACAAATCCCGAAATTCTAAAAACATTTACTCCAAAAGAAAGTTCTGTTGAATATTTGAATTTTTAAGACACTATACAAAAACTGCATTTTTAATTTAAACTTAAGCTTCATTTTCGGATTATACCTATTAAGCCTATAAATATTAATCCACTCTTAATTTATTATGGGCAATAATCTAAGAATACATTTTATTCCTAAGTTCTTTAACTTTTGAATCATCTAAATAATCATCAAAAGACATATACCTGTCAATTAATCCGTTTGGTGTTAACTCTAAAATCCGAGTTCCGACCGTCTGAGCAAACTCATGATCATGTGTAGTTAACAATATAGTTCCTTTAAAATTTTTTAAAGAATTATTGAAAGCTGTAATCGACTCTAAATCCAAGTGATTTGTAGGTTCGTCTAACATTAATACATTAGCTCGCAACATCATCATGCGAGATAGCATACAACGCACTTTTTCTCCTCCCGATAAAACTCTTCCTGTTTTAAGTGCTTCTTCTCCCGAAAACAACATTTTGCCTAAAAACCCTCTAATATAAACTTCATCTCTTTCTTCTTCTGTTTTCGCCCACTGACGTAACCAATCCACCAAGGTTAAATCATTCTCAAAAAATTCATGATTTTCTACAGGAAGATAAGAATGAATTGTTGTTATACCCCATTCAACTTTACCAGAATCTGGTTGTTTATTTTGATTTAAAATTTCATAAAAAGCTGTTGTTGCTCGTGAGTCTTTTGAAATTACTACTATTTTATCTCCTTTAACTACGTTTAAATCTACATCCTTAAACAAGACTTCTCCGTCAATCGATGCTGATAGTTTTTCTATATTGAGAATTTGATCTCCAGCTTCTCTTTCTTGTTCAAAAATAATAGCAGGATATCTTCTTGATGAAGGCTTAATATCATCCAGTTTCAATTTTTCCAACATTTTTTTACGAGAAGTAGCTTGTTTAGATTTAGCTACGTTCGCGCTGAAACGTCTGATAAACTCCTCTAATTCTGCTTTTTTTTCCTCTGCTTTTTTATTCTGTTGAGCTCTTTGTTTGGATGCTAATTGACTAGATTCATACCAAAAAGTATAGTTGCCTGAGTAGTGATTTATTTTTCCAAAATCTATATCTGAAACATGAGTACACACGGCATCTAAAAAGTGACGGTCGTGAGATACAACCAAAACAGTATTCTCATAGTTTGCTAAAAAGTTCTCCAGCCAGCCTATTGTTTCAAAATCAAGGTCGTTAGTGGGCTCATCCATAATCAATACATCCGGATTTCCAAATAAAGCTTGCGCCAGCAATACGCGAACCTTTAATTTAGCATCCATTTCAGCCATTAACGTATAATGAAATTCTTCTTGTATCCCTAAATTAGACAACAAGGTTGCCGCATCAGACTCAGCATTCCACCCTCCCATCTCATCAAACTGAATTTGCAACTCTCCTATTCGATCTGCATTTTCATCTGTATAATTAAGATAAAGATCGTCCATTTCTTTTTTTACAGCATACAAATTTTTGTTTCCCATCATCACTGTTTCCAAAACTGTGAATTCATCAAACATATTGTGATTCTGGTTCAACACTGACATTCTTTTTCCCGGTTCTAAAGATACATGTCCTGAGGTTGGATCAACCTCCCCAGACAATATCTTCAAAAAAGTAGATTTTCCGGCACCATTTGCACCAATAATTCCGTAGCAGTTTCCTTGTGTAAAGGTTACATTAACTTCATCAAATAATATTCGTTTGCCAAATTGAACTGACAGATTCGAAACTGTTAACATCTCTGTATTTTTGAATTAAATTGACTGCAAAATTAGTGATTTTATATTACAAATATAGTATTTGTAATTCGGAACTGTTCCATTTTACTTTTAACCATCTATTAACAAGATATACTGCTAGTAAAACTTATTTTTGCTATAAACCTCAACTATCCCTAGAACAAATACGTATCACACAACAAAATGTATATTCAAATATTATATAAATATCATTTTTTTTTAAGTATTTCCACAATTATCTTATTGGCCTCTTGTCAAAAAAAATTTGAGCCAAATGATTTTAGTGCTTACTTTCAAGGGGAAATTCAAAATCCCACCGCTAATTATGTATTATTCTGTAAGGATAACGAAATATTGGATACTTTATTTCTCAATAGTGAAAATAAATTCTCCAAAAAATTTGATTCTCTGCCCTCAGGTATGTATATATACAAAATAGAACCCGAATTTCAATATATTTACTTTGACAAAAATGACAGTTTAACAGTAAGATTAAATGCAAATGACTTTGATCATTCAATCATTTTTTCAGGGAGAGGTTCTGAAAAGAATAACTTTCTTATGAATTTAAATGTAAAAAATATTGTAGATGAAAGTAACAGATATGAAAATTACGATCAATCACTTAATATATTTTTAAGAAAATTAGATTCTACTCAAGCGGCAAGGACTACTTATTATCTAAAAAGTAAAGCCATAATTGGATGGGATGAAAACTTTGACTTATATGCAAAAACAAAATTAGACCTTCACTTTTATTCTCAAAAAGAAGTATATCCATTAGCACACTATATTCGTACAGGAGAAAATGTAAGGGCCCAACTACCGAGTAATTACTATAATTTTAGAAAAAGAATTGATTTCAACAATGAAAACTTAACTAAATACTCTTCCTTTACAAGGTATTTATCTATTATGCTTAATTCTATTGTAAATGAATCCGAAGTAGAATTTGACAGCCAATCTAAATTTGATAAAAACATTGAAAAACTAAATATTGTTGACACTTTAATACAAAACCAAAAAGTAAAAAATGCTATACTTAATAACATTGCTTTCATATATCTACTAGAAGACCAAAATATATACAATAATGATAAATTTCTAACACGTTATTTTGAATTATCTACAGATAAGGATCAACATAATGAAATATTACAAATACAAAAAGCTGTTCAAAATTTAAAAGATGAAAAAAGGCTTCCAAATGTTCCTCTTGTTGATACTAACAATATCCCTGTAAATATTACTCAAATAATAAAAAAACCCACTTTAATGTTTTTTTGGACTAAAAATGGTTTAGCGCATGCAGAAGGGGCGCATAGAAGAGCTATTAATCTATTACACTTTAATCCAGATATTCAAATCATTTCCGTATGTATTGATGGAGAACAGGAAGATTGGGAAAAATTTATCTCTAAATATAAACAACCTGATTTAATAATGCTCAGAAGTTCTGATTTCAATATTATGAAAGACAAATGGATAATTACTAAAATTCAGCGAAGTATGATTTTGGATTCTGGTGGAAAAATTATAAATCCTTTCATAAACATTTTTGATAGAAATATTCAGCAAATAATCGATAACAAACAATCTTCAAATTAAGATAATCTATTTAAGAATAAAAGAGTGAGCAATTTAAACAATTGCTCGCTCTTTTATTTTTTTACTAAGTCAAAGGTCTGCTTCCACTTGATCTAAAATATTCTATTTTGTTCAAAAACATAGCTGCCATTCTATCGGCTCTCCACTGAGCCTCATCAGCTTTAACTCCTTCAAAAAATTCATTAACGGTTGAATTAAAAAGTACTTTCCAACGCTCAAAATGTTCGCTGCTAACAGGTAAATAAGCATGTGGTGGAAAAGGTTTTCCATGATAAGTATATTCTTCTAACAAAATCGTTTGCCAAAATGAATACATTTTTTCAAGATGTTCGCTCCATCTGCCTTCAAGCTTTTCATTAAAGATAGGTCCTATTATTTTATCTTGCTGAACTCGATGGTAAAAAGTATTTACCAGCAATTTAATATCCTCAATATTTTCTATATCTTTTTTCACTTCTTATTTTTATTTATAATTATATACATTCTATTTTTCTTATCTTAGCTTCATGATTACGATCTCAATCTTAGGTTCAGGAAAAGTAGCACACCATCTGATTCTAAATATCTTAGAACAGGGCAATCTGCATTTACAACAAATATACGCAAGAAATATTCATGAAATAGACAATTTGATAAATGCTGAAAAAATTGTAACAAACATTAACGATTTAAAGCCTGCTGATGTTTTTATTATTGCAGTCAGTGATGATGCTATTGGCAAGGTTTCTGAATCTATCTGCGTAAAAAACCAATTGATTGTACATGTTTCAGGAACTATTTCTATAGAGGCAATTCGAAATAGCCCTAGAAAAGGAGTATTTTATATGTTGCAAACTTTTTCAAAAGACAGAAAAGTAGATTTTTCACAGATTCCATTTTGTATTGAAGCAACTACTACAGAGGATTTCCGTTTATTAGAACAAATAGCTCTCTGTTTTTCGGAAAAAGTATATAAGATAAATTCTGAGCAAAGAAAAGCAATTCATCTCGCAGCTGTTTTTGTAAATAATTTTACAAACCATATGTATGTATTAGGAGAGGAAATTTGTAAAGAAAATGAAGTTCCTTTTGATATTCTAAAACCACTAATTGCGGAAACAGCAAATAAAATTAACTTTTTGTCTCCAAAAAATGCACAAACTGGTCCTGCTATGAGAAACGATCAAAGCACAATTGACAAACATCTTGCTTTGTTAAGAGATAAAATCCACAAAGAAATATACCGAATAATTACTAAATCTATACAAAATCATTAATTAAATGTCAAAACATTTTAAAGAAATTATGAACGATATCACTACATTTATATTTGACGTAGATGGTGTTTTAACTGATGGAAGTGTCCATGTATCAAAAGAGGGTGATTTATTGAGAACGATGAATATCCGTGATGGATATGCAATTAAAGCAGCTGTTGAACAAGGTTATAATGTATGTATAATTTCAGGAGGAAGCAATGAAGGAGTTCGAATTAGACTAAGTAATTTAGGGGTAAAAGAAATTTACTTAGGAGTTTCCAATAAAGTGGAAGTCCTTAACGCCTTTATTAATACTTATAAAATTTTACCCAATCACGTGCTTTATATGGGAGATGACATCCCAGACTATCACGTTATGCAAAAAGTAGCACTACCAACTTGTCCTCAAGATGCTGCACCTGAAATTAAACGCATATCAAAATACATTTCCCATGTAAATGGAGGTAAAGGTGCTGCACGAGATGTAATTGAACAAGTTATGAAAACACAAAACAAATGGTTTCAACATTTTGAAGCAAAATATGATTAAGTCTCTTTCTATATATGTTAAAAAATATTACAGAAAATTATAAAATTGTTTTAGGTTCAAACTCCCCTCGAAGAAAACAATTTTTAGAAGAATTAGGAATAGAGTTCACTATTAGAGCTTCCAATATTCAGGAAAATTATCCTCAAACCTATCAAAAAGAAGAAATTTCTGATTACATAGCTCTTTCTAAAGCCAATTCTATTCCGATAATTGAAAACGAAATATTAATTACTTGCGATACCATTGTCTGGAATGAGAATACAGCTTTAGGGAAACCAAAAGATAAAGAAGAAGCCTATAAAATGCTTAAAGAGATGTGTGGAAAAGAGCACGAAGTAATTAGCTCTGTATGTATCAAGTCACTTAATAAGCAAACTATTTTTAATAGTATTACAAAAGTTACTTTTTTAAATATATCAGATGACGCTCTATATTATTACATTGATAATTATAAACCATATGATAAAGCGGGGGCATACGGCATTCAGGAATGGATAGGGTTAATAGGTATTCAAAAGATCGAAGGATCATACACAAATATCGTTGGATTGCCAACTGCCGAATTAATATCGGAATTAATTAAATTTATAAATAATTAATTATGTTGAAAGAATATTATACCCAGATAATATCAACTGTTATAGTTGTGGTAATTTATTTAATAACTAAGAAAATAACTACAAAAATTATTCGTTCCTTTGCTTATAAGGCATCCTTAAACGACAGTAGAAAAATTATCATCACTCGTTATTTTAATATCTTACAATTAGTATTGCTTTTTACTATTATTTTTACAATATGGGGAGTAAAAGCAGATAATTTTTTCGTGACACTTACTTCAGTATTTACTGTAATTGGAGTAGCAATGTTTGCACAGTGGTCTTTGTTAAGTAATATAACTGCAGGTATTTTATTGTTTTTTTCTTTTCCATTCAGAATAGGCGATATTATTAGAATTCAAGATAAAGATTTTCCAACAGAAGCTAAAATATTAGACATAAAGGCATTTCATGTCTTGTTAGAAACAAAAGAAGGGGAAAAAATATCCTATCCAAACAATTTATTATTACAAAAAGGCATAGTCATTTTAAGCAAAGATATATTTAACGATAACAATGATGTAATGATATAATTTCTTAATACGCTCCAAATGAAAGAAATCGATTTGAATAGAAAAGAATTTTAAAACAGCAAACTTAATTTTTTCAACTCACTATTTATAAATTATTTGAGAGAGATAAATACAACAAAACAGTTCTAATTTCCTCCAACAAAAAATCCCCTTCACTTTTGTGTGAAGGGGATTTTCAAAAAAAGGGCAGCGACATACTCTCCC
>OFTY01000044.1_pt1 | contig 162551 bp, 144 predicted proteins | sample 1775061 | NCBI WGS metagenome assembly OFTY01 (sample SAMN08195773, study PRJEB24354) | sludge metagenome | isolation source: sludge from phenol fed wastewater aerobic bioreactor B | place: India: Nagpur | collected 2016-09-16 | reverse complement strand
TGCTCTGATCCTCACCTCGCGGTGGACAGCCGTTAGCTGCTACGCTGCCCTGTGCAGTCCGGACGTTCCTCCAGTGCCTGGTTTCCCAGCTTGCACCGGCGGCGGTCTGGCGTGCTTCACAGGCGTGATTATCGGTGACAGCGCTACGATGCGCACATCGTTTCAGCATCATTTCGCCATGTCCGCCTTCGCCCCCCTGACCACGCTCGCCGACGCAAGCCAGGAACTTGCCCGCCACCGCAGCACGTCCGTGCAGCTCACGCAGACGGCCCTGGAGCGCATCGGCTCGGGCGAAGGGCCCGTCGCGTTCACCCACGTCTTCACCGACAGCGCGCTGGCCGAGGCCCGCGCCAGCGACCTGCTGCGCGCCGCGGGCATCGTGCGCTCGCCGATGGAAGGCCTGCCCATCTCGATCAAGGACCTGTTCGACGTTCAGGGGCGCGTCACGCACGCGGGTTCCAGGCTGCTGCGGGACACCGTCCCCGCCGCCCAGGACGCGGCCATCGTCGCGCGCCTGCGCGCCGCGGGCGCGGTCATCGTGGGCAGCACCAACATGACGGAATTCGCGTTCTCGGGCATAGGCATCAATCCGCATTACGGTACACCGCGCAATCCCTGGGGCCGAAACGGCGCGGGACGCATTCCGGGGGGCTCATCGTCGGGCGCGGCCATCAGCGTGACCGACGGCATGGCGCTGGCCGCCATCGGCACGGACACGGGTGGGTCGGTACGCATTCCCTCCGCCTTGTGCGGCCTCACCGGCTTGAAACCCACCGCACGGCGCATTCCCACCGGCGGCGCGCTGCCGCTGTCGACCACGCTCGACTCGATCGGCCCCCTCGCGGCCTCGGTGCGCTGCTGCGCGCTGCTGGACAGCATTCTCGCGGGTGAGTCCTGGGCCGAACCCGTGCCGGCCGCGCTTGCGCACATGCGACTGCTGGCGCCGAGCAACGTGGTGCGAGACGGCATGGACACGGCCGTGGCCGATGCGTGGGAGCTGGCGCTGGCGCGCCTGGAACGCGCCGGCGCGCGCATCACGCACGCGCCGCTGGAGCCACTGGATGAACTGGCCGCGATTCACACCCACGGCACGCTGTCCAACGCCGAAGCCTGGGCCTGGCATCGTCCCTATTTTCCCGACCAGCAAGACGAATACGACCCGCGTGTGGCCTCGCGCATCATGGTGGGCAGCCGCATGAATGCCGCCGATTACATCGACCTGCTGAACGCACGCCAGCGCTGGATCGGCGAAATGCACCGCGCCCTGGCCGATTACGACACCTTCCTCATGCCCACGCTGCCCGTCGTTGCGCCGGAGATCGCGCCGCTTCAGGCCAGCGACGAGGCGTTTTTCGCCGCCAACGCGCTGATCCTGCGCAATCCGTCCCTGGTGAATTTCCTCGATGGCTGCGCCGTGTCGCTGCCGATTCACGCTGCAGGCAGCGCGCCCGTAGGCCTGAGCCTGGTCTGCCTTGGCGGGCACGACCGGCGCCTGCTCTCGCTCGCGCTGGCCGTGGAGGCGGCGCTTACCCGCGCAGGGCCTTGAGTGCCTCCACCCGCTGCTCGATCGGCGGGTGCGAGGAAAACAGCGCGCCGATGCCGCCCGTGATGCCCATGGCCTGCATGCTCTTGGGCAGTTCACCCGGCTGCATGCCGCCCAGGCGGTACAGCGCGTTGATCATGGGCTGCGTCTGACCGAGCAGCTGCGCCGAGCCCGCGTCCGCGCGGAACTCACGCTGGCGCGAGAACCACGCCACGATGATCGCCGCCACGAAGCCAAAGACGATATCGAGCACCAGCGTCGTGATCATGTAGCCGATGCCCGGGCCGCTGTCGCGGTCGTCGCCCCGGCGCAGGAACCCGTCCACCACATAGCCGATCGCACGCGAGGCAAACACCACGAAGGTGTTCATCACGCCCTGGATCAGCGTCATCGTCACCATGTCGCCATTGGCCACGTGCGCCATCTCGTGGCCGAGCACGGCGCGCACTTCCTCACGCGTCATGCCCGAGAGCAGGCCCGTGGACACCGCCACGAGCGCCGAATTCTTGAACGCGCCAGTGGCGAAGGCGTTGGGCTCGCCCTCGTAGATGCCCACCTCGGGCATGCGCACGCCGGCCTTGTCGGCGAGTTCGCGCACGGTCTCGACGATCCAGGCCTCGTCGGCGTTGCGCGGCGCGCTGATGATCGCGACGCCCATGCTCATCTTGGCAATCATCTTGCTCATGAGCAGTGAAATGATGGCTCCGCCAAAGCCCATGACGAACGCGAACCCCAGCAGGTTCGTCATGTCCAGGCCATTGGCCGTGAGGTAGCGGTTCACGCCAAGCAGGCTCGCCACCACGCCGAGCACCGCCACGACGGCGATGTTGGTGAGCAGGAACAGCACGATACGTTTCATGTGAAAGGCTCCAGACGAGCGTCAAAAGGTCCGTGAAAGATGGGCGCTGCCCGCCGCGCTTCAAGAGGCGCGCGGCGGGCAGAGCTGCGTGGAGTCGGCATCCGGGCGAAAGTTCTCGCGGCCTGCCCGCGCCCCGGCGCGCCACGCGCCGACGGCGGCGCTTCAGGCATCGTCCTCGCCCCGAGGCAGCCCGGCCTGCTTTTGCAGATAACTCCACAGCGTCTGCGCCAGCGTCTTGGTCGGCTCGCGGCGCGAAGGCCTCTTGCGGTAGGCACGCACATCCATCACCATGCGCAGGCTCTGCGGAGCGTCCTTGGGCGCGGCGCTCGCGAGCTTGCGCGCACGCACCTCGTCCCGCACGGCGCTGTGCGGCAGGAAAGCGATGCCGTGGCCCTCGAGCGCCATGGCCTTCAGTCCCTCGGCCATGTCGGTCTCGTACACGCGGTCCAGATGCACCGCGCTGCCCGCCTGGCGTAGCACCAGATCCGTCATGCGCCCCAGGTAGGCGCCCGGGGCGTACCCGAGAAACGGCAGCGGATGGCTGCTCGTGCCCGGCAATCGATACAAGGGCTCGCCATCGCTGCCCGCCCTGGCGTAGGGCGCGAGCGGCTCCTCGCCGATCAGGATCATGTCGAAGTGCTGCGGATCGAGCTGCAGCGGCTGCGAGGGGTGGTGATAGGTGATGAGCACATCGCAACTGCCTTCCATCAGGCGCACGACCGCGTCGTGCACGTTCAGTGCGATCAAACGGCTCTTGAGCGGTCCGAAACCCTTGCGCAGGCTCGTCACCCAGGTGGGAAAGAAGGTGAGCGCAAGCGTGTGCGGCACGGCAAATTCGATCACGTCGTCGCTCGGCGCCGTATGCGCGCGCAGCACGGCGCGCGTGTTCTGCAGCGTCTGCAGCACTTCCAACGCCTGGTCGTAGAGCGTGTCTCCCGCAGCGGTCAGGCGCGTGGGGTAGGACGTGCGATCCACGAGATCGGTCCCCGCCCAGGCCTCCAGCGCCTGGATGCGGCGCGAGAACGCCGGCTGCGTCACGTGACGCAGCTGCGCCGAGCGGCTGAAACTGCGCGTTTCAGCCAAGCTGACGAAATCTTCGAGCCATTTGGTTTCCATGGCGCGCATTATCCAGTCAGCCCGCCGCGGCTCGGCACATCGCCATTTACGTGCAGAATAGCTCTCCGGCTACACGCAAACGCACGGCAGGACCGTGCCCTCTGAATGCACATCGATGTCTTCTGAACCAACCGACGAGCCGCAGGACACCCACCGCCGCGCCCCAGACGGCCAACCACGTTCACTGCGATTCGAGGATTGGTGCATCGTGACCGCCATGGCACTGCTGGCGCTGATCACCTTCGCCAACGTGCTGGTGCGCTACTTCACCGACGCCTCGTTTGCGTGGACCGAGGAAATCTCGGTCTTCCTGATGATCGTGCTCGCCATGGTCGGCGGCTCGGCCGCGGTGGCGCGCGACACGCACATCCGCATCGAGTTCTTTGCCGAAAGCGGCTCGGCCGCGCGGCGCAGGCGCCTGGCGCAACTGGGCGCGGCGCTGGTGGCGCTGCTGTTCGCCTTCATCGCGGTGATCAGCGTGCGCATGGTCTGGGACGACTGGCGCTACGAGGAAACCTCGCCCGGCATCGGCGTGCCGCAGTGGTGGTACTCGATCTGGCTGCCGCTGCTCTCGGCGCTGATGTCGGCGCGCGCGATCGGCCTGTACCGCAGGCGTTCGCGCCAGAGCGATGCACAGTACCTCGCCCGGGACGAGGAGCGCGCATCGTGATCGCGACGCTGCTCTTCACGGCCTTCGTCGTCTTCATGTTCCTGGGCGTGCCGATCGGCGCGGCCTTGGGCCTGGCGGGCGCTGCGGCGATCGCGCTGGCGAACCAGGACGCACAGTGGTTCGGCTTGCTCGCGGTGCCGCAGAATTTCTACGCCGGGCTGGGCAAATACCCGCTGCTGGCCATTCCCATGTTCGTGCTCGTGGGCTCGATCTTCGACCGCTCGGGCGTGGCGTTGCGTCTGGTGAAATTCGCCGTGGCCATCGTCGGGCGCGGGCCGGGCATGCTGCCGCTGGTGGCGATTTCGGTGGCCATGTTCATGGGCGGCATCTCGGGTTCTGGCCCGGCCACCGCCGCGGCCGTGGGCGGCGTGATGATCGCCGCGATGAGCCGCGCGGGCTACCCGGCGGCGTTCTCGGCCAGCGTGGTCGCGGCAGCCGCGTCGACCGACATCCTGATTCCGCCGTCGATCGCCTTCATCGTCTATTCGGTGCTGGTCTCGGGGGCCTCGGTGCCCGCCCTGTTTGCCGCAGGCATGTTCCCGGGCATTCTCGCGGGCCTGGCGCTCATCATTCCGGCGGTGTGGCTGTCGCGCAAGCACAAGATGGGACAGAACGAGGCGAGCGAGCCGCGCCCGCCGTTCTGGAAGAGCCTGCGCGAAGCCTCGTGGGGGCTGCTCGCGCCCGTGGTGATCCTGGGCGGCATGCGCATGGGCTGGTTCACACCGACCGAAGCGGCCGTGGTGGCGGTGTTCTACGGCCTGTTCGTCGGCATGGTGATCCACCGCACCATCGGCCTGCGCGATCTGTACGAGATCCTGCGCGAGGCGGGCGAGCTCTCCGCCGTGATCCTCATCGTGGTCTCTCTCGCGGGCATTTTCGCCTTCTCGCTCTCCACGCTGGGCGTGATCGACCCGGTGACGAACGCCATCGTCCATTCCGGCCTGGGCGAGTGGGGCGTGATGGGCTGCATCCTGGTGCTGCTGCTCATCATGGGCATGTTCCTCGACGGCATCTCCATCATGCTGATCTTCGTGCCCCTGATGATGCCCATCCTGCGGCATTACCAGTGGGACGTGGTCTGGTTCGGCACCATCCTGGTGCTGTGCATCGCGATCGGCCAGTTCACGCCGCCGATGGCGGTGAACCTGATGGTGTCCTCCAAGATCGCCCAGGTGCGCATGGAATCGACCACGCGCTGGGTGCTCTGGATGGTGCTGGCGATGACGCTGGCCACGCTGCTCGTCGTCGCCGTCCCGCAAATTTCGCTCTGGCTTCCGGCCAAGCTGGGATACTGATTTCTTTCCAACCACGACAGGAGACTCTTCCCATGAAACTTCGCAGCTTCCTCACCGCCACGGCAGCCGCTGCCACGTTGCTCACGCTGGGCCTGCCTGCCGCCCACGCCCAGAGCAACTACAAGAGCGAATACCGCATGTCGCTCGTCGTCGGCACCGCCTTCCCCTGGGGCAAGGGGGGCGAAATCTGGGCCAACAAGGTCAAGGAAAAAACCCAGGGGCGCATCAACATCAAGCTCTACCCCGGCGTGTCCCTCATCCAGGGCGACCAGACGCGCGAGTTCTCCGCGCTGCGCCAGGGCGTGATCGACATGGCGATCGGCTCGACCATCAACTGGTCGCCGCAGGTCAAGCAGCTCAACCTGTTCTCGCTGCCCTTCCTGATGCCCGACTACGCGGCGATCGACGCGCTCACGCAGGGTGAGGTCGGCAAGGACATCTTCAAGACGCTGGACAAGGCGGGCGTGGTGCCATTGGCCTGGGGCGAAAACGGCTACCGCGAGCTGACCAACTCCAAGCACGCGGTCAAGACCCCGGCCGACCTGAAGGGCCTGAAGATCCGCATCGTCGGCTCGCCGCTGTTCATCGACACCTTCACCGCGCTGGGCGCCAACCCCACGCAGATGAGCTGGGCCGACGCGCAGCCCGCGTTTGCCAGCGGCGCGGTGGACGGGCAGGAAAACCCCTTGAGCATCTTCACGGCGGCCAAGCTGCAGAACGTCGGCCAGAAGTACCTGACGATGTGGGGCTACGTGGCCGATCCGCTGGTCTTCGTCGTCAACAAGGAAGTCTGGAACTCCTGGACACCGGCGGATCAGCAGGCCGTTCGCGAAGCCGCGCTGGAAGCCGGCAAGGAAGAGATCGCGCTGGCGCGCAAGGGCCTGGTGGAACCCGGTCAGCCGCTGCTCAAGGACATCGCGGGCATGGGCGTGACGGTCACGCAGCTCACCCCGGCGGAGCGCGAACAGTTCGTGAAAGTCACGCAGCCCGTCTACAAGAAGTGGAAGGGCCAGATCGGCGCCGGACTCGTGGACAAGGCCGAGAAGGCGATCGCGGCGCGCAAGCACTGAAGATCATTGGGCGTTGGGCGTTGGGCTCGGTCTTTGGCCGTTCTCGCCAAGCGCTCAACGCACATCCTGACGTGGGCGTTCGCGCCCACGCCATCCCCCACCCAGCCGCCATTCCTGTTTTGTCCTGATGCCTCAATTGCTTGACCTGTTCCGCGTCATGGTGCGCATCCGCGCCTTCGAGGACGCGGCCGAGGCCGCGAGCCAGGGCGGCGTCTCCTGGGGCGGCGCAGCCACTGACAAGGTCGCCGAGGTGCGCGTGAAGGGCCCGCTGCACCTCTCGACCGGGCAGGAGGCCGTGCCCGCGGGCGTGTGCATCCACCTCCAGGCAACGGATCTGCTCACCTCCACGCATCGCGGCCACGGCCACACCCTGGCCAAGGGGGCCGATCCGGCGCGCATGATGTGCGAGCTGTTCGGGCGCGCCAGCGGCTACAACGGCGGCAAGGGCGGCTCGATGCACATCGCGGATTTTTCCGTCGGCATGCTCGGCGCCAACGGCGTCGTGGCCGACGGCCTGCCGATTGCCGTGGGCGCGGCGCATGCGCTGAAGCTGCAGCACCTGGACGCGATCGCGGTCGGCTTCGTCGGCGACGGCGCGCTCAACCGCGGGCCCTTCTTCGAGGCGCTGAACTGGGCGCGGGTCTATCGCCTGCCGGTGCTCTTCGTCTGCGAGGACAACCGCATCTCCGCCACCACGCCCTCGGCCGCGATGACCGCAGGCGAGAACGCCGCCAGCCGCCGCGCCGAAGCCATGGACATCCCGGCGCTGCGCGTGGACGGCAACGACGTCGAGGCGGTGAGCGCAGCCGCCGCGCGCCTCGTCGCCGAGATCCGCGCGGGCAGCGGCCCGCGCCTGCTGCACGCCATCACCTACCGCCTGAAGGGCCACGTCTCGGTCGATGCCGCCACCTATCGCGACGCGGCGGAAGTCGAGTCGGCGCTGAAGAACGACCCCATCGCGAACGCCCGTGAACGGTTGAAGGCGCAAGGCCTGGGGCTTGAAGCCGAACGCATCGAGCGCGAGGCGCGCGATGAAATCGCCGCCGCCGTGGCCAGCGCCGCCGCTGCGCCACCACCCACTGCAGAAGCCGCCTACGCCGACGTCATCACCGCCGGCCAGGGGGCGTGGCAATGAGCTCCCGCACCCTGAGCTACGCGCAGGCCGCCTCGCTGGCGCTCGAAGAAGCCATGGCCGCCAACCCCAAGGTCGTCGCACTCGGCGAGGACCTGGGCCGCGGCGGCGTGTTCGGCCAGTACCGCGCCACCGACGGCAGGCCGCTGGCAGCCACCTTCGGCTTTGACCGCGTGATCGACACGCCCATTTCCGAGGCCGCAATCATGGGTGCGGGCGTAGGCATGGCGCTCGCGGGCCTGCGCCCCGTGATCGAGCTGCGCGTGGTCGATTTCGCGCTCTGCGCGATCGACGAACTGGTGAACCAGGCAGCGAAGAACCGCTTCATGTTCGGCGGCCAGGGCCGCGTGCCGCTCGTCGCGCGCATGCCCATCGGCATCTGGACGGCTTCGGCCGCGCAGCACTCGCAGTCCTTGGAGGCCTGGTTCGCGCACGTGCCCGGCCTCGTCGTGCTCGCGCCCGGCACGCCCCAGGACAACTACGGCCTGCTCAAGAGCGCGCTCGCGGGCGACGACCCGGTCGCCTACCTGGAGCACAAGGAGCTCTGGGGCCTGCAGGGCGAGGTGGACACCGCCGCGCCCGTGCCCATCGGTCCGTGCCGCATCGCGTTCGACGCGGGCAGCGACCTCACCCTCGTCTCCTGGTCGCGCCAGGTGCGGACTTGCGTGCAGGCCGCCGAGCGGCTCGCGAGTGAGGGCGTGCACGCGCAGGTGATCGACCTGCGCACCCTCTGGCCCTGGGACCGCGAGGCGGTGCTGGCCAGCTGCGAGAAGAGCGGGCGCCTGCTCGTGGTGCATGAGGCGGTGCAGGCCGCGGGCTTTGGCGCCGAAATCGCCGCCACGGTGGCCGAGCACACCCGCGCTCGCGTGGCGCGCCTAGGCGCACCGCGCATTCCAGTCGGCTACGCACCCACGTTGGAGGCCGAGTCGCGCATCGGCACGGACAAGGTGCTGCAGGCGGCGCAGCGGTTGCTGCGGCGCTGATCAAAACGCTGGTGCGCATCCACCATCGGATGCCGGAATGTTCTCAAAGATGAGAGCGTTCGGCGCCCTCCACTCAAGCGCTAAACGGCAATTTCGCTTGTATTTCTCTGCAGGGCCCACATCTGCGCATACCGCCCTCCCGCGGCCAGCAGATCGTCATGCGTGCCGCGCTCGACAATGCGCCCGGCCTCCATCACGAGAATCTCGTGCGCATCGACCACGGTGGACAGGCGGTGCGCGATCACCAGCGTGGTCTTGCCCCGCGCCACGGCCCGCAGCTCGGCCTGGATGGCGCGCTCGTTGGCCGAATCAAGCGCGCTCGTGGCCTCGTCAAAGATCAGGATGGGCGGGTTCTTGAGCAGCGTGCGCGCGATCGCCACGCGCTGCTTTTCACCGCCGGAAAGTTTCAGGCCGCGCTCGCCCACGGTCGCGTCATAGCCCTGAGGCGTGGAGGCGATGAAGTCGTGGATGTGCGCCGCGCGCGCAGCCTGTTCGACCTCGGCCTGCGTCGCGCCGGTGCGGCCGTAGGCGATGTTGTAGGCGATGGTGTCGTTGAACAGTACCGTGTCCTGCGGCACGATGCCGAGCGCGCGGCGCAAGCTCTCCTGTGTCACGCCGCGGATGTCCTGCCCCGCGATCGTGATGCGCCCGGCCTGCACGTCGTAGAAGCGAAACAGCAGGCGCGCCAGCGTCGATTTGCCCGCGCCCGAGGGGCCGACAACGGCGACCGTGCGGCCCGCCGCAATTTCGAAGCTCACGCCTCGCAGAATCGGCCGATCGGGCGCATAGGCAAAATGCACGTCCTCGAAACGCACCGTGGGCTCCTCCAGCGCCACGAGCGGCTGGGCATCGGGCGCATCGCGCACCTCGCGCTCCTTGTCCATGAGCGTGAACATGCGCGCCAGATCGGTCAGGCTCTGCTTGATCTCGCGGTAGATCACGCCAAGGAAATTGAGCGGGATGTAGATCTGGATCATGAACGCGTTGACCATCACCAGATCACCGACCGTGAGCCGCCCATCGACCACACCCTGCGTGGCCAGCCAGAGCATGGCCACGAGCGCCACCGCGATGATGAGCTGCTGGCCGCTGTTGAGCAGGCCCAGCGACGAACGGCTCTTGAGCTGCGCGAGGCGAAAGCGCTCCAGGCTCTCGTCGTAGCGACGTGCTTCGAAGGCCTCGTTGTTGAAATACTTGACGGTCTCGTAGTTCAGCAGCGAATCGATCGCCTTGGTGTTGGCGGCCGAGTCCGAGCGGTTGGCCTCGCGTCGAAATTCGATGCGCCACTCGGTCACCCAGACCGTGAAGCCGATGTAGAGCACCAGCGCGGTGAGCGTCACGGCGACGAAGCGCCAGTCAAGCTTCGCCCCAAGCACCCCCAGCACCAGCAGAACTTCGACGAGGGTGGCGATGATGTTGAAGAGCGCGAACGACACCAGCGACTCGATGCCACGCACCCCGCGTTCGATGTCGCGCGTCATGCCCCCGGTCTGGCGCTCCAGATGAAAGCGCAGCGAGAGGTTGTGCAGGTGCACGAAGGTGGCCAGCGCGATCGAACGCGCCGCACCGTGCGTGGCCCGCGCAAACACCAGCTCGCGCAGTTCGTTGAAGATGGAGGTGCACAGGCGCAATCCGCCGTAGGCCAGCAACAGGCCCACCGGCACCACGAGCAGCGCAGCCGCCGTGCCGCTCTTGACATCCATCGCGTCGATCAGGTCCTTGAGCAGCAGGGGCACGCCGACATTCGCAAGCTTGGCCACCAGCATGAAGGCGATGGCCGCGACCACCCGCCATTTGTATTCCCACAGGTAGGGGATGAGGCGCGAGAGCGTGCGCCAGTCCGACGCCCCACGCGCGTGGGCGGGTGTGTCGACGAAGGAAGAAGGGGAGCCTCGATGGCGCATGGGTGTCGGTCGACCAGTTACGGAAACAGGCCGATTCTTGCCCATGGCGAGAAAAACGGCGCTGCACTCAGGCAGCGCCCCTGTCGCGCGCGGCAACCCGGCTCCCAGGCCAGGGCCCCCTCAGGTCGTCACGACCGGCTTGCCCGCCGCGGGCACGAAGGCATCGGAGAAGCAGGCGTCCTCGGACAGGCCCTGGCCGATGAAGGCCGGCACGGCGTTTTCCACCATGCGTACCGAGCCGCACAGATAGACCTCATGGCCACTCAGGTCAGGGAAGTCGGCCAGCATGGCCTCGTGCACCAGACCGGTACGCCCCTGCCAGCCATCGCCCTCGACAGGCTCCGAGACCACGGGCACGACCGTGAAGTTGGCGTGTTCGCGCTGCCACTGCTCGCACAGCTGCAGCATGTACAGGTCCTGCGGATGGCGCACGCCCCAGTACAGGCGCATGCTGCGCTTGACGTCGCGCGCGAAGGCATCCTCGACGATGCTCTTGATCGGCGCAAAACCCGTTGCTCCCGCCACGAACAGAATCGGGGCCGGACCATCGCGCAGCGTGAAACTGCCCAGCGGGCCCTCGAAGCGAATGAAATCGCCTTCCTTCATGCTCTCGAACACCCGTGTGGTGAAGAGCCCGCCGGGCATGTGGCGCACGTGCAGCTCGATGTCGTTGCTCACACCCGGCCGGTTGGCAAACGAGTAGGCGCGCCGCTGCCCATCCTCGAGCAGGATGTTGACGTACTGTCCGGCGGCAAAATCCAGCGCCGCCTCACCCACCGGCAGGCGCAGCACCACATGCATCACATCGGGCGCCAGGCGCTCCATCGTCTGCACGGTGGCGGAATATTCCTTGACCTTGTGCGTGATGTCGGCGCTCAGAATTTCCACGTTGATGGCCATGTCCACGCGCGGGATGGCGCAGCACATCAGCGCCATGCCCCTGGCCTTCTGCTCGTTGCTCATGGCGGTGAGCTGGTAGGAACGATGGTCGTAGGTGCCTTGCTCCACGCTGCAGATGCAGCGGCCGCAAGCACCATTTCGGCACTCATAGTCCAGACCGATACCCGCGCCCAGGCCAGCATCCAGAATGGTCTCGCCGGGGCGCACCTTGAACTGTGCGCGCACGTTGCCCGGACCATGCACCACCACCTGGTGCACCTCCTTGGCCGGATTGCGGCGCCAGCGGATCGGCAGCCACGGCTGCAGGGCCACGAAGAGACCGACGACGACGACCAGCGCCCACACATGACCCAGCGGCCATTCGGACATCAGGGGAAACAGCGGCAGCAGGAACCAGTCCAGCTGGATGCTCGCCACCGCGCGCGACAGATCGCTGATTCCGCCCTGGCTGTGCACCGGCACCACCAGCGAGAGCCCGAGCAGCGTCGCGAGCAAGCCCCAGACGATGGGCCGGGGCGGCGTGGTGCGGGCCTTGGGCACGCGCTGCACGTGCACCCACATGATCATCAGCACGATCAGCGGCAGGCCGATGTGCATGAACGACAGCAGCGTGAAGAGCCGCCCGCCCACGTGATCCGAGTAGAGGAAATTGCGCATCAGCGTGCCGTCGAAGATCGGCAGCCAGTCCAGCCACTCGAAGCTCGTCACCGTCACGTACTGAGCCATCTGGTCCCAGGGCAGCATGTAGCCGTTGATGCCCGAGGCCCAGACCATCACGATCAGGACGACACCCGTGATCCAAGAAAACCAGCGAAAGCCGCGGTAGCGATTGAACGCGAAGTAGCGCAGCATGTGCAGGCCCATGGTGAGCACCATCGCGTCGGACGCATAGCGGTGCACGCTGCGCATGATGCCGCCCAGCCACCACTGCTTCTCTGAAATGGCCACCACCGAGGCATAGGCATCGGTAATGCCCGTTTCGAAAAAGGCGTACAGATACAGGCCCGAGCCGGCCACCACCCAGAACAGGAAGAAAGTGATCGCGCCCAGGTGATAGTAGGGGTTGATGCGATCGCCAAACGCCAGGTTGAAGAGGTTTTCGACGCGCAGGAAGATCCACTGCAGCAGACTCTGGAATTTTTCTATCATGCCCCGTGCTCCTTCAACGCGCCAACCCGGCTGGGGCGCGCATCGCTTGCAGCACCACAACGACAAACAACAAACCGCCGATGATGGCGATCAAGCCACCCAGCCCCATCAGGCCCATGCCGGCCACCTCGCCCGCGCTGCGCAGCACCTGCTCGGCCCCCGCCACCTTGCGCTGCACGCCATAGCCGCCGGACCACACGAGGCCGATGATGTGCATGAGCTGGCCGATGCCATAGACCCAGGGCTGCCACACCGCGAGGCGGCTTTGCGGCGCCTGATAGCCCATGCTGGGCAGCACGCGATAGACCGCCCCCATGAGCGCCAGCGTGACGCCGACGATGCAGCCGTGGTAGTGCGCCGGAATGCGCACATTGCTGCCACTGATGAAGATGCCGATCACGCCACCGGCGGCGAACAGCAGGATGGATGCAAGCAATGCGGCGCGCAGCGGGCGCAGCAGCGGCTCGCGGATGCGCGCCGTGGCGATGCCCAGAACGACCGCCATGCCCAGCGGCACGATGGCCGGGCCACCCCCCAGGCGCATCGCCCAGGTCAACAGATTGCGATGTTCCACGGAAGTGATGTCGTGCGACACATAGGCATAGGGCGTGGCGAACACCCCCACCAGCGCCAGCATGAACATCAGCACCACCACGCGCGGCGTGAGCCGGATGCGCGCGCCGCAGGCGCTCGCCAGCCACAGCCAGGCCACCAGCATGAGCAGCGTCCAGGTGAATTGCAGCGCGTGCCCGCCGCCCCAGAACACGATCTCGTAATAGGTCTTGGCGTCCAGGTCGGGGCGCAGAACCCACCACGACCAGCCAAAAGCCAGCAGCGCCACCGCCGCCGAAACCGCGGCCGCGCTCAGACCGAAGTGCAGTGCGCCATGACCGTCATAGTGCAGGCCCAGGCGCGGAGCCGCATTGAGACTGCGCAGCACCAGCAGCAGAGCGCCCAGGCCGAACACCGCCAGCCCTGCGAGAAACAGGGCGGAATCGAGCACCGGGATGTAGTTGGACATCACCGGTTCACCCGGATCGACGAAGGGCGCCAGCGCCATCGCCAGCGTGCCTGCGGCCGTCACCCACAAGCCGGCCCACCCCAGGCGCTGCACGTTGGTCCGCCCGTAAAGACTCCAGAGCATGCCCGCCATGGCGACGAACCAGACGATGACCGACAAGTCCACGTGCAACACCAGTGCCACGTGAAAAAAATTGGCTGCGGGCAGCCACTGGTTGACGCCCGGCGTACGCGAAGCCACCAGCAAAATGGCGAAGAGGCCTGAACCGATGAGCGCCGCCAGCCCCAGCCAGAGCCAGCCCCGCGCCAGCTGCACACGCGCGTCTCCGGTGATGCGCAACTGGTAGTCGGCCCCCGTGCGTGCCGGCATGGGCGCGGCGGCGGCGCGCGATAACCCGTGCATGGAAACGGTGCTCGTGTTCATTGAAAGACGATGCCTCCCTTGCCCTGGTCGTAGTCGATCACGAGCACCTGCGCCGGTTTGAGATCGACGGTCTTCTCCATGCTCTTGAGCGACTCTTCGGTGCTCATCTTGTCCTGGAAGCGCACGACGATGTGGCGCTCGCCTGCGGGCACGTTCAGGCGGCGGTAGATCGTGGAGGCGCCGTCATGCGACAGGCCCGAAGGCCGGGCCGTGTGGTTGAGCGCGGGCTGGCCATCGATGTCCACCTCGATATGCACGGGCGAGCGCTCGCGCCCGCACTTCATGGCCCGTCGCATGTTCGGTGCCATCTTGGCCTTCTCCGCCTCGGTGTAGGGACGGCAGTCTTCCAGCCGCTGCCCGTAGTGCAGGAAGCTCACCTTGATCTCCGCCGTATCGGGCGGCAAGGGGTGATAGGTGGGCCAGCGCGAGAGCACCCCCAAGGCGACGGCAAAGCAGCCGTAGAGCACGGCTTGCCCGACCCAGTTCAACGCGCGATTCATGACGCCATCTCCTCAAAACCAGCAGCTGCGCCCGCCGTCTGCCGGCGCAATTCATCCAGTGCGGCGGCAAGCGCCGCCTCGTCACCCACATCCGCCCAGACCACGCCCAGGCCGTGCTCCGGCACCTGCCGCCTGAGCCTGGGCTCGCGCACACGCGCAAGACGCTCGGCCGTCCAGCGCTGGCCCAGTCGATAGGCGCAGGCCCCTTCACGGCAGCCCGCGACCAGCACACCCGTGGCCCCGGCGCGCAGCGCCCACTCCACGAAGGACGGCGGCAGCATGCCCGCGCAGATCAAATCCATGTGAACCACATCGGGGGCCTGAACGCGCGCTTGCGCTCCCTCGACGCAGTCGAAGACGACGAACTTTCCCGGCCCGGGCAACATCGCGAGCCGATGCACAAGCTCGGCGCGAAGTGTATCGACGGAAAGCTGCGGCATGTCGATGCCCGTAACCAGTTCGTGGATACTGCGAAAGGGCGTGGATGACGGACATGAGCCGGCGCAGATGCCGCAGCTCACGCACAGATCGGGGTCCACCTGCGCCATCAGCGCGCCCGGCCTGCCGCTTGCGTGCGCCACCATGGTGATGGCCGAATAGGGGCAGTCGTCGAAGCAGCGTTCACAGCCGCTGCAATGCTCGGGGTAAACCTTGGCCACGGGCGGCCGCTGGCCCGCCGGCAGGAACGGGGGCAGCAGCAGCAAGGCAAACGTAGCGGCCACCAGGGCCCAGACGAACGGCGCCGACGTCGCATCCACCAGCGGATGAATGAAGAGCAGCAGCCAGTCGATGCGCAGCGCTTGCGCCGCGGTTTCCAGGCTCGCCTCTCCCTGGCTGGTCACCGGCGCGGCCAGCGACAGCACCAGCAGCATCAGCAAGACTCCCACGGAGAGGGTGCGCGGAGGAAACACCTGCGCCCGGGCCAGGCGCTGTACGTGAAACCACAGGCCGAACATCAACATCAGGGGCACGCCGATGTGCACGAAGAGAAAGAGCGTGAACAGGCGCTCACCCAATGCCTGCCCGCTGAGAAAATTGCGCGCCAGCGGCGCCGCGAACAGCGGCAGCGCATCAAGCCACTCGGCGGTGGAAATGGCCGAATACTGGCCCAGGCGATCCCAATTGAGCCAGAAGCCACCGATCGCGCTGGCAAAAATCAGCAGCACCAGCGGCACCCCCGTGAGCCAGACGGTGCGGCGCGCGTGCGTGTAACGCCCCAGTGCCCACTCGCGCGCCACATGCAGCAGCAAGACCAGCACCAGCGCATCGGCGCTGTAGCGGTGCAACCCGCGCAGCAGCGTGCCCAGCCTCCACGGCACATCAGCGAGGCCCGCGATGGACGCATACGCGCCCGCGGCAGACGTATCGAGCACCACGAAGAGCACCACCCCGCTCGCCAGCAGCAGCCAGAGCAGGAGCGTGGCCACCGCACCCAGGTGCTTGAGCGGATTGGCGCCGCCGAAGGGACGGTCGAACGCATGCTCCAGGGCGCGCACCCACGGCATGAGCGCACTGGTCTGCGGCGAAACGCTGGAATCCCGCGCTGAGGGAGGAGGCACCAATCCTGGCACGCTTGGCGAGGGGACGAGCGTCAGGTGGCGCCTCGACTCCCTTTCCTGCGCGCCCTGCCGGCACGCCACTCATTGAAGAAGAACAGCATCATCACGATGAAGAAGGTAATGCCGCCCGCAATCTGCAGGGGCAACGAGTAATCGACCTTGTAGCCCCCGGTTCTCGGGTCGTAGACGGTGCACAGAATACGCACGCGATCCATCAGGTTGTCGAGCAGCGCGCTCGATGGCCGATACGTCTTGCCCGCGAGCAGCATCTTCAGCGGCTCGCCCAGATCGCCCGCGGCGAGCTTTTCGCCGTAGACCTGGTGCACGATGCGTCCTTCGGCATCAAGCACGGAGACTTGCAGCACATGGTCGAATCCGGCCGAGGTGGCCGCGTAGACAAAGCCGAAATCCTTGGCCAAGGCGGCAACGCTGGCCAGCGGCGGACTCAAAAAATCCCAGTTCGGGTTGTTGATGCCGTTCTGCCTGGCAAAGGACTTGAGCGCCTGCGGGCTGTCTTCGGGTTGATTGAAACCCACGCTCACCACATTGAACTGATTGGGGCCCACGGCCTTTTGCAGATCATTGACGGCATTTTGCAGCGACCGCGTGGTGGTGGGGCAGATCGAGAAACACCCTGTGTAGATGAAGCTCACCAGCAATGGCTTGCCGCGGTAGGACGACAGTGCCACCGGCTTGCCCTCGCGGTTGAGCAGGACATGCTCGCCGATCTGGCGCCCCACCGCTTCCTGGCTCACGCGCAGGGCGTAGGTACCGTCCAGACCGGATCGGGCTGCATGCCCGCCCTGAGCCCAGGCAGGCGCGACCATGGTCAGCGTGAGTCCGCAGGCAAACAGCACGCGGCGCCAGAGTCGGCGCAGGGTGGCTCGCTGGGACACCGCGTGCTCCTTCAGCGCAGGGCGGCGTCGATGCACGCTGCCACGAGCAGCACGCTCAACTGAATCAGAGAGGCAAAAAAGGCGCCCATGGCCGCCGAGCGCACCGTGGGCTGACGCACCAGACGCCATGACTTGTAGACGAAATACAGGCCCCCTGCCGATGCCCCCAGGCCGTAGACCCAGCCAGCACCAAAAAACACCGGCGCCACCGAGGCCAGGAACAGCAGCACCGTGCTCACGAAGACAACGTGCGCCGCGCGCCGTGCGCCCACCACGACCGGCAGCATGGGCACACCAGCGTGGGCATAGTCCTGGCTGTTGGCGATTGCCAGGGCCCAGAAATGCGGGGGCGTCCAGAGGAACAGCACCAGCGCGAGCAGCCACGGCAGAGGCCCGAGCGCCGGGTCGATCGCGGCGGCACCAGCCAGGACGGCAAAGCTGCCCGCCAGTCCCCCGATGACGATGTTCATGGAGGTACGACGCTTGAGCCAGAGCGTGTACACCACGCCATAGAAGAACGCGCCCAGGAAGACGTACAGTGCGGCCGCGCCGTTGAAAGCCATCCAGGCCGACGCCACGGCGCCCGCCAGCATCACGGCCATCAGCACCAGCCAGCCCGGATGGTGCGGCAGGGCGCCGGTGGCAAACGCCCGCCGGGCCGTGCGCTTCATCAGCCGGTCGCTCTCGAACTCGACGTACTGGTTGTACGCCCCGGCACTGGCCGACGCCGTCAGGACCGACAGCGCCAGCACCAGCACCTGCAACCAGGTCAACGAGGGCCCCGGCGTGATCACCATGCCCACCAGGGCGGTGATCATGATGAGCACGCCGATGCGCAGCTTGAAGAGCGAGATGACGTCTCGTGCCACCTGCGCCATGCCGCGCTCGGTCACCTGAAGCATGGAGGGTTCCATCGTTCGATTATCCGCTGACACCCTGCAAACGCTCAGCTGAGCCCCCAGAGCTGGCCGAGGTACTTCCAGTTCACGAAGTAGTACAGGATGAAGGTCAGCAGGAAGATCATGGTGAGCGCGAAGGTGCCGGGCGCCACGAAACCGGCCGAGCCATAGGTCTGCAGCGGCGCGCTGGGCGCGGCACGGTTGAGGAAGACGAAGGTATTGCTCACCTTGCCGCCATCGAGCTTCTTGCCCCACAGGAGCGAGCCCACCACCAGGTAGATGAAGAGCGCGCCACCGATGATCGCGATCACGCCCGTGATGCCGACGAGGCCCATCATCAGGTAGGCGGCGCCCGGCCATTCATAGGCCAGTGCATTGCCGTTGAAGGCCATGTCCCAGTGGCGGCGCGAGACCCCGAGCGTTCCAGCGCCCATCATGACGATGGTGAAGGCATACATCGCGAAGCCGAACAGGAAGGGCTGGATCCGGGCCAGGCCGGGGTTGATGATCTCGCGCCTGAACAGCACGGGCACGAGGAAATAGGTCATGCCCATGAAGGTCAGCGTGGTGCCGATCACGACGGTAGCGTGGAAGTGCCCCGGCACGTAGATCGTGTTGTGAATCAGCAGGTTCAGCTGCTCGGTGCCCATCATCACGCCGGTGATGCCACCCAGGAAGCCGAAGCCCACGAGCGAGATGAAGATGCTGGAGAACACCGGGTTGCCCCACGGCGCCTTGCGCAGCCACTCGAACAGGCCCTTGTTGAAACCGCGGTTGCGCTGCGCCACTTCCATGGCCCCCGGCACCGACAGCGCGTGGATCATCGAAGCCAGCACGGCGAAGTACATGAAGTAGCTGGTATTGACGATCTTCCACTCGGTGCTCACGCCCGGATCGGCAAGGATGTGGTGCGCACTGGCCAGCTGCAGGAACAGGATGTACAGCAGGAAGGCGCCGCGGCTCACACGCTCGGACATGGGCTTGGCGCCCAGAACGATGGCGGCCACCGCATACCAGATCGAGATGTGCGTTGCCACGTTGATCTGCTGCGAGGAGTGGCCCAGGGCCCACCAGATGATGCGGTAGGCGAGCGGGTCGACGTGATCAACGAGGCCCCACGACATGAAGAGCGTCGGCACGAGGATGATGGCGCCCGACAGCAGCGTGAACACGGCGATGATGGCGGCCGTCATGGCGCCGAAGGTCACGAGCGGCATCGAGCCCTCATACGTCTTTTCGCGCTGCGCCACGACCAGCGTGCCGAAGAAGACGCCGCAGGCGACGAGCGCGCCGACGGCGAACACGACGAGGCCGAGGTAGAAGGACCAATGCGCCATCATGGGCACATACGAGGTCATCATCACGCTCGATTCACCCTGGAACACCGCGATGTTGTTGATCACGGCACCCACCAGCATGAGCACATAGGCGGCCCATGCGATTCTGGGCGTTGCGATGCGGCAGCGCAGCAGCGTGGAGGCCGCGAAATACATCACGGCCACCTCGAAGAAGATCATCCAGTAGATGAGCATGTCCAGGCCGTGGGCCGTGAGCACCATGTAGAAGGTGTCGGCCGGCAGCAGGTGCACGGCGGGCCAGCGTGTGAGCACCACGCCCAGCGCCAGGACGCCGCCCACCATCAGGGCGACGATGGCGGTGAAGGCATTGATCTTGATGAGCTTCTCGGCCTGGTCTTCGAATTGCAGACCGGAGCGAGGGCATGTACGGTAGGTGGTGGAGACGGTCATGTCGGTTCTCTCGCTTTACTTGACGTACAGGCGACCGACCATCTCGTGGTGCCCGATGCCGCAGTATTCATTGCACACGATGGAGTACTGGCCCGATTGGTTCGGCGTGATCTTGATCACGTGCTCGTAGCCCGGCACCACCTGGATGTTCATGTTGATGGGCTGCAGCGAGAAGCCGTGGTTGTAGTCCATCGAGGTCAGGTGCAGCTTGTAGGTCTTGCCCTTTTCCAGTTCAAGGATGGGCCACCAGTTCCACAGACGCGCGACCATGTAGACGTCGGAGCCCTCGGGCGCGGACACCACCGGAATTTCCTGGTCGGTTTCCTTGCGCACCGTGTACTTGGCGACGAAGGCCTCGGCACGCTCGGCGTACTTGGCGGGGTCGACCTTGTAGGTTTCGGTGGAGAGATTCTGTTTGCCGAAGAAGTGCCAGCCCACCATCATGGCGAACATGATCATGCACCAGACAAAGGCGATGGCGATCCAGATGGTCTCCTGGCGATCCATCGGGTGTTTCCACCACAGCCGCTCCGAAGGAGGCAGTATTGCAGTCATGGGCGCTTCCTTTATTTCGCCAGGGGAATGGTCAAGGTGTCGATGAAGCCCCAGAGGTTGTAGATAACCATGGGGATCATCACACCCAGGAACAGCAGCAGAAATGGACTGTCCAGCAGCCGCTGCATGAAGGGAATGGGTTCGTTCTCGTCTTCGTCATGTTGGCTCATGCTGATTGCTCCTTGGCAAGGCCGGCAGAATCCGGATTTGGGGACGCCGCAGTCTACAGGGATGGAAAGTCCGCAAACGTGATCTGGATCAAGTTGTGAGAGGATGTACACACCCATCGCAGGGGTATCCAGACACCGTGCCACCGCACCTCAGACAACGGCCGCGGCTTGCGCGCACGCCACGTGGCATGCGCTAGATTCGCGTACCGCTCGTGATCGAGCCCCGGGAAATTCATATGCCACCTCCCCATTCGCATCCGTCCACCGCGGACGTCCAGCGCACACACTCATGGCTGCGACGCCTGGCTTGGCTGTGCGCCGTCATGATGCTGGCCATTACGAGCCTCTCAGCTTTTATCCGGCTCGTCAATACGGGTGTGGGTTGCACGCCCTGGCCCGCATGCTACGGGCAGCTCGGCGCTCATGCAACGGGCGGGCAGCAGCCCGGCGCTTCACAGGCCGCCATCGCGACGGCACGCGCCGCGCACCGCGTCATCGCGTCGAGCAGTCTGGTCGTGATCCTGGCGTTGCTGGCGCTGGCGTTCAAGCTGCGCTTGCGTCAGCAGGGGCGGCACGCCGCGGCCCTGCTGGCGCTGGCCCTGTTCCTGGCCGGGCTGGGCGCGGGCGCGCGCAGTTCGCTCCTGCCCGCGGTCACGCTGGGCAACCTGCTGGCCGGGCTGGGCATGCTCGTGCTCAGCGTGCGACTGGCGCGTCTGCCCGACGCAGCCGACTCCGGCATGGGCGCCTCGCCCCTGGCGCGCTGGGCCTGGGTGGCGCTGGCGCTGGCCTTCGTGCAGGCCGCGTTCGGCGCCATGGTGAGCAGCACGCACGCCGGGCTCTCCTGCCCGACATGGGGCGTGTGCGATCTGTCGCAGGCCTCATGGCAGGCACTGAACCCCTGGCTGGCGCCCACGGCCGGCACCAGCGCGAGCCATGCCGGCGGCGCGCTGATCCACCTGCTGCACCGCGCCGCGGGACTGGCGCTGCTGGGGTTCCTCGCCCTCATGGCGTGGCGCGCGATGCGACTGGACAAGCCCTGGGTGGCCGCTGCCTGCGTGGCGCTGCCTGCGCTGCAGATCCTGCTGGGCCTGGGGCTGGTGGCGCAGCAGCTGCCGCTGGGCGGCACGTGGGCGCACAACCTGATGGCCGCGCTGCTGCTGGCGCTGCTGGCCGTCCTGACCACGGCGCGGCGCTGACGCCCGCGCACGCATGACCGACAATCGGCGGCCTGTATTCCGAGGACGATCACTGCCCATGCCGCACCGCGACGACGCCATCCACACCAGCCTGCCCACCGACAAGGAGCTCGTGCTCAAGGTGATTCCGCTGCCGAGCGACACCAACGGCAACGGCGACATCTTCGGCGGCTGGGTCATGTCCCAGGTGGACCTGGCGGGGTCGGTGCTCTGCGCCCGCATCGCGCAGGGGCGCATCGCGACCGTCGCAGTCAACGAATTCGTCTTCAAGCAGCCGGTGCGCGTCGGCGATCTGCTCTCGTTCTACTCCAGCGTGCTGCGCATCGGACGCACCTCGATGACGGTGCAGGTGGAAGTTTTCGCCGAGCGCATCCGCGCGCAGGGCCAGTACGTGAAGGTGACCGAGGCGCGCCTGACCTATGTGGCCATCGACGACGAGGGCCGCCCGCGCGCGGTGCAGCAGACGCCCTGATCCAGGCGGACGCACAGGCACACCCTGCCCGGCTCCGGCAGCCGCGCGCATCAGGGTTATTACGCGGTGCACAACCGGCCGCGAGCATGCATGATCGGCATTTAAGCAAAGCACGCGCTTTGTAAAAATAACGGGAATGCATCGGTGCAATTTGTCCAACTACTGATCAGCGGCGTCGCACAAGGGTGCATCTACGGCCTGATCGCGTTGGGTTTCGTACTGATCTACAAGGCCACCGAAATCGTCAGCTTCGCCCAGGGCGAGCTCATGATGGTCGGTGCCTTCATCGGCGTGGCCGTCATGGCCTACCTCGAATTCCCGTTCTGGCTGGCCGTGATCGCCAGCATGGCGGCGATGGCGCTGCTGGGGCTGCTGCTCGAACGCATGGTGATCCGTCCGGTGCTGGGGCAGCCCGCGTTTTCCATCGTCATGCTCACCATCGGGATCGGCTATTTGCTGCGCGGGCTGGTAACGATGATTCCGGGCATGGGCACCGAGACACTGACGCTGAACGTCCCCTACAAGGACATGACGATGACCTGGGGCTCCTTGATCCTGGGGGCCGAGCAGCTCGCGGTGATCGCGGTGACCACCGTGCTGTGCGCACTGCTGTTCGTGATGTTCCGCTACACGCGCATGGGCGTGGCGATGCAGGCGGCCTCGCAGAACCAGCTCGCGGCGTACTACATGGGCATTCCGGTGCAACGCATCAACGGCCTGGTGTGGGCGCTGGCGGGCATGGTGGCGGCGGTGGCGGGGCTGCTGCTGGCGCCCATCACCTTCGTCTACGCCAACATGGGCTTCATCGGCCTGAAGGCCTTTCCCGCGGCCGTGGTCGGCGGCTTCGGCAGCCTGCCGGGCGCCATCGTCGGCGGACTGGTGATCGGCATCATCGAATCGCTCTCGGGCTTTTACCTGCCCGAGGGCTTCAAGGACGTGGCAGCCTACGTCGTGGTGCTCGCCATGCTGATGGTGCGACCCAACGGGCTCTTCGGCGAACGCCTGGTCAAAAAAGTGTAGGCCCACGATCATGCGTTTCATCTTCAAGACCCGCTACGCGCAGGACATACGGCTGGCCAAGCACGGCGGGCACGTGTTCTGGTATGGGCTGCTGGGCCTGGCGCTGCTGGCCGCGCCCTGGGGGCTGCCCGAGTACTGGCTGGCGCAGCTCACCTTCGTGCTGATCTACGGCATCGCCGGGCTGGGGCTGATGCTGCTGTCGGGCTACACCGGGCAGTTTTCGCTCGGACACGCGGCCTTTCTCGGCGTGGGGGCGTACACGCAGGCGCTGCTCACGACGATGGGCTGGCCGTTTTTCCTGTCCCTCACTTGCGCGGCGCTGCTGGCCGCAGCCGTGGGCATCGTCGTCGGGCTGCCGGCGCTGCGCGTCAAGGGCATTTATCTTGCGATCGCGACGCTCGCGTTCGGCTTCATCGTCGAGGAAAGCTTCGCGCGCTGGGAGTCGGTGACGGGCGGCAACAAGGGCATCTTCCTGCAGCCGCCGCAGATCATGGGTTATGCGTTCGAGTCGTCCGAGGCGTTCTATTTCCTGTGCCTGGCGATCGCCGTGGTCTGTACCCTGGCCATCCTCAATCTGTTGCGCGCGCCCACGGGCCGGGCCTTCGTCGCGATCCGCGATTCGGAGATCTCGGCGCAGAGCATGGGCATCCACCTCGCATACTACAAGACGCTGTCGTTCGCGCTCTCGGCCGCGCTCGCGGGCATCGCCGGGGCGCTGTACGCGCACAAGCTGCAGTTCATCACGCCCGAGCAGTTCGGCATCGTGCAGTCCATCGACCTGCTCCTGATGATCGTGATCGGCGGGCTGGGCTCGGTGCACGGCGCCTTCCTCGGGGCGATGTTCCTCATCTTCATGCCGCAGCTCATCGGCCTGGGCAAGGACTGGTTGCCCGAATCGATCGGCCAGTCGCCGGGCCTGCAGACCTTCGTCTACGGCGCGGTGCTGATCGCCTTCGTGATGTTCGAGCCGCTGGGCATCTACGGGCGCTGGATCAAGGTGCGTGCCTGGCTGCAGCTCTTTCCCTTCTACCGCCGCGGCATGTTCAAGCGCCAGAAGAGTTTCCAGAAATCGGAGCGCCTCAGATGAGCGCCGCCCCCCTCTTGAGTGCCCAGCATCTGAGCGTGCGCTTCGGCGGCCTGCTGGCGGTCAACGACGTGAGCTTCGATGTGCATGAAGGCGAGGTCTTCACGCTCATCGGCCCCAACGGGGCGGGCAAGACGACGGTGTTCAACCTCATCAGCCGCATCTACCAGCCCACGAGCGGGCACATCACCTGGGCCGGGCCGCAGGGCGAACTCAGGCTGACCGAGCAGGCGCCGCACACCGTGGCGCAGCTGGGCATCGCGCGCACCTTCCAGAACATCGAGCTGTTCGAGCACGCAAGCGTGCTGGCCAACCTCCTGATCGGCCGCCACACGCGGCGCGAGAGCGGCCTGTGGCGCGAGCTGCTGTTCACCCCGCGCACACGCGCCGCCGAGGTGCGCGCGCGCGAGAAGGTCGAGGAGGTGATCGACTTCCTGGACTTGCAGCACTACCGCGACACGCTGGTGGGCGGCCTGCCCTACGGCGTGCGCAAGGTGGTGGAGCTGGGGCGCGCGCTGTGCACCGAACCGAAGCTGCTGCTGCTCGACGAACCCTCCTCGGGCCTGAACGTGGAGGAGACGGACGACATGGCGTTCTGGATCGAGGACATCAGGAGTGACCTGGGCATCACCGTGCTGATGGTGGAGCACGACATGTCGCTGGTCTCGCGCGTCTCCGACCGGGTGCTGGCGATGAACCAGGGCGAGGTGCTGGCGCTGGGCACGCCGGCCGAGGTGCAGGCGCATCCGGGCGTGGTCGAGGCGTATCTCGGCACCGTCGACGACGTGAGCAATCTGCGCCGCCCCGCCGGGCAGCAGGTGAAAGGCCGGGCATGAGCACGCCGGACGTCAACGCGCAGCCGCTGCTGCAACTGCAGAACGTGGAGAGCGCCTATGGGCCGATCAAGGCCATCCGCGGCGTGAGCCTGGCCGTGCACACGGGCGAGATCGCCACGGTGCTGGGCAGCAACGGCGCGGGCAAGACGACCATCCTCAAGACCATCTCGGGCATCATCGATCCGCTCAAGGGCAGCGTGCATTTCAAGGGCGAGAACATCACTGCACAGGACCCGACGAGCATCGTGCGCATGGGCCTGATGCACGTGCCCGAGGGGCGCGAGGTGTTCCCGCTGCTGTCGGTGCGCGACAACCTCATGATGGGCGCCTACACGCGGCGCGACCGCGACGCGGTAGCGCGCGACCTGGAATGGGTCTACGGCTACTTTCCCGTGCTCAAGGAGCGCATGCAGCAGGACGCGGGTCTGCTTTCGGGGGGGCAACAGCAGATGCTGGCGATCAGCCGCGCGCTCATGGCCGCGCCCGAGCTCATCCTGCTGGACGAACCCAGCCTGGGCCTGAGCCCGCGTCTGACCAAGGAGATCTTCGAGATCGTGGTGCGCATCAACCGCGAGCGCGGCACCACCATTTTGCTGGTCGAGCAGAACGCCAACATGGCGCTGAACGCCGCCGATTTCGGCTACGTGCTGGAAAACGGCCGCATCGTGATGGAAGACCGCTGCGAGCGCCTGCGCGAGAAGGAGGACATCAAGGAGTTCTACCTCGGCATGAAGGACACGGGCATGCGCGGCGAGCGGCGCTGGAAAAAGAAGAAGACCTGGAGATGACGGCATGAGCGTGCTCTGGAACCCCGACTGCGCGCCACGCGAGGGCATTGCCATGCAGGGCGAGACCATCGCCGCGATGTTCTGGAGCGCCGTGGCCGCGCGCGGGGACAAGGTGTGGCTGCGCGAGAAAAAGCTCGGCCTGTGGCAGGCCTGGACCTGGACGCAGGTGGGCGAGGCGGCGCGCGAGATCGCGGGCGGGCTGATGGCGCTGGGGTTCGAAGCCGGGCACACCGCGTCCATCCTCTCCAACACCATCACGGAGTGGGTGCTAACCGACCTGGCGGTGCTCTCGTGCGGCGGCGTGGCCAGCGGCATCTACCCGACGGACGCGGCCGAGCAGGTGCACTACCTGACGCACGATTCGCACAGCCGCATCCTCTTCGTCGAGGACGACGAGCAACTGGACAAGGCGCTGGCGGTGCGCGAGCGCCTGCCGCTGCTCACAAAGATCATCGTCTTCGACATGGAGGGGCTGCACCAGTTGCACGACGAACGCGTGATGAGCCTCGATGCGCTGCGCGCGCTGGGGCGCGACTGGAATGCCGGGCACCCGGATGCGGTGCAGGCGCGCGTGGCGGCGATCAAACCGCAGGACCTGGCCATCCTCGTCTACACCTCGGGCACGACGGGCAAGCCCAAGGGGGCGATGCACACGCACGACGCGCTGGTGCAGACGGCGCGCGGGCTCAACACCATCATCGCGCGCGGCGAAGACGACGAGGCCATGGCCTTCCTGCCGCTGTGCCACATCGCCGAACGCATGGGGGGCGAATATTTTTCGCTCTACACCGGCTGCAAGCTCAACTTCGTCGAAAACCCCGACACCGTGCCCGAGAACGTGCGCGAGATCGCGCCCACGGTGTTCGTCGCCGTGCCGCGCGTGTGGGAAAAGTTCTATTCGGGCGTGATGATCTCGCTCAAGGAAAGCACGCGGCTGCAACAGGCGGCCTACGCCTGGGCCATCGGCGTGGGGCGCGCGATCGCCGACAAGGTGCTGGCGGGCGAAGCGGTGCCCGCGGGCCTGAAGTGGCGCTTCTACGTGGCGCGCTGGCTGGTGCTGGACAACGTGCGCAAGATGATCGGCATCCACCGCGCACGCCACCTCGTGACGGGCGCGGCGCCGATTTCGCCCGAACTCATCAAGTGGTATCTGTCGCTGGGCATCCCCATGCTCGAGGTCTGGGGCATGACGGAGACCTGCGGTGTCTCCACCGCGATGACGGCCACGCGCATCAAGCCCGGCTCGATCGGCCCGGCCGCGCACTACAACCAGGTGCGCATTGACCCGGCGACCGGCGAGATTCAGGTCAAGGGCCCCAACGTCTTCGCCGGTTACCTCAATCTGCCGGAAAAGACCGCCGAGACGTTCACCGAGGACGGGTGGCTGCGCACCGGCGACGTGGGCACGGTGGATGACGAGGGCTACTACCGCATCACCGACCGCATGAAGGACATCATCATCACCGCGGGCGGCAAGAACATCACCCCGAGCGAGATCGAGAACGAACTGAAATTCAGCCCCTACATCACCGACGCGGTGGTGATCGGCGACAAGCGCGCCTACCTCACGGCGATCGTCATGATCGACCAGGAGAACGTCGAGAAGTACGCGCAGGACCACGACGTGCCGTTTTCCAACTACGCCAGCCTCACGCGCGCGGCCGAGGTGCAGGCGCTGATCCAGGGCGTGATCGACGAGGTCAACGGCAAGTTCGCGCGCGTGGAGCAGATCAAGGCCTTCTTCCTGCTCGACACCCAGCTCACCGCCGAGGATGAAGAACTCACCCCGACGATGAAGCTCAAGCGCAAGCTGGTGGAGAAGAAGTACGCGCCGCAGATCGAGGCCATGTACGCCGGCGGCACGGGTAAACCCTGAGCCACGCCCGGGCAACAGCACCCACAATCATTTCATTGATACCCAAGGAGACCCGACCATGCACCTGAAGACCACTCTCTTGGCCACCGCCTGCGCCCTGGGCTTTGCCGGCACGGCGCTGGCGCAGAACCTGGGCGTGAGCAAGACCGAACTGAAGGTCGCCACCATCCAGGATCTCTCGGGGCCGCTCGCGCCCATCGGCAAGCAGGCGCGCGACGGCATGCAGTTGCGCGTGGACGAGGCCAACGAGCAGGGCGGCATCAACGGCCGCAAGATCGTCTTCAAGGTGGAGGACGATGGCTACGATCCCAAGCGCGCGGTGCTGGCGGCGCAGAAGCTCGTGAACCAGGAGAAGGTGTTCGCCATCGTCGGCCACATCGGCACGGCGGCCAACCTCGCGACCTTCCCGGTGATGTTCCCCAAGAAGGTGATCAACTTCCTGCCGCTCACCGCCGCGCGCGAGATGTACGAGCCGCTGAACCCGCTCACCTACGCCTTCATCGCGCCCTACTACCAGCAGATCCGCGAGGCCGTGCCCGAGCTGGTGAAGGAAAAGAAGCTGAGCAAGGTCTGCACCATCTACCAGGACGATGAGTTCGGCGCCGAAGTGCTCAAGGGCACCGAAGACGGCCTCAAGGACATCGGCATGCAGCTCGTGGAGAAAGCCAGCTTCAAGCGCGGCGCCACCGACTTTTCATCGCAGGTGGCCAAGACCAAGGCCGCGGGCTGCGACCTGGTGACGCTGGGCGGCGTGATCCGCGAGACCATAGGCACCGTGGCCACCTCCAAGAAGATGGGCTACACCCCGGTGTTCCTGGGTTCGGCCGCGTCGTACAGCGAGCTGATCCCCAAGCTCGGCGGCAAGGCCATGGACGGCCTCTATGCCACGATGGCCGCGCAGGTGCCCTACACCGATGACGCGAGCAACAAGCCGCTCGCGTTCTGGGCCACCAAGTACAAGACCAAGTTCAACGAGGACGGCGGCATCTTCTCGGCCTATGGCTACATCGTCATGGACATGTTCCTGCAGGCCGTCGCCAAGGCCGGCCCCAACCTGACGACCGACGCCTTCATCAAGACCATGGACGGCATGAGCTACCCGACCGACATCTTCGGCAGCGCCCCCGCGCATTACAGCGCCACCAACCACCTGGGCAGCACCTCGTGGCGCCTGTCGCAGGTCGAGGACGGCAAGTGGAAGGTGGTCTCGCCCTACCACACCAAGTAGGCGACCCCCTTGGCCAGCGCACAAGCCGCCTTCGGGCGGTTTGTCGTTTGTGCGACTTGCAATTTGTCAGTCGGCTGTCAGAATTTCACCGAGCATCTGCTTTGGAAAAATACCATGATCGACCGCACCCTGTTTGATTCCGGCCACCTGGCCTTTGCCGACAGTTTCCGCCGCTTCATCGACAAGGAAGTCACGCCGCACCACGCCGCCTGGGAAGAGCAGGGCTATGTGGACCGCGCCGTCTGGAACAAGGCCGGCGCCAACGGCTTCCTGTGCCTGAGCCTTCCCGAGGAATACGGCGGCGCGGGCGCCGACAAGCTCTATTCGGTGGTGCAGATGGAGGAGATCGCGCGCGCGGGCTGCACCGGCATCGGCTTCGGACTGCACAGCGAGATCGTCGCGCCCTACATCCTGCACTACGGCACCGAGGAGCAAAAGCGCAAGTACCTGCCCCGGCTTGCCAGCGGCGACATGGTGGGCGCGATCGCCATGACCGAGCCTGCCGCGGGCAGCGACCTGCAGGGCGTGAAGACCACCGCGCTGCTCTCGCCGGACGGCAGCCACTACGCTCTGAACGGCAGCAAGACCTTCATCACCAACGGCTGGCATGCGGACCTGGTCATCGTCGTCGCCAAGACCGACCCGGCAGCGGGCGCCAAGGGCACGAGCCTGTTGCTGGTGGAGCGCGGGATGGCGGGCTTCGAGAAGGGCCAGCGCCTGAAGAAGGCCGGCATGAAGGCGCAGGACACGTCTGAACTCTTCTTCAACGACGTGAAGGTGCCGGCCGAGAACCTGCTGGGCGGCGCGGCCCTGCGCAACAAGGGCTTCATCTGCCTGATGGAGCAGCTGCCCTGGGAGCGGCTGCAGATCGCCATCACCGCCGTCGCCGCCGCGCAGGCGGCCATCGACTGGACCGTGGATTACGTGAAGCAGCGCAAGGTCTTCGGCCAGAGCGTGGCGGCATTCCAGAACACCCGCTATACCCTGGCCGAACTGCAGACACAGGTGCAGGTGGCGCGCGTGTTCGTCGACAAATGCTGCGAGCTGATCCTGCGCGATCAGCTCGACACCGCGACCGCCAGCATGGCCAAGTACTGGACCACCGACCTGCAGTTCAAGGTGATGGACGAGTGCGTGCAGCTCTTCGGCGGCTACGGCTACATGTGGGAATACCCGATCACCCGCGCCTGGGCCGACGCGCGCGTGCAGCGCATCTATGGCGGCACCAACGAGATCATGAAGGAAGTGATCTCGCGCGGCATGGGGTTGGGTGGCGCCAAATGAGCCCCACGCGTGACGCTGAGGATTCACTTCTTTATCGATAGCTGTTCGCGCTTGATCCATAAGCGTCAGAGCCATTTTTCATTTGAAACCGGAGACCCTCCATGACATCCGCCTACGTATTCGAAGCCCTGCGCACCCCGCGCGGCAAGGGCAAGAAGGACGGCCACCTGCACGAGGTCAAGCCCATCGACCTGGCCGTGGGCCTGCTGCACGAGCTGCAGGCGCGCCACGACTTCGACACCGCCGCCGTCGATGACGTGGTGATGGGCATCGTCTCGCCCGTGGGCGAGCAGGGCTCCGTTTTGCCGAAGGTGGCGGCGCTCAAGGCCGGCTGGGCCTGGAGCTGCGCGGGCGTGCAGATCAACCGCTTCTGCGCCTCGGGGCTGGAGGCGGTGAACCTCGCGGCGCAGAAAGTGGCCAGCGGCTGGGAAGACCTGGTCGTCGCCGGCGGCGTGGAGAGCATGAGCCGCGTGCCGCTGGGCAGCGACGGTGGCGCCTGGGCGCAGGACCCGGCCACCAACATGGACACGCTCTTCGTGCCCCAGGGCATAGGCGCGGACCTGATCGCCACGCTCGACGGCTTCAAGCGCAGCGATGTGGATGCCTTTGCCGTCGCCTCGCAGCAGCGCGCCGCCGCCGCGCGCGCCGCCGGGCACTTCAAGCGCTCGGTGGTGCCGGTGCGCGACTTCCTCGGCCAGACCATTCTGGAAGAAGACGAATTCATCAAGCCGCAGACCACGCTTGAGGTGCTGGCCGCGCTCAAGCCCTCGTTCGCGCAGTTCGGCGACATGGGCTTTGACGCGGTGGCGCTGCAGCGCTATCCGCAGGTGGCGCAGATCCATCACGTGCACCACGCGGGCAATTCGTCCGGCATCGTCGATGGCGCCGCCGCCGTGCTCATCGGCAGCGAGGCCGCCGCCAAGGCGCATGGCTTCACGCCGCGCGCGCGCATCGTCGCCACCGCCGTGAGCGGGGCCGACCCCACCATCATGCTCACCGGCCCCATGCCCGCCACGCGCAAGGCGCTGGCCCGCGCGGGCATGAGCATCGACCAAATCGACCTCTTTGAGGTGAACGAGGCCTTCGCCGCCGTGCCCATGCGCTTCATGCGCGAGATGGGCGTGCCGCACGAGAAGGTGAACGTCAACGGCGGCGCGATCGCGATGGGCCACCCGCTGGGCGCCACCGGCGCGATGCTGCTGGGCACGCTGATCGACGAGCTGCACCGGCGCCAGCTGCGCTACGGCCTCATCACGCTGTGCGTGGGTGGGGGCATGGGCATCGCCACCATCGTCGAGCGCGTCTGAACAAGGAACACACCATGGACACCATCCGCTACGAATTGATTGCCGCGCAGGGCGAAGGCCAGGTGGCGCTCATCACCTTCGACGAGCCCGGCTCGCCCGTCAACACCATGTGCCAGCGCTGGCAGGACGACCTCGCCAGCGTGACCGCGCAGGTGCTGGCCGACCATCGGCGCCTGGGCGCGGCGCTCAAGGGCGTCGTGCTCGCCTCGGCCAAAAGCAGCTTCTTCGCCGGGGCCGATCTGAAGGCCATCTTCCAGATGAGCGCGGCCGACGCGCCCCGGGCCTTCGAGCGCATCGAGCACATGAAGCGGCAGATGCGCACGCTGGAGACGCTGGGCATCCCTGTTGTCTCGTGCATCAACGGCACGGCGCTCGGCGGCGGCTGGGAAGTGGCGCTGATCGGCCACCACCGTATCGCCGTCGATGACGCGAAAATCCAGCTCGGCCTGCCCGAGGTGACGCTGGGCCTGATCCCGGGCGCGAGCGGCATCACCAAGATGGTGCGGCTGCTGGGCCTGATGGGCGCGCAGCCCTGGATCATGGAAGGCAAGCTCTTCAACCCGCGCAAGGGCAAGGAACTGGGCCTGGTGCACGAGCTGGTGGCCGACGCCAGCGCGCTGCGGCCCGCCGCGCTTGCCTGGATCGCCGCGCACCCCGAAGCGCACCACCCCTGGGATGAAAAGGGCTACAAGATGCCCGGCGGCACGCCCGCGAACCCGAAGATCGCCGCGGGTCTCGCCGTCGCGCCTGCGATGCTGCGCAAGACCACGCGCGGGCGCTACCCCGCGCCCGAGGCGGCCCTGAGCGCCATGGTCGAAGGCGCGATGGTCGATTTCGACACCGCGCTGCGCATCGAAAGCCGGTATCTGGCCAAAATCATGACGAGCCAGGTCGCGCGCAACATGGTCAGCACCTTCTTCTTCGACCTGAACGCGATCAAGAGCGGCAAGTCGCGCCCGGCGGCGGCTGAGCGCTTCAAACCCGCGAAGGTTGGCATCCTCGGCGCCGGCATGATGGGCGCGGGCATTGCCTGGGCGCAGGCCAGCCGTGGCATCGCCACCGTGCTCAAGGACGTGAGCCTGGAGAAGGCCGAGGCAGGCAAGGCCTACAGCGCCAGGCTGGCACAGAAACGCGTCGAAAAAGGCCGCATGACCGAAGAGGCGGCGCAGGCGCTGCTCGCGCGCATCACGCCCGCAGCCGACGCGCAGGCGCTGTCAAACTGCGACCTCATCATCGAGGCCGTATTCGAAAACCGCGAGCTCAAGGCCCAGGTCACGCGCGAGGCCGAGCCGCAACTGGCGGCCAGCGGCTTCTTCGCCAGCAACACCTCCACCCTGCCGATCACGGGCCTGGCCAAGGCGAGCCGGGCGCCCGAGAAATTCATCGGCATCCACTTCTTCAGCCCGGTGGACAAGATGCAGCTCGTGGAGATCATCCGCGGCAAGGCAACGAGCGACGAAACCGTGGCGCGCGCCTTCGACTACGTGCAGGCCCTGGGCAAGACGCCCATCGTCGTCAACGACGCGCGGGGCTTCTACACCAGCCGCACCTTCGGCACCTACGTGATGGAAGGCGCGACGCTGCTGGCCGAGGGCATCCCCGCCGCCGTGATCGAAAATGCCGCCATGCAGGCCGGCATGCCCGTGGGGCCACTGGCGGTGCTGGACGAAACCGCGCTCAGTTTGAGCGTGCACGTGATGGACCAGACCCGCGCCGACTTCGCCGCCGAGGGCAAGCCCTACACCGCCACGCCCGGCGAGCTGCTCGTCGAGCGCATGGTCAAGGAACTGAAGCGCCCCGGCCGCGCGGGCGGCGGCGGCTTCTACGACTACCCGCAGGGCGGCAAGAAAACGCTCTGGCCCGAACTCAAAGCCCTGTTCGAGCAACCCGGCGCCGCCTGGAACGTGCAACACATCCAGGACCGCCTGCTCTACCGCCAGGCCATCGAGACCGCGCGCTGCCTGGCCGAGGGCGTGCTCACCAGCGTGCACGACGCCAACATCGGCTCGATCTTCGGCATCGGCTTTCCGGCCTGGACGGGCGGCGCCATGCAGTTCATCTACGCCACAGGCGTGGAAGCGTTTTGCAAGCGCGCGGACGAACTGGCCGCGGCGCATGGCGCGGGGTTTGCACTGAGTGCGCAGGTGCGCGAGGCCATCGTGCGGCATCAGCCACGCTACTGATTCGCCGCTGCCTCCCCGCCCTCCTGTTCCGTCCGGCATGGGACGGGGCGCGAGGGGGAACGTGCACGCGCAGCGTCTGCAGCAGGCGCCTGTCGGTGCCGTACATCAACTGCACGATGAGCCCCGCCACGCCATCGGTGTGCAACAGAAGATCGCGCACCTCGCCGGGTGTCAGAACCACAGGCAGGCATCGCGGCGCAGCTCGCGGCTGATGGTGCCGGGGCTGCGCCGCGTCAGCTTGACCATGGCTCGCATGCTCCAGCCTTGTTGGCGCTGCGAGGCCAGCCTCATTCACTTCAGTTTACAAGTGCGTATGTTGACCTCATCTGCGTACATTACCCGGGGTGCGGGTATTTCACTTCACTTTTGAGACCGCCCTGAGTCTCCACCAGCACGACCAACGTAAAACGGCACCATGAGACCAAGAAAGCTTCCCTCGCACTACGGCAGGTACGTTATGCCACTCATCCTGACATTCCTGATGACTTTCGCGGTCGCCGGAATCAGTACTTGGATCGCCGTGGAGTCGTGGAGCGTGTTTTTCCTGAAAAGCTGGATGAAATCCTGGATGGTGTCGTGGGTCATCGCATTTCCGGCGATGGTCATATTAATGCCTGTGACCCAACGCATCGTCGCACTGATCGTACGTAAAGATTGACCTGCTCCCCATAGGGCGTCCCAGTTGAACCAGCGCTCGAACTGCGAGCGCGTAAAGCGCTGGGTATCGACGATGCGTCATTGCCCATCGGCAACGGCGATCTGGAAAACGGATCGGGCCAAGCCGGCAGCCACAGTAGTAGCATGCATGTCAGACCCCTTTCATTTCAAGATCTGGTCCCCACGCCAATCTCGCGCAAACAAACGGGGAGAGTCCATCCCATCATCGCGGCCGACCGCCTACGGCGGCGGCTGAGCCCAGGGCATTGGGCTTCAAGAACGCGGGACGCCCGCGTTTGACCCCCAGCAGCTATTGCGATTCAGCCCACCAAATGACAACCAGGAGTGCAGCATGACCACACTATCGACCCGCCTGACGCGATCCTGGAACTTCAGGCACCCCATCCTGTCAGCCCCCATGGCCTTCGCCGCAGGTGGAAAACTGGCTGCTGCCGTCAGTCGCAGCGGGGGGCTGGGATTGATTGGTGGAGGGTATGGCGATCCAGCCTGGCTGGAGGAACAGTTTGCAGCGGCCCAAGGGATTCCGGTCGGGGTCGGCTTCATCACATGGTCCCTGCGCAAGTCGCCCTCCCTGCTGACGGATGTCCTGAAGCACAGGCCCGTCGCTGTCATGCTCTCGTTCGGCGACCCCAGGCCGTTTGTGGCCGAAATCCGAGCGGCAGGCGCCAGGCTGATCTGTCAATGCCAGAACATGGAGCATGTCATCGATGCGGTCGATGTTGGGGCCGATGCCGTCATCGCACAAGGAACGGAGGCCGGAGGCCATGGCGCATTGCGAGGTGGATTCACCTTCATTCCCGAGGCAGCTGACTACATCAGGGCCAACGCCCCCGACACCCTGCTCCTGGCGGCTGGCGGCATTGCAGATGGCCGAGGCCTGGCTGCGGCGCTGATGCTCGGTGCGGATGGGGTGCTGATGGGAACCCGGCTTTGGGCATCCAGGGAGGCCCTCGTCCATGCTCGACATCACGAGGCCCTCATCGAGACCGATGGCGATGGGACGATCCGCACCCGAGTTGCAGACATTGCCCGCCAGATTGCCTGGCCCACGGGGTTTACGGCTCGCATTCGCCGAAACGCCTTCACCAACCGATGGCACGGGCGGGAAGAGGAGCTGGGAAGGAACGTCTCGGTGGAAGGCCTTCGCTATCGGCAAGCCTTTGCGGACGGCGACCCCGAGAACACCGGGGTATGGTTTGGCGAAGCCGCCGGGTTGATTCATTCGATCGAACCCGCGGGAACCATCGTCGAGCGAACAAGCGCCGAGGCCCTGGCCTGCTTGAAACGCTTCGCCTGAGGTGTCGACGTCAGGCCACGCTGTGCATTTGCCTTACCGGGTGATCAAATGAGCATTTTCTCGCGCAAAGACGGTGAAAAATTGTCCCAACGCATCCCGCCCAGCGGTCAAGAGTCGCGCGTATTGCCTGCTTCGGCGGGAGGCGCGCACGTCATGGGCGCCCTGGCCGTGGGAGCGGTCGCGATCGGAGCCATGGCCATCGGTGCGTTGGCGATAGGCAAGCTCGCGATAGGTCGCGCACGCATACGACGCGTGGAGATCGATGAGTTGGTGGTGGGCAAGCTGCGCGTCACCGAAGAACTGAAAATGCCAACGCCGCCAGCGTCCGAGAGAGAGTCTTGAACGCTTACGTGCCTGGCGAATCGCGTCAGGCAATTGACGCCAACCCGGATTTCAATGCGGTTCACGTCATGCCGAAAAAGATCCACTTCGAATTTTCCAAGTGAACAAAAAATACCTTGCGCTCCCTATCGCCTTCGCGCTGGCGCTTGCGTGGTTCATCGCCACGCCATGGATCACCGTGCATCAGATCAGCGCGGCGGTGCAGGCGCGTGACGCGCAGGCACTGGCCGAGCATGTGGATTTCGAGAGCGTGCGCCAGAGCCTCAAGGACCAGATGAACGCGCGGGTGCTGCACGGGATGGCGAGCGACGACGGACAGGCGCTCAATCCGCTCGCAGCCCTGGTGGCGCCGCTGGCGGGCGCGGTGGTGGACAAGATGGTGGACGCCTACATCACGCCCGCGGGCGTGGCGCAGCTCATGGCCGGGCACAGGCCGAGCGCCAGCGCGCAAGAGCCTGCGGGTGGCGCGAGCAGCACGCCCGATGCGCAGGGCGAGGCGCGCAAGCCGCTCGCGGACGCGGACATGGGTTATCGCAGCCTCGGCCGCTTCGTCGTGACGGCGCATGGGCGCCAGGGCGATACGCAGTTCGTGCTCGGGCGGCGCGGCCTGGGCTGGAAGCTCACCGAAATCATCCTGCCGCCGCAATAGCGCGGGTTGAGCCTGCCCTCTGCCCTTGTGGGAGCGGTTTCAGCCGCGAATCCCCTGCCTCATCGTTCGCGGCTGAAGCCGCTCCCACACAAGGCGAAGGTTCTCGAGCGTATCAATGGCCCGCGTGGGGCGCGGGCAGCCAGCGCCGGAACATCCAGGCCGCGACGAAGCCCAGCCCGCCCGTCACGAGAATGCCGCCCGCGAGCGTGATCAGCGCCGTCAGGCCGGCGAGCAGCAGCGGCCCGCCGCCGCCGCCGATGTCGGTGATCACGCGCCAGATGCCGAGGAACTGCGTGCGCCCCGCCACGGGTGAGGCGTCGGCGCCGATGGTGAGCACGATGCCCGCGCCGATGCCGTTGCCCATGCCCAGCAGCAGGCTCGCGGCCAGCAGGCTCGCAAAGCCGCTCGTGAGCGGCATGAGGCAAAAGCTCACGCCCATGACGAGCATGCTCGGGATCGTCACCGCGCGGCGCCCGCGCTGGTCCATCACCCGTCCGGCCGGGTAGAACAGCAGCATGTCCACCGCGCCCATCAGGCCATAGATCAGCGAGGTGGTGGCCGCATCGAGCCCGATGTGGCTGGCCCACAGCGGAATCACCACCTGGCGGCAGGCACGAATCGCCGCCACGAGCGCTGTGGCCACGCCCAGCGTCGCGAGCACCCTGGCGTGCGTGCGCAGCATCTGCAAGGCCGCGGGCACCTCGGGCGCGGCGCGGGTGCCCGCCTCCTTCACCTCAAGATCGGGCACGAGCAGCGACAGCGCCCCCGTGGCCAGCATCACGACAAGCGCCGCCCAATACGCGCCCGACAGCCCCAGCCCGTGGATGAAGGCGGCCCCGAGAAACGGCCCCGCGAACATGCCGATGCGGTGCACGCCGCCCAGCAGGGCCATGGCGCGCGCGCGCAGGTCCACGGGCGCCGCCTCGACGAGGAAGCTCTGGCGCGCCAGCATGAAGACCGCGCGCGCCAGCCCCACCATGAACACGCCCAGGCCCAGCACCCAGGCACTGGGCGCGGCGATGCACAGCAACAGTGCCACGAGGCAGAAGAGCGAGGCGCCGACCATGGCGCGGCGTTCGCCAAAGCGCGTGGTGAGTTGCGCCGCCGGAATATTGGCCAGCAGCGACCCGAGCCCGATCAGCGCGACGATGAGGCCCGCCACCGCCAGGCTCGCGCCCAGCGCGCGGGCGCTGAGCGCGAGCACCGGCAGGATGGTGCCCTCGCACAGGCCGAACATGAGGGAGGGTCCGAAGGCGGGCAGCGCCATGCGCCGCAGGCTGAAAGCGTCGTTGGAGAGAGCCATGGGGAAGGCGCCGATTGTCCGCGTTCGGCGCCATCGCCGCTGGCCGGGCTCATGCCATCAGGCCATGGTCATCAATTGCGCATTGCCCCCGGCCGCCGCCGTGTTGGTGCTGATCGACTGCTCGTGCACCAGGGCCGCAAGGTCGTAGCCGCGGCCCGACTGCAGCTCGAAGCCCGTGCGGCTTTCCACACGCACCAGCGCGCCCTCGCGTGCCGCCACGTCCGCGAGCACCTGCGCGAGCGCGTCGCCGTCGCCCTCGAACAGCAGCGTCGCCATGGGCGCGGCGGCGTTGCCGATGTCCTGGCGCGCGGCGGTGTACAGGCGGGCCTGACCCGCACCTCCGAGCGCGGCTCGCAGCGCCTGCCACAGCGCGGCGCAGGCCGCATCGCCCTCGGGCAGCACCACATGGCAGGTGTTGCCGCTGGCCAGCGCCGCGGCCACCTGCGCCAGCAGGCCCAGCGCCGTGCCCGGCACGGCCCAGACCGGGCCACGCGGCAGCAGGCGATAGACGTTGGATTCGCCGGTGGGGCCGGCCAGCACCCAGCGCTCGTGCAGGCGCGCGGCGCGCAGCGCGGCCTCCAGCAGCGCGCGTGCCTGCGCCGTGTCCACCTCGGGCAGGCTGGCGCCCAGCAGCGGTTGCAGCAGCGCCGCCTGCGGGGCGCCCTCGCCCGCCGACGCACGCGGCAGCAGCGCCAGCGCATCGCCGGGCTCGCCCTGCACCAGGCGGTACAGGTACAGCGGCCCGCCGGCCTTGGGCCCGGTGCCCGACAGGCCCATGCCGCCAAAGGGCTGCACGCCCACCACGGCGCCAATGATGTTGCGGTTCACGTAGACGTTGCCCGCGTGCACGGAGTCGGTGAGATGGGCGATGGTTTCGTCGATGCGGCTGTGCACGCCGAAGGTCAGGCCGTAGCCCGCGGCGTTGATCTGGGCTATCAGCTCGTCAAGCCGCTCGCGCTCGTAGCGCAGCACGTGCAGCACCGGGCCGAAGACCTCGCGCGCGAGCCGCGCGGGGCTGTCGATCTCGATGATCGCCGGGGGCACGAAGTGGCCGTGGCCGCCGTTTTGATGCAGCCGCGTGACCTTCTGCCCAGCGGCCTGCATCGCCTCGATGTGAGACTCGATCTGCGCGCGCGCCGCTTCGTCGATGACGGGGCCGATGTCGGTGGACAGACGGTCGGGGTTGCCCATGGTCCACTCCTGCAGCGCCGCCTTGAGCATGGCGAGCTGGCGCTCGGCCACATCCTCCTGCAGGCACAGCAGGCGCAGTGCCGAGCACCGCTGCCCGGCCGAATCGAAGGCCGAGGCGAGCACGTCCAGCACCACCTGCTCGGCGAGCGCCGAGGAATCGACCACCATGGCGTTCTGCCCGCCGGTTTCCGCAATCAGCGGGATCACGCGCCCCGAGGGCGAGAGGCGCGTGGCGAGCTGCCGGTTGATGAGCCGCGCCACCTCGGTGGAGCCGGTGAACATCACGCCCGCGATCTGCGGGTGCGCGACCAGCGCCGCGCCCACGGTCTCGCCGCGCCCGGGCAGCAGCTGCAGCACGTCGTGCGGCACGCCGGCCTCGTGAAAGATGGCGACCATCGCGGCCGCGGTGAGCGGCGTCTGCTCCGCGGGCTTGGCCAGCACCGCGTTGCCCGCGGCCAGCGCCGCCGCCACCTGGCCGGCGAAGATCGCCAGCGGAAAGTTCCACGGGCTGATGGCGAGCACCACGCCCAGCGGGCGCTGCGCCGCGTTGTCGAAATGCGCGGCCACCTGCGCGCCGTAGTAGCGCATGAAGTCGGCCGCCTCGCGCACTTCGCCCAGGGCGCTGGCGAGCGTCTTGCCCGCTTCGCGCTGGATCAGGCCCATCAGCGTCTGGCCGCGCTGCTCCAGCAGATCGGCGGTGCGCGCGAGCACGTCCGCACGCCCCGAGGGCGGCATGCCGGCCCAGATCGGCAGCGCCTGCGCGGCGCGGCGCGCGGCGGCGTCCACGTCCTGCCCGCTCGCCTCGCACACCCAGCCGACCACGTCCGAAAGCTCGGCCGGGTTGCGCACCGCCTCCCAGCCCTCGGCGCGCGCCGGATCGGCCGCCGCCGGTACGTCCGGGGGAGCGGCCAGCCACCGGCGGCTGGTGCTTTGCAGCAGCGCCACCGCCAGCGACGCCAGGCGCTGTTCGTTCGCGAGATTCAAGCCCTGCGAGTTGGTGCGCGCCAGCACGCCCTGCCCGGCATAGAGGTCGATGGGCAGTGGAATGCGCGGGTGCGGCGCGCCCAGCTGCCCTTCCTCCTGCGCGATGCGCAGCACCTCCTGCACCGGGTCCTGCACCAGTTCGCTCACCGGGACCGAGGCATCGCCGATGCGGTTGACGAACGAGGTGTTGGCCCCGTTTTCCAGCAGCCGGCGCACGAGGTAGGCGAGCAGCGTCTCGTGGTTGCCCACGGGCGCGTAGATGCGGCACGGCCTGGCGAGCTTGCCCTCGGCCGTGGGGCCGACGACCTGCGCGTACAGTGGCTCGCCCATGCCGTGCAGGCACTGAAATTCGTACTGGCCGCTGTAGTAGCTGCCGCCCACGGCCTGCGCCAGATGGTGGATGCTGGCAAGCGTCTGCGCGTTGTGCGTGGCGAATTGCGGGTAGACGGCGTCGGGCGCGGACAGCAGCTTTTTCGCGCAGGCGAGGTAGCTCACGTCGGTGTAGGCCTTGCGCGTGTAGACCGGGTAGCCCGCGTGGCCGTCGATCTGCGAGCGCTTGATTTCGCTGTCCCAGTACGCGCCCTTGACCAGGCGCACCATCAGGCGCCGGCGGCTGCGCCGCGCCAGGTCGACAAGATAGTCGATGACCTGCGGGCAGCGCTTCTGGTAGGCCTGCACGACGAAGCCGATGCCGCTCCAGCCCTTGAGCGAGGGCGCGGCGCACAGCGCTTCAAGCAGATCGAGCGACAACTCGAGCCGGTCGGCCTCCTCGGCGTCGATGTTCATGCCGATGTCGTACTGGCGCGCCAGCTCGGCCAGATGCAGCACGCGCGGCAGCAGCTCGCTCATCACGCGCTCGTACTGGCCGCGCGCATAGCGCGGGTGCAGCGCCGAGAGCTTGATCGAGATGCCCGGCCCGTCGAAGATGCCGCGCCCGTTGGAGGCGCTGCCGATGGCGTGGATCGCCTGCTGGTAGTCGGCCAGGTAGCGCTGCGCATCCTGCTCGGTGGTGGCCGCCTCGCCCAGCATGTCGTAGCTGTAGCGAAAGCCCTGCTTCTCGTGCGCGCGGCTGTTGGCCAGTGCCTCGGCGATGTTCTGGCCGGTGACGAACTGCTCGCCCATGAGCTTCATCGCGCGGTGCACGCCCTGGCGGATCAGCGGCTCGCCGCCCTTGCCGATCACGCGCGTGAGCGCGGCCGAGAGGGTTCTTTCGCTGCTCGTGGCCGTGAGCTTGCCCGTGAGCACCAGGCCCCAGGCCGCCGCGTTGACGAAGAGCGAGGGCGAGCGCCCCACGTGCGCGCGCCAGTCGCCGTGGCTGATCTTGTCGCGGATGAGCGCGTCGCGCGTCGCCTTGTCGGGGATGCGCAGCAGCGCCTCGGCCAGGCACATCAGCGCCACACCCTCCTGGCTGGACAGCGAAAACTCCTGCACCAGCGCCGCCACGCCGCTGGTGACGGGCGCATCGCGCAGGCCCTGCACCAGGCGCGTCGCGAGCTCTTGCACCTTGGCGGCCTGCTCGTCGTCGTGCGCACGCGCCTGCGGCAGCAGCGCCGCGAGGCACTCGGGCTCGGGCCGGTGCCAGCCGGCGGTGATGGCGGCGCGCAATGGCGTCTGCGGCAGAATGGACTGGGCGAAGGCCAGAAACGGTTGCACTTCGTGTGGCGCGGCCGGTGGCACTTCCTCGGCCTCGTCCTGGGCACTGCCGGGCAGGCCCTGCAGGCGGATTTCGTGGACGCCGCGCTCGATCGCGTCCACGTACAGCAGTGCCGCCTGCTTGACCAGCCAGTGCGGCGTGCGACCGATTTGCTGCGCTGCGGCATGAATGCGCTCGCGCTGCGCGTCGTCGACTTTGATACCCAGAGTGGTGGCGGACATGCGGCTCTCAATGAACGGTGAAGGGGAAGCGCTGATCTTGCGCTCGGACACGGGGAGAAGGTAACTAGGGTTAACCCTTGGTTCTACTTTTCTTCAAGAACAGGAAAGCGCCGGGGTGCGATCAGCAGAACGAGCAGCATCAGCACGGCAATCACGCTCATGCCCACGTACAGTTCATCGGTGGCGCCGCCCAGGCTCAAGCGCAGGTAAGCTGCCACGGCCGCCTCGGTGGCGGGCGATTGCAGCGTGGCGATCACCGCGTCCACGTCGGCAGGCAGCCGGTGCGCGAGCGCCGGAGGCGCATTGGCGAGGCGCGCGCCCAGCGACGCATTGAAGATGGCACCGAACAGCGCGGCCCCCAGACTCTGGCCGAGGTAGCGCGAGAACATGTGCGAGCCCGTCACCACGCCGCGCCGCCCCCAGTCCACGGTGGACTGCATGCCGACGAGAATGGGCGTGGAGAAGAACCCCAGCCCCGCGCCCAGCAGGATCTGGTCGAGAAACACCAGCCCCACCGGCTGCGGCCGCGGCATCCAGAGGAAGAAAAGCGACGACAGCAGGATGAGCACGCAGCCGCCCAGGCCCGCATCGCGAAAGCCCAGGCGCGCCCACAAAGGCGGCGACAGCGCCGAGGCGGCCGGCCAGCCCATGCTGATGGCGGCGAGCACCAGCCCGGCCGCGATCGCGCCCAGCGACTGCACCGACTGCAGGAAGGTCGGCAGAAAGACGCTGGGCGCCATCATCACCAGCCCCATGCCGATGGCCGCGAGATTGGAGCCCAGCAGCTCGGGCCGCCGCCACAGCCAGCCGGGCAGCACCGGCTCGGCGGCGCGCCGCTCCACCCCCACCAGCGCCGCAATGGCCAGCGCGGCGAGCGCGAACACCAGCGCCACGGGCCACGAGGCCCAAGGCCAGCGCTGCCCGCCTTCGAGCACACCGAAGATCAGCAGACTCAGCGCCACGAAGAGAAGCCCCGCGCCCGCCCCGTCGATGCGCGCCTCGCGCCGATGAAACGATTCGTGCAGCGTGCGCGCGGTGAGCGCGAGCGCGACCGCGCCTATGGGCAGGTTCACGAGAAAGATCCAGCGCCACGAGGCGTATTCGGCGAACGCCCCGCCCAGCAGCGGCCCGGCGATGGCGGCCATGCCCCAGACGCTGGAGAGCCACCCCTGAACCGCGCCGCGCTCCTGCACGGTGTAGAGATCGCCCGCGAGCGTCATCACCGTGGCCATGATGGCGCCCGCGCCCAGCCCCTGCAGGCCGCGAAACGCGATCAGCGCCTGCATGTTCCACGCCACCGAACACGCGATCGATCCGAGCAGGAACAGCACCGTGCCGCCCAGCAGCACGGGCTTGCGCCCGAACAGATCGGAGAGCTTGCCGTAGATCGGGATCGTGACCGTCTGCGCCACGAGGTAGACGGAGAACACCCAGCTCACGAGCGCCAGCCCGCCGAGGTCGCCCACGATCTGCGGGATGGCGGTGGAGACGATGGTGGTGTCCATCGCCGCCAGCATCATCATGGCCATGAGGCCGACGAGGACCCAGCCGCGTCGCGCGGCAGCGGAAGAGGTGGCGGGCATCGCGCGATTGTCCGCCCGGGCGCGGCGGCGCGCCGCGTGCATGGGCAGGGTCGCCGGCTCGCGCCACGCCCCGACGGGCGCGGTCCCGGCGTTATCCGGCGTTACCTGGTTTCGGCGGCCCAGGCCTCCTTCGCCAGGGCCTCGAACTGCTTGCGCAGCACGTGCTTCTGCACCTTGCCCGTGGAAGTCGCGGGCAACTGCTCGATGAAGCGGATGAGCTTGGGCACCTCGAAGCCTCCCAGGTGCTGGCGGCAGTGCGCGAGCAGCGTCTCTTCGTCGAGTTCGGCGCCGGGCTTCTTCACCACGAAGGCGCAGACCGCCTCGATCCAGCGCGGGTGCGCCACGCCGATCACGCCGACGCCCGCCACGCCCGGATGCGCGAGGATCACGGCCTCGACCTTGACGCTGGCGACGTTCTCGCCGCCGCTCTTGATCATGTCCTTCTTGCGGTCCAGGAACATCATCTGCCCGTGCGGCCCCCACATGCCGAGGTCGCCCGTGTGGTGCCAGCCGAAGCGCTGCGCGGCGGCCGTGGCCTCGGGGTCCTTGAAGTAGCCGAGCATGGCGTTGGCACCGCGGTGCACGATCTCGCCCGGCTGGCCCTCGCCCAGCAGACGGCCTTCGTCGTCCATCACCGCGGTCTCGTTGTGCGCCAGCGAGCTACCCCAGTAATTGGCGTCGAGATCGGGATGGTCGAGCGGGCGGAAGGTCATCGTGCCGGGGTACATCTCGGTCTGCCCGGTGGCGAGCATGACGTTGGCCGTCATGCGCTCGGCGATCTGCGCGATGAGCGGCTTGGGAATCGGCGCCATCGCGTACATCGCCAGGCGCAGCGACGGTGCGCGAAACGCCGGGTCGGCCAGCAGCGCGCCGTACATCATCGGCAGGCCGGTGAAGACCGTGTAATGCTCGCGCGTGATCGAATCGCGCACCTCCTCGGGCACGAAGCCGCGCAGCAGCACCACGCAGCCGCCGGCCGCATGCACCGTCGCCACGAGGCAGTGCTGCGCGCAGTGAAACAGCGGCAGCACGCCCGAGAACACGTCCTGCTCGGTCACCGAGAGGCCAGCCATGTTGCCCATGACGGATGCGGCCACCGAGGCATGCGAGTGCACCACGCCCTTGGGCCGGCCGGTGGTGCCGCTGGTGTACATGATGAGCGCGCTCTGCTCGCTGTCGATCGCGATCTCGGGCAGCTCGGCGCTGTGCCCGTGCTCGGCCTGCGCCAGCGGCGTCGCCCCATCGACGGGCGCCGCGGCCATCGTGAGGATGAGCGGCACCGCGAGATCGCGCAGCACCTGGGCCAGCGCGGGCATGGCCATGAAGGCCTCGTCGACCACCACGGCCGCCACCTCGGCATGCCGCAGGATGTAGGCGATGGTCTCGGCGTCCAGGCGCACGTTCACCGGCACCCAGACGTTGCCGGACTTGTGGATGCCGTTGTAGGCCACCACCATATCGGCCGAATTCAGGCACAGCATGCCCACCTGCTTGCCGCTGCCGATCTGCTGCAGCAGGTGGTGCGCAAAGCGCGAACTGCGCGCATCGAGCTCGGCGTAGTTCAGGCGCAGCGCGCCATCGACGACGGCGGTGCGCCCGGCGAATCGGCGCGCACTGCGGTGCACGAAGTCGCCCAGCGCCACGCGGCGTATGCGGCGTTGCTCGGGGGATGGATTTATCTCGTTCATGGTCATTCTCCTTGAGTGTTCAGTTCCTGGGCCAGGTCCGCGGGCACGTGCACGGGCAGCGTGAGCAGCATCTGCGCCATGCCCTTGCCGAGCGCGTCGTTGTTCAGCGACGCCATGCCGCCACCGCCCAGCGCCTGCTCGCAAACGAAGTTGAAGGCGGCGATGCCCGGCACCTCGTAGCGCGTGACGCGCCCCTGGATGGCGTGCGCCAGATGCGCCTTCACGCGCTCGGGCGTGAGCTGCGCGCGCAGCAGGGGCAGCCACTCGGGGCGGCGCGCGATCACGCCGATGTTGGAGGTGTCGCCCTTGTCGCCCGAGCGCGCCCAGGCAAGGCGGATCAGCGGGACTTCCAGCGCGGCCGCATTTTCCGAATTGATAGCTTCTCGCGCTTGTCCCACCTGCGTTTCATCTCGATTCGACTCGAAAATCTCGCTTCTGTCCTCTTGCGCGGAAGAAGGAGGCGCGGGCAGCGCCACATCCACCCCATCGAGCACCACGCGCGCCGCAAGCTGCGCCTTGTCCAGCAAGAACGCGTACTGCCGGATCAGCGGCGAGACGCCGGCGCGACCGGCCGCCCCGGTCGTGCCCGGCGCAAACGAAGTGCCCGCGGGCGCGATCTCGCGCGCCAGCAGTTCCAGCGCGCGCTTGTCCGCATGGCAGGCGGTAAGGCGCAGCACCGCCTCGCGCGTGGCCAGGGCCCCGGGCGCCGCCAACGGCCCCCAGCCGCTTTCTGCGCCCAGCACCTCCAGGTGCGTGCGCGAAAACGGCGCCAGGCCCTGCGCGGCGAGCAGCTCGCCCACGCGCTCGAAAATCGCCTCGCCCGTGCGCCGCGCCTTGGCCACGGCCTGCACGCCCACGATGGTCAGTTGCGCCGAGGTCTTGTAGCCGTCCAGATACGTGGCGCTGACCTTGACGCTGGAGGTCGGTGGCCGGCCACGCGCGCCGCGCACGTGCACGCGATCGGGCCCGGTCTGCGCCATCGTCACCTGCGTGAAGTCGCAGACCACGTCGGGCAGCAGGTAGGCCGCCGGGTCGTGGATTTCGTACAGCATCTGCTCGGCCACAACCTGCGGCGCCACCAGCCCGCCCGTGCCCGCGGGCTTGGTCACGGTGAAGCTGCCGTCGCGCTCGCATTCGACGATGGGGTAGCCGATGTGCGCCCAGTCGGGCACGGCCTGCCAGTCGGTGTGCAGCCCGCCCGTGCCCTGGCAGCCGCATTCGATGATGTGGCCCGCGAGGCTCCCGCCCGCGAGGCGGTCGAACTCATCGGCCCGCCAGCCGAATTCATGCATGAGGATGCCCAGCGTCACCGCCGAATCGACGCAGCGCCCGGTGATGACGATCTGCGCGCCCGCATCGAGCGCCGCCTGGATCGGCAGCGCGCCCAGGTAGGCGTTGGCCGTCACCACCCGCGCGGGCAGCGGCGCGCCGCTTTGCAGCTCGGTCACCGGGGGCTGCTGCGCGCGCAGTGCGGCCAGCTGCGGCAGCACGTCGTCGCCCGTCACCACCGCGATCTTCACGCGCACGCCGAGTTCTTCGGCCAGCGCGCGCAGCGCTTCGGCGCAGCCCTCGGGGTTGACGCCGCCCGCGTTGCTCACCACGCGAATGCCCCGGGCCGCCACATCGCGCAGCACGGCGCGCATCGCCACCTGCACGAAATCCGTCGCGTAGCCGAGCTCGGGCCGCTTCATGCGCGCGGCCGCGAGGATGGACATGGTCAGTTCCGCGAGGTAGTCGAACGCGAGGTAGTCCACCTGGCCGCTCGCGACGAGCTGCGGCGCACCCACGCTCGAATCGCCCCAGAAGCCCGAGGCGCCGCCGATGCGGATCACTTTGCCTGCATTCATCGTCCACTCCAATTCGGCGCGCGTTTTTCGCGGAACGCCGCCTGCCCCTCGGCCGCGTCCTCGGTCAGCGCGATCAGGCCGATCTGGCTTTCGGTGAAGGCCATGGACTGCTCGAACGGCAGGCCCTCCAGGTGCTTCATCAGGTACAGGCCGCGGCGGATCGCGGCGGGCGACTTGTCGACGATGCGCGCGAGCCACCGATCGATTGCCACATCGAGCTCGTCGCTCACCTCGTTGACCAGCCCCATGGCCAGCGCCTGCGCCGCGCTCACGGCCTCGCCGGTGATGCACAGCTCGGCGAGCGCGCGCCGGCCGATCAGCCCCTGCAGCACGGTGAGCACCTGTGCGGGAAACACGCCCACCTTGACCTCGGGCAGGCCAAAGCGCGCATGGCTCGCGGCCACCGCCAGGTCGCACATCGCGAGCAAGCCCATGCCGCCCGCCATGCAGGCGCCGTTGACGCGCGCAATCAGGGGCACGTGCACCGCATGCGCGGCGCGCAGCAGGTTGGCAAAACCCTGTTGCGGCTCGGCGTAGTCGAACTGAAACGACTTGCCCGTGGCCAGGTCCGCCCCGGCGCAAAAGGCCTTGTCGCCCGCACCGCTGAGCACGATGGCCCGCAGACTGCGGTCTTCATTGGCGTGCACCAGCTCGCGGGTCAGTCCCGCGATGACGGCGGCGCTCATGGCGTTGCGCCGCTCTTCGCGTGCGATGGTCAGGCGCAGCACGCCGCCTTCGCGCGCGATGCCCAGTTCTTGCGTGTCTGCCACAGCCACCTCCGGTCAAAAACCCCACTGGCGCGCGGCCAGCTCCTTCATGATTTCCTCGGTGCCGCCACCGATGGTGACGACCTTGACCTCGCGGTACAGGCGCTCGCACACCGTGCCGCGCATGTAGCCCATGCCGCCCAGGATCTGCACCCCCGCGTCGGCGCAGAACGCCATGGTCTGCGTCGCCTGGTTCTTGAGCGTGCAGACCTCGGCCACCCAGTCCGGCCCCGTGTCGCCCGCATCGGCGCGCGCCGCGACGGCATCGAGCCACGCGCTGCTGGCGCAGATGCGCTGGCGCATGTCCACGAGCTTGTGGCGGATGACCTGGTGCTGGACGAGCGGCTGGCCGAAGGCCGTGCGCTGGCGCGCCCAGGCCAGCGCCTCGTCCAGGCAGGCCTCGGCATAGCCCACGGCTCCGGCCGCCAGGCCCAGGCGCTCGCCGTTGAAGTTGCCCATGATGGCCTTGAAGCCCGCGCCCTCGCCGCCCAGCAGGTAGCGCGCGCTCACGCGCACGCCATCGAAACGCAGGTGCGCGGTGTCGGAGCTGAGCCACCCCATCTTTTCGAGCCGCGTGCGCGACAGGCCCGGGCTTTCGCCCGGCACCACGATCAGGCTGATGCCGCCCGCGCCCTTGCGCGTGGCGTCGGTGCGCACCGCGAGCGTGATCCAGTCGGCACGCATGCCGCTGGTGATGAAGATCTTCTCGCCGTCGATCACGAACTCGTCGCCCTCGCGGCGCGCCGTGGTCCTGAGCTGCGCCACGTCCGAGCCACCGCCGGGCTCGGTGATGGCAAGCGCCGCGATCTGCTCGCCCGCCAGCACTGGCGGCACCACCTCACGCTTGACTTCATCGCTCGCGAGCAGCACTACCAGCGGCAGCGCGATGTTGTGCGAGAACAGGCTCGCCTGCACGCCGCCCGAGGCACCATGGCGGCACAGCGCGCGCCACACCGGCATGCGCAGCGCGTACGGCGCGTCGCTGCCGCCCAGCGCCTCGGGGTAGCCCAGGCCCAACAGGCCGAGTTCGGCCGCGCGGCGGTAGAGAGAGCGCGGAAATTCGCCCGCCGCATCCCACTCGCTCACGTGCGGCGCAATCTCGCTGCGTGCAAAGCGCGTCACCGCATCGACGAGCTGGGTGCGCGCCTGCGCGAGCTCCTCGGGGGTCCAGCTCATCGCGCCTCCTCCTGCGCCGCCGGTGGGGCAAAGCGCAGCAGCACCTGGCCGGGGCTGACCTGCTGGCCGACTTCGACCAGCACCTCGGCCACCGTCACGTCCGCGCGCGGCGAGAGGCTGTGCTCCAGCTTCATCGACTCGATCACCACCGCCGCCTCGCCCTTTGCGAGCACCTGCCCTGGCCGCGCATCCACGCGCACCACGCGGCCATTGAACGGTGCCTTGAGCTCGGTCACCGCCTGTGCGCCGCTGGCGTCCGCCTGCGGCAGGTAAGTCGCATCCTCGAACCACCAGTCCACGCCGCCCGCCTGTGCGTGCCAGCGCGCCCCGCCCTCGCCGCCGGCCACAGCGACGGCGCGCACGCGCTGGCTCAGGCCGGCCTGCACGCAGCGCACGCTGCCATCGGGCAGGGGCCGCACGGCGATGGTGCGCGGCGCCTCGCCCCGCACCTCCATGCCGCCCGGGCGCTGGCGCACGGGCAGCGTCGCGGCCATGTCCCGGTGCACGAGCCGGCGCGGCGCGGCGAAGTCGCAGGCCAGCCCCTGGTTCACAGGCAAAATGGCCGCCAGCGCCCACTGGGCATGCGCAGCACGCTCTTTTTCGAGGAGCGATGCACGCAAGGCGTCGCCGTGCTCGTCCAGAAAGGAGATCAGCGCCTCGCCGCCGGCAAAGCGCGCATCGCCCAGGCACTCGATGAGGAAAGCCCGGTTGGTCGGCAGTCCCAGCACCTCGGTGCGCGCCAGCGCATCGGCCAGCCGCGCGATGGATTCGGCGCGCGTGGATGCATGGACGATGAGCTTGCCGAGCATCGCGTCGTAGAACGGCGTGACCTCGCCGCCCGCCGTGATCGCATGGTCGAAGCGCAGCGGCGCGCGCGCGAAGTGCGCGGCCTCCGGCGGCTCGGCGAAGTGCGCGATGCGCCCGGCGTGCGGCACGTAGCGCTCGTCCTCGGCGCACAGGCGCACCTCGATCGCGTGGCCGGTGAGGCGCACCTCATCCTGCGCCAGCGGCAGCACCTCGCCGCGCGCCACGGCGATCTGCCACTGCACCAGATCGAGCCCCGTCACCGCCTCGGTCACCGGGTGCTCGACCTGCAGCCGCGTGTTCATCTCCATCAGGTAGAAGTCCTCGCCTTCGAGCAAAAACTCCACCGTGCCCGCACCCACATAGCCCGCACCCCGCGCCAGGCGCACGGCGCACGCGCCCATGCGTTCGCGCAGTTCGGGCGAGACTGCGGGCGAGGGCGATTCTTCGATGATCTTCTGGTGGCGTCGCTGCACCGAGCAATCGCGCTCGCCCAGGTGGATGACGTGGCCATGCGTATCGGCAAACACCTGCACCTCGACATGGCGCGGGCACATCACCGCGCGCTCGATGAGCAGGCGCCCGTTGCCGAAACCCGCCAGCGCCTCGGAGCTGGCGCTTTGCAGCGCCGCGGGCAGCTCGGCCGCCGTGTGCACCAGGCGCATGCCGCGCCCACCGCCGCCGGCCACGGCCTTGACCATCACGGGGTAGCCGATCGCCTGCGCCTCGCGCGCAAAGCATTCGACCGATTGATCCTCGCCCGCGTAGCCCGGCAGCACCGGCACGCCCTGCTGCACCGCCAGACGCTTGGCCGCACCCTTGTCGCCGAGCGCGCGGATGGCCTCGGGCGGCGGGCCGATCCAGACCAGGCCCGCGTCCTGCACGGCCTGCGCGAAGCTTGCGTCCTCGCTCAGAAAGCCGTAGCCCGGGTGCACCGCGTCCGCGCCCGTGGCCCGCGCGGCGGCGAGCAGCTTGTCCACGCGCAGATAGCTCTCGGCCGAGGTCTGGCCGCCCAGCGCCACCGCCTGCGTCGCCTCGCGCACATGCGGGGCCTGCGCGTCCGCGTCGGAATACACGGCGACCGTGGCGATACCCATGCGCCGCGCCGTGGCAATCACCCGTCGGGCGATTTCACCTCGATTGGCAATCAGGATGCACTTCATGCAGCGCCCGCCCGCTTGGCCATGCCCATCGTCTTGGCGATGATGCCCATCATCACCTCGTCGGCGCCGCCGCCGATCGAGCCCAGGCGTCCGTCGCGGTACAGGCGCGAGACGCGGTTGTCCCAGGTGAAGCCCATGCCGCCCCAGAACTGCAGGCAGGTGTCTGCCACCTCACGCGTGAGCCGCCCGGCCTTGAGCTTGGCCATGCTGGCCCACTGCAGCACGTCCTCGCCCGCGACGTAGCGCTCGCCCGCCGACCAGGTGAGCGCGCGCAGCGCCTCCACCTCGGTCTGCAGCTCCACCAGCTTGAACTGTACCCACTGCTGATCGAGCAGCGTGGCACCGAACATCCGGCGCTGGCGCGTGTAATCGATGGTTTCGCGGATCGCCACGTCCAGCCCGGTGATGGCATTGGCCGCGGCCCACAGGCGCTCTTCCTGGAACTGCTGCATCTGGTAGATGAAGCCCTGGCCCTCCTGCCCGATCAGGTTGCGCGCGGGCACGCGCACCTCGTCGAAGTAGATCAGACCGGTGTCGCTCGCGTGCATGCCGATCTTGCGGATCTTCTGCGCCACGCTGATGCCCTTGGTGAGCTGCCCGTTCGGACCGTCGCGCATGGGCACGATGATCAGGCTCTTGTTCTTGTGCATGGGACCGTCGCCAGTGTTCACCAGCATGCACATCCAGTCGGCCTGCAGGCTGTTGGTGATCCACATCTTCTGGCCGGTGATCACGTAGTCGTCGCCATCGCGGCGCGCGTGGCTGGTGATGCCCGCCACGTCGCTGCCCGCACCGGGCTCGGAAACGCCGATGCAGCCCACCATGTCGCCCGCGATCGCCGGGGCCAGGAACTCGCGCCTGAGCGCGTCACTGCCGAAGCGCGCCAGCGCCGGCGTGCACATGTCCGTCTGCACGCCCACGGCCATGGGGATGGCGCCGCAGTTCACGAGGCCCATGGTCTCGGCCATCAGCATGCTGTAGGAATAATCGAGCCCCATGCCGCCGTATTCGACCGGCTTGGTCAGGCCCAGCAGGCCCAGCTCGCCCAGGCCCTTGAAGACCTGGTGCGCGGGGAAAATTTCCGCGGCCTCCCACTCGTCGACGTGCGGGTTGATGTGCTCGGCGATGTAGCGCTTGAGCGTGTCGCGGATCTGTTCGTGTTCGTGGGTCAGTTGCATCACAGGTCTCCTGAAAGATTCACATCCGCGCCACGCCGAACTGCATCGGCCGCAGCGCGCGCGCCGCGCCCTCGGCAATCGTGTCGAGGCAGAAACCGAGCACGGCACGCGTGTCGCGCGGGTCGATCACGCCGTCATCGAGCAACCCGCCACTGGTGTAGAAGGCATCCTGCTGGCGCTCGAACATCGCGACGATGGCGTCGTACTGCTTTTGCAGGCGCGCGGCATCGGGCTCGATCCCTTTGCGCCGAAAGCCCTCCTCGGTCACGATGCGCATGGTGCCCGCCGCCTGCTCGCCGCCCATCACCGCGGTCACGGCGCCCGGCCAGGTGAAAAGAAAGCGCGGCGCGAAGCCCCGCCCGCACATGCCGTAGTTGCCCGCGCCGAAGCTCGCGCCGCACTGGATGGTGAGCTGCGGCACGGTGGCGCTGGTCACCGCCTGGATCATCTTGCTGCCGTGCTTGATGATGCCGCCCTGCTCCACATCCTTGCCCACCATGTAGCCGGTGGTGTTCTGCAGGTAGACGATGGGGTGGCCGAGCTGGCACATCCACTGGATGAAATGCGTGGCCTTGTTCGCGCCCGCGATGTCGATCGGCCCGTTGTTGGTGATGACGCCGACCGCATGGCCATGGATCGCCGCCTGCGCGCAGACCGTCGCCATGCCGTAGCCGCTCTTGAATTCCAGCAGCTCGCCGCCATCGACCAGGCGCGCCGCCACCTCGCGCATGTCCACCGGCTCGCGATGGTGCGCAGGCATCAGCGTGAGCAGCTCCTCGGCCGGCCAGGGCGGCTCGGAATACCCTGTTTTGATAGCCGCTTGCGCTTGTCCACAAAGCAATTGATGCTGATTTGACCATTGAAACTGCGCCACCACCCGGCGCGCGATGCCCAGCGCCTCGCGGTCGCCCTGCGCCAGGTATTCGCCCAGGCCCGAGACGGTGGTGTGCATCAGCGCGCCGCCCAGCTCCTCCTCGGTCGCCACCTCGCCCGTCGCCGCCTTGAGCAGGGGCGGCCCGGCCAGAAAGGCGCGCGAGCGGCCCTCGACCATGATCACGATGTCCGACAGCCCCGGCATGTAGGCCCCGCCCGCGGTGCCCGAGCCGTGCTGCACGGTGATCACCGGAATGCCCGCGCTTGAGAGCCTCGCGAGGTTGCGAAACAGACTGCCGCCATCGATGAAAGTATTGACCGCGTAGTCCGCCAGGTTCGCGCCCGCGCTCTCGACCAGATGGATGAAGGGCAGGCGCTCGGCCAGCGCAATCTCCTGCACGCGCAGCATCTTGTACAGGCCCATGGGCACGAGCGCGCCCGCGTCGATCCCCGAATCGCTCGCCACCACCATGCAGCGCGTGCCCGAGACGAAGCCGATGCCCGCGACCACGCTGCCACCGGGAATCGATCGGCTCGCATCGTCGGTATCGCGCAGGTAGCCCGCGAGCGACGCCAGCGGCAGCCACGGCGCCCCGGGGTCGAGCAGCAGCGCCACGCGCTCGCGCGGCAGGAGCTGGTGGCGTTTGGCGAAGCGCGGTCCGACCTGGGCCGAGGCGTCGGCCGCGCGCTGCTCCAGCGCGCGCAGCGCACCGATGCGCGCGAGCATGTGCTCGCGCCGCTCCTGCGCCTGGGCGCCGGCGGCGTTCCAGCGCGATGCAAAAGGCATGTTCATGCCGGTTTCTCCGTCTCTTGATCCGCGAACACCCGGGGCGTGACCGCCCGGTGAAAACCGTCGTAAGGCCGCACCGCGTCGCGCGCCTGCGCCTCGGCGTCGGGCAGGCGCATCCGCCAGCCCATGCGCGCCTGCGGGCGCGCGCCGTCCACGCGCAGCACGCTGCCGCTGATGAAGCTGGCCGCCGGGCTGAGCAGGAAAGCGATGGCGGCGCAGACCTCGGCCTCGGTGCCGAAGCGCCCCGCCGGCACGGTGGCGCGCATCGCGCGCAGCATGTCGCCCGCCTCGGGCGGGTAGTGGTCCATGCCGCTGGAGGCGATGTAGCCCGGCGCCACCGCGTTCACGCGCACGCCGCTCCTGGCCCACTCGAGCGCGGCGGTCTCGGTGAAGCTCACCATGCCCGCGCGCGCCGCGCCGCTGTGGCCCATGCCCGGCATCGAGCCCCACATGTCGGCCACGATGTTCACCACCGCGCCGCCGTGCGCCTGCATGCTCTGCAGATAGCACTCGCGCGCCATGAGGAAGCCGCCCGTGAGGTTGCTCGCCACCACGGCCTCCCAGCCCTTGGCGCTGATGGCTTCGAGCGGCGTCATGTACTGCCCGCCCGCGTTGTTCACCAGGTGGTCGATGCGCCCGCGCCCGGCCACCACGGCCGCCACCACCTCGCGCACACGCGCCTCGTCGCGGATGTCGCAGACCTGGCTGCTCGCCTGCCCGCCATCGTCCTCGATTTCGCGCCGCACCGCGTCGAGCTTGTCCTGCTTGCGCCCCACCAGCACCACGTGCGCGCCCAGCGCCGCCAGTTCATGCGCCGTGCAGCGCCCTATGCCCGAGCCACCGCCGGTCACGATGGCGGTGCGGCCGGCGAACAGGCCCGGCGCGAAGATGGATCGATAGTTCATGCCTGCCCCGCAAACAAACGCAGCGCCTCGTCGGTCAGTTCATCGAGCGAATGCGCACCGCGCGCGTCAAACCACTGCACCGACCAGTTCAGTGCACCAAAAATGAAGAGCCGCGCCACCGCGGGCTCGGCGCGCAGCCACCCGGCGTCGAAGAGCTGTGTGAGCGTGGGCATCCACGCCGCCTCGTACGCGTCCTTGATCTGCGAGACACCCTTCTTCTGCACCGCCGTGAGCGAGCGCCACTCGTAGAGCATCACCGGAATGAAGCCGCTGCGCGGCCCCAGCAGAATGTCGAAATGGTGGCGCATCAGCACCCGCAGGCGCGCGTGCGCGTCGGCGCCCGGCGCCAGCGCGGCGAGCGCCTGCTGCTGGCTCGCCGCCGCCCGCTCCATGCCTTCGCGCATCACCGCGTAAAGCAGCGCGCTCTTGCTCTTGAAGTAATAGAAGGGCGAGCCGCTGTGCATGCCCATCGCCGCCGCGATGTCGCGCGTGGTCGTCGCCGCGTAGCCCTTGTCGAGGAACAGCCGCGCCGCATGCTCCATCAGCTCGTGCCGGCGGTTGCCTTCATCGGGATGCTCGGCGCTCTTGCGCGGCCGCCCGCGCGGGCGGCGGGGAGTTGGTTCAACGAGGGAAACATGCGCGCGGGGTTCAGCCATGCACGCAGCGTAGCAAAGCTTTTTAATTTAATCAAGCGCTTGCTTTGTAAAAATATCCGGGCTGGAGGGCTTCCGCATGGGCCTGCGGCGTTGGATAGGGCGGGAGCCGGGTCTCGCCCCGGCGGGCGACTCACTTTCTTTTGCTTCGCCAAAAGAAAGTAAGCCAAGAAAAGGCGACCCTGCTGTCCGTGTCCCCTGCGCTGCGCTCCGGGGCAACCTGCGATGCTCGCGCGCGGGGCGTGCCGCATAACTCACTGCGCGCTAGCGCGCTCCGTTCAGACAGATGCGGCAAGTCAGTTCACGAGCGCGTGCGTCCTGCGGCGCACGCCCGCCCCACGCGCTGCGCTTCTCGGCACGGCCAGAAGGGAACTGGAGCCGGAAGCGGGAACGGGAGCCGGGAACGCGAGGCCGAGCGCAGCGATGGCCCGTGTCCGTCCCCAAGCCCCTTGGGCTGCGCCTGTGGCGGGGTGTTTGCGGCGGGTGCATGCGCGTCGAAGCGCGCATGCTTCGTGGTCATGCTTGCCGCGACTGTCTGAGCGTAGCGCTGCAAGCGCGAAGTGAGTTCCGCGGCACTCGCCGCAAGCGCGCCGACACAGGTTGCCCCGAAGCGAAGCTGAGGGGTCGCAGACCGTGGGGTCGCCTTTCTTTTGGGTACTTTTCTTTGGCGAAGCAAAGAAAAGTGCCTCGCCCGCCGGGGCGAGACCCGGCCTCGACTCTTCCCAAAGACAGGCTTACGCGAAAGCTACCCCCCTCTCAGCACCCGCTGAAATCCGGCTTCCTCTTCTCCATGAACGCCGAAAACGCCTCCTTCGCCGCCGGCGAGCGCATCAGCTTCGAGAACGACTGCCCCTCCTCTTGCATGCGATCGAGCACCTGCTGCGTCTGCGCGCCCTTCATCAGCCGCTTGGTCTCCATCAGCGCCGACAGCGGCTTGGCCGCGAGCTTCCTCGCCTGCGCCTGCGCCACCGCGTTGCACTCGGTCGGCGGCACCACGCGGTTGACCAGCCCCACCTCCAGCGCCGCCTCGGCCATGAAGGGCTCGCCCAGCATCAGCGCCTCGGCCGCGCGGTGCATGCCGAGCATCTTCGGCAGCAGCAGGCTGGAGGCCGCCTCGGGGCACAGCCCCAGGTTCACGAAGGGCAGCGCGAACGCCGCGTTGTCGCCCGCGTAGACCAGGTCGCAGTGCAGCAGCAGCGTCGTGCCCACGCCCACGGCCGGACCGCAGACCGCCGCGACGAGCGGCTTGGGGAAGGTGGCGATGGCGTTCAGGAAGCGCCACACGGCGCGCTGCGTGATGTCGGCGGACTGTGCCTGCGCGCCCTGGCGCAGGAAGTCGCCGATGTCGTTGCCCGCGCTGAACACGGCCACGTCGCCCTGGAACACGACGCAGCGCACGCCCGCATCCTCGGCGGCGGCGTTCAGCACGTCGGCCATCGCGCCGTACATGGCCTCGGTGAACGAATTCTTCTTGTCCACCCGGTTGAAGGTGATCGTGGTCACGCCCGCTTCGGCATGCACCAGGATGTCCGGCTCGCTCATGTGTTCACTCCTTGTAGTAGACGATCTGATGGGACGTGGCGAGCATCTGCCCCGCCTCGTTCCACAGCTGCGCCGTCTGATCGAAAAATCCGTTGCGAAACTCCTGCCCGCGCGCCTGCGCCAGCAGCCAGCCCGACCCGGTCTGCGCCAGCAGCTCGCTGCCCGCATGGAAGTACGCCGTCATCGACACCGTGCCCGCCGGCACCTGGAGCGCGCGGCGGCGCCACACGCGCGGGTAGAACACGTCGCACAGCGCCGCCAGCGCCGGAAAATCCAGCGCCCGCCCGGGCGTGTCACGCACCCAGAGCTGGCTCAGGCTGTCGCCCTCGGCGCCGTCCCAGCGCTCGGGCGGCATGCCGCTCACGGGCCGCATCGCGTAGCGGTTCACCCATTCCACGGGGATGGCATGGTCCACCTGCGTGCAGGCCTCGGGCGCAGGCACCCTGGGCATGGGCAGGTCGGTCGCGCTCCAGGTGTCACGGCGCGCCGCCGTCACCACGGTGGCGCTGGTCGTCGCCTGCATCGTGCCGTCCTTGCCCATTTGCTCCAGCGTGATCCACCAGTGCTGCGTCGACCGGTTGGTGCGCAGCGGCAGCGCACGCACGGTGAACGGCCCCTCGGCCACGGCGCTGGCGTAGTTCACGGTCAGGGAAAGCGGCTCGCCCAGGCGCGCCGGGTGCTGCATCACCGCCTGCAGCAGGGTGGCGGCGGTGATGCCGCCGAACGGTCCCACCATGTTCCAGTAGGGCGCCGTCGTGCGGCCGGTGAATGTGTCGGCTGCACCCGGCATAAGCGCGAGTGCATCGTCGAGCGGATGAAGAGAGGTCGTAGCAGTCATGAAGCCGTAGTGTGCCCACAATCGGCCGCCGTCCCGGTCGTCTGCGCGACGGCGCACCAGCGGCGCAGCACCGCCTCGGCGCGTGGCCACAGCAGCGGCTCGAAGCGCGCCTTGAAAAATCCCAGATGCCCGATGCGCTGCCCCTGCGCGTCCTCGCGGCCCAGGGTCTGCATCGCCTGCGCGGCGCCGGGGTACATCGCCAGCAGGTCGTGGTTGGCCTGCTCGCTCATCATTTCGTCGTCGTGCACGCGCAGCAGATGAATCGGGAAACGCACCCGCGCGTAGCGCTCCCGCGCCCGCTCCGCGCCCATGCCGTACAAGGGGTTCAGGCACCAGCGGCGCCACTGCCAGGCAATGCCGGCGGGCAGGTCGCCGATCATCCCCAGGCGCGCGCCGGGGAAGTAGCCGCACACCGTGGTGGTGATCGGCATCACCACGTACCAGAACGGCAGGATGGTGCGCCTGAGCTGCGGCGCATTCACGCGCCAGTAGCCGCTGCCCGCGGCAACCGCCAGCAGGCCGTCCACGCGCTCGGGATGGGCAAACAGGCCCGGCAGCTGCGCGCCCAGGCTGTGGCCGATGAGCAGCAGCGGCTGCCCCGGCAGCGCCTCGCGCGCGTGAGCGATCACCGCCTCGTAGTCCGCCACCCAATCCTGCAGCGTCGCACGCGCCGAGCGCATCGGCCCCTGCAGCGACTGCCCCTGCCCGCGCCAGTCGAAGGTGAGGACGTGAAAGCCCTGGCGCGCGAGCCAGGCCGCGAAGTCCTGGTAGTAGCGCTGCGGCACGCCGATGGCGCCGCCGATGACCACGCTCGCGCGCGCGGGTCCGCTGCTTTCATGCCGCGTGACGGCCAGCGGCGCGCCGCCGTGCGTGAGCGTGAACGCCTGCATGCCGCGCCAGTCCTGCAGCTCAGACGCGCTCGAAGATGCCGGCGGCGCCCTGCCCCATGCCCACGCACATCGTGACCATGCCGTATTTGAGGTTCTCGCGCTGCAGCGCGTGCACCACCGTGGCCGAGCGGATCGCGCCGGTCGCGCCCAGCGGGTGGCCCAGGGCGATCGCGCCGCCCATGGGGTTGACCACGTCGGTGTTCAGGCCCAGCGTGCGGATCACGGCGAGCGACTGCGCGGCGAACGCCTCGTTGAGCTCGATCCAGCCCATGTCCTCGTGCTTGAGGCCCGCAAGCCTGAGCGCCGCTGGAATCGCTTCGATCGGCCCCACGCCCATGATCTCGGGGCGCACGCCGCGGCTGGCGAAGGACACGAAGCGCGCCAGAGGCTTCAGGTTGAAGCGCTTCACGGCCGCCTCGCTCGCCAGGATCAGCACGCCCGCGCCGTCGCTCGTCTGGCTGCTGTTGCCCGCCGTCACCGTGCCGCGCGCGGCGAACACCGTGCGCAGCTTGGCCAGGCCTTCGAGCGTCGTGTCGGGGCGCGCGCCCTCATCCAGATTCACGGTGCGCGTCTTCGCGACCGGCTCGCCCGTGGCCAGATCCACGCCGCGATCAGTCACCTCGATGGGCGTGATCTCGTTGGCGAAGCGCCCCGCCTGCTGCGCCGCGATCGCGCGCCGATGCGATTCGAGCGCGAACGCATCCTGGGCGTCCCGCGTGACCTTCCACTGCTGCGCGACCTTCTCGGCCGTGAGCCCCATGCCGTAGGCGATGCCCACGTCCTCGTCGCCGCCCGCGAAGATGGTGGGCGACAGGCTGGGGCTGTTGCCCATCATGGGCACCATGCTCATGCTCTCCACGCCCGCGGCGATCATCACCTCGGCCTCGCCCACGCGGATGCGGTCGGCCGCCATCTGCACCGCCGACAGGCCCGAGGCACAGAAGCGGTTCACGGTGATGCCGCTCACGCTCTTGGGCAGGCCCGCGAGCACGGCGGCGATGCGCGCCACGTTCAGCCCCTGCTGCGCCTCGGGGATGGCGCAGCCGGAGATCACGTCTTCCACGGCCTTGGGATCGAGCCCCGGCACCTGCGCGAGCGCCGCGCGGATGGTGGTGGCCAGCAGGTCGTCGGGCCGCATGTTGCGGAAAAAGCCCTTGTGCGATTTGCCGATCGGCGTGCGCGTGGCGGCGACGATGTAGGCGTCCTGGATTTGTTTCATGGTCATGTCCTCCTTGCGCCTTCAGTTGCGCACCGGCTTGCCGGTGCTCAGCATCCCCAGAATCCGCTCCTGCGTCTTCGGGTGCTGGATCAGCGCGCAGAACGCCTTGCGCTCCAGGCTCATCAGGTAGCGTTCGTCCACCAGCGTGCCCGCGTCCACGTCGCCGCCGCAGACCACCTCGGCGATCAGCGTGGCGATGTGCTGGTCGTGGTCGCTGATGAAGCCGCCGCCGCGCATGTTCACGAGCGAGCCCTTGATCGTCGCGATGCCGCTCCTGCCCGCCACCGGGAACAAACGCCGGTGCGGCGCACGCCAGCCGCCGCGCGCCATCGCGCGCGCCTCGTTGATCGCGACGAACAGCAGCTCGTCCTTGTGCGGCACGATGAGGTCGGAGTCGAGCAGGTAGCCAAGCTGGCGCGACTCGATCGCGCTCGTGCCCACCTTGGCCATGGCCGCGGCCGTGAAGCCTTCGGTGAGGAAGGGCAGCAGGTCCTTGCCGGTGGATTTTTCGGCGTTCTCGGCCGCACGGCGCGCGATGTAGGTCAGCCCGCCGGCGCCCGGCACCAGGCCTACACCCACCTCGACGAGGCCGATGTAGCTCTCCATGTGCGCCACGCGCCGCGCGCTGTGCACCGCCAGCTCGCAGCCGCCACCCAACGCCATGCCGTGGATGGCCGAGACCACCGGCACCTGCGCGTAGCGGATGCGCAGCATCAGACCCTGCAGCTCCTGCTGCAGGCCGTCAATGGCATCGATTCCCGCGGCGATGAAGGCCGGCATCGCCGCCTGCAGGTCCGCGCCCACGCTGAACGGCGCATCGCCCGACCAGATGACGAGGCCCGCATAGTCGCGCTCGGCCAGATCCAGCGCCTCGCCCAGTTCCTCGATCACCGCCGGGCTGATCGCGTGCATCTTGCTCTTGAGCGAGGCGATCAGCACGCGCTCGTCGTCCTGGCAGTTCTGGTCCAGCGTCCACACGCGCACGCCGTCTCCGTCGCTGATCGTCGTGCCCGCCATACGCCAGTCGGGCAGGTTGTCTTCGCCCAGCAGTTTTTCAGGGAAATACTGTCTTTGATAGACGGGCAAAGCGCGGCGGGCTATGAATTTTCCAGCTTTCGGACTCCACGAACCCTGCGCCGTGTGCACGCCGCCCGCATCAGGCACCGGCCCCTCGAAGACCCACTCGGGCAGCGGCGCCTGGCACAGCGCCTTGCCGGCATCGATGTCCTCCTGCACCATCTTCGCCACTTCGAGCCAGCCCGCTTCCTGCCACAGCTCGAACGGCCCCTGCTTCATGCCGAAGCCCCAGCGCATCGCCTGATCGACGTCGCGCGCGGTCTCGGCGATGTGCTGCAGGTGCACGGCGGCGTAGTGAAAACCGTTGCGCAGAATCGCCCAGAGAAACTGCCCCTCGGCGCCCTTGGACTCGCGCAGCAGCCTGAGCCGCTCGGCCGCGGGACGCTTGAGCATGCGCGCGTACACGTCGTCGGCCTTGGCGCCGGCGGGCACGTAATCCTCGCTCTCCAGCTCGAAGCGCAGGATGTCGCGCCCCACCTTCTTGAAGAAGCCCGCCTTGGTCTTCTGGCCGAGATGGCCCAGTTCGATCAGCTTGGCCAGCACCGCCGGGGTCTTGAAGCTGTCGTAGAACGGATCGCTCGCCAGGCTCAGGTTGTCCTGCATGGTCTTGATGACGTGCGCCAGCGTGTCCAGCCCCACCACGTCGGCGGTGCGAAACGTGCCGCTGCTCGCGCGCCCGAGCTTCTTGCCCGTGAGGTCATCGACCACGTCGAACGTCAGGCCATATTTCTCGACCTCCTGCAGCGTCGAGAGGATGCCGGCGATGCCGATGCGGTTGGCGATGAAGTTGGGCGTGTCGTGCGCGCGCACCACGCCTTTGCCCAGGCCGCTGGTGACGAAGGCTTCGAGCGCGTCGAGCACATGCGCCTCGGTCGTCGGCGTGTTGATCAGCTCCACCAGCGGCATGTAGCGCGGCGGGTTGAAGAAATGGATGCCGCAAAAGCGCGGACGCAACTGCTCGGGCAGCGCCTCGGAAAGTCGGGTGATCGACAGGCCCGAGGTGTTGCTCGCGAGCAGCGCATGCTCCGCCACGTGCGGCGCGATCTTGTGGTACAGGTCCTGCTTCCAGTCCATGCGCTCGGCGATCGCCTCGATGATGAGGTCGCATTCACCCAGCAGGTCCATGTCCTGCTCGTAGTTCGCCGCCTGGATCAGGTCGGCGTCGCTCGCCACGCCGATCGGCGAGGGCTTGAGCTTCTTGAGGTTGGCAATCGCCTTGGTGACGATGCCGTTCTTCGCACCTTCCTTGGCCGGAAGATCGAACAACACCACCGGCGCCTTCACATTGACGAGATGCGCCGCAATCTGCGCGCCCATCACGCCCGCGCCGAGCACGGCGACTTTTTTAACGTTGAATCGGCTCATGGCTTTCTCTGAAAGGCTGAATCACTGCACGCGCTTCCACACCTGCGTGCGGAAGAACGGCCCGATGAAACCACGCACCTGCAACTGCTTGCCACCGTCGATCGGGGTGAACGTCGCGCGGTAGTCCTTGCCGTTCTCGGGGTCGAGAATCCTGCCGCCCTCCCAGACCTCACCGCCCTCGGCCTGCTTGCCGCCGCGGATGATCTCCATGCCGATCTTGGGCTGGTCCTTGCGGTCGTCCGTGCACTCGGTGCACAGCGGCTCGCTGCTGGGCTGCAGACTCTTGATGACGCGCCCGCTGAGCGCCCCATCCTTGTCCACGATCTGGATTTCGGCCTTGGGCTGGCCGGTCTTGTCGTCGATGCTGTTCCAGGTGCCGACGGGCGTCATCTGGGCCCAGGCCGGGAACGAGAGTGCTATCACGGATAGAGCTGCAAGCGCTTGTCTCATATGCGTTTCCTCGTGTTTTGCTTCAATTTTCCGAACGGCTGCCTCAGGCCAGCACGGCGTCGGTCTCCATCAGCGTCCTGCCGCCCGCGCGCGCCGTACGCATCAGCGAGTGGATCTCGGGGAACAGCTTGGCGAAGTAAAAGCGCGCCGTCTGCAGTTTGGCCGTGTAGAACGGGTCCTGGCTGCCCTCGGCAATCTTGCGCAGCGCCACCTGCGCCATGCGCGCGAACAGGTAGCCGAACACCAGGTGGCCGGCCACGCGCAGGTAGTCCACGGCCGCCGCGCCCACCTCGTCGGGGTTCTGGAAGCCCTTGAAGCCGATCTCGGTCGTGAACTTAGGTAACTGATCGCCCAGGATGGCGATGGGGTTGATGAACTCGGCCATGGCCTCGTTCACGCCCTCTTCCTGCACCAGTTGCCCCACGAGCTTGCCGAATTTCTTCAGCACCGCGCCCTGGTCGCCCAGCACCTTGCGCCCGAGCAGGTCCAGCGACTGCACCGTGTTCGTGCCCTCGTAGATCATGTTGATGCGGGCATCGCGCACGAACTGCTCCATGCCCCATTCCTTGATGTAGCCGTGGCCGCCGAAGACCTGCATGCAGGCGTTGGTCGCGGCAAAGCCGTTGTCGGTCACGAAGGCCTTGACGATGGGCGTGAGCAGCGCGACCAGCGCGTCGCTGTCCTTGCGCACCTTTTCGTCGGGGTGGTGGTGCGCCTTGTCCACGAGCACCGAGCAGAACACCTGCAACGCGCGCGCGCCGTCGGCATAGGCCCGCGCCGTAAGCAGCATCTTGCGCACGTCGGGATGAAAGATGATGGGATCGGCTTCCTTGTCCTTGGCCTTCTTGCCCGAGAGGCTGCGCATCTGGATACGGTCCTTGGCGTAGGCGAGCGCGTTCTGGAACGCCACCTCGGTGAGGCCCAGCGACTGGTTGCCCACGCCCAGGCGCGCCGTGTTCATCATCACGAACATCGCCGCCAGCCCCTTGTTCGGCTCGCCCACCAGGGTGCCGACGGCGCCGTCCAGGCTCAGCGCGCAGGTCGCGTTGCCGTGGATGCCCATCTTGTGCTCCAGCGCCGTGCAGTAGATGGGGTTGCGCTCGCCCAGACTGCCGTCGGGCTTGACCTTGAACTTGGGCACGACGAAGAGGCTGATCCCCTTGCTGCCCTTGGGCGCATCGGGCAGGCGCGCGAGCACCAGGTGCACGATGTTGCTGGTGAAGCCGTGCTCGCCCGCGCTGATGAAGATCTTGTTGCCGGTGATCCTGTAGGTGCCGTCGCCCACGGGCTCGGCCTTGGTGCGCAGCAGGCCCAGGTCGGTGCCGCAATGCGGCTCGGTCAGGCACATCGTGCCCGTCCACTCGCCGCTCGTGAGCTTGGGCAGATAGGTCTTTTTCTGCTCATCCGTGCCATGCGCATGCAGCGCCTCGTAGGCGCCGTGCGACAGGCCGGGGTACATCGTCCACGCCTGGTTGGCGCTGTTGAGCATCTCGTACAGGCACTGGTTCACCGCATACGGCAAGCCCTGCCCGCCATACTCGGGCTCGCACGAGAGTGCCGCCCAGCCGCCTTCCACATACTGCTGGTAGGCTTCCTTGAAGCCCTTGGGCGTCGCCACCTCGTGCGTCGCCGGGTCGAGCCGGCAGCCCTCGGTGTCGCCGCTGATGTTCAGCGGAAACGCCACCTCGGCGGCGAACTTGCCCGCCTCTTCCAGCACCGCATTGACCGTATCGGCATCGACCTCGGCATAGCGCGGCATGGCCTTGAACTCGTCGGTCACGTGAAACACCTCGTGCATCACGAATTGCATGTCGCGCAGCGGCGGCGTGTAGGTGGGCATGTGAATTCTCCTGGGGGGTTGCTGGGGTTGAGGATTTACACGGCGTAGCGTGCAAGGATGTTGTCGAAACCTTGGTGCGCGCGCGCGATCGCGCCCGGCACCTTCAAGAAACGCGCTTCGTAATGCAGGGCCAGGATCAGGCCGTGGATGCCGAAGAGCATCAGCGCCTCGTCAGTGTCGGCGCGCAGTTGCCCGCATTCCTTGCACTGCACGATGGCGCGACGCATCGCCGCGAGCCAGACGCGCACCGACTCGGCCAGCGCATCGCGCACCGGGCCGGGCCGGTCGTCGAAATCCGACGCGCCGCTGATGTAGATGCAGCCCGAATCAAGTTCCACCGCGGTGCGCTGCATCCAGTGGTCGAACAGGGCCTTGAGGCGCGGCAGGCCGCGCGGCTCGCGCATGGCCGGCTGGAACACCTCCTGCTCGAAGCGCTGGTGGTATTCGTGAATGACCGAAATCTGCAGCTCCTCGCGCGAGCCGAAGTGGGCGAACACGCCCGACTTGCTCATGCCCGTGGCCTCCGCGACGGCGCCGATCGACAGCCCCTCCAGCCCCACCTGCGTGGCCATCTGCAACGCCGCATCCACGATGGCGGCCTTGGTCTGCTGGCCCTTGTGCGCGGCGCGGGCGCCGCCTCGGCGCACCGGGGACGAAGGAGAGGAGAGAAGGGAAATGGGCATGGAATAAAACGAACGGTCGTGCTATTTTGCACGAAAGTCCAGCGCAACGCCAGCCCCTTTCATCCAATGTCCCGGTATCCGCCCCGGGCGAACCCTCAGCCCCGAATCATCGTCCCGTACGCCTGATCGGTCAGGATCTCCAGCAGCATCGCATGCGGCACGCGCCCGTCCACGATATGCACCGCATTCACCCCTGCCCTGGCCGCGGCTATCGCCCCCGCCAGCTTGGGCAGCATGCCGCCCGAGATCGTGCCGTCGGCGATCAGGGCATCGATCTGCGCGGCGGTGAGATCCGTCAGCAACTGCCCCTGCTTGTCGAGCACGCCCGGGATGTTGGTCAGCAGCAGCAGCTTCTCGGCCTTGAGCTCCGTCGCCAGGCGGCTCGCCACCACATCGGCGTTGATGTTGTAGCTCTCGTTTTCCGCGCCGAAGCCGATCGGGCTCACCACGGGGATAAAGGCATCGTCCTGCAGCGCCTTCACCACGCTCGAATCCACCGCCACGATCTCTCCCACCTGCCCCACGTCGTGCTCGACGCTCGGATCCTTGTGGTCGAGCATCTTGAGCTTCTTCGCGCGGATCAGCCCGCCGTCGCGCCCCGTCAGGCCCACGGCCTTGCCGCCCGCCTGGTTGATCAGGCCCACGATGTCCTGCTGCACCTCGCCCGCCAGCACCCACTCGACCACCTCCATGGTCTCGGCGTCGGTCACGCGCATGCCCTGGATGAAGCGCCCCTCCTTGCCCAGGCGCTTCAAGGCCGCCTCGATCTGCGGCCCGCCGCCGTGCACCACCACCGGGTTCATGCCCACGAGCTTGAGCAGCACCACGTCCTCGGCGAAGTCCTGCTGCAGCGCCGGGTCGGTCATGGCGTTGCCGCCGTACTTGATCACCAGCGTCTTGCCGTGGAATTGGCGGATGTAGGGCAGCGCCTGGGCCAGAATCTCGGCCTTGTCGCGGGCGGCAATGGAAGCAAAGTCGGTCATGGGAAGTCTCTGGACGAATTGAAAACGCCGGGCCACCGCGGGAGCGGTTTCAGCCGCGAAGGATGCAAAAGGAAACACCCGGAAATTGTGCCGCAGGCCGCCTCAGAACCTGAGCCAGTCCGGCACCCTGAAGCGGATGATGGCCACGTAAGCCATCACATAGGTCACGCAAAACAGCAGACACACCGCCAGCAGCACCGGCGTGTTGCTCCAGAACAGCACGGCAGGCACGACCGAGAGCATGGTGAAGGCCCACAGATAGGGCGCCGTGCGGTTGTTGCGCTTGAGCATGCGCCGCGCCTCGTCCTCGAAAAGCACGCTGCGCACGATGCGCCGGTAAATGAGCTGATGAAAATGCAGCGCGTCGGCCATGCCCGGGGACTCGCCGCGCGCGAGCTTGCGGTAGATGGAAAACACCGTCTCCCACACCGGGTAGATCAGCAACAGCGCTGGAAACCAGGGCGACACCTGGGAATGGCGCTGCACCAGCGCGATGCTCGCCAGCGCCACCACGCCGCCCCAGAGATAGGCCCCGCCATCACCCGCGAACAGCAGGCCGCGCGGGTAGTTCCACACCAGGAAACCCGCCGTCGCCCCCGCCAGGCACACGACGATGGCCGCCAGTTGGCGATCACCCACCTGCAGGCACACATGCACCAGCGCCAGGCTGATGATGAAGGCCACCACACCCGCCAGACCGTTGTAGCCGTCGATGATGTTGAACGCATGCGGCAGGCCCGCCACCGCCAGCAGCACGATGCCCATGCCCAGCCAGGGCGCGGCCCGCAGCGGCGCGTCCAGCCACGGCAAATCCAGCCGCACCACGTTCAGGTCGAGCAGCCACAGCGCGAGCAGCCCTGAAATCAGCGTCATCGTCAGGCGCCAGCCCACCCTCAGGCGCTGCGTCATGTCCTCGAGCACGCCGCACAGCACGGCCGGCAGCAGCACCACCAGCCACAGCAGCACATCCGGCCCGAGCCGCAGCGAGCCCGGGTCTCCGCCCCGCGTCTGCCAGGCGCCGACGAGCCAGCCCGCGCCCAGCCCCGCCAGCAGCGCCACTCCGCCCAGGCGCGGAATCTCCCCCGCATGAAAGCGCTGCGGCTTGCCCGCGCCGTAGCGCACCGCGCGCCGGCCCAGCCAGCGGATCACCAATGCCGCGGAACTCAGGGTCACGAAAAACGCCACGATGGCCAACACGATCATGACCGCCCTTCGCGCGCCAGCGCCGGCCGGCCGACCGGCGCCAGCCGGCACGCCGCCCAGAAACTGCGCGAGCCCCACAGCCGCAGCAGGCTGCGCACATGCCAGGCCAGATGCACCGCGCTGTGGTGGCTGGCCCTCTGACCCGCATGCGCAATCGAAACCGGCGCACGCACCAGCCGCAGGCCCGCCAGGCGCAGGCGCAGGCACAGGTCCACGTCCTCGCAATACATGAAATAACGCTCGTCGAAACCGCCCATCCGCCGCCACACCGGCAAAGGCAGCACCAGACAGGCCGCATTCACCCAATCCATGCGCGCCTCGCCGCGACCGAGCACGCGCCTGCGCCACAGCGCCAGCGGCGTGGGCAGCGCGCGTTCGCTGTCCTGCACCCGCCCCTTGCCATCGAGCTGCAGCGGGTAGACCGCGCCCACGCCCGGCGCGCCCGCCAGCCGCGTCAAATCGGCAAACGGCCCGGTGGGCAGCCGCACATCCGGATTGAGCACGCAGACAAAGGCCTCATCGGCATCCCGCAAGGCCCGGTTGTGGTTGGCGCCAAAGCCCTGCGCCCGCGCATTGCGCCGCACCTGCAGCGCGAACGGCCACGGCGCGCCGGCATCGACCGGGTCGGGCTCGCCCGGCGCATTGAGCGTCAGCACCACGCGCGTGACCACGCCCGCCGAGCCGCGCGCCAGATCGGCCAGCAAGGCGCGCACGGCCGCGCCGTGCCCGTGGCTTACCACCGACACCACCAGCCCTCTCCCAGCGGACGAAACTGACGCTCTCATAGGGCATCTATTGTCGCTGCAAGCCGATACAACCCACGGCTGGACCTTGGGATAATCACGTTCCATGACACAAACCATCACGGATCTGCACGTCTACCTGCGCAGCATCCGCGAGGGCGAACGCACCTCGCTCTCCGTCCTCGCCGGACTCATCCCGCCGGGCGCCACCGTACTCGACCTGGGCTGCGGCAGCGGCGCGCTCGGCCAGTACCTGCGCGAAACCCGCCAGTGCACGATCGACGGCCTGACCTGGAGCGAGGCCGAGGCCGCGCACGCGCAACCGCACTACCGGCGCGTGGTCGTCGCCAACCTCGAAACCTGCGATCTGCGGGAAACATTCGAGCACAACATTTACGACGTCATCGTCTGCGCCGACGTGCTCGAACACCTGAGCCAGCCCGAACACGTGCTGGGTGCCTGCCGCAGCCTGCTCAAGAGCGGCGGCCGGCTTCTCACCTCGGTGCCCAACGCCGGTTATTCCGGCCTCGTGGCCGAGCTGCTGCAGGGCGAATTCCGCTACCGCGAGGAAGGGCTGCTCGATCGCACGCACCTGCGCTTCTTCACGCGCCGCTCGCTGGGCCGCTTCCTGGGCGAACACCGCTGGGCATTGCGCGAGCTCGACACCATCCGCCGCGAACTGCCCGATTCCGAATTCAAGGCGCGCTTCGACGACCTGCCCCCCGCCGTCGCGCGCTACCTGCTGGCCGCGCCCGATGCGCTCACCTACCAGTTCATCGGCGTGGCCGAGCCGGTCGAAGAGGCCGCGTCGAACGACATCCCGGCGGACACCGCGCCCGCCTCGGCGCTTTTCACCGCGCAGCTCTATGTCTCCTGGGGGCAGGGCTTTGCCGAAGAAGACAAGCGCAGCGCCACGGGCATCATGGGGCTGGATCGACAGACGCTGCGCTTCGATCTGCCCACGCGCGATGCACCCCCCGCCACCATCCGGCTCGACCCGGCCGACCGGCCCGGCTTCCTGCACCTGCACGGCCTGCGCCTGCTCGATGCCAAAGGTGCCGTGTTGTGGCGCTGGAGCAGCGAAGAGCGCGAGCCGCACCTGCTCGCCCATGCGCGCCTGCAACACATCCTCTGGCAGGCGCCGCTGCCCGCCAGCAGCCCCGCGCTGCTGCTGCTCACGGGCGACGACCCGTGGATGGAGCTGCCCATCCCCGCGCCGCACATGGCCGGCGCCGCCAGGCTCGAAGCCGACCTGGGCTGGCCCATGTCGGCCGACTACCTGGCCCTGTCAACCACCGTGCAGCCGCTGCAGGCGCGCATTGCTGAACTCGAACCCATTACACATCACTTGGCGGAGCAGCTCCAGGCAAGTCAGACGGAAGCAGCCCACTGGCATCGCCAGAGCCAGGAATTCCAGCGGCAGTCTGCCCAGTGGGGCAATGAATCCATTCGTCTGCGCCATGAACTGCGTGGCCTGAGCGAGCACCTGATCACCATCGAAAACTCCACCATCTTCCGCGCCACCCGCCCCATCGTCCACGCCAAGATGAGCCTTGATCGCCTGCTCGGCCGCGGCAGCGCCAGGCCCGCGGCACCTCCCGCCTCGCATCCGGTCGCGCCACCCGCGCACCCGGTGGACGTCATCGTCCCGGTCTACAAGGGCCTGGCCGATACCCAGTTGTGCATCCGCTCCGTGCTCGCCGCGCCCGTGCGCTGCGCCTGGCGCCTCATCGTCATCAACGACTGCAGCCCCGAGCCCGACGTCACCGCCTGGCTGCGCGAGGCGGCGGCGCAGGACGAGCGCATCACGTTGCTGGAGAACGAGGAGAACCTCGGTTTCGTCGCCACCGTCAACCGCGGCATGCAGCACTCGGGCGAGAACGACGTGCTGCTGCTCAACAGCGACACCGAAGTCGCGAACGACTGGCTCGACCGCATCCGCGCCGCCGCCTACGGCGACGCGCGCGTGGCCAGCGTCACGCCGCTGTCCACCAACGCCACCATCTGCAGCTATCCGCGTTTTTGCGAAGCCAACGCGCTGCCGCCCGGGCACACCACCGCGAGCCTGGACGCGCTGTGCGCGCAGGCCCACCCCGGCGCGGTGGTCGATGTGCCCACGGGCGTGGGTTTCTGCATGTACATCCGCCGTGACTGCTTGCGCGAGGTCGGCCTGTTCGACGTCGAGCACTTCGGCAAGGGCTATGGCGAGGAAAACGATTTCTGCCAGCGCGCCGCCGCCAAGGGCTGGCGCAACCTGCACCTGCTCGACACCTTCGTGCTGCACACCGGCGGCGTGAGCTTCGGCGACAGCAAAAGCCCGCGCGAGCGCGCCGCCATGCAGGTGCTCGATCGCCTGCACCCGCGCTATGCGCGCGACGTGCAGGCCTTCGTGGCTGCCGATCCGGCGGCGCCGTACCGCCTGGCGATCGACGTCGCGCGCCTGCGGGCCACACGCCTGCCCACCGTCCTCGCCGTGCTGCACGACCGCGCCGGCGGCACGCTGCGCCACGTGCGCGAGCTGGCCCTGCACCTGGCCAACCAGGCGCAGTTCCTCATGCTTACCCCGGCCGCGGGCGGCTGCGTGCGGCTGCGCATGGCGGGCGAGGACGAAGGCTTTGCACTCGCCTTCCGCCTGAAAGACCAGTTCGATGAACTGCTCGCCGTCCTGCGCCAGCTCGGCGTGTGCCACGTGCACTTTCACCACCTGCTCGGGCACGACGCACGCGTGCGCGACCTGCCCGCGCTGCTGAACGTGACCTACGACTGCACGGTCCACGACTACTACAGCTACTGCACCCACATCAGCATGACGGGCACGAGCGGCCGCTACGAGGGTGAAGACGCCCCGGGCCAGTGCAACTGCTGCCCGCCCGGCATGGCCGCGCCCGGCGACGCGCCGCCCGGGGCCAGCACCGTCGCCCAATGGCGCGGCGCCAACGCACAACTGCTCACCGGTGCGCGCCACGTCTTCGCCCCCAGCGACGACTGCGGCCAGCGCATCGCCGCGTTCGCGCCGGCGGCGCACCTGCTCGTCGTGCCGCACACCGACATCGCGCCCGGCGCCCTGCTGACCGAGCCCGCACCCGAACCGATGCAGGGCGATCGACCCTTGAAAATCGTCGTCATCGGCGCGCTCAGCGTCATCAAGGGCGCGGACGTGCTCGAAGCCGCCGCGCTCGAAGCCGCGCGGCGCCATGCCCCGCTGGAATTTCACCTGCTCGGCTACTGCTACCGCCACCTGCAGACCCAGCCGCGCGCACGGCTCACGGTGCACGGCGAATACCAGGACGAGGACCTGCCCGGCCTGCTGGCCTGGCTTCAGCCCGATCTCGTCTGGTTCCCGGCGCAGTGGCCCGAGACCTACAGCTACACGCTGAGCGCGGTGCTGACCACAGGCCTGCCCGTGGCCGTGCCCGACATCGGCGCCTTTGCCGAGCGCCTCGCGGGCCGCGCCTGGAGCTGGGTCGCTCCCTGGGATCAGAGCGCGGCGCAATGGGTGGAGTTCTTCGGCGCGCTGCGCAGCGCGCACTTCATCGATGCCACGCCGCCGCAGCCCCCGGCGGGCACCGGCACCACCGCCATCGACTGGCGCTATGACCGCGACTACTCCAGCGGCCTGCACACGACCGACGCACCGACCGCCGGCACGCCGGCGCTGGACGCCACCACGCTCGCGCGCTACCTGCCGCAGCCGGGTGCCAACGCCCTCGTCAAGACCGGCCTGCTGGGCGGCCTCGTCTGGCTGCGCTCGCTGCCCGTGCTGCGCGCCGCGGCACGCACTGTGCCCGCGCACTGGCAGCGCCGCATCAAGACCTGGCTGCAGAGCTGAGGTCCACAGACATTCGCGGCTGAAGCCGCTCCCACACTGCACGGACACAGGCCGGGCCTTTTGTGGGAGCGGCTTCAGCCGCGAACCGCCGTGCGCCCATCCCCGCGGCGAAGGCGCCGCTGCGCCCACTCGATGCACGGGCGCTCCACCCTGAACCACGACAGCCACGCCAGCGCCAGCACCAGCACCAGCGAGACCGACATGCAGGCCCACAGCGGCCAGCCGGCGCTCAGGCTCCACTGCGTCACCGCCTGCTGCACCGGAAACGCGTAGATGTACACGCCATAGGACAGATCGACGCGCCCGCGCCGGGCGCCGCCCTGAGCCGATGTCGCCACGTGCGCCAGGTAGAACGTGCCCAGCGCGATCAAGCCCCACACCGCCACCTGACGCACGGTATCGCTGGTAGCCCAGAGCGCCACGCCCGCAGCCAGCAGCGCCGCCGCCGCCATCCAGTGCCGCGACCGCAGCCCATGGGCGGCAAACGCACTGCCGACGAAGAACGGCACGCCGAAGCCGCAGAAATCCTGCCAGCGAAAGACCTGCGCGAAAGGGCCGCCGCCCGCCTCCAGCGCCGCATCCCAATGCCAGCGGCGCGCCACCCACCAGAGCAGCGCCAGCGCCAGCGCCAGCGCGCCATAGGCCCAGCGCCAGCCGCGCGCGAGCCAGGCCAGCAGCGCGAGCAGCAGGTACATCGCCAGCTCGTAGCGTATGGTCCAGAGCGAACCATTGACCGCGCGCGCAAACGGATTCGACTCGAACACGCCCGGCAGAGTCTGCACCGTCGCCAGCGCCAACGCGTTGTTCACGAAATTGAGCCAGGTGCCGGGCGCGCTCCAGTACGCGGCCGTAGGCAGGGTGGTCACCAGCCATCCCAGTACGAACACCGAAAACCCCACCGCCACGATCAGCCCCGGGAAGATGCGCGCCAGGCGCTTGGTCCAGAACGCGCTCCAGACAGGCTGGCGCTGCCAACTCTGGCAGACGAGGTAGCCGCTGATGAAGAAAAAAACATACACCGCCAGCGAGCCCAGGCTGTGCCCGGGAAACGGCACAGGCAGATGCAGCCGATAGAGAAAATCACCGTGCGCGGCCAACACCGCGAGCGCGGCCGCCAGGCGCAGGGCATCGAAGCGGTTCGAGGACATCACGCGGCCCGGCCACACGGCGGCAGGAAGGCCTTGCCGTCTTTCTGCCCTGCCATCGAAGCGAGCGCCACGGTCATTCGCCCTTGCGCAAGAGCAGGAAAATCTCGTTGTTGCGCAGCACCTCGGCACCATGGCGGTCGACCAGCTCGGGCGGGGGTTGCACATCCACGCTGCGCCGTTCCTGCCGCTGCACCGCAAAGCCCGCCTGCTGCACCAGCGCCACCAGCTCGTCCGCCGTCAGGCGATTGAGCTCGCGGTACTGATCGAAGACGAAGCGCTTGTAGCCCTGCACACCAAAGTCGGCAAAGCCGAAATCCACCTCATCGGCGGCGATCGGCCCCTCATGCGCCTCGATCTCGCGCCACAGTTCATCCTCCGGCACCAGCAGATGCTGCCAGGGCGTCTCGATGTAGCGGCGCAGGTGCGAGCCCCAGGGCGAATGAAACAGCGGCTCGATCTGCAGGAAGAACACCCCGCCCGGGCGCAGGCAGGCATGCAGATCGCGCAGGATGGGCAGCAACTGCTCACGCTGCACATGCTCGAAGGTGGACCAACTCATGATGCCGTCAAAACCCTGGTGGCGCCCGGCCAGTGCTGCGCCAGGCGCTATGGTTTCAAAGGTCAGCGCCGCTGGAATCCGCGCCATGCCGAGCTGCTCGCGCGCGATGCGCGGCAGCTTGGCGTACTCGCGGCGGATGTCCACGCCGTGGATGCGCGTCGCGCCATGGCGCAGCACCAGCGCCAGGTCGGAGATGCCATCGCCGCAGCCGAAGTTGAGCAGCCGCGCGGTGCGCAGATCGAGCGCATCGGCCAGCCAGGCATGCACCACCTCGGCCGCATAGTCGAAATGCGCGCGAAACCACTCGTCGCTGATGCGCGAAGCATTCCACGGCGCCAGTCCGAAAAAGCGCTCGCGCAGCGCCAGCCACGCGTGCTTCATGCGGCACTCTTGCGCAGCACCCACGCATCCTGATGGTTCCAGAAATGCACCGGGACGAAATGCACCAGGCTCCCGGCGCCGCAGACCTCGGCGATGCGCGCGCGCACGAAGGCCTCGCTGGTGAAGGCGGTGCCGTACTCCTGCGCCGCGATCGCATGCGATTCGCTCGACGGGGCGAAGAAGAAGCCGTCCTTGTCGAGCGCCACGCTGTCGAACGCCGCTGCCTTGGCGCCGTGGGTGGAAAACACCAGCAGCCCCCCCGGCGCCACCGCACTCCACAACTGCGCCAGCCAGCGCGCCCAGGTGGTGCGCGGCAGGTGGCTGAACAGCGAGAGCACGAACACCAGATCGAACGCCTGCGGCCAGCGCACCTGCTCGGGCACGCTGGCCGAGGCGAAGCCCCGCACCGCGAACGTGTCGCGGGCAAAGGCCACGGCGCTGTCCACCACGTCCGAGACCGTCACCCGCCCGGCGCCGATGGCCTTGACCAGATGGCGCGTGAAGCGACCGTGGCCGCTGGCGAACTCGAGCACGCTGGGCATCTTCACGAGGGGCTGATCCACGCGTTCAAGCAGCAGCATCAGCTCGGCCAGCGTGCGCCAGCCGTCGGCCAGATAGTCGCGCAGCGGATTGCGGCTGGAGGCATGCCCCAGAAAGAAGCGAAAGATGTCGTCGTCGGGGCTGATGGTGCAGTCGAGCCCCATCACATTACGGTACGAGCCCACGAGATCGTGCGCCTCGATCAGCGCATGGGCCGCCAGCAGCGTGTCGCGCTCATCGCGCGCGCGCGCCAGTACCTGCGCCGCGCCGACGCGATCGCCCCGCGCCAGCAGTTGTTCCCCTTCGCGCAGCAGTTGCTCGCCGGGGGTTGGGTGGTGTGTCATGCGGGTATTTTCGGGGATATCGGGGCATTCACGGCTGAAGCCGCTCCCACAAACAAATACCAGGCCTGTGTCCGTGCCCCGTGGGAGCGGCTTCAGCCGCGAAGAGGGTGCTGCAATGGCCTTCACACCCGGACTGTGTGGGTGCTTTGTGGGAGCGGCTCAGCCGCGAAAATCCCCCTCATGACCACTCCCGCCCACAGTCACCTCCTGCGCACGGGACGGCACTCGGAGGTCGGCCGCGGCTACCTGCTGACCACCGTCACGCAGGGCAGGCTGCCCACGTTCGAGCCCCTCACCCCGGCCCGGCTGGCCATCGCCGCGCTTCACGACTGCGATGAAACCGGCCTGTCCAGCACACTCGCCTTCGTTCTCATGCCCGATCATCTGCACTGGCTGGTGCAGTTGCAACGCGGCACGCTGGCCGACCTGATGCGGCGCTTCAAATCACGCAGCGCGGCGGCCATCAACCACGACCGCGGCACACCCGGGCAGGCGCTGTGGCAGGCGGGGTTTCACGACCAGGCGCTGCGCGACGGGCAGGACATCCGCGCCGTGGCACGCTACGTGATTGCCAATCCGCTGCGGGCGGGGCTGGTGCAGCGAGTGGGGGACTATCCGCATTGGGATGCGGTGTGGGTGCAGGGCGGTGAAGACCTTCTTCGCGGCTGAAGCCGCTCCTACAAACATCGCTCGGAGACCCTGTTGTGGGAGCGGCTTCAGCCGCGAACGATCCCCCGCTCACTCCCACCGGTGCGCCAGCCGCACCAGCCCCGGCAGGGGCTTGGGGTAGATGAAACGGAAGTGCCTGAACTGGAACCACTGGTCGTACACCGCGAGACCCGTCTCGTCAAACAGAAAGGCGCTGATGACGTAGCTGCCGCTGTGCAGCGGCAGGTCGGGGAAAGTCAGCACCGAGCGCCAGGTGCCGTCGGGCAGCCGCACCGGGGCGGCGCCGTCCTCGTGCGTGGCCAGCGAAGTAATGCCCACGCCCTGCGACTGCTCGATCATGAAGCCGATGTGCGGGCGCTCTTCGCCGCGTCCGCGCACGGTGAGGGTCACGACCAGGTCCTGCCCCTGCAGCAGCGGCGGCTGGCCGTCGCCTTCGTCGTGCAGGTGGGCCACGTCGACGGCCAGGATGCAGGCGCTGCCCGCCTCCGCCGGGGGCACGGGCACCGGCGCGGCGGCCAGGGGCAGCTCGGGCGGCACGGCGGCGGCCTCGGCCTGGCGCGTGTGCAGGTCGTAGGCGGCCAGCACCGCCTCGGTCTCGCCGAACTGCTGCACGCGCCCGCCGTCCAGCCACAGCGCCGCATCGCACAGGTGGCGCACGTGGTAGGGGCTGTGCGAGCAGAACAGGATGGTGCAGCCGTTTTCACGGAACGCGGTGATGCGCTCCACGCACTTCTTCTGGAAATGCTGGTCGCCCACGGCCAGCGCCTCGTCGATGATGAGCACGTCCGGCTGCACGGCGGTGACGAGCGCAAACGCCAGGCGCACCGTCATGCCCGAGGAATAGGTCTTGACCGGGCGGTCCAGCGCCTCGCCGAGTTCACAGAACTCGATGATGGAGGGCTCCAGCCGCGCCATCTCCTCGCGTGAAATGCCGATCAGGCTGCCGCCGAAGTACAGGTTGTCACGCCCGCTGAAATCGGGGTGGAAGCCCGCGCCCAGCTCCAGGATGGCGGTAACGCGCCCCACGCGCTCCAGTCGCCCCGTGGAAGGCTGCAGCGTGCCCGCGAGCAGTTTCAACAGCGTGCTCTTGCCCGCGCCGTTGTCGCCGATCACGCCGATGCACTGGCCGCGGCGCAGCGTGAACGAGACATCGCGCAGCGCCCAGTGGCTGTGGTGCGTGGCCTTGCCCGTGAGCAGGGCCTTGAGGCGCGCGCGCGGCGAGGGGTAGAGCTTGTATTCCTTGCCCAGACCTTCGACGTGCAGGACGGTGTCAGGGGTGGGCATGGCGGAATTCATTTGGGAGCGGGGGATTCGCGGCTGAAGCCGCTCCTGCAGAAGAAGAGGCAGGGCCGTTCGGCCTTGTGGGAGCGGCTTCAGCCGCGAAGGCAGCGCCCCTCACAGCCAATCCACCAACTGATCACGGCTGCGCGCCACCAGGCGGCTCAGGGCCACGGCCAGCAATGCAATCCACGCCAGCGTCACCCACCACACGCTCGCGGGCGGCCAGGCCCCCGCGAGCAGCACCTGTTGGTAGCCCTGCACCAGCCCGGTCATCGGGTTGAGCCAGAGCACCCAGCGCCAGCGCTCGGGAAAGAGCGACAGAGGAAACAGAATGGGCGAGAGGTAAATACCCACCGAAAGAAAGAAGTTCACGAGCTGTGCCACGTCGCGCAGCGCGGCCGAGAGGATGGCCAGCGCATACGCCAGCAGCATGCACATCAGCACCTGCAGCGCCAGCAGCGGCAGCAGCGCGAGCACGGCCGGGCGCAGGCCGTGCGCCGGAATGTAGGCCAGCGCCACCAGCAGCATCAGCGGGCCGTAGATCAGGCTGCTGGCGAGCACCGAGCGCGTGGGAAAGAGCACCGGCGGCAACGGGTTCTTCTGCAGCAGGCCGCCGGCGTCGATCAGGCTGTTCATGCCGCGCGCCACCGCGTCGCAGAACGCCATCCACGGCAGCGCGCCCACGACGAGAAAGGCGCCCACGGCGCGCGTGGGCGCGCCTTCACCCAGGCGCATGGCGAACACCACATCGAACACCAGATAGTAGGCGGCGACGGTGAGCAGCGGCTGCAGGTAGGGCCAGACGATGCCCAGCGCCGTGCCCTGGTGGCGCTGCGCCAGCTCGCGGCGCGTGAGCACCCAGGCGAGCGAGCGAGCGCGCTGCAGCGCCAGAGCCTCGGTCCACAAAGCGCTCATGAAGAACAAAGAGATAAGGGAAACCCCGCGATTGTAGGAGCCCCTGTAGGAGCGGCTTCAGCCGCGAAGGCGGGAGCGCATGCGTTCGCGGCCGAAGCCGCTCCTACACATAACACAGGAGAGGATGGGGCCGCGCCTTTCCCCTCTGTGGGAGCGGCTTCAGCCGCGAAAGCACACCACATCCCTTCGCGGCTGAAGCCGCTCCTACGAGAGGCTATTTCTTGGGGGCGGGCTCTTGCGCGGCTTCGGCCTGTTTCATCGATGCGGTCGCGGCCTTCAGCGCGGCTTCGTCGAGTTTCATCGTGGCTTCGAGCTGGCCGGCGAGTTCGGTGCGGCCCTTCTGGATTTCAGTCTGCTTGACCTTGGCGAGCAGGGCATCCTTGACCTCGTCCCACGACTGCTGACCAGCGGGCCTGCGCCCTTCCATCTGGATGATGTGGTAGCCGAACTGGGTCTTGACCACGTCGCTCAGGTCGCCCGGGTTTTCCAGCGCAAAGGCAGCCTTGTCGAACTCGGGCACCATGCGGCCGTGGGCGAAGAAGCCCAGGTCGCCGCCCTTGTCGGCGCTGCCCGGGTCGGCCGAATGCTCCTTGGCCAGCTTGGCGAAATCGGCACCGCCGCGCACCTGGGCCAGCAGGTCGGCCGCTTCCTTGGCCGCGGCGGCATCGTCCTTGCCCTCGCCCGGGGCGATCAGGATGTGGCGCACGCGTATCTGGTCGGGGCGCTGGTAGGCGGCGGGATTGGCCTGGTACATGGTCTTGGCCAGCGCCAGCGCCTTGTCGTCGGGCGGCGTGTTGCCCTTGTCGACGACGAGTTCGAGCAGCGCGTCGGAAAGCACCTTGTCGCGCGCCAGCGCGAGCGCGGCGACCACCTCGGGGCGCTGGTCCAGCTTCTGCTCACGCGCGCGCTCGGCCAGCGCGCGGCGGGTGTACAGGTTGGTGACCAGGCGTTGCATATTCCGGGGCTGCTCCAGCAGGGTGGCACGCACGTCCGGGGGAATGCGCTGCATGTCGGCGCCGAGGTCGGCGGCGCTCACGCTCACCGGCCCCGCGCCCGGCACCGTGCCCTGGGCCAGCGGCCCGGCGGCCTGCGCAGCCACGGCGAGGCCAATCGCCGCCATGAACAGGGCGGCACGCGGGACGATCGTCACAAGAGAAAAATGCATCGAGAACCTCTAGAAAACAGGTGGCGCCCGCCGTGCGATGCGCGGGCGCCTTTCAAAAAAAAAAGGCGGGGAAACCCCGCCTTTTTCAGTTTCGCATCGCTGCGAAAAGTTCAACCGATTACTGGTTGTAGCGGTGCGTCCAGGTGATACCGAAGGTGCTGGTGAAGCCACCAGCAGCCGCCGTATTGTTCACCTTGATGAAGGCATCGCCCAGGATGGGCAGGCCGACATTCGTACCCGCAGCCGCCGGCAGACCAGCGCCATTCGGAGACGCAGCGGTCATGTTGACAGCAGCAGGAGCAGCAACACTCGTGTCTTGCGGATTCGGCGTGCTAACCACGGTCCAGCCGTTGATGTACGGCGTGGTCATGGTCGTGGCCGTCAGCGCGCTGCTCGAACCCAGGACCTGCTTGTTCGAGAACGACAGCACGCTGGTCTCGCCGCAGAAGCTGAGCGTACCCGCCACGGCCGGCGAGAAGATCGGCGCGGCGCCGGTGGTGGTTTCCTCACGGTCGAAGAAGCGCATGCCCGATGCGTCGGTGCAGATGTTGGCGCGGGCGTCGACACGCGTGTTGGCCGCCGTGAACCAGCCCGGTGCGGAAGCCGCGATAGCCGTGACGGCAGTGGCTTGTTGTTGAGCCAGACCCGAGAACAGGCGGTACTGGGCGGCCGTCGCGCCGGTGGGCGCCACGGTGTAGTTGGCGGCCACGCTGTAGCGGCGCGTCGGCATGGAGAAGACCCAGTCCGTCGCGGCGTTGATGCCCGCATCCAGCGCGTACTGATTGGACACCGAGGTGCGCGCCAGGGCGTTGGTCAGGATCGCGGCCTGCACCTTGGGCAGATTGGCGTCGGCAGGCGCGGCGGCCATCGGCGTCACATACGGGGTGGACATGTCCGGCAGGTCGATGAACAGAGGCGTCACCGGGCCCGAGCGAGCCGTGCCACCTGCGTCGATGACGGCAGCGCGCATCAGCGGGTCGGCAGTGAAGCTGTCGGCACTCGTCGTGGTCGCAGCACCGGGCACGCCGAAGAACGCGCTGGAACCGGTATCCGTCTGCGGGAAATGCACGAAGTTAGCCGCACCAGCCGCACCACCAGCCGCCACACGTGCCTCGATGGCTGTGGCAGCGCCGGAATAGTTGGTGGACTGCGCCAAGTTCAAGATGTACCAGTCAGCCGACAGGCCGGTCGTCGCGGAACCAAAACCCTTGGCCGCTGCAGCTCCAGCGGTGGTGAAGTTGGTCATCGCGATGCCGTCCAGCGCAGCGCGCGCGGCCGAGCCGGCGACGGAGCAGGGCGCCACGCCACCCACGTGCTTGATGGCGGTGTAGAGCTGCGAATTGGCGGTGCCGGCAGCCGCCGAACCGTCGGCGCTGTACAGCTTGACCGAGGGAATATCGGCCATGTTGAAGATTTCGACATAGCCCTCACGCGTGCCATCGGCAGTGGCGGTAGCGCTCAGACGAGCGGTGGAGAAATCGGTACCAGCGGCGGGAATCTGGGGCACCGTGCAGGTGTTGTCCGAAGAGTACAGCGTGGCGACGCTGTTGGCGCCCTGGACGATAGCACCGGTCCAGATGTCGCCAGGCGACAGGTAGATCTGGAAGTCCTTGACGTCATCGGAGTTGGCCGCGCCGCGGAAGCGGATCTTGACGGCCTTGCCGTTGCTGCGGTCGGTGTTGCTCAGGTGGATCACGGTCATGTTGCCGTTCTGCGCCGTGTAGTACGGCACCACGAGCATGTGGCCGATGTGGTTGGGGTTGACTTGCAGCACGGTGGCAAGACCGGCCGTACCGCCCACGGTACCAGGTTCGCTGGCGAGGTTCGTGCCCATGACGTTCCAAGCAGCAGCCCCGGCACCGACGGCATTGACGACTGCCGATTGGGCAACGCCGGCAAAACCGCCAATCATGGCAGCAATGCTCAGTGCCAATACATTCTTTCTCATGTGTTAACTCCGTAAAAAAAAAAATAAGCGCAACTACCACGATTGATTACGCTGGGAAATGCTAGCACAGACCTTTCCAGACCCGTCTGCATTTGCACCGCCGCCGTTGCGAGTTACCAAAAAAACAACACTGGACAGCCCAAGAGCGCTCGTCGCTCAGTGCGCAACCGCGGTCCGTACTATACCGGCCCGCCGGGGCTTTGGACAGGAGGCGGCGCTCAAAATGACGGTTGGACGTTGTTTATTGCACCACGAAGCGTGATGTATCCGCGCGTATTAGGGCGTTTCAAAACGCCACCACTGGCCGTCGTCGAGCACCCAGGTGTCGTCCATATAGTTGGTCAGTTCGGGCAGGTTCAGGCCCGGCACGACGGGCTTGCCGGTCATGGCCAGGGTGGCGGTGCACTTTTCCGCTTCGCAATGGACCTTGGTGACCTCGATTTTCTCGAGGGCCACCTTCGGGCCATTGGCCTTGGCGTAGTCGTCCTGGCTGCGCAGGCTGCGGTAGGCCGGGGTGAGCAGGCCGTAGGCGGTGGGCAGGTCGCCCTTGATGCGTGCCTGCCAGAAGGTGGTGGCGCGTTCCTGCACGGTGCGTTCGGGCGTGGCGGGGCCGAGGCTGGCGCAGCCGGCCAGCGCGAGCGCGGCGGCGGCCAGGAGCAGGGGACGGGGAAGATGGGGGAGCAGGGGTTTCATTGTTCGAGTATGGGTGAATGAAGGGATGGGATTTTGCAGCGCGGCGGGTTCGTGTCCCGAGGGTGGGGGAAAGTTCGCGGGAGCGGGGGAATTCAAGGCATTCGCGGCTGAAGCCGCTCCTACAAGGGCCTGATTGGGGACAGGGGCTTGATTGGGATTGTGGGAGCGGCTTGAGCCGCGAAGGAAGGCAGCGGGGCATGTGCCAAGACATTCGCGGCTGAAGCCGCTCCTACAGAGGGAACATTCAGGCCAGGCTGGTGCTGTGGGAGCGGCTTTAGCCGCGAAGGAAGGCAGCGAGGCATTCAAGGCATTCGCGGCTGAAGCCGCTCCCACAGGCAGCCACCGGCTAGGGCTGCTGGCCCTGCAGATCCATCAGCTTCAGGCCCTTGAGGCGCTCGCGCAGCTCTTCGCTGGCCTGGCGGATTTCGGGATCGGTGCGCACCACGCGCGGGGTGATGACGACAAGCAGCTCGGTGCGGCCGCTGGTGGTGGCGGTGGTGCCGAAGAGGCCGCCGAGGATGGGGATGGAGCTGAGCAGCGGCACGCCCGAGCGGCCGCTGGTGGCGTTGTCCTTGATGAGACCGCCGAGCACGATGGCCTCGCCCGAGCGCACGGCCACCTTGGAGCTGATCTGGCGCTGCAGGAAGGCGCGCTGGCCGGTGACGGTGTCTTCGTCGCCCACGTCGGTGACGGACTGCATGATGTCCATGGTGACGAGGTCGCCCGAATTGACCGAGGGCTGCACCTGCAGTTGCACGCCCGTGTCCTTGTACTGGTAGGTGGTGGTGGTCTGGTTGCCGACGATGCTGGGGTTGGTCGTCTCGCCAGTGCGTACGGGCTGCTGCGTGCCGACGGCGATGGTGGCCACCTGGTTGTCGAGCACCATGAGCGAGGGGCTGGAGATGACCTTGATGAGCGACTTGGCCGCGAGCGCGTTGAGCGTGACGCGCATGTTGCCCAGCGTGTCCTTCAAGGTGTAGGAAAAGCCACCCGTGGCGCCCGTGGCGAGCGCGCCGACCACGCCGGTGCCGGGGCCGCGCCGGTGAGTGTCGGAAAACGCCCACTGCAGGCCGTATTTGAGGTCGTCGCTGAGCGTCACCTCGATGATGCTGGCTTCGATCAGCACCTGGGTGGGCGGCACGTCCAGGCGCTTGAGCGTGGATTCGATCTTGCCGAACTCCACGCCGGTGCTCCACACGAGGATGGAGTTGTTCTGCGTGTCGGCCATCACGCGGATGCCGCCGAGTTCCGTGGCCGCGGCGCCCTGCCCCGCGTTCTGGCTGGGGCGCGCCGCGGCGCCGAACCCGCCCAGGCCCGAGCGGCCCGCGTTGGCACCAAAGGAGGAGTTCAAGCCGCCGGAACCGCTGAAACCGGTATTGCCATAGCCGGCGCCGCCCAGGGGCTGCTGCTGGCCGAACGACGTGGCCGTGCCGGTGCCCAGGCCCGGCGCCACGCCGCTGTTGGCCACGGGCGCGGCGGCGGCGGGCTGGCCGGTGCCAAAGATGCCCGAGAGCACGCTGGCGAGGTGCTGCGCGCTGCCGTTCTGCACCTTGTAGATGTGCAGGCTGGCTTCGCCGCCGCCGTTGCCGGGCTGGTCGAATTTTTCGATCCAGCGGCGCGCTTCTTCGAGGTAGGCGGCGCGCGGGGTGACGACGAGGATGGCGTTGAGCCGCTCGATGGGCATGACGCGCAGCGCGCCGAACAGGGGGTTGGCCTCACCGAGCGCGGCGGCGGCGGCCGCGCCAGTGCCGGCCTGGGTGCGCGCGCCGGGCGCGGTGGCGGCGGTGGCCGCGCCCGTGGCGGCGCCCGCTGCGGGCTGGGGCTGGCCGCTCACGAGGCGCAGCGCTGCTTCCACCTCGCGGATGCTGGCGTGCTTGAGCGGGAACAGGCCCACGGACATGCCCTTGAGCAGGTTCACGTCGAAGGTGTGCACGAGGTCGAGCCAGCCTTCGGCCTGGCTGCGCGTGCCCACGAGCACAAGCAGGTTGCGCACGGTATCGACGCGCACGATGGCATCGGGCGGCGCGAGCGGGCGCAGGATGGTGGCCATTTCATTGGCGCCGATGTACTGCAGCGGCACCACGATGGCGCCGTAGCCGGGCGCCAGCGGCGCGCCGTTGCCCACCTGGCGCACGGCGGCGCCGATGTTGCGCAGCGCGTCGGCGCGGCCCACGTGATAGGTGCCGCGCGCATCGCGCACCATGAGCAGGCCGTTGGCCTGCAGCGCGCTTTCGAGCAGGAACAGGGCCTGGTCGGGCGCGATGGGGTTGCGCGAGGACAGCGTGACCGTGCCCGCGAGCGGCGGGTGCAGCACATAGGGCTGCTTGAGCACGTCGCCGAGGATGGCGCGCACGACCTCGCCGACCGGGGCTTCCTCGAAGTTGAAGCTCATGGGCGTGCCGGTGACGGCGGGCGCGGGTACGGCGGGCGCGATGACCTGATCATTGCCGGCCATGGTGCGGGCCTTGGCCTGGGGCGCTTCGTTCGCATCGCCCTGCGGCGCCGGGGCAGCGGCGGGCTCGGCGGCGGGTGCCGATGCATGGGGCTGGGCGGGCACGGGCGCGGGGGCCTGCTCGACGGGCACGGCATCGGTCGGTTGCACAGGAGGTTGCGCGCAGGCGGTCAGAGCGGCCACGAAGGCCAGCGCGGTGTAGACGTGTCGATGGGAAGTCATGGATGGATGCTCACCTTGACGTGAAAGAGGTTGAAGCGGCGGCCCGGGCCGCCCATGTTGCGGCGTGCATGGCTATTTGATGCTGCCGCCAAAAACGGGGACGGGTTGGGCCGCTGGCGCCGCCTTGGCGGGTGTGGAGGCCGCGGGCGCGGCTGCCGGCGCCGGCACCACGGCAGCCGGAGCGGGTGCTGCCGCAGCCGGGGCAGGCACTGCGGGAGGGGCTGCGACGGGTGGCGCACTGGCTGCGGGCGGTGGCAGGGCCGGGCCGTTTTGCAATTTGGCACGCGGCAACTGCAGCACGCGCGACTGGCCGGCACGCGTGAAGGTGGCGCTGCGCTCCTTCACGGCAGAGAGCGTCCAGCCCTCGACGCTTTCATGCAACTGCACGCGCCGGGCCTTGCCGCCGATCTGCACAATGGCGCCCCCGGTGCCCTGCCCTTCGATGAGGCCCGAGAGTTCGCCCAGGCCGCCGTCGGGGCCTTGCTCCTGATCCTTGGGCGAAGCGGGCGGCGGGCGGCGCGTGGGAGAAAACAGCGGGCGCTCGAGCAGGCCGATGAACGGACCGGTGTCGGCAGGTGCCGCACCCGGCAGGTGCGGCACGAGCGCGGCGTAGTCGCTCGTCTGCGGAGCGGGGCGCTGCCAGTGCACGTGGCGCAGCCGGCCATCGGTGCCCAACCAGAGCGCGGCCAGTGCCAGCAGCAACGCCAGGTTGAGCGCGGCGAGCACGGTCAGCGCGTGTTTTTTCAGGGCTGTCATGGACGCTCCCGCAGCACGCTCAGCGTGAATTGCGCGACGAGCCGGGGCGCGAATTTGGGATTGAGGTTGGTGAGCGCGCCCTGCACCTGGATGTTCAGCTCGTCGATGAAGATGACGGGCTGCTGCTGGCCAAGCACCGCGAGCGCGGTCTGCACGGCGAGCTGCTCGCCTTCGGCGCGCAGGCTCAGGGTCACGCGGTCGAAGCCCTTGTCCTCCTTGGCGGGCAGCACCTGGCTGCTGATGACCTGCAGGCCCGCCGCGCTGAAGATGTCGCGCACCTTCTGCTGCACCTGATTGCCGGTCTGGGCCTCGTCCTGCGCCACCGGGTAGATATAGCGCGCATAAAGACCGGAGGCCCGCTGGCTGGCGGCCTGCAGTTCGGCGCTTTGCTGTTGCATGCCGGTCAGGCGGGCATGGCGCGGCGCAAGCTGATCGAGCTGCTCCTGCGCCCAGACGTGCTTGCGCAGCACGTACCAGGCGCCGGCGGCCAGCGGCAGCGCAGCAACGACGAGGGTGAGCCCGATCAGCAGGGCGCGGCGCATCGCACTCGCGCTCATGGGTTTGCCTTGCCCGCGGGCGCGGCCGTGGCGACGCCGAATTCCTGCGGCTCCAGCGTGAATTCGATGACGAAGTTCTCCTTGGAGTTGGCTCCGCCCGTGCGCGTGGCGGCGCTGGGCGCGCGCACGTCGCGCACGCCCGGCAACTGGCCGAGCACCTGCATGAGCGCGGAGGAATTGTTGGCCAGGCCCGTGATCGTGAGCTTGTTGCCCTTGAGGGTCATGCCCTGAAGCGCAGCGTCGTCGGGCAGCGCCGCGGTCAGGCGGTCGAGCACGCGCAGGGGCTCGATGCGGGCCGTGAGCTGGCCGGAGAGCGCGCCCAGCTTGTCGGCCGTGCGCAGCAGTTGTTCGCGCTGCTGCACCAGGGCCGGGGTGGCGCGGGCCACTTCGTCGTAGGCGCGCACGGCCTCCAGGGCACGCGCGCGCAGTTGCAGCGTGGGCGTGAGTGCGATGGCCGCGAGCAGCGCCAGCGCCAGCGCCAGCAGGGCGCAGCGCAGCCAGCGCCCGCGCACGGCCCAGGCGCGGCGTGCGCCCTCGCCATAACCGGACAGCACCAGCGGTGCGCCCGCGGCGGGCAGCAGCGCCCAGACCTCGGGCGCGGGGCCGGTGGATTGCGCCGCTGCATGGCCCTGAAGATGGCCGGCGATCTGACGGCGCGAAGCGAGCACCAGATCGGCCTGGCGCGTCGACGCGCTACCCGCGCGCAGGCGCCAGCCCCAGACCAGGTCATCGGCCGGGAAGGGGCTCAGCGCCTGCGCCTGCAGCGCAAGGGCGCTGGCCAGGTCGGCCTGCGCCATCACCGCCGGGAGTGTGAGCGTGCGCGTGAGCAGCATGGATTCGGGCAGTTCGACCGCCTGGAAACGCACAGGCGCCTTGGGCGCCGACCCGCCCAGGCGGGCACCGTTCCACCAGAGCGAGCGCTCGCCATCGGCCTGGCGCAGTGCGACCACGGCCTCGGGCGTGAGCCAGGAAAGCCACGGCGAGCGCAACGCATCCGCCCAGGCCTGGCGCCACTCGGTGGCGAGGGCTCTGAGGTCCAGTCCGAACAGGCGGGTATCGGCAGTGAGGACGGGCATGGGTTTACGAGGAATGTTTTACTGCGGCGGGTTGCACGCTCGTGATCAGGCGAAACGTCAGCCAGGGCGCGCCATCGCTGCTGCGCCCGTCCAGATCGACACTGCGCGCCACCTGCACGGCGGCGCCATCGGCCATGGGCACACGCGCGGTGGCGCGCAGGCGGCGCGATGGGGCGCTGTCGATCAGGCTCGCATCCAGCGCCGTGGTATCGATGCCGACCTGCCCCGCATCGCGCGCGGCGGCAATCTGCTGCGCGGCCGCCAGGTTTCCGCCCGCCAGCACGGCCAACACGCCCAGCGGCGCCGCCATGGGGTTGACGCGGCCAGAACCACGCAAGTCGGCCGTCAAAAGCGGCGCGAGTCTAGCATAGAGGTCGTACTCGACACCGGGCACGCGCAGCAGGTCTTCCTCGGCTTCGAAGCGCTGGGGGGCACCGTGCGCATCGCGCTGCTGGCGCGCCTGCACCACGGCCTGCGCCAGCGCCTGGGCGGCATCGGGCGCCAGCCCCCCGGCCACGGTGAACAGGCGCGCGAGCAGCGGGGGTGCAGCCATGTTGAGGTCGATCAGGCCGTTGAGCGGCATGAGCTCGACGTGGATGGGCACGCCCTGCCAGGTGACGTCTGTGGTGGCGACGCGCGCCAGCGGCTGGCGGCTGGCCATCAGCGCCTGCAGCGCGATCTGCAGGGCGGCATCGCCCAGGGCCTGGGCCTGCACCTGCTGGCGCGCCAGCGCGACGGAGCGGGTTTCGTCGCGCAGCGAGCGGGTGAGGCCGACAGCGATGAGGCTGAGCGCGGCGACGATCCAGAGCACGGCGAGCAGGGCCATGCCCCGGGGGCGGGGCTGCTGTGGGAGCGGCTTCTGTGGGAGCGGCTTCAGCCGCGAAGGGCTTTTCGCGGCTGAAGCCGCTCCCACAAAACACCCCCCTCCCACAGAGGCAGGAGCAGAAACAAGGGGAATGCGGCTCATCGGATCGAGCCTCCGAAAACAGGGCCGTTGGCGCGTGGGTCGGTGCCGGGCAACACGCGCAGCGCAATGGCGAGTTCGGGCCAGGCGCCGGTTCGGGTCTGCACGGCCAGGCTCACGCGGCTGGGGAGGCGGTCCACGGTGGACCATTCGGGGGTCCACGCGGGCGGTTCGCTGGCGGCGTCTTCGTAGTGCAGATCGAAGGCCGTCACGCCGGTCAGCAGGGTGCTGCTCCCGGCGGCCGACCAGTCGGGGGCCGAGCGGGGGCCCGACCAGGGCAGGTAGCGCAGCACCAGCGCGCCATCATCGGAGAGCGAGAGGCGAAAGTGGGTCAGGCCACCGGCACCATGGCGCGCCGGCATTACGCCGACCCAGGTGAGTGTGCTGGCCGTGCCGGTGAAATAGTAGGGACTGCGGCCCTGGGGCACGGGCAGGGTGGTTTTCTCGGCCGACACGCGGGCGAGCACCGAGCGCAGAAAGAGGCTCACGGTGCGCAGGTCGTCCATCTGCTGCAGGCGCGCATCGACACGCTCCTCGGTCTGCGAGGCGGTGCGCAGCGCCGAGGCCATGGCGAGCACGATGAGCGAGAGCAGTACGAGCACGACGAGCAGCTCGACCAGGGTGAAGCCCTGCAGGCGAGGTCGGGCGGCGGTCATGGACGGGGCTGCGGCGGCTTGCGCAGGGGTCGCAGCGTGGAGAGGTCGATGTGCCGGGGCTGATCGCCCTCGGTCCATGAGACGGAGATCGCCACCTCGTACAGCGGCGGGATGTCGGGGCCGGAGACACCGGTGTCGTAAGGCGCCGACTCGATGCGCCACTGGTAGCCCGCGCTTTCGCCGCGCTGCTGCCAGCCGCCTTCGGGGACGGTATCGCGCAGATCCAGCAGGGATTGGGCGAGCACGACGGCGCGCTGCGTGGCGTCGATGCGCGCCACGCCGCGGGCGCTGCCGCCCATGACGCGGTAGAGCAGCGCGAGCGACATGGCCATGATGGAGATGGCCACGAGCAGCTCCAGCAGCGTGAGGCCGCGCTGCGCGGTCACGGCAGCAGCGCCTCCTGCGTGGTGCGGCCCGAGAGCCAGTCCACGCGCAAGCGCGTGCCACTGCCGGGCGCTCGCAGGATTTCGATGCTGCCGCCGGTGGCGCCCCCCGAGGGCAGGAAGCTGATCGACGCCTGCCCTTGCGGAGAGATGTCGCGGTCGGCGACGGTCATGCGCAGCTGCAAGGGCTCGGGCAGGGACCGGGCGGGTTCGCCGGCCAGGCCGTAGCGGCGCTGCGCCAGATCGACGGTGAAGCGGGTCTCGCGCCCCTGGGCCAGGGCGGTGGCGCGGGCGCTGCGCAGCTCGCTGAACATGGTGCGCACGGCGTCGCGGTACTGCGCGCCCTGGTTCATGCGCTCGTAGGCCATGGGCACGAGGCCCACCACCAGCGCCATGATGGCGAAGACCACGAGCAGTTCGACGAGGGTGAAGCCGCGGGCTGGGCGTTCGCGGCTGAAGCCGCTCCCACAAAGGCAGGAGCGCTTCCCTTGTTGGGTTTCGCGGCTGAAGCCGCTCCTACAAAAAGGGAAACGGTGGAGGATGTGTGGGAGCGGCTTCAGCCGCGAAGGTATTGCATCGGCCTTCGCGGCTGAAGCCGCTCCTACAACAGCGCAGGACATCAGGGCTTGTTGTGGATGTCGGCGTTCTCGCCCTCGCCGCCGGCCGCGTTGTCGGCACCCAGCGAATAGATGTCGAGCTTGCCGCCCTCGTAGCCATAGTGGTAGGCATTGCCCCAGGGATCGGTGGGCACGCCGCCCTTGATGTAGGGGCCGTTCCAGCCGTTGGCGTTGCCGGGCTTGGTGACGAGCGCGTTCAAGCCCTCGGCGGTGCTGGGGTAGCGACCAACGTCGAGCTTGAAGAGTTCGAGCGATTTGTCGAAGTCGGCGATCTGCACCGCCGCGGTCTTGCTCTTGGCGCCGCCGAGCTGGTTGAGCACGCGCGGGCCGACGATGCCCGCGAGCAGCGTGAGGATGGCGAGCACGACGAGCAGCTCGATGAGCGTGAAGCCGCGCGCGCGCCGGCGCGGAAAATGGAGTTCAGGCAGCGAGGTCATTGATGGATAGGATGCCGAGAAGGATGGAGACGATGATGGCGGCGATGAGCACGCCGAGGATCAGAATAAGGAGCGGTTCGAGCAGCACCAGCAGGCGTTTGATGCCGTTTTCGACTTCGCGTTCGAGGATGGCGGAGAGTTCGAGCATCATGGCGCCCAGGCGCCCGGTTTCCTCGCCCACTCGGATCAGGTTGATGGCCAATGGTTCAAAGAGGCCGGTGCTGCCCACCGCCTGCGCCATTTTGCCGCCTTCCTTGACGATGGGGGCGATGCGCGTGAGCAAGGGATGCAACACGGCGTTGCCGACGGTGTCGGACGCGATGGCCAGCGCCGTGAGCAGCGGCACGCCGTTGGCCAGCAGCGTGCCCAGAGACCGGGCATAGAGCGTGAGCTGGTAGCGCAGCGCCAGGCGCCCGACGAGCGGCAGGCGCAGCAGCCGGGCCTGCCACCAGGCGCGGCCCGCGGGCGAGCGCAGCCAGCGAACGAGCAGCGCGCCAAGCACGACGGCGGCGATGGCGATCTCGAGCCCCCAGGCGCGGAACACGTGGCCCATGTTCATGACGATGCGCGTGGGCAGGGGCAACGCGTCGCCCATCTCGGTGAAGAGCTTTTCGAACTGCGGCACGACGAAGCCGAGCATGGCCACGAGCGAAAGCACGGCGACGGTGAGCAGAATGGCCGGGTAGATGGTGGCCGAGACGATGCTGTCGCGCAATGCGCGCTGGCGCTGCAGGTGCTCGACGAGCCGGTCGAGCACGGCCGACATCTGGCCGCTGGCCTCGCCCGAGCGCACCATGTTGACGTAGAAGTCGCCAAAATGCGCGGGGTGGGCGGCGAGCGCGCGCGACAGCGGCGTGCCGCCCTTGACGGCGGTGAGCACGCCCTGCACCAGCGCGCCGACGCTGGGCTTGTGCGCCATCTCGACGAGCACGCGCAGCGCATTGTCCAGGGCCAGACCGGCGCGCAGCATGATGGCCAGCTCGGACGTGAGCGCGAGCACGTCGGCGCCGTTGACCGGGCCCTTGGCGGCGCGCGGCGCGGGCGCCTTGAGGGCCGCGGCGGCCGGCGTGGATGCGGCGCTGGTGCTGGCGGCGTCCAGGATTTCGAGCGGCGTGAGGCCCTGCGCGACGAGCTGGCGCAGCGCGGCGGCGCTGTCGGGCGCGGCCAGGCGCCCCTCGGTCAAGACACCGCTGCGGCTGGCGGCACGCCAGGCGAATTCAGGCATCCGACTGATCCTGCGTGACGCGGGCGACTTCGTCGAGCGCGGTCACGCCCGCGGCGACCTTGCGCAGGCCGTCCTCGTGCAGGCTGTGCATGCCCGCGCGCTGCGCGAGCTGGTGCAGGCTGTTGGCGTCCTGCCCGTCGAGAATGGCATGGCGCATGGCGTCGTCCAGCAACAGGAGTTCATGGATGCCGGTGCGCCCGCGGTAGCCGGTCTGGCCACAGGCGGCGCAGCCAACGGCGCGGTAGATGCGCTGACCCCGGGCGACGAAGCGGCCCAGGCCGGTGCGCGCGAGCAGCGCCTCGTCGGGTTCGTAGGCGGCCTTGCACTGCGGGCACAGGGTACGCACCAGGCGCTGGGCGAGCACGCCGTTGACCGAGGAGGTAATGAGATAGCTTTCCACGCCCATGTCCTGCATGCGGGTGATGGCACCCGCGGCGGTGTTGGTGTGCAGCGTGGAGAGCACAAGGTGGCCGGTGAGCGCGGACTGCACGGCGATCTGCGCGGTTTCGCCATCGCGCATCTCGCCGATCATGATGATGTCGGGGTCCTGGCGCAGGATGGAGCGCAGCGCGTTGGCAAAGGTCAGGTCGATCTGCGGGTGCACCTGGATCTGGTTGATGCCTTCGAGCTGGTATTCGACCGGGTCCTCGACGGTGATGATCTTGTTGGCCTGCGCGTCGATGCTGGCCAGCGCCGCGTACAGCGTGGTGGTCTTGCCCGAGCCCGTGGGGCCGGTGGCGAGCAGGATGCCGTGCGGGCGCGCAAGCAGCTCGCGAAAGCGCGCGAGCGTTTCGGGCGCGAAGCCCATGGTGGCGAGATCGAGGCGCACGCTGGCGCGGTCGAGCACGCGCAGCACGATGCTTTCGCCGTAGACCGTGGGCACGGTGGAGACGCGCAGGTCGAGCTCGTGGCCCTTGACGCGAGTCTTGATGCGCCCGTCCTGCGGCAGACGGCGCTCGGCGATATCGAGGTGCGCGAGCAACTTCACGCGCGAGCCGACGGCGGCCGACAGGCGCGCGGGCACGAGTTCGCCCTGGTGGATCACGCCATCGACACGGTAACGCACGTGCAGGCCGTCGTCGAAGGGCTCCAGGTGAATGTCGGAGGCGCGCAGCTCGATGACGCGGCCGATGATGGCGTTGACCAGGCGGATGACGGGCGCTTCGCTCGCGAGGTCCTTGAGGTGCTCGATGAAGTCACCGCCGTCGAGGTCGTCGTAGAGGTCGCCCTCCTCCTCCGGGGTTTGCGGCTCCTCGGGTTCGGCCAGGGCCTTGGCGATGTCGGCTTCGAGCGCGAGCGCGGGGCGGATCACGCGGCCGGTGACGAGGTGCAACGCCTTGAGCACGAAGGGGTCCTGCGGCACGGCCATGGCAACGCGCAGTTCGTCGCCTTGCAAGTGCAGCGGGCAGACGGCATTGGCACGCAGGAACTCGGGCAGCAGGCCATCGACGTCGGGCAGCAGGTCGGGAAAATCGTCGGCAGCCACCAGCGGCACGCCGAGCTGGGGCGCGAGCGCACGCGCGATGTCGAGTTCAGACACCAGACCCAGGCGCGCGAGCACCGAGCCGAGCAGGCCGCCGAGCTCCTGCTGCACCTGCAGCGCGCGCTCGAGGTCGCGCTCGGTGAGCTTGCCCGCCTGCACGAGCAACTCGCCCAGGCGCGGGCGGGGCTCGGTGGAAGCGGTAGCGAGGGTCGGTTCGGTCAATGCGGGAATGGACATGGGCGGCCGTGTGCGCCGAAGGGAGGGAAGTTTAAGGCAAGGCCGGGCTGGCTCCTGCTACCACCGAGGCCCCTTGCGCCACCAAGCTCCCTTGTGGGAGCGGCTTCAGCCGCGAACGCCGATGCAATACCTTCGCGACTGAAGCCGCTCCCACAAAAAAAGCACCTCGCCTTCGCGGCTGAGGCCGCTCCTACAAAAAGGCATTCCGCATCAAGGCTCTTTCCATCAAGCCCCCAGGGGCGCGATGCCCGATACTTGCCCGCTTTGCGCACGCACCGCCGCCGCCATGCCCCTGTCACGCCGCCATTTCACCCGACTGCTGCTGGTTCTGTTCGCCATCCTGATGCTGGCTGCGGCGGGCTTGCGCCTGCACTGGAAACCCTTGGCGGGGGACGCGGCGCGCACGGGCGGCGCGATGCTGCTGGCGCCTATGGTGGGCGTGGTCGATACCTGCATCGCCACGCCCGAGGCCAACCCATCGGCGGGCACGCTGGCGCAGGGCTGCACAGGCAAGCAGGGCTCGGCGGCGGCGCTGGTGGAATCGACCCTCAGGCAACTGCAGCCCACCCAGCCGCCCGAGGGCACGGGCTACCCGCTGGGCTATACGCTGCCGGTGCCGCTGCTGCAGCTCTTCAAGGCGCAGGGGAGCGACTGGACGATCGACGAGGAGCGCGTGCAGCGCGTGGTGCGCACGGTGCACGAGAGCGCGCGGCCGCTGATCCTGTATCTTTTTGCCACGCATTTTTCAGCGCATGCACCCATTGAAGAAGCGCTGGCGCGCGACCCGGGCAACCTGGCGCAGACGCGCGACGGGCCGCTGCCCGTGGACAGCTACCACGGCGATCCGCTCTATCCCTGGACGGTGGCGCGCACCGACAACACGCTGACCCAGCGGCGCGTGCAGGCGGCGAAGGCGATGCTGGGTGCGCTGTGCGAGCTGCCCGCGCAGGATCTGGCCAAGATCCGGGGGGTGACGCTGCTGGGCGAGCTGCAGCAGATGTTTCCGCACTTCGAGACCGGCATGGGGTTCGACCTGCCCTACCGCGTGAGCGACTACAGCCCCACGTCGGTGGCGGGGTTTCGCGAGTACCTGCGGGCGCAGTTCGGCGACGTGGCGAAGCTGAACGCGGCCGTCGGCGCGCGGTACGCGAGCTTCGACGAGGTGGTGCCGCCCTCGCGTGACATCCGCTCGGAGCCGCTCACGCGCTACACCGAGCACATGGATTCATGGGCGCATGGGGTGCTGCCGATTTCGGGCTGGGTCTGGGTGCCGGGGCGCAAGGACTTGTGGGTGCAGGTGTACCGCAACGGCGGCTTTCTCGGCCGGGTGAAGGTGAACCAGGGGCGCCAGGACGTGCTGCAGGCCAGGCCCGAGTTCGGTAGCGCCGACGTAGGCTGGCGGCTGGACATGGACTTTCGCGAACTGCCACCGGGGCTGCACCGCATCACCGCCATGCTGGAGCTGGCGCCGGGACGTCTGGTGCCGCTGGGCGAGCGCGAGATCGCCATCATGGACGAGCACCAGCAAACGCCGCAGCCCCAGCCGCCCTCCAGACAGCCGCTGCCCACGCCCGTGGCCGCGCCCGAGGGCATGCAGGGGCACCTGGATGTGCCCTTGCAGCTGCAGTCCTACTACTACAACCCGCTGGCGCCGTTCTGGCTCGCGTACCGCCGGCAGCAGGTGGCGCAGTACCTGCAGTTTTTCGACCGGGTGGTGGCGCAGTCGTGCCTGAAGGAGACGCCGCGCTACACGCACCAGATCCTGCCGCAGGCCAATCCGGGCTGGGACGAGAACAAGTTCGCCGTGGGCAGCACGCTGCGCACGCAGGGCGACCTGCGCCTGGGCGTGAGCCTGTACGGCAACGCGAGCTACGACGCGGACCTGGCGCAGTGGCTGGGCAAGAGCGGCCAGCACGCGTATGGCATCACCGAGTTCCACCCGCTGCGCGCGATGGATGCGGCCGAGCTTGGCAAGACGCTGCAGATGCACGCGCGGCGCGGCGCGAAGTTCCTGTCGTTCTTCCTGGAGCCGTATTGGGAAGGCGCGCCGGTGGCACGGGTGCACAACGCGTTTTCGTTCGACCCGCAGAACCCGCAGTTCGGCTCTGCGCCGCTTTATGACGCAATGCGGCAGGTGCTGGGCGGCGCACCCACCGGGGCGCCTCAGCGCTGAGGCGCCGTCGCGCGGGTGGCTTTCACCTCGGCCCTCACCCAGCGGGAGAGGGAGCCAATTCGGCCTGGGCGAGCGGCACGCCTTGCGCATCCTTGGCCGAGAGCAGTGGCGCCATGCCGAGCTCGGGCCACGCAATCGCCAGCGTCGCATCGTTCCAGGCGACGCAGCGCTCGGCCTGCGGCGCGTAGTAGGCGGTGGTCTTGTAGAGGAAGTCCGCCGTTTCGCTGAGCACGAGAAAGCCGTGCGCGAGGCCCGGCGGAATCCAGAGCTGGCGCTGGTTGTCCTCGGAAAGCTCTGCGCCCACCCACTGGCCGAAGGTGGGCGAGCCCCGTCGTACATCGACGGCCACGTCCCAGACGCTGCCGCGCACCACGCGCACGAGCTTGCCCTGGGCATGCGGCGGCAACTGGTAGTGCAGGCCGCGCAGCACGCCCCGGGCGGAGCGGCTGTGGTTGTCCTGCACGAACTGGAAATCCGTGCCCGTGGCGGCATTGAAAGCCTGCTGGTTGAAACTTTCGTAGAAAAAGCCGCGCGCGTCGCCGAAGACTTTGGGCTCGATCAGGAGAACGTCGGGGATGGCGGTGGGGATGATGTTCATGTCGGAATGTGGGGAATTCGCGGCTGAAGCCGTTCCCGCAAAAGGCAGAGGAAAGTTGTAGGAGCGGCTTCAGCCGCGAACAGCGGCTCAGCGGGCAGCCCCCGCATACAAGCCGCGCAAATACTGCCCATAGGCGTTCTTGAGCAGCGGCTGGGCGAGCTGTTCAAGCTGCGCCGAGTCGATCCAGCGCTGGCGCCAGGCGATTTCCTCGGGGCAGGCGACCTTCAGGCCCTGGCGGCGCTCGATGGTGGCGATGAACTGGCTCGCCTCGAGCAGGCTTTCGTGCGTGCCGGTATCGAGCCAGGCGTAGCCGCGGCCCATGAGCTGCACATTCAACTGGCGCTGTTCGAGGTACAGGCGGTTGAGGTCGGTGATCTCCAGCTCGCCGCGCGCCGAGGGCTTGAGCGATTTGGCGAGATCAACGACCTGCTCGTCGTAGAAGTACAGGCCGGTGACGGCGTAGTTGGACTTGGGCGCCCTGGGTTTTTCCTCGATCGAGAGCACGCGGCCGACACCGTCGAATTCGGCCACGCCATAGCGCTCAGGGTCCTGCACGTGGTAGGCGAAGACGGTAGCGCCCTGCCCTTGCGCATCGGCGCGCGCCAGCAGGGGCTGCAGGTCGTGGCCGTGGAAGATGTTGTCGCCCAGCACCAGCGTGCTCGGCGCGCCCGCGAGGAAGCGCTCGCCGATGAGGAAGGCCTGCGCCAGGCCATCGGGGCTGGGCTGCACCGCGTACCGCAGGCTCAGCCCCCACTGGCTGCCGTCGCCGAGCAACTGCTCGAAACGCGGCGTGTCCTGCGGCGTGCTGATGATGAGAATGTCGCGTATGCCCGCGAGCATCAGCGTGCTCAGCGGGTAGTAGATCATGGGCTTGTCGTACACCGGCAGCAGTTGCTTGCTGATGGCGAGCGTGGCCGGGTGCAGGCGCGTGCCGGAGCCGCCGGCGAGGATGAGGCCTTTCCTGGCAAGTGGTGAGTGGCGAGTGGCGAGTGGTGCGATCATGGAGTGGTTGCGTTTCGCAATTTTTTGATCAGACCGGTCAGGAGTCTGCCGACGCGATCAGACTGTTCGGTAAGAGACTCATTGCCAGGCAGGAATCCCAGCATCCGGGCGATTTCGATCTGGGTATCCAGTTCGCTGAGAGAGCCGCGAGCGATACGCAGGAAGTGTAGAAATTCCTTGTGACTACCACGCCCGGCACCTTCCGCAATGTTCGACGGCACGGATACGGCCGCACGCTGCATTTGGCCGGTCAACCCAAACAATTCCTCCCGAGGGAAATGGGCAGTCACTTCGTAAACGCCTTTCACCAGCACCATAGCCTGTTGCCATAGCTCCAGATTCTTGTGAGGCTTCATACACCACTCACCACTCACCACTTACGACTTGCCACTCACCACTTCAGCCAGCATCCGCGCCACGCCCTGCTCCCAGGGCGGCAGCACGAGGCCGAAGGTGCTTTGGAATTTGGCGGTATTCAGCCGCGAGTTGTGCGGGCGCGTGGCCGGGGTGGGGAAGGCGCTGGTGGGCACCGGCGCCACTTCTTTCGCTTTGATCTGAATCGCTGGTTGCGCTTGTCTGGCTTGCGTCAGCACGTAATTGGCATAGGCATGCCAGTTCGTCTCGCCCGCCGCCACGCAGTGGTACAGGCCGCCGTCCGCCGGGTGCTGGCGCAGATGGCGGATGGCGTGGGCGGTGACGTCGGCGAGCAGATCGGCGCCGGTGGGTGCGCCCCACTGGTCGTCGATGACGGTGAGGCGCTCGCGCTCCTGCGCGAGGCGCAGCATGGTTTTGGCGAAGTTGCCGCCGCGCGCGGCGTAGACCCAGCTGGTGCGCAGGATCAGGTGCCGGCAGCCCGACGCCTGAATGAGCTGCTCGCCCTCCCACTTGGTGCGACCGTAGACCGACAGCGGCGCGGGCATGTCGCTCTCCACCCAGGCGCGCGTGCCGCTGCCGTCGAAGACGTAGTCGGTGCTGTAGTGCACGAGCAGCGCGCCGATGCGCGCGGCCTCGTCGGCCAGCCGCCCTGGGGTGGTGGCGTTGAGCACGCGCGCGCGCTCGGGCTCGCTTTCGGCCTTGTCCACGGCGGTGTGCGCGGCGGCATTGACGATGACGTCGGGGCGCAGTTCGCGCACGGTCCGGGCGATGCCCTCGGGGTTGGAAAAATCGCCGCAGTGGGCTGTGCTGTCGAAATCGAGCGCCGTGACGCGGCCGAGGATGGCCAGGCTGCGCTGCAGCTCCCAGCCGACCTGGCCGCCCTTGCCGAAGAGCAGGATGTTCATGCCGTTGCGTACTGTTGGGCCACCCACGCGCGGTAGGCGCCGCTTTGCACCTGCGCGACCCATTCGGGGTGATCGAGATACCACTGCACGGTTTTGCGGATGCCGGTGTCGAAGGTCTCGGCGGGGCGCCAGCCGAGTTCGCGCTCGATCTTGCCCGCGTCGATCGCGTAGCGCCGGTCGTGCCCGGGGCGGTCCTTGACGTGGGTGATCTGGCTGGCGTAGGGCCGGCCGTCGGCGCGCGGGCGCAGTTCGTCGAGCAGCGCGCAGATGCCCTGCACGATGCGCAGGTTGGCCATCTCGTTGTGGCCACCGATGTTGTAGGTTTCGCCCGGCGTGCCGGCTTCGAGCACGCGACGGATCGCGCCGCAGTGGTCGCCCACGTAGAGCCAGTCGCGCACCTGCTGGCCGTCGCCGTAGATCGGGAGATCCTTGCCCGCGAGGGCGTTGACGATGACCAGCGGAATGAGCTTTTCGGGGAACTGCAGCGGGCCGTAGTTGTTGCTGCAGTTGGTGGTGAGCACGGGCAGGCCATAGGTGTGATGCCAGGCGCGCACCAGGTGGTCGCTCGCGGCCTTGCTGGCCGAATACGGGCTGTTGGGCAGGGTGTTGTGGTGCTCGGTGAAGGCCGGGTCGGTAGGCGAGAGCGTGCCGTAGACCTCGTCGGTGGAGACGTGCAGGAAGCGAAATGCTTCTTTTTCAGGAGCTGACAGCGCTTGCCAGTAGTGCCTTGCAGCCTCAAGAAGCCTGAAGGTGCCGACAACATTGGTCTGGATGAAATCCTCGGGGCCGTGGATCGAGCGGTCCACGTGGCTTTCGGCGGCGAAGTGCACGATGGCGCGGGGCTGATGCTCGGCCAGCAGGCGATCGAGCAGCGCGCGGTCGGTGATGTCGCCGTGCACGAAGACGTGGCGCGCGTCGCCCTGCAGGCTGTCCAGGTTGTGCAAATTGCCCGCGTAGGTGAGCTTGTCGAGATTGACGACGCCTTCACCGGTCTGCGCGAGCCAGTCGAGGACGAAGTTGGCGCCGATGAAGCCGGCGCCGCCGGTGACGAGGATCATGAAGCGGGCTTGGGGGCTGGGGAAACGGCGATTATCGTCGTGCATGCTCTTGACCCTGCCTGGTGGGAGCGGCTTCAGCCGCGAAAGGGTTGCGTCGGCATTCGCGGCTGAAGCCGCTCCCACAAACCGATGGAGAAGGCCAGATCAGGGCGCGGGAAAGCGCCGCGCGGCGATCTCCAGCAGGCCGTCGAAGATCAGGTTCTCGACCAGCTCGAACGGCCGCGTCATGCTGGGCATCATCTTCCAGCCCGCGCCGCCGGTCATGATGCAGGCCGGGTCCTGCCCGGTGCGCGCCCTCAGGTGCTGCCAGGTGCGTTCCACGGCACCCGCGATGGCATAGGTGCCGCCGCTCGTGAGCGCGTCGCTGGTGTTGGTGGGGAACTCGCGCACCTCACCCGTGGGCACGCTCAGGCCGGCCGTGCCTGCCTCCAGCGCGCGCAGCATGATGCCGTGGCCGGGCAGGATCAGGCCGCCGAGAAAACGCCCTTGCGTGTCGATCGCCTCCACGGTCACGGCCGTGCCCACCATGACGAGCACGATGGGCCGCGCCGGGCCCTGCGCAAGCACGTGGTGGCGCGCGCCTATCATGGCCACCCAGCGGTCGGCCCCCAGGCGCGCCGGATGGTCGTAGCCGTTGATGACGCCGGCCTCCTCCGCGCCCGGCACCACCCATTGGGCCGAGACGTCCCAGGCGTCCATCTGCTCTTCGACGATGCGCTTGATCGCATCGGCCGCGACGACGCAGCCCAGCACATGAGCGGGCTGAGGCAACTGGGCCCAGGCACCCTCGCCGAGACGGTTCACATGATCGAGGAACTCGACACCATGGGCCAGCGTGGCCGCGCCCGGCCGCGCGGCATCGAACAGCGCCCACTTCAGGCGCGTGTTGCCCACGTCGATCGCGAGAAAGCTCATGGGGGGCGATTATGAAGAAAAACCGTGCCCGACCGAATGGGCGCACGCACAATGTCAATCATCGTCTCTGGGGCGGCGATGGACGGCGGCGGACCGACCCTGGCGGTTAGACCCTGGCGGTTATATTGAAGCGTTCCAACCACGACGGGAGAAGCACCATGGGTTTGTTCAGTTTCATCAAGGAAGCGGGTGAGAAGCTGTTCGGCACCGCGCACGCCGCCGGAGCCGCCGCGCCGTCGCAGGCCGATCTCGACGCCAAGGCCGGTCAGGCCATCGAGGCCTACATCGCGACGCAGAACCTGGGCGTGAGCGACCTGCGCGTGGCGTTTGCCGGCCCCGAGGGCAAGGTCACGGTGACTGGCACCGCGCCCACGCAGGCCGCGAAGGAGAAGGTGACGCTGTGCTGCGGCAACGTGGCGAGCGTGACCAGCGTGGACAACCAGATGACGGTGACCACCCCCGAGCCCGAGGCGCAGTACCACGACGTGGTGCGCGGCGACACGCTGAGCGCCATCGCCAGGAAGTTCTATGGCGACGCCAACAAGTACCCGGTGATTTTCGAGGCCAACCGGCCCATGCTCACGCACCCGGACAAGATCTATCCGGGGCAGAAGCTGCGCATTCCGCCGCTGGCGAAATAAGGGGGATTCGCGGCTGAAGCCGCTCCCGCAGAAGGAAGACCATCGTCTGCTGGTGTGTGGGAGCGGCTTCAGCCGCGAACGCCCGGCTCCCAGACAGGCGCCACCTGCTCGCGCAACTCGCGGCGCAGCAGGGTGTGGTCGGACACCACGCTCTCGACGATGGCCCAGAAGCGCGGACCGTGGTTCATTTCGCGCAGGTGCGCGAGTTCATGGACGACGACGTAGTCGATCAATTCGCCGCGATAGTGCATCAGGCGCCAGTTCAGGCGCACGACGCCGCTGGCCGAGGCACTGCCCCAGCGCGTGGCGGCGCTGGTGAGCATGAGCCGCGTGGGCTGCACGGCCAGGAGCGGCGCGTAGTGGGCGACACGGACCGCGAAATGCAGGCGCGCCTCGCGCTGCATCCAGGCCTGCACGCGGTCGCGAACGGTCTCAAAGGGGGCCTCGGCGGGCAGGCCCACCTCCAGAACGCTGCCCGCGATGCGCGGCGCACGATGCGCATCGCCCAGGCGCAGGGTCAGCGCCTGCCCGAGCCACGGCAGCACGCCGCCCGAGGCCCAGACGATGCGCGCCGCGTTCTGGCGCGCCTCGCGCGCGCGCACGTCGGCGAGCTTGCGCACGATCCAGTGCTGCTTGTCCTGCAGGGCGGTTTCGATCACGGCCAGCGTCGCCCAGCCGGGGGCGCGCACGCGCAGCCCCTCGGGCCCGATGGTGAAGCCGATGGAGCGTCGGCGCGCGCGTTCCAGCCGGTAGGCAACAAGGCTGCCCGCGAGTAGCGCCTGGCGCTCACTCACGTGTAGGCCTCGGGGTCCAGGCGCCGCATTTCGGCCTCGATCCACGCCTGCACCTCGTGCATGAGCTCGTCGGGCTTGCGTCCGGTGCTCGCGATCGGCGCGCCGATGGAGACATCGACGACACCGGGGCGCTTGATGAAGCCGCTCTTGGGCCAGACGCGCCCCGAGGTGACCGCCACCGGCACTACGGGCACACCGGCCCCGATCGCCAGGCGCGCGCCGCTCACCATGTACTTGCCAACCTGGCCGCGCGGCGTGCGCGTGCCCTCGGGGAACATCACCACCCACACGCCCTGGCCGAGCAGGCGCCGGCCCTGCTTGATGACGCGCACGAAGGCGCGCGTGGGGTGGCCGCGGTCGATGTGGATCATGTCCATGCACGCCATGGACCAGCCGAAGAAGGGAATGTAGAGCAGCTCCTTCTTGAACACATAGGCCACGCGCCGGGGCATGATGGCGGGCATGAGGAAGGTCTCGTAGGCCGACTGGTGCTTGACGAGCAGCACCACGCCCTGCTTCGGATCGGTGGGCAGGTTTTCCATGCCGACGACGCGCCGGCGGATGCCCAGCAGCGGGCGCGCGACGTCGGCCGCCAGCGCCAGCCAGGCGCGCGCGGGCACGTAGCTGGCGCGCGCGCCGCCGCCCAGCAGCCGCACGAGGATGACGGCGAGCGTGTACGGGATCACCGTGACGGCGAGCACCAGCATGTAGAAGACGGAGCGGAGCAGCGCCATCGTGTGCTTCAACGTGTGGTCAGGCGGCGAGGCGCGAGAGATCGGCCACGCGGTTCATCGCATCGTGCAGGGTCTTGAGCAGGCCCAGGCGGTTGGCGCGCAGTTCGGCCTCTTCGGCGTTGACCATGACGTGCTCGAAGAAGGCATCGACCGGCGCGCGCAAGGCGGCGAGCGTCTTCAGGCTCGCGGTGTAGTCGCCGCGCTCAAACTGTGCGTCAGCCTGGGGCGCCAGGCGCAGCAGTGCCGCATGCAGGTCCTTTTCGGCCGCCTCGTGCAGCAACGGCGCCGCAACGTGCGCCTGAACGTCGCCCGCCTTCTTGAGAATATTGGTCACGCGTTTGTTCGCGGCCGCCAGCGCCGGCGCCTCGGGCAGCGCGCCGAAGGCGCGCACCGCATCCAGGCGCGGCGCGACCTGCGCCAGATGCTGCGGATGCAGCGCCAGCACCGCGTCGACCTCTTGCGCGCTGTAGCCCTGCTCGCGCAGGCTGCCCGCCAGGCGCTCGTAGATGAAGCTGGAGAGCTCGGTCGTTGGATCGGTGATTTTGGCTCCAAACGCAGGCAGAGCATGCGCAAGCAGCTCCTGCAATAAGAGCGGGAGATCCTTCTCGACCAGCATGCGGATCACGCCCAGCGCATGGCGGCGCAGCGCGAAGGGGTCGCGGTCGCCCGTGGGCGGGTTGCCGGTGCCGAACATGCCCACCAGGGTTTCGAGCTTGTCCGCGAGCGCCACCACCACGCCCACGGTCTCGCGCGGCAGGCTGTCGCCGGCAAAGCGCGGCTTGTAGTGGTCTTCGATGGCGTGCGCCACTTCATCGGGCAGGCCGTCGTTGACCGCGTAGTAGGCGCCCATGACGCCCTGCAGCTCGGGGAACTCGCCCACCATGTCGGTCACGAGGTCGGTCTTGGCCAGCAGCGCGGCGTTGTCGACGCAGGTGAGCAGCCAGTCCTCGGCGATCTCGCCCTCGGGCGTCTGCAGCAGCGCGTTGGCATGCGTCAGGTGCGCGAAGAGCTGGCCGCCGATGGCCTTGGCAATCGCGCGCACGCGTTCGACGCGCTCGCCCTGGGTGCCGAGCTGGTTGTGGTAGACCACCTTGGCCAGTTGCGGCACGCGGCTGGCAAGCGTCTTCTTGCGGTCCTGGTCGAAGAAGAACTTGGCGTCGGCCAGGCGCGGGCGCACCACGCGCTCGTTGCCCGCGATCACCGCGCTCGCGTCCTCGGGGCGGATGTTGCTCACCACGAGGAAGCGGTGGGTGAGCCTGCCCGCGGCGTCCAGCAGCGGAAAGTACTTCTGGTTGGCCTTCATCGTGAGGATCAGGCATTCCTGCGGCACCGCGAGGTATTCCTGATCGAACTGGCAGGTGAGCACATTCGGGCGCTCGACCAGCGCGGTCACCTCGTCGAGCAGCGCCTCGTCCTCGATGGCCCGCGCGCCGCCGCCCACCGACTGCGCCGCCGCGGCGATCTGGCGCGCAATCTCGGCGCGGCGCTCGGCAAAGCTGGCAATCACCGCGCCCTGCTCGCGCAGCATGTCGGCATAGCGATCCGCGTGGTCGATCTCGATCGGATCGCGCGCCGCCTCGAAGCGGTGGCCGTGCGTGGCGCGCCCGGCCCTCAATCCCAGCGCCTGCACCGGCACCACCCGCGCGCCGTGCAACGCCACCAGGCCATGCGCCGGGCGCACGAAGTGCACGCTGCTCCAGCCATCTTCAAGCTGGTAGCGCATGACCTTCGGGATAGGCAGCCGGGCAATGGCTTCGTCGAGTGCCTTCTGCAGACCTTCGGCGAGGGTCACGCCGCGCGCTGTGCTGTGCAGATGCAGCACCTGCGCCTTGCCGTCATCGACGCGTTCGAGCCCGGGCAGCACCGAGGCATCGGCGCCGAGCGCGGCGAGCTTCTTGAGCAGCGCGGGCGTGGCCTGCCCCTCGGGCGTGAGACCCACGCTCACGGGCATGAGTTTGTGCGAAACGGCCCTGTCCTCGGCCTGCGCGCGCACGTCGCTCACCTGCACCGCCAGACGCCTCGGCGTGGCGTAGGCGGTGGGCCGCGCGTCGGCTGGCGCCAGGCCCTGGGCCACGAGCTGCTGGTGCAGCACATCGGCAAAGGCCTCGCCGAGCTGGCGCAGGGCCTTGGGCGGCAGTTCTTCGACAAAGAGTTCGACGAGCAGGGAATCGGTTGTCATATCCATTCATCACCTTGGCTCCCTCCCCCCACTGGGGGAGGGTCGGGGCGGGGGGCCGGCGCGGGGTCGTTCGCCAGCAGCCCCATCCCTGCCTTCCCCCAGCGGAGGAAGGAAAGAAAACTCAGGCTGCCTTTTTCTGCGGGCGCTGCGCGGCCCTGGCGAGTTCCGCCAGCACCTCTTCGGCGTGCGCGCGCGGCGCCATCGGAAAGCCCAGGCGCGCGCGGCTGTCCAGGTAACACTTGGCGACGCCCCGCGCGAGATTGCGGATGCGGGCAATGTAGGCGGCGCGCTCGGTCACGGAAATCGCGCCGCGCGCATCGAGCAGGTTGAAGGTGTGCGCGGCCTTGAGCACCTGCTCGTAAGCGGGCAGCGCGAGCCGCACTTCGGCCAGGTGCTGGGCCTGTTTCTCGTGCGCGTCGAATGCGGTGAAGAGAAAGATCGCATCGGAGTGCTCGAAGTTGTAGGTGGACTGCTCAACCTCGTTCTGGTGGTAGACATCGCCATAGGTGAGGCCCTCGGTCCATGTGAGGTCGTACACGTTGTCCACGCCCTGCAGATACATCGCCAGGCGCTCCAGGCCATAGGTGATCTCGCCCGTGGCCGGCCGGCATTCGATGCCGCCCACCTGCTGGAAATAGGTGAACTGCGTCACTTCCATGCCGTTGAGCCAGACCTCCCAGCCCAGGCCCCAGGCGCCGAGCGTGGGATTCTCCCAGTCGTCCTCGACGAAGCGGATGTCGTTTTGCTTGAGATCGAAACCCAGCGCCCGAAGGCTGCCCAGGTACAGATCCAGGATGTCGGCCGGCGCGGGCTTGAGGACCACCTGGTACTGGTAGTAATGCTGCAGGCGGTTGGGGTTGTCGCCATAGCGTCCGTCCTTGGGGCGACGGCTGGGCTGCACATAGGCGGCCTTCCAGGGTTCCGGGCCCAGGGCCCGCAAAAACGTCGCCGTGTGCGACGTACCGGCGCCGACTTCCATGTCATAGGGCTGCAACAGCGCGCAACCCTGCGCGGCCCAGTAGGTCTGGAGCTGGAGGATGATGTCTTGGAATGTCTGCATGCGGGAAGAGAAGTCCGGGGCACGCGCCGGCATGCGCGTGAAGCGGGGATTTTAGGCGCTCGGGTGTTTGGGCGGGTTGGGGGCTTTCGCTGGGGAGCTTTCGCATAGTCCTGCTGTTTTGGATGAGGCGGGAGCCGGGTCTCGCCCCGGCGGGCGACTCACTTTCTTTTGCTTCGCCAAAAGAAAGTAAGCCAAGAAAAGGCGACCCTGCTGCCCGTGTCCCCTGCGCTGCGCTTCTCGGCACGGCCAGAAGGGAACTGGAGCCGGAAGCGGGAACGGGAGCCGGGAACGCGAGGCCGAGCGCAGCGATGGCCCGTGTCCGTCCCCAAGCCCCTTGGGCTGCGCCTGTGGCGGGGTGTTTGCGGCGGGTGCACGCGCGTCGAAGCAGGTGGCCCTGAGCGCCAGCGCAGGGGTCGCAGACCGTGGGGTCGCCTTTCTTTTGGGCCCTTTTCTTTGGCGAAGCAAAGAAAAGGGCCTCGCCTGCCGGGGCGAGTCCCGGCTCCGGCGCATCCGAAACAGCAGGGTGACGCGAAGGCCCAAAGCCCCTCACCCCACCCTCTCCCCAAAGAGGCGAGGAAAAGCGTCAGATATGCAACGCGTGCCCCAGCGCCCGCAGCGCCGCCTCCTGCACCGCCTCGCCCAGCGTCGGATGCGCGTGGATCGTGCCCGCGACGTCCTCCAGCCGCGCGCCCATCTCGATCGACTGACCGAAGGCCGCCGACAGCTCGGAGACGCTGCGGCCCACCGCGTGCCAGCCGATGATGACGTGGTCGCTCTTGCGCGCCAGAACGCGCACAAAGCCGCCCTCGGCGTTCAGTGTCATCGCGCGGCCGTTGGCGGCGAACGGGAAGCTCGCCTCCAGCACGTCAACGCCCGCGCTCCTCGCCTCATCCATCGTCATGCCGCAGAGCACGACCTCGGGGTCGGTGAAGCACACGGCCGGGATCGCCATGGGCTCGAAGCGCCGCGGCTTGCCCGCGATCTGCTCGGCCACGCACTCGCCCTGCGCCATCGCGCGGTGCGCAAGCACGGGTTCGCCCGTGACGTCGCCGATGGCCCACACGTTGCGCATGGAGGTCGCGCAATGCGCGTCGATGGCAATCGCGCGGCCGTTCATCGTGAGCTGCAGGCTCTCCAGACCCAGGCCCGTGGCGCGCGGCCTGCGGCCCACGGCAACCAGCACCTTGTCGGCAGGCAGCGCGAATTCGTCGGCGCGGGCGTTCCTCACGTGCACGCCGTTCTTCGCGTCATAGCCTTGCACGCTGCAGCCCAGGTGCAGCACCACGCCGGCCTTCTTGAGGCTGTCGAGCACCGGCTTGGTCAGTGCCTCGTCGTAGCGCGGCAGGATGTCGGGCGCGGCCTCGACCACGGTGACCTCGGTGCCGAGCTTGCGGTAGGCGAAGCTCAGTTCCAGGCCGATGTAGCCCGCGCCCACGACCACGAGGCGCTTGGGCAGCTCGGTGGGCGAGAGCGCATCGGTCGAGGACCAGATGGCGCCGCCGAACGGCATGCTGGGCAGCGCGACGGGCTCGGAGCCGGTGGCGATCAGGAGGTGCTCGCAGCGCACGCGCACCGTCTCGCCGTCCAATTGCACCACGGCCGTCTTGCCATCCTCGACCGTGGCCCAGCCGTGCAGCACCTGCACGCCAGCCTTGCGCAGCAGCACGCCCACGCCACTCGTGAGGCGCTTGACGATGCCGTCCTTCCAGCGCACGGTCTGCGCGATGTCGAGCGTGGGCTCCTTCACGCGGATGCCCATGGGCGAGGTGCCCGCGGCCTGCGCCCGCGCCTGCTCGAAGTCGTGCGCGGCGTGGATCAGCGCCTTCGACGGGATGCAGCCGATGTTCAGGCACGTGCCGCCCAGGCTCGCGCCTTCGGCCAGCACCGTGGGCACGCCGAGCTGTCCGGCGCGTATGGCCGCGACGTAGCCGCCAGGGCCGCCGCCGATCACCAGCAGTTTCGTGGAGATTTCTTTCATGTTCATGCCTCCCGCGTTCATTCAATGAAGAGCAGTGCCGGGGTTTCCAGCAGGCTGCGTACCGCCTGGATGAAGCGCGCCGCATCCATGCCATCGACCACGCGGTGGTCAAACGATGAAGACAGATTCATCAACTGCCGGGCCACGACCTGGCCGCCCCTGAGCATGGGCCGCTCGACGATGCGGTTCACGCCCACGATCGCCACCTCGGGGTGGTTGATCACCGGCGTGCTGACGATGCCGCCCAGCGGCCCCAGGCTCGTGAGCGTGATGGTCGAGCCCGAAAGCTCCTCGCGCGGCGCCTTGCCCGTGCGCGCGCCTTCGGCCACGCGCGCCACGCCGGCGGCGCACTGCCACAGGTCCAGCGCCTCGGCATGGCGCAGCACAGGCACCATCAGGCCGCCGTCGGTCTGCGTGGCGATGCCCAGGTGCACCGCCTCGTAGCGCGTGACCACGCCCGCGTCGTCATCGAAGCGCGCGTTGATCTGCGGAAAGTCGCGCAGCGCCACGGTCATGGCGCGGATCAGCAAGGGCAGCAGCGTGAGCTTGCCGCGCGCGCTGCCGTGCACCTGGTTGATGCGCGCGCGAAGCGCTTCGAGTTCGGTGACGTCCACTTCCTCGACGTAGCTGAAATGCGGAATGCGGCGCTTGGCCTCCTGCATCTTCTGCGCGATCTTGCGGCGCAGGCCGATGACGGGAATGGCCTGCTCGCCATGGCGCTCGGCGTAGAGGGACGCGCCGCCCGCGGGCACGCCGCCGCGCGCGGCCCAGGCATCCAGGTCTTCGTGCAGGATGCGCCCGGCCGGGCCGCTGCCCGTGACGTAGCGCAGCTCGATGCCCAGGTCCAGCGCCCGCTGGCGCACCGAGGGCGCGGCCAGCGGGCGCTCACCTTCCTTGCGCACCGCATGCGGCGCGGCGGAAGGCCTGGCCGCGGGCGCCGCCTTGGGGGCGGGCGTCGGAGCGGGCGCGGGCACCGCTGCGGCAGGCGTCGCCACGGGCTGGGCTGCCGGTTTCGCTACATTTTCAGAGGCTACTGGCGCTTTCTCCGCAGTCTCTTCCTTGAGATTTCCCTCGCCTTCCACTTCCAAGCGCACAAGCTCGGCGCCCACGGGCAGCACGTCGCCCACCTTGCCGCCGAACGCCAGCACCTTGCCGTGCACGTGGCACGGAACTTCCACCGTGGCCTTGTCGGTCATGAGGTCGGCGATGACCTGGTCCTCGGCCACCGCATCGCCCGGCTGCACGTGCCAGGCGGCGATTTCCACTTCGGCAATGCCCTCGCCGATGTCGGGCACGCGGATGATGTAAATGCCCATGGTCATGCCTCCACTGCGCGCTTGAGGGCGGCGCCGACGCGCGCCGGCCCCGGAAAATAGGCCCATTCCTGCGCGTGCGGGTAGGGGGTGTCCCAGCCGGCGACGCGTTCGATCGGCGCCTCCAGGTGGTAGAAGCACTGTTCCTGCACCAGCGCCGTGAGTTCGGCGCCGAAGCCGCCGGTGCGCGTGGCCTCGTGCACCACGACGCAGCGTCCGGTCTTCTTCACCGAGTTGACGATGGTTTCCAGGTCCAGCGGCCAGATCGAGCGCAGGTCGATGATCTCGGCGTCGATGCCGGTGTCGATCGCCGCGCGCTCGCTCACCCAGACCATGGTGCCGTAGGTGAGCACCGTCACCGCCTTGCCGGGGCGAAACACCGCGGCGCTGGTGAGCGGCACCTTGTAGTAGCCCTCGGGCACCTTGCCCATGTCGTGCCTGGACCACGGCACCACCGGCTGGTCGTGCCGGCCGTCGAACGGCCCGTTGTACAGGCGCTTGGGTTCGAGGAAGATCACCGGGTCCTCGCACTCGATGGAGGCGATCAGCAGGCCCTTGGCGTCGTAGGGGTTGCTCGGCATCACGGTGCGGATGCCGCAGATGTGCGCGAACACCGCCTCGGGACTCTGGCTGTGCGTCTGCCCGCCGTAGATGCCGCCGCCGCAGGGCATGCGGATCACCATGGGCGCAGAAAAATCGCCCGCCGAGCGAAAGCGCAGCCGCGCCACTTCGGAGACGATCTGGTCCATCGCCGGGTAGAAATAATCGGCGAACTGGATTTCGACGACGGGCTCGAGCCCGTAGGCCGCCATGCCGAGCGCGGTGGCGACGATGCCCGATTCGGAGATCGGCGCATCGAAGCAGCGCGTCTTGCCGTACTTGGCCTGCAGCCCCTCGGTGACGCGAAACACGCCGCCGAAGTAGCCCACGTCCTCGCCATAGACGACAACGTTTTCGTCACGGCCCATCATCACGTCCAGACCCGAGCGCAGAGCCTGCACCATGGTCATGGAACTTGCGGCGCCCTGGGTTGTTTCTTGCGTACTCATGTGCTCACACCCCCAGTTGCTGGCGCTGCCGGCGCAGGTGCTCCGGCATGTCCTTGAAGACGTCCTCGAACATCGTCGCGGCGCTGGGCACGCGGCCATCGAGCAGCGTGCCGTGGCTCTCCGCTTCCTTCTGCGCGGCGACGATCTGCGCTTCGAGTTCCTTGGTCATCGCCTCGTGCTGCGCCTCGCTCCATTCGCCGATGGCGATCAGGTGCTGCTTCAGGCGCGCGATCGGATCGCCCAGCGGGAAGCGCTGCCAGTCGTCGGCCGGGCGGTACTTGGACGGGTCGTCCGACGTGGAGTGCGCGCCGCCGCGGTAGGTGACCCACTCGATGAGCGTCGCGCCGTGGTTGGTGCGCGCGCGCTCGGCCGCCCATTGCGAGGCCGCATAACCGGCCAGGAAATCGTTGCCATCGACGCGCAGCGAGGCAATGCCCACGCCCACGCCGCGCTGGGCAAAAGTCGTGCCCTCGCCGCCGGCGATCGCCTGGAAAGTGGAGATCGCCCACTGGTTGTTGACCACGTTGATGATGACAGGCGCGCGGTAGACGTGGGCGAAGGTGAGCGCGGTGTGAAAGTCCGCCTCGGCGGTGGAGCCGTCGCCGATCCAGGCCGACGCGATCTTGCTGTCGCCCTTGATGGCCGAGGCCATGGCCCAGCCCACGGCCTGAGGCACCTGCGTGGCCAGGTTGCCCGAGGTGGAAAAGAAGCCCGCGCGCTTGTAAGAGTAGAGCACCGGCAACTGGCGCCCCTTGAGCGGGTCGCGCGCATTGCTCATGAGCTGGCAGATGAGCTCCACGAGCGAAATATCGTCGCGCGAGAGCAGCAGGCCCTGCTGGCGATAGGTCGGAAAATTCATGTCGCCCTCGCGCAGCGCCTGCGCATGCGAGATGGCGATGGCCTCCTCGCCCAGGCACTGCATGTAGAACGAGAGCTTCTTCTGACGCTGCGCGATCTGCATGCGCGCGTCGAACAGGCGCGTCTTGACCATGGCGCGCAGCCCGCGGCGCAGGCGATCGGGATGGATGGCCGGCGCCCAGGGGCCCTGTGCCTTGCCATCTTCATCGAGCACGCGCACCAGGCTCTTGGCCAGTGGCGCCGTGGCCGAGGCGGGCACGTCGGGCGAGGGCCGGGGCACTTCACCGGCGCGCGAGAGCAGAAGGTAGGAAAAATCGGTCGTACCGCCGGGCCGACCCGTGGGCTCAGGCATATGCAGCCTGAGCGCTTCAGGTGTAGTCATCCATTGTCTCCTTGCGCCGGATTGTGTCTGGCGCGGTTGGGGAACAGGTCCGGGCGCCAGATCATGGCGCCCGGCCCATTGAAGCGCCTTGGCGCCCGCGGAATTCTAGGGCAACGCAGAAGAGGTCCCTCGCACGCGTCGCACCCTTGTCCTGGATCAAGCCGATCCACGCGAAATTCGAATGGCCGGCCTGCACTTTGCGGGACGCAAGCGGCACAATGCCATCTTCTGCATCTCTGCGAGAAAGGTCGACCATGGCCGCCAGCACCAAAAGCACCTCCACCACCCAGGACGAGCTGGAAAAGCTCGTCAGCGACCTGCGCGGCCTGCTGGCCAGCAAGGATCTGGATGGCGTTCCCGACATCAAGCAACTGCGCCAGCGGCTGGACGATGGCGTGCAGAGCGTGCGCGACGCCACAGTGCGCGCCGCGCAGGATGCGGCGCAGCAGGCACGCGATGCCGCCAGCGCCGCCGACCGCTACGCCCACGACGAGCCCTGGCGCGTGGCCGGCGCAGCCCTGGCCTTCGGCACGCTGCTGGGCTTCCTGCTCTCGCGCCGCTGAACGCCGCGCGCATGAACTGGGCATCCCTGCTGGGCCTCGACGGCTGGACGGCGCACTGGCGCGCGATCGCCGCCGAGGGTGCGATCGCGGCCGAGGATCGCCTGGCGCTGGCACGCCTGGAATGGGCCGAGCAACGCCGGCACCTGCTGTGGCTGGCGCTGCTGCTGGCACTCTTCGGCGCGCTGGCGCTGGTGGCGCTGATGGCGCTGTCGGCGGCCATCCTGGTGCAGTTCTGGGACTCGCCCCAGCGCGTTCTGGTCGCCTGGCTGCTGGCCATCGCCTGGCTGCTGGCCTGCGCCGCCGCGCTGACTACGCTGCTGTCGCTCGCGCGCAAGACGCGCCAGATCTTCGCGCTCACGCGCCGCGAGCTGGCCGAGGACTGGCGCGCGATCAAGGAGCGGCTCTGATGCCCGGCATGCCGCCACCGCCCACGACCGAGCAGCAAGCGCTCATCGAACGCATCGCGGCGCAGCGCGAGCGCCTGCGCGCGCTGCGCCGCGCGCCGCTGGACAGCGTTGATCCCGCGGACCCTCTTCTGCTGCGCCTGTGGCAATTCGCGCGGCTGCACCCGGCGGTCACGGCGGCGCTGCTCGCCGCACTGGCGCTGACCGGCCCGCGCCGCCTGAGTCGCTGGGCGGGTGTAATGCTGCCCCTGGTGCTGCAACGGCGGCGCTGAGCTCGCCGCCGCGCCTTACAAACCCAGATTCGCTCCGGCGCCCAGCAGCGTGGCGACACCCAGCAGCGCGAAGACCGCGGCGGCCACCGTGTGCACCAGCTTCATCGGGATGTGTCCCGAGAGCCGGTCACCGACGAACACCGCCGGCACGTCGGCGAGCAGCATGCCGAGCGTGGTGCCCGCGACGACCACGAGCGGCGCGCCGTAGTGCGCGGCCATCGCCACCGTGGCGATCTGCGTCTTGTCGCCCATTTCGGCAAGAAAGAAGGTGACCAGCGTCGCACCAAAGACGCCCAGGCGTCGCGCCACCCGGGTTTCGTCCTCGTCGATCTTGTCCGGCACCAGCGTCCAGGCGGCCATCGCGATGAAGGACACGCCCAGCACCCAGCGCAGCACGCCGGGGCGCACCAGTTCGGTGATCCAGGCGCCGAGCGCGCCGGCCAGGCCGTGGTTGACCAGCGTGGCCAGCAGGATACCGAGGATGATGGGCAACGGCTTCTTGAAGCGCGCGGCGAGGACGAAGGCGAGCAACTGCGTCTTGTCGCCGATTTCGGCCAGCGCGACGACGCCTGTGGAGACGAGAAAAGCTTCCATGAAGAGAGTGTCCGGGCCGGTGATGGACGATTGACCACGCCGCCTCCCCAGCCACACTGGAGGCGTCGTGGTCAAAGGTCTTGCCAGGCACGAGGGCGACGCTGCACAAGTCCCTGCGAGGGATTTGTTCGGCGTTGCCCCTGGGCTGCCGACGCCATGGCCGTGCGCGACCAAGTGTGTTGACGTCGGCCTTTTGCGCTCGCAAAAAGCGGCTACTCCCCGATGACGGTCGCGATTGTAGGGGCTTGCCCACGCGCGTGCGGCCAGCAGGCGGGTCATCGCGATAGAGTGCGCGCTTTTGCACCTTTTCCCATGCCCACCACGCAGACCTCTCCCGCCTCGTTTTCCCGGGAGCTCTGGCAGACCAATCTGCCCCTGTATGAAAAGACCCTGGCCCTGCCCTTCAACCAGGAACTGGCCGCCGGCACGCTCGCCCGCGAGCGGTTTCGCCACTACATCATCCAGGACGCGCACTACCTGCTGGTCTACGGCCGCGCGCTGGCCGCGGCCGCGGCCAAGGCCGATCACGCCGACGGCGTGGTGCAGTTCGCCGAGGCCGCGCGCACCGCGGTGTTGGTCGAGCGCAGCCTGCACGACGGCTTCATGCGCGACTACGGCATCACGGCGCAGGACTTCGCCGCCACGCCGCTCTCGCCCGCATGCCATCACTACACGCAGTTTCTCCTGGCCACGGCCTGGAGCGCGCCCTACCCGGTGGTGCTCGCGAGCCTGCTGCCGTGCTACACGATTTACGCGGAAGTGGGCCTCGCGATCCACGCGAGCGCCAGCCACCCGAATCCTTACGAGGCGTGGATACAGACGTACTCGAGCCAGGAATTTCTCGATGCCGTGCAGGCCGTCTGCGACACACTGGACCGCGTGGCCGACACCACCGACCCCGGCACACGCGCCCGGATGCACGCGGCCTACACCAAGGGGGCGCAACTGGAGTGGATGTTCTGGGATTCGGCCTACCGGCTCGAACGCTGGCCGGTGTAGGCGCCGCCCGGCCCAGCCGCCGGACGGATGGTCAATCCTGCCAGCGGCGCAGCACGAGACTGGCGTTGGTGCCGCCGAAGCCGAAGCTGTTGGAGAGCACCGTGGTGAGTTGCGCGTCGCGCGTGCTCGTCACCAGCGGCATGTCGCCCAGGCCGGGATCGGGCGTGTCCACGTTGACGGAACCGGCGATGAAACCCTGCTGCAGCATCAGCATGCAATAGATCGCCTCCTGCACGCCAGTGGCGCCCAGCGAATGGCCGGTGAGCGACTTGGTGCTGGAAAACGGCGGCACCTGCTCGCCAAACACCGTGCGCATCGCGCGCACCTCCTGCATGTCGCCGACGGGCGTGGAGGTGCCGTGGGTGTTGATGTAGTCGATCGGGCCATCGAGTCCCCCGATCGCTTGGCGCATGCAGGCCACGGCGCCCTCGCCCGAGGGCGCGACCATGTCCTCGCCGTCGCTCGTGGCGCCGAACCCGACGATTTCCGCCAAGATGGTCGCGCCGCGCGAGCGCGCATGCTCCAGGCTCTCGAGCACCACCGCGCCGCCGCCGCCCGAGAGCACGAAGCCGTCGCGGTTGGCGTCGTAGGCGCGCGAGGCCTTGTGCGGCGTGGCGTTGTATTTGCTGGACATCGCGCCCATGCCGTCGAACAGCAGCGCCATGCCCCAGGACAGTTCCTCGCCGCCGCCGGCGAACATCACGTCCTGCATGCCCCACGCGATCTGCTGCGCCGCCGCGCCGATGCAGTGCGCCGAGGTCGAGCAGGCCGAGGTGATGGAGTAGTTGATGCCCTTGACCTTGAAGTTGGTCGCCAGGCAGGCCGACACCGTGCTGCTCATGCAGCGCGTGACCTGATAGGGTCCGACGCGGCGGATGCCCTTGGAGCGCAGCGTGTCCGCCGCCTCGATCTGGTTGGCCGGCGAGCCCCCGCCCGAGCCCATGATGAGGCCGGTACGCGGATGACTGACTTCACCCGGCGCGAGGCCCGCCTGCGCGATCGCATCTTCCAGCGCGATCTGCGCATACGCGGCCGCATCGCCCATGAAGCGCAGCTGCTTGCGGTCGATGCGCGCCTCGACGTCGATGTGGGGCACGCCCGCCACCTGGCTGCGCAGCCCGAGCTCGGCGAACTGCGCCACCGCCTCGATGCCGCTGGTGCCCGCGCGCAGCGACGCCTCCACGCTCTTCAGGTCATTGCCGATGCACGAGACGATGCCCGCCCCGGTGATCACCACCCGCTTCGTGTTCATGCCACGTCCTTGTTGCCCTCTGTGCGCAGGAACAAGCCGACGCGCAGATCGTGGGCCACGTAAATTTCCTTGCCATCGGCAAGCAGGCGCGCATCGCCAATGGCCATGTGCAGCTTACGCCGGATGACGCGCTTGATGTCCACCTCGTAGGTAACAAGCTTGACATCGGGGCCGACTTCACCCGAGAACTTGACCTCGCCCGCGCCCAGCGCACGCCCCCGCCCCGGCAGACGCAGCCAGGTGAGGTAAAAGCCGATGAGCTGCCACATGGCGTCCAGCCCCAGGCAGCCCGGCATCACCGGGTCGCCGCGAAAGTGGCACTCGAAGAACCACAGGTCCGGACGCACGTCAAGCTCGGCCACTATCCTGCCCTGATGGTGGATGCCGCCCTCCTGGTCGATGGTGGTGATGCGGTCGAACATCAGCATCGGAGGCAGCGGCAGGCGCCCGGCATCGGGGCCAAAGAGGCGCCCTTCGCCCGAAGCGATGAGCTGGTCGTAGGAAAAGGAATCGGCCATGAATCTGGACAGGTAGTGCGGCGCCACGCAAGGGCGCGGCTGTCAGACAAAGTTGCAATTATCCGTTGTTGCGTCGCCGGCGCAGAACGCCGGCCAGCAGAATCACCCCTGCCGCCGCCAGCCACAGCGGCAGCAGACCCCAGTGCGCGGCCCAGCGGGCATAGGGCGTGATGGCGCCCTGCACCCCTCGCACCTGCGCGTGCAGCACGGCGCGGGTGAAGGGCGCGAGCCGCGCGCTGACCTGCCCCGTGTGGTCGATGACCGCCGTGGCGCCGGTGTTGGTCGCGCGCACCATGGGCCGCGCGAACTCGAGCGCGCGCATGCGGCTGATCGCCAGGTGCTGGGGCAGCGCGATCGAATCGCCGAACCAGCCGATGTTGCTCAGGTTCACCATCAGGGTAGGCGCGTGCACGGGGTCGGCAAAATGCGCCGCCAGCTCTTCGCCGAACAGGTCTTCGTAGCAGATGTTGGGCGCGATGCGCTCGCGCCCCCAGACGAACGACGGCTGACCGAGCGCCCCGCGATTGAAATCGCCCAGCGGGATCTTCATCATCTCGGTGAACCAGCGAAACAGCGGCGGGATGAACTCGCCGAAGGGCACGAGGTGGTGCTTGTCGTACTCGTAGGGCGCGCTCTGGCTCGCCGCGAAGCCGAGCACCGAATTGGTGTAGCCCGCGCGGGCGTCGCCCAGCGGCATGCCCAGCAACAGAGCCTGCGCCCCCGCGCGGTAGCGCTGCGTCACGCCCTGCAGGTAGCCGGGCGCGAGGTCCTGCGGCAGCAGGGGAATGGCGGTTTCAGGCGCCACCACGAGATCGGCCGTGGCCGCCTTGAGCGCATCGCCGTACCAGGCGAGCGCCAGCGGCACGCCGCTGCCCGGCTGGAATTTCTCGTCCTGCGGGATGTTGCCCTGCAGCAGCGCCAGGCTGAGGGGCGCATGCACCTTCAGGCGTGCCTGTATGTCCTGCCGCGCCATGCCCGCCGCCTGCCAGAGCACGGCCACTGCGGCAACGCCGAGCCAGAGGGCCGGCCGGCGAAGATCGGAGCGCCGCCACTGCGCCAGATGCGCGGCCAGCCAGGTGGCCACGGCGCCAATGCCGTAGACGCCCACGAAAGGCGCCAGGCGCGCCAGCGGTCCATCGACATGCGCATAGCCCCCGGCGCCCCAGGGGAAACCCGTCCACCACTGCCCGCGCGCCAGCTCGGCCAGCAGCCACAATGCTGCGAAAACAAGAGCTGCTCGCGCCCTGTGGGTCAACGCTAGAGCCTTGAAACATGCTGAACCAATGGCGTAATAGCCGGCGAGAAACGCAGCCAGCGCGAGCACCGCCAGCGCGGCCAGCGGCGCCGCCAGGCCACCATAGGTGTGCATGGAAATGAACAGCCACCAGAAGGTGGCGGCCAGCCAGGCGGTGGCGAAGACCCAGCCCAGCCACGCCGCGGCGCGCCAGCCGGGCGCGGCATCGAGCAGGCGCACCAGCACCGCGAGCGAGGCGATCTGCAGCCACCACAGCGGCTCGCCGCTGCCCGGCAGGGCCATGGACAGCGCCTGCGCCAGGCCCGCCAGCAGCGCGACCAGCAAGCGCACACCCGCCGCGCTCAAGCCTGGCCCGCTCCGGTGGCCACGGGCTCGGACTCGGGCACGCGCGTGACCTTGAACCAGCGCACCGCCCCGCCCTTGTTGTGCAGCACGGCGAAGTGCAGCCCCCCCAGCACCAGCGATTCACCGCGCCGGGGCGCGTGACCCATCTCGTGCGCAATCAAGCCGCCTATGGTGTCCAGCTGCTCGGCGCCCTCGGAATTGCCCAGGTCGCAGTCGAACTCCTCCTGCACGCGCTCGATCGGCGTGTCGCCGCTGACGCGCCAGGTGTCGTCGGCGAGCGCGAAGATGTCGCCCTCGGGGTCGTCCTCGGTGTCGAACTCGTCCTCGATCTCGCCCACGATCTGCTCGATCACGTCCTCGAAGGTGACCAGGCCCGCCGTGCGGCCGAACTCGTCGACGACGATGGCCATATGGTTGCGCGTGGCGCGGAACTCGCGCAGCAACGCCTGCAGGTCCTTGTTCTCGGGCACGAAGAGCGGGGGGCGCACGAGGGTGCGCAGGTTCAGCTCCGGCGCGCGCTGCAGCTTGAGCAGGTCCTTGGCGAGCAGGATGCCGATGATGTTCTCGCGCCCGCCCTGCACCACCGGAAAGCGCGAATGCGCGGTGCGGATCACCTGATCGACGAGCTCCTCGCGCTCGGTGTCGATGTCCAGCACGTCCATGCGCGGCGCGGCCACGAGGATGTCGGCGGCCGTCATCTCCGCCATCTGCAGCACGCGCTCGAGCATGACGCGCGAATCGGTGTGGATGACGGCGTTGTCCTCGGCGTCGGCGAGCGCCGCGATCAGCTCATCCGTGGTTTCGGGGCGCGGGTGGAGGAATTCCACCAGCCGCTGCAAGAGCGTGCGCTTGTCATCCTTGTCGGGTGCATGCGCAGGGTTGGGGTCGGACACGTGGGGCGTGTGGTAGTCAATAAGACGTCAAGGATAGCGGATTGCCCGCCTCGGCCCAAACGCGATGGCCAGCGCCCCTACACCGGCATGGCCGTGGTGCTCTTGACAGTGTCGAGCACGAAGCTCGTCTTGCAGTCCTGCACGCTCGGGTGCTTGAGCAGCGTTTCGAGCACGAAGCGGCTGTAGTGCGCCATGTCGCGCACCACCACGCGCAGCACATAGTCCATCTCGCCGGTGAGCGAGACGCACTCGATCACCTCGGGCCAGGTCTGCACCGCCGCGCGAAACGCGTCCATGGGGTTGCGCTTGTGCGTCTCGGTGTTCTTCTCGAGCCGCACGGTGAGGTAGGCCGCCAGCGCCAAACCCACGGCCGGCGGGCGCACCAGCGCCACGTAGCGCGCGATCGTGCCCATTTCCTCCAGGCGCTTGACGCGCCTGAGCACCGCGCTCGCCGACAGGCCCACCTGCTCGCCGATCACCTCGTAGGTCTCGCGACCGTTTTCCTGCAGCCGCCGCAGGATGGCCCGATCGAGCTTGTCCAGGGCGGGGGGCTGTTGCGTCATTGCGTTCTTTCCTGCAGGTGTTGCGCCAAATCCGGATTCTGCGCAATTTTGTTGTGCTCTATTGCGATTGAATCTCGATATTCGCACAAAAACTGAACGTCAGCCCACCTAAAGTCACTAAGTTCCAGAAGCTTTGTCAAGCTCATTTGTCAAATAAATACCAGGAGACATGCATGACCGCCGCAGTGCCCGCATCCGCCATCCAAGAGGCCGCCAGCCGCGAAAACCCCATGGGCCTGGCCGGGTTCGAATTCGTCGAATTCGCCTCGCCCACGCCGGGCGTGATCGAGCCGCTGTTCGAGCAGCTCGGCTTCTCCCCCGTGGCGCGCCACCGCTCCAAGGACGTGGTGCTGTACCGCCAGGGCGGCATCAACTTCATCCTTAACCGCGAAAAGAACAGCCAGGCGGCCTACTTCGCCGCCGAACACGGGCCCTCGGCCTGCGGCATGGCCTTCCGGGTGCACAACGCGCCCCACGCCTACAAGCGGGCTTTGGCCCTGGGCGCGCAGCCCATCGACATTCCGACCGGCCCGATGGAGCTGCGCCTGCCCGCGATCAAGGGCATAGGCGGCGCGCCGCTGTACCTGATCGACCGCTTTCGCGACGGCGAGACCATCTACGACATCGACTTCGAGTGGCTGCCCGGCGTCGATCCACACCCCCAGGGCCACGGCCTCAGGGAGATCGACCACCTCACGCACAACGTCTACCGCGGGCGCATGGGCTTCTGGGCCAACTATTACGAGCGCCTGTTCAACTTCCGAGAAATCCGCTATTTCGACATCCAGGGCGAGTACACGGGCCTCACGAGCAAGGCCATGACCGCGCCCGACGGCAAGATCCGCATTCCGCTGAACGAAGAGGCCAAGCAGGGCGGCGGGCAGATCGAGGAATTCCTGATGCAGTTCAATGGCGAGGGCATCCAGCACATCGCCATGAGCTGCGACAACCTGATCGAGGTGGTGGACCGCCTGCAGATGGCCGGCATCCCCACGCCGCCCGCGCCCAACCAGGCCTACTACGACATGCTCAAGGATCGCCTCCCGGGCCACGGCCAGCCCGTGGCCGAGCTGCAATCGCGCGGCATCCTGCTCGACGGCAGCACCGCGGACGGCCAGCCGCGCCTGCTGCTGCAGATTTTCTCGACGCCCATCATGGGTCCGGTGTTCTTCGAGTTCATCCAGCGCAAGGGCGACGAGGGCTTTGGCGAGGGCAACTTCAAGGCGCTGTTCGAATCGATCGAGCGCGACCAGGTGCAGCGCGGCGTCGTCGGCAGGAAGGAGGCCTGAGATGGCCGTCCAGCCCGTGGTCTACGGCGAGGGCGAACGCCCCCCGCGCGGCGACTATGCCCGCGCCAATGACGACTACACCTGCGCGCAGAACTGGGCCGCCTACACCGCGCAGGACCACGACACCTACCACCGCCTGTACCAGCGCCAGACCGCGCAGCTCTCGGGCCTGGCCTGCAGCGCCTTCATCGAGGCCCTGCCCCGCCTGGGCGCCAAGGAGCGCATCCCGCGCTTCGAGGACGTGAACGACGCGCTCTACAAGGCCACGCGCTGGCAAATCGTCGCCGTGCCCGGCCTCATCCCAGAGGAGGCCTTCTTCGCCCTGCTGGCGCAGCGCAAATTCCCCGTGACGGACTGGATCCGCACGCCCGAAGAGTTCGAGTACATCGTCGAACCCGACGTATTCCACGACCTCTACGGGCACGTGCCCATGCTGTTCAATCCGCACATCGCCGACTACATGCAGAACTACGGCGAAGGGGGACTGAAGGCCGCGCGCCTGGGCTCGTGCGAGATGCTCTCGCGCCTGTACTGGTACACGATCGAATTCGGCCTGATCCGCGAAGCCGGAGCCTTGCGCGCCTACGGCGCCGGCATCCTGAGCTCGGCCGGCGAGCTGCCGTACTCGGTCAACAGCCCCGAGCCCAAACGCCTGCCGCTGGAGCTGCTGCGCACCATGCGCACGCGCTACAAGATAGATAGCTATCAGCGCACCTACTTCGTGATCGACAGTTTCGAGCAGCTGTTCGAGATGACGGCAGGGGATTTCACGCCGCTGTACGCGCAGATGCGGGAGATGGCGGAGTTCGCGGCGGGGGAGTGAGGGGCTTTCGGCCTTCGCACAACGCCGTGGCTTGGCCAGCGCGGGAGCCCCTCAATCCCGCAGCCACTCCCAACACGCCTGCATCACCCGCGCATCAAACGCCAGATGCACATGCCCCAGCCCATGCAGCGTGTGCTCTTCGCCCCCTTCAAGCCACGCCGATCCCGGTGGATAGACCACGTTGTCGCAATCGGTCTGCCAGCACTCGAACAGCGCGCGGCGCTGCGGCGGCTCGGCTTGGGCCAGCGCGCGCAGCCACGGGCTGTCCGGGCGCATCTGCCGGCCATTCACGCTGAAGGCGAAACGCGCCGCCTGCGTCCCCCGGTGCGGCACGCCCAGCATCACCACGCGGTGCACCCGCGCGTCGGCATCGGGCGCGGCGCGCATCCACGCGCGCACCGCGAGGCCTCCCATGCTGTGCGCCACCACCAGCGGCGTCTGGCCGGTGGCGCGCGTGACATCGCGCACCGCGGCATCGATGGTCGCGCAGCCGCCATCGATGCTGCCCAGCGGCGGTCCGAGATTGACGGCCACGAAAGCCCGACCTTCACGGCGCAGGCGCCGCAGCCACGGCATCCAGAACCCCCGATTGCAGCCAAAACCGTGCACCAGCACCATGCCGCGTCCGCGCACGAGCGGCTGCAGCGCATCGCCGATCGCGCTCTGGCGAAACGGTTGCCACCAGCCGAAGACCCAGGTGGCGCAAGTGCCTTCCTGCCACCAGGCGCGCAGCCAGCTCGCCCAGCCCGGATGCGCATGCGGCGCCTGCGCAGCGCTCGCGCGCGCCGCCAGGGCGAACTGCAGCGCCAGCGGCAGCCGCGCGCACAGCGGCATGCCCACCAGAACCGCCACCACCGCCTGCCAGCCCCAACGCAGGCTCCACCACAGCAGCAACGCAGCCAGCAACAACTGCAGCGCCACCATCCACCGCTGCCAGCGCGCGATCGTCATGGCGTCAACGCCCTGGGCGGATGTCGCCACGCGGACGTCGTTGCCAAGCGACGTGCACTACATTGCACATTGTTTTTCCATGGTCCGAGTCCTCGGAATTCATAGCGCATGACGGATACCCCTGCAGCGCTACCGCCAGAAATTACCGTATTTGAACGCGGCTGGCTGTGCGCGAACAACATTCTCTTCACCGGCCCGGCCGAAGCCGCGGTGGTCGACACCGGCTACCACACCGGCGCGGCCGAAACCGTGCAACGGGTGGAACAGGCTCTGGGGGGCAGACCGCTGGAGCGCATCCTCAACACCCACCTGCACAGCGACCACTGCGGCGGCAACGCCGCGCTGCAGGCCCGCTGGCCCGCCGCGCACACCGCCATCCCGCCCGATCAACTGGCGCAAGTGCGCGACTGGGACCCGATCGCGCTCTCCTACGAACCCACGGGCCAGTACTGCCCGCCGTTTCGCGTCGATGCCGTGCTTGCGCCGGGGCACACCGTCGAGCTGGGCGCGCGCGCCTGGCAGATCCACGCCGCGCCCGGCCACGACCCCCATGCCATCATCCTGTTCGAGCCCGTCTCGCACACGCTCATCTCCGGCGATGCGCTCTGGGAGAACGGCTTCGGCGTGGTGTTCCCCGAGCTCGAAGGCCGCCCGGGATTCGCCGACGTCGCGGCCACGCTCGATCTGATCGGGCAGCTCGCGCCGCGCATCGTCATCCCCGGGCACGGCAAGGTGTTTTCCGACGTGCCGCAGGCGCTGGAGCGCGCGCGCAGCAGGCTCGCGTTCTTTCGGGCCGACCCCGTGAAACACGCGCTGCACGCCGCCAAGGTGCTGCTCAAGTACAAGCTCATGGAGTGGCAATCGCGGCCCGTGGACGCCGCTTATGCCTGGCTGACACGGACGGCATGCATCCAGCAGGTGCACGCGCGCTTCTTTGCCGCCGAAGGCGAGCGCCAGTGGTTCGATGCCATGGTCGAGTCGCTCGTCCGGTCCGGCGCGCTGCGCCTGGAGGGCGACGTCCTGCACGACGCCTGAATCTCCGGGCCACACCGAACAAGTCCCGGCGCACCGCGCCTGAGCGGTCCGGGCGCGCGGCAGCGGCGCCTCGGGTGCCGCTGCGTTGCAGCGGCGCAACGCCACACCGTCCTCGCGGCTTCTTGAGCCTGATTTTCACGAGATTTCGGGCTGTTTTTTCATTTCATTTGCAAATGCGAGTCATTCTTAATAATAATACGCACACACTTTGTACTTGTATTCATCTCCCATCGCCATGACTTCTGCCTCCGGTTCCCTGCGTCCTTCAAGCCTGCGCCTGGCTACCCAGGTGGCCGCGCGCCTTTCGGCCGCCGCCCTGCTGCCCCTGGCGGCCCACGCGCAGCAGGCTGGTGCCAACGCACCGACAGCAGGAGCGGCGCTGCCCACGGTCACGGTGCAGGAAGAGGCGATCGACCCCAACCCCAACGCCGAGGTGGGCGCGCCCTACAAGGCCAGGACGTCAGCCGACGTGCGCCACACCAAGCCGCTGGCCGAGACCCCCGCCACGATTTCCGTCGTGACCAAGTCCGCGATCGACGACTCGGGCGCGACCGACCTGAAACAGATCCTCACGGCGCAGCCCGGCATCACGCTGGGCACGGGCGAAAACGGCAACATGTTCGGCGATACCTACTTCATCCGCGGGCAGGCGGCCAAGAGCGACGTCTTCGTCGACGGCCTGCGCGACACCGGCATGACCACGCGCGAGAGTTTCGCCATCGAGCAGGTGGAAATCTCCAAGGGCCCCGATTCGAGCTTTGCCGGGCGCGGCACTGCGGGCGGCGCGATCAACGCCATCACCAAGCAGGCCACGCTCGACTACGACTTCACGCGCCTGAACCTGGGCCTGGGCAGCGGCAGGTACCGGCGCGCCACGGGCGACGCGAACCGGGTCTTCACCGACAAGTTCGCGCTGCGCGTGAACGCGCTGTACGGCAACGAGGACGTGCCCGCACGCGCACCCTCCGCGCGCGAGCGCAAGGGCTTGGCGCTCTCCGGCCTGTGGCAGGCGAGCGACGACCTGTCGGTGACGCTCGACTACTACGGCCTGCGCGCCGGGGACCACCGCCCCGACCTCGGCGGCTGGCTCACCGGTGCCGTGCCCAACCGGGTGCCGGCCGCGCATGTGCCGGTCTACGCGCAGGCCGATGACTTCCTGCAGTCCGACGTGGACACCGTGACGGGCCGCATCAAATACCGCTTCGCGCCCGATCTGCACCTGAGCAGCCTCACGCGCTACGGCACCTCCAGAAACGCCTATGCCATGACCGGGGCGAACAACAACGCGCTCGACAACGGGCACAGCCGCTGGCAGGACGTGGACTACTTCGACCACCAGGACAACCTGCGCTGGGACACCGTGCTCGGCGGCATGGACCACGCCTTCATCTTCGGTTTCGAGTACACCGATCACAAGGTGCGCCAGGGCACCTACCAGGCCCGCGACGCCAACCCCACCAACTGCACCGTCAGCAGCCGCAATGGCCCCCGACCCGGCTACTGCCTGACCGGCCCCGACGGTTCGCCCATCGCCGACCTGGGCCACCTTGCGGGCCGCAGCTGGTCGCGCCTGGGCAGGAACCTCGATTGGCACGCCAAGACCACCTCGCTGTATGCGATGGACACGGTGGACATCGACGAACGCTGGACGGCGTTTGGCGGCGTGCGCGCCGACGCGCTCAGGCTGTCCATCCAGAGCTTCGCCAACACGGGCGCGAGCGCGGGCAGCCGCACGGGTGACTATGGCTACAACGACACGCTCATCAACGGTCACCTGGGCCTGAGCTACAGGATCAACGCCCAGGGCATGGTCTACGCCAGCTACGCCACCTCGCAGGACGTCAACGGCGGCGAGCCCGACTCGGGCACCAACGCCGGCTATGGCGGCATCGTGCTGGTCAACGGCGCGTATGTCGACTCCAAGCCCGAGCGTTCGCGCAACATCGAGCTGGGCACCAAGTGGAACCTGCTGGACGACAAGCTGCTCTTCACCGCCGCGGCCTTCCAGACCACCAAGTCCGGCGTGATGGAGTCGCTCTCCACCGAGGAGTACGCCACCGAAGGCAGCACCAACACCGGCAGCAACCGCGTGCGCGGCGTGGAGTTCGGCCTCGTCGGCAACGTGACCCGGCAGCTCAGCGTGCAGGCGGGCGTGGCCTTCATGCGCTCGAAGGTGCTGCAGTCCGTGACCCCGGGCAACGTGGGGCTGCCGCTGGCGAATTTCGCCAACACCAGCTACTCGCTGCAGGGCCGCTACGCCTTCACGCCGGGCTTCTACCTCGGCGCCACCGTGCGCCACGACAGCGGCCGCTGCGGCGGTCAGCCCGACACCGGCGCCGTCTACACCAACGGCCAGTGCGGCCAGCCCGTGCCCGGCTTCACCGTGTTCGACCTGTTCGGCGGCTACCGCTTCAACAAGCACGCGAGCCTGCGCGTGAACCTGCTCAACGCCGGCAACAAGGACTACTACACCTCCGTCTACCGCGGCGGCTTCTTCCTGTACAAGGGCGACGCCCGCGCGCTGCGCGTGACGCTGGACATCGAGCTGTGATCGTGCTGGTTCCTCCCGCGGACGCCTGGTGGGGAAGTGCTGCCTGAGGAACCAGCGCCACCACGGCGTCTACCATCTCCGGCGATGGCCACACCCGAACGCATCCCTGTCGGCATCGCCAACGCGATCGACTACGAACGGCTCGCCCCCCAGACGCTGGAGGCGGGCCGTCTGGCCTACATCGCGGGCGGCAGCGGCAATGACGTGACGGTGCGCGCCAACCGCGCGGCCTTCGGCCACTGGGCCATCGTGCCACGCCTGTTGCGCGACGTGCGGGCGGGCCACAGCCGCCTCGTGCTGGGCGGCATGGCGCTGCCCCATCCCTTCCTGCTGGCCCCGGTCGCTCACGGCCTGCTCGCGCACCCGCAGGCCGAAATCGCCACCGCACGCGCGGCCGCGGCCACCGGCACCTGCCTCATGGCCAGCACGCTCACTTCCAATACTCTCGAAGAGATAGCTGACAGTGCAGGTCCATCAAGGTTATTCCAGCTTTATCTTCAAGAAAACCGCACGCACACACTGGACCTGCTGCGCCGCGCCGAGGCGGCCGGCTACCGCGCGATCGTGCTCACGCTGGACGCGCATCTGCAACTGCCCAGCCGCAGCGCGCTGGCCACGGGCTTTGCGATGCCGCTCGAATGCGTGCCCGCCAACCTCGCGAGCTACACGCCCAGCCCGGCCACGCCGCTGGCCGAAGGCGAGAGCCGCATCTTCCAGGGCGCGATGCGCCACGCACCCACCTGGGACGAGCTGCGCTGGCTGATGCAACACACGCGCCTGCCGCTCTGGGTCAAGGGCGTGGCGCACCCGGACGACGCGCGCGCGCTGAAGGACGCGGGCGTGGCCGGCCTCATCGTCTCCAACCACGGCGGACGCGGGCTCGACGGCAGCCCCGCGAGCCTGGCCATGCTGCCCGGCGTGCGCGCGGCCGTCGGCCCCGGCTACCCGGTGCTGATGGACGGCGGCGTGCGTTCGGGCGCGGACGCCTTCAAGGCGCTGGCGCTGGGCGCCGACGCGGTGCTCATCGGACGGCTGCAGCTGTACGCGCTGGCGGCAGCGGGTGCGCTGGGCGTGGCGCACATGATCCAGCTGCTCACCGAAGAACTGCACGCCACGATGGCGCAGGCCGGCTGCGCCCAACTTGCCGACATCACCCCCGACCACCTCATCCCTGCCCTGCCATGCTGATCTGCATCGACCACGTCCTGAGCCAAGCCGAAGTGGCGCAATTTCGCGCCGAGCTCGATGCCGCCGACTGGCTCGATGGCGCGCTCACCGCGGGCACGCTCGCCAGCTCGGTCAAGCGCAACGAGCAGATCGCCGACGGCAGCGAACTCGCGCTGCGCCTGGGCCAGCAGATCCTGCGGCGCCTGGCGGCCACGCCGCTGTTCATCAGCGCCGCGCTGCCGCGCACCATCCATCCGCCCAAATTCAACCGCTACACGGGCGGCGGGACCTACGGCGCGCACGTGGACAGTGCGCTGATGGCGCTGCCCGGCACCGCGCGGAAGATGCGCACCGACCTCTCGGCGACGCTGTTCCTGGCCGAGCCCGAGGACTACGACGGCGGCGTGCTGGAGGTGGAAGGGCCGTTCGGCGTGCAGGAGGTCAAGCTGCCCGCGGGCGACATGGTGCTCTACCCGTCGAGCAGCCTGCACCGCGTGACCCCGGTCACGCGCGGTGCGCGCGTGGCCTCGTTCTTCTGGATCGAGAGCCTGGTGGCCGATGAAACCGAGCGCACGCTGCTCTTCGACCTGGACCAGAGCGTGCAGCAGCTCACGCCGCTGCTGGCGGCCGACGACATGCGGCTGGTTCAGCTCACGGGCGTGTACCACAACCTGCTCAGGCGCTGGAGCAGACCCTGAGGTTCACGGCAGATCCGGATCCGTCTCGCGATCGCCCGCCCCGCGCGGCCCCACCTTGCCCAGGCGTGCCCTGAGCGATTGCGGCTGGCCGGTGAGGATGGCCGCGTAGTTCACCGTGTTGGCCAGCACCTTCTTCACGTAGGTACGGGTCTCGGTGAACGGGATGTTCTCGGCCCAGATCGCGGCGTCGAGCACCGGGCCGTTGCGCCAGCTGCGGGGACGCCGCGGACCTGCGTTGTAGGCGGCGGCAGCCAGCGCCATGGAGTCGTCGAAATCGTCGAGCGCGAGTTTGAGGTAGGCCGTGCCCAGGGTGATGTTGGTTTCCTGGTCGCTGAGCTGGTCGGGCGTGAAGCCGGTCAGGCCGATCTTTTTCGCCGTCCAGCGCGCGGTGGCGGGCATCACCTGCATCAGGCCCGAGGCGCCCACGTGCGAGCGCGCGTCCATGATGAAGCGGCTTTCCTGGCGCACCAGGCCGTAGACGTAGGCCGGGTCCAGTCCGATCTCCGCCGTGCGGCGCAGCACCGTGCTCTCGAACGGCATGGGAAAGCGCTGATCGGTATCGATGAAGCCCTTGGTGCGCTCGCTCGTGTTGATGCAGCGATCCCAGACCTGTCGGCTGCAGGCGAAGTCGGCAGCGGCAAGCAGCTCGCGGTCGTTCATGCCGCCGGGCGTGTGCAGGTTGGTGGTGTAGTTCCACTCGCGTACCCCCTCGGGCCGCAGGCCGATCAGGATGGCATACAGCGCCCGGTTGAGTCCCGGGTTGGCGCGCGCGGCGGCCTTTTCCTCGGGCGTGAGCGGCGCGGGCGCGGGCGCCACGCTCACGCGCTGGCCCAGTTCCTCAAGCGCCAGCTGCTCATAAAAGCCGCTGGTGCCGGCGATGCTCTGGTACAGCGCCCGGGCCTGCGCCTGATGTTCGGGATTGCCCTGGTCCGCGGCGAGCGCGCGCGCCTTCCAGTAGATCCAGGTGCTGTCGCCGCGCACGGGCTCGCTCATGGCGTCGATGGCGCGGCGCACGAGGGTGAACCGCCCGGCGCGCAAGGCGGCGCGCGCCTTCCAGGCCAGCATGTCATCGCTCAGATCGCCATCGCGCGTGACTTTGCCGAAATAGGCCATGGCGTCGCTCGAGAGCGACACCGCCGCCTGGCGCCCGATCACGCCCCAGACCCAGTTGCGTTCTTCCTCGCTCAGGTGAGCGGCCCATGTATCGCGCAGCAGCTCGGCGGCGCCCGAGTAGTCGCTCATCGCCAGGCGCACCAGCGCCAGCGTGACCAGTTCGCCCGGGTGCTTGAGCGGCGCCTGTTCGTGTCCGGCCGGCGCCGTCTTGTGGCTGGCCGGGCGCTTGCCCTTGGTGGCCGCCTTGGGTTTGGCGCCGCCCCCTTCGAGTGTGAGATATTTGGTGGGCGCGCCAAAGGCCCGATCGAAGGCCGCGAGCCACTCGGGCGCCACCACCTGTACCGCTTCGCGCGAGGCCGCCGGCCGGCTGCTCTCGGCGCTCAGGCGCGCCTTGCGCCAGATGTCCAGCGGCTTGATCCTGCCGTCGGCCAGCAACTGTGCGGCGGCGCTCGCGCAGCCATCGCTGGTGCGCCGCTGCGCATCCCAGCGGCCGAGCACCTGCGCGCCCGCGTCCTGCGGTGCGTTGCCGCGAAGCGCATCGACCAGCAGCGCATAGCAGCGCACGTTGGGGTCGTCGCGCATGCGAAACCCGCTCAGGGTGTCCCTGAAACGCGGCCAGTCCCGCCGCTGGCCAAGCAGCAGCAGCCAGTCGTTGCGCAAGCGGTCTTCCTGATAGGTGCCCTTCCAGCGTTCGAGAAAGGCCTGCACCTCATCGTCGCTCGCGTCTTCCAGGCGCGCCTTGAGCTCCCAGTACGCGGCCCAGGCTTCGAGCGGATGGCCCGCGGCCTGCGGCAGCAGGCGCGTGAGCTGCGCGCGGTCGCCCTTGCGAAACGCCTGGTGCATGGAAAGCAGCACCTCGTCCGCCGGGCTTTGCGCCCGGGCGGGCGCGGCCGCGCAGAACAGCAGAACAACCGCCAGGAGCGGTGTCAGAATCCGAAGGGTCTTCATGAGGAGAGGGATTATCGGATGGACAAGCAAGCCCTGCGCCGACGACTGGTCGCCGAACGCCTCGCCCTGCCCGACCGCCTGGCGCGCGCCGATGCCTTGCAACAGGTGCTGCGCTTCTGGCTGGTGGACCGCGCCGACACCCTGATCGGCGCCTACTGGCCGATCAAGGGCGAGTTCGACCCGCTGCCCGCGCTGCACCGCTGGAAGGAGGACGGCGAGTTGATGGACGAGCCGAAGCGTCGGCGCATCGGCCTGCCGGTGATCGACAAGCAGCACAAGACGCTCAGCTTCCACGCCTGGTATCCGGGCTGCCCGATGGAGGAAGACGCCTACGGCATCCCCAAGCCGAAGGACACCGAGCTGCTGCACCCCACACTGCTCTTCGTGCCCTGCGTGGGCTACGGCCCGGGCGGCTACCGGCTGGGCTACGGCGGCGGCTTCTACGACCGCACGCTGGCGCAGCTCACGCCGCGCCCCTACACGGTGGGCCTGGGATACACCCACGGCTATCTCGACGATTTCACGCCCGAGGCGCACGACCTGCCGCTCGATGCCATCCTCAACGACAACGGCGTCGTCTGGCCGCTCTGATTCTTTGAAAGCGTTTCCCATGCTCAAGCTCTACATCGGCAACAAGAACTACTCGCCCTGGGCCATGCGGCCCTGGGTGCTGCTGCGCCAAGCCAACATCCCTTTCGAGGAAGTCATGGTGCGCATGGATGCGTTCAGCGCGGGCTCGGGTTTCAAGCGCACGCTCGCCGCCGTGACGCCTGCGGGCAAGGTGCCCGCGCTCGTCGATGGCGAGCTCGCGGTCTGGGACAGCCTGGCGATTGCCGAGTACGTGGCCGAGCGCTTCCCCGACAAGCACCTGTGGCCGCGGGATGCGGCACAGCGGGCGCGCGCGCGCAGCATCTGCGCCGAGATGCACAGCGGCTTCTCGGCGCTGCGCGGCGCCTGCGGCATGAACATCGAGGCGCACCTGCCCGAGGTGGGCGCGATCATCTGGCGCGACCGCGCCGACGTGCGCGCGGACGTGCAGCGCCTGACCGACCTCTGGCGTGACGCGCTCGCCGCCTCGGGCGGGCCGCTGCTGTTCGGCGACTTCAGCATCGCCGACGCGTTCTACGCCCCCACGGTGCTGCGGCTGCAGACCTATGCCCTGCCGGTCTCCGACGAGGTGCGCGGCTACATGGACCGGGTGCGCGCGCTGCCCGCGGTGCAGGAGTGGGTGGCCGGTGCGCTGGCCGAGCACGACTTCCTCGCGTTCGAGGAACCCTACCGCCTGCAGGCCCGCTGAAGCCGTGCGGATCTACCAGGTGGGCGGCGCGGTGCGCGATGCGCTGCTGGGGCGCCCGGTGCACGACCGCGACTGGGTGGTCGTGGGCGGCACGCCCGAGGCCATGGTGGCCGCGGGCTACCAGCCGGTGGGGCGCGACTTCCCGGTCTTTCTGCACCCCGAGACGCACGAGGAATACGCGCTGGCGCGCACCGAGCGCAAAAGCGGGCGCGGCTACCGCGGCTTCGTGGTGCATGCCAGCCCCGAGGTCACGCTCGAAGAAGATCTGGCGCGGCGCGATCTCACTATCAACGCCATAGCTGCTGACGCAGAATGGAAGGGCGTTGGAGCCGTTTTTGACCCTTATCACGGCGCGGCCGACCTCAGGGCACGCGTGCTGCGCCACGTGGGTCCGGCGTTTGCCGAAGACCCGGTACGCATCCTGCGCGTGGCGCGCTTTGCCGCACGCTTCACCGATTTTTCGGTGGCCCCCGAAACCCTGGCGCTGATGCGCTCCATGGTGGCGGCGGGTGAGGTGCAGGCACTGGTGCCCGAGCGCGTCTGGCAGGAGCTGGCGCGCGGGCTCATGGAAGCCGCACCCTCGCGCATGCTGGCCGTGCTGCGCGAATGCGGGGCGCTGGCGGTGCTGCTGCCCGAGGTCGAACGCCTGTGGGGCGTGCCCCAGCGCGCCGACTACCACCCCGAGGTGGACACGGGCGTGCACCTGCTGCTGGTGCTGGACATGGCCGCGCGTCTTCAGGCCAGCCTGCCCGCGCGCTTCGCCTGCCTGATGCACGATCTGGGCAAGGGCACGACGCCCGCGCACGTCCTGCCGCGCCACATCGGCCACGAGGGCCGCGGCGCCCGGCTGCTGCAAGGGGTGTGCGAGCGCCTGCGCGTGCCGACCGACTGCCGGGAAACCGCCGACGTGGTGGCGCGCGAGCACGGCAACATCCACCGCTGCCTGACGCTGGACGCCGCGGCGCTGCTGCGCCTGCTGGAGCGCTGCGACGCGTTGCGCAAGCCCGCGCGCTTCGCCGATGTGCTGCTCGCCTGCGAGTGCGATGCACGCGGGCGTGGCGGGCTGCAGGACTCGCCCTACCCGCAGCGCCCGCACCTGGCGGGCGCGCTGCGGGTGGCGCAGGCCATCTGCACGGCCGAGATCGCCGCGCAAGCCGCCGCAGAAGGCAAGAAAGGACCCCAGGTGGGCGAAGCCATTGCCACCGCGCGCACGCAGGCGCTGCGCGGCTGGCTGGCGCAGATCAAATCACCGAGCGCACCCAGCGCGTGATGTCCGCCGCGCCACGAGCGCCCGAGGTGCGCGCCACTTCGCGCCCCTCCTTGAAAACGATCATGGTCGGGATGCTGCGTATGCCGTAGCGCGCCGCGATCTGCCCCTCGGCTTCGGTGTCGAGCTTGGCCAGGCGCACGGCCGGTTCGAGCTGCTGCGCCGCCTCGTGAAAGAACGGCGCCATCTGCAGACAGGGCCCGCACCACGGCGCCCAGAAATCCACCACCACCGGGATCTGGCTGCGGCCCACATGCTTGTCGAAGCTCGCGCCGTCGAGCGCCAGCGGTTCGCCCTCGAACAGCGGACGATGGCAGCTCCCGCAATCGGGGTGGCTGGCCAGTTGATCGGCCCGCACGCGGTTGGTGGTGTGGCAGTGGGGGCAAACGATGTGACGTGTTTCAGCGGTGCTCATGGGTGTGCATTCCTGCGGGAGTGGCAGCGCGCAACTGCGGTCCAGCGGCGCGATTTCAAGACGCGCCGCTCACCACCGATCAAAGCCACTTGACCAGCAGGCTGAGCAATACGCTGAGCAGCACGGTGCTGGCGAGCGGAATCGACCATTGCCTGCCGAACAGCCGGAATTCGAAATCTCCGGGCAGACGGCCCAGTCCCAGGCGGCGCAACAGGGGCATGAGCCCGCTGATGCACACCAGCGCGACGAAGACGACGATGAGCCAGCGCAGCACGGTCTAAAGGCGATGCGTGCGGTCGCCCTGCGCAAAGCCGCGCGGCTGCCAGGCCTCACCCGGGCCGACGGCCAGCACCTTGAAGAGTTCGCCCATTTCGTGTTCCAGCATCAGTTTCAGCGCCGGCCCTTGACTGGCAAGCGCGAGGTGCTGCATTTTTTCAAGCAATCCGTTGTTGAGCAGAAAGCGCGCCTGCGTGGTGTAGCCCAGTACGTTCAGCCCCGCCTCCTGCGCCGCCACGGCCATACCGGTGAAATTCACGTGCGCCGTGATGTCCTTCAGGCCCACGTCCAGCAGGGGCTCGGCGTCCACGCGGTGCGCGCGGTGGCACACCAGCGTGCCCTGCGCGCGCTGGGGATGGTAGTACTCGGCCTCGGGAAAGCCGTAATCGATGAAAAACGCCGCGCCGCGCCGCAGGCACGCCCCCAGCGCTCGCATGAAGCCCTCGGCCTGCGGATGAATCTCGGTGAGATAGTCGTGCTCGCCCTCCACTTCGACCGGCGGGCGCAGCTCCGTGACACGGTCGCGCCACGCCAGCGCGTCCTCCGCCACGGCCACCCCGCGCTCATGCCAGACGCCATCGACGCGATGCAGCAGACTGACCGGCATCGCATCGAGCACCTCGTTACCCAGCACCACGCCCTGCAGGCGCTCGGGCAGGCGCTGCGCCCAGACGATCTTGTCCGCGTGGCGCGCAAGCGTCTCGCGCTGACGCGCGCGCAGGCCGGTGGAAACATCCATGATGGTGTAGCGCCGCACACGATCGCCCAGCGCCTGCAGCACCTGCGCCGCCAGCGCGCCGCTGCCCGCGCCGAATTCCCACACCTCGTCTGTGCCGGTGGCGTCCAGCGCCTCGCGCACCTGCTCGGCCAGCACCTGGCCAAACACCGGTGAGAGCTCGGGTGCGGTCACGAAGTCGCTGCCGCTTTCGGGCATCACGCCGAACTTGCGCAGGTCGTTGGCGTAGTAGCCCAGGCCCGGCGCATACAGTGCCAGCTGCATGTAGCGATCGAACCCGATCCAGCCCCCTGCTTCAAGGATGGCATGGCGTATGTGCGCGTCGAGCGCTTCGGTCAAAGTGGTCATCGAAACCTGGCAGACGGACATGAGGCACGCAAATCCATGCGCGCCACTAAACTATTTTCCGAGGAGTAGCCTCGCTGGGCTCCGCCTCGCACGTGACTGAATCGAGCCGCGCGTCGAAAGACGGTCCCTGAAAAACAAAGGAGACGGCGATGATTCTGAAACGACTGCACCTATTGTCTTCGTTATGCGCGCTCGGCTTTGCCATGGCCGTCGCCGCGCCCGCCCGGGCGCAGGACATCGTGCTCGGCGCCTCGGTGCAGCTCACCGGACCGGTGGCCAACACCGGGCGCTACTACCGCGACGCCTACCAGATCGCGATCGACAAGATCAACGCCGCGGGCGGCGTGAAGATCGCTGGCAAGGAGCACAAGCTCGCGCTCAAGCTCTACGACAACCAGTCGGACGTGAACCTCTCGGTGCGCCAGTACACGCAGCTCGCCACGCAGGACAAGGTGAACCTGCTGCTCGGCGGCTTCGCGAGCAACTTCCAGCTGGCCGATTCGGTGGTTTCCGAAAAATACAAGATTCCCATGGTGCAGGGCGGCGGCGCGTCCAACGAAATCTTCGCGCGCAACTTCAAATACATCTTCGGCACGCTGGCGCCCGCGAGCAACTACTTCGGCAGCACCGTCCAGATGATGAAAGATCTCAAGGACGGGCCGAAGAACGTCGCACTGCTCTACGCCGACGACTCGTTCGATGTTTCCACCGCCGCGGGCACGCGTTCGCTTTTGAAGGCCGCAGGGTTCAACCTCGTGATGGATGAGCGCTACAGCAGCAACACCAGCGACTTCTCCACGCTGCTGTCGCAGGTCAAGGCCAAGAACGTCGATGCGGTGCTGGTCGCCGGACACGAGACGGAAATCCTGAACTTCGTGCGCAACGCCAAGAGCCTGGCCGTGGCGCCCAAGATGTATTCATTCACCGTGGGCGTGCCCAGCGAGGACTTTCGCAAGGCGCTGGGCAAGGACGCGGACTACGCCTTCGGCATGACCGCCTGGCTGCCCGAGGCCTCGCTCAAGGACCGCTGGTTCGGCGATGCCGCGCAGTTCGCCGCCGAGTACAAGGCGAAGTTCGGCTACGACCCCGATTACCACGCCGCCTCGGGCGCGGCCGATGTCGAGGCGCTGGCCATGGCGCTTGAAAAGGCCGGCAGCACCGACCCGCAGAAGGTGCGCGACGCCCTGGCCGCGAGCAACTTCGAGAGCCTGTACGGCCCGATCAAGTTCGGCGCCAACGGCCAGATCGACCTGCCGCAGCTCGTGATCCAGGTGCAGAACGGCCAGGTGGCCGAGGTCTACAACGCCAAGGGATTCGTCAAGCAGCCGCAATACCCGATGACCGCCTGGAACGCGCGCTGATCCCATCCCGCGGTTGAACCGCCACGACGCCCGAGGGGACGCCTTGGATCTTCTGACTCAGGTTCTCGTCAACGGCCTCCTGCTGGGCGGGCTCTACGCCGTGATGGCGCTCGGGCTCGCCCTCGTGTGGGGCGTGCTCAACATCGTCAACCTCGCGCACGGCTCCTTCATCATGATCGGGGCCTACTGCTCCTGGCACCTGTTTCACTACCTGCACATCGATCCGTTCCTGGGTCTGCCGCTCACGGCGGCGGTGATGTTCGCGCTCGGTTACGCGGTGCAGCGCGGCATCTTGAACCTCATCGTGCGCGCGCCGATGTTCAACACGCTCCTGCTCACCTTTGGGCTGGACGTGGTGCTCACCTATCTGGCGCAGCTCGCGTTCTCGGCGGACTTTCGCACCATCAACCCGGGCTACGCCGGGCACCAGTGGCACTGGGGCTCCGTCGTGCTGCCGACCATGCGCGTCGCGGCCTTCGGCGCGGCACTCGTGCTCACCATCGGCATGTGGCTCTTTCTGCTGCACACACGCCTGGGCCGGGCGATCCGAGCCACCGCGCAGAACCTCGTGGCCGCGCGCCTGTACGGCGTGGAGCCGCGCCACCTCTACGCGATGACGTTTGCCATCGGCGTGGCCCTCGCGGGCACCGCGGGCGGGCTGTACGGCACCGTGTCGCAGATCAACCCCTACATCGGCGCCTCGCTCACGCTCAAGTCGTTCGCGATCGCCATCATCGGCGGCCTGGACAATCCGCTGGGCGTGCTCGTCGGCGGGCTGTTCCTGGGCGTCGTCGAGTCGCTCACCATCCTCTATATCGGCCCGACTTTCGTCGACGTCGCGAGCTTCGGCATCCTCGCGCTGGTGCTCATCGTGCGGCCCACGGGCCTGCTGGGGAAGACCGCATGAAGACCTGGCACAAGCTCGCCGTCGCGATCGCCTTCGTGCTGCTGGCCGGCGTGCCTTGGTACGGCTCTGACGTACTGGTGCAGTTCGGCATCAACGCGCTGCTGCTGGCGGTGCTGGCGCAGGGCTGGAACATCATCGGTGGCTACACCGGCTATCCCTCGTTCGGCAATTCGGTGTTCTACGGCCTGGGCAGCTACGGCGTGGCCATCGCCATGGTGCAGTGGCATCTGCCTTTCGAGGTGGGCATGCTGTTCGGCGTGCTGCTGGCGGTGGCGTTCGCGCTGCTGCTCGGCGTGCCGGTGCTGCGCCTGCGCGGGCATTACTTCGCCATCGCCACGCTGGCCCTGGCGGGCGTGATGTCGGCCATCGTCTCCAACATCCCGCTGGCGGGGCAGAACATCGGTCTGGTGCTGCCGCCGCTCAACGACGACCGGCTGTTCTACGGCCTGGCGCTCGGCCTGCTCGTGCTCTCCACGCTCGTCGTCTGGTGGCTCACGAGGAGCCGCTTCGGCTTCGGCCTGATCGCGATCCGCGAAAACGAGGACGGCGCCGCGGTGATGGGCGTGAACACCACCGCCTACAAGGTGGCCGCATTCACGATCTCCGGCGCGCTGAGTGCGCTCGCGGGCGGCATCCATGCCTACTGGATCACCTTCCTCGACCCGGAAAGCGCCTTCGACATCGGCCTGAACGTCAAGATGATCATCATGGTGGTGTTCGGCGGCGCGGGCACGGTGTTCGGCCCCATCATCGGCGCGTTCTCGCTCTCGGCGGTGTCCGAATGGCTCTCCAGCGAAGTGACGAGCATCGCCAGCCTCTTCTTTGGCGCAGTGGTCGTGGCCGCGGTGGTCTTCATGCCGCACGGGCTCACGCACCTGGCCGCGCGCATCCGGCGGCTGGGCTGGCGCTACTTCGGCGAAAACGTGCGGGAGAACCGGCTATGAGCACCGACTCGGCCACCGCGCCGCTGCTGGAACTGCGCCATGTGACCCAGCGTTTTTCCGGACTGGTGGCCGTCTCCGACGTGAGCTTTCGCCTCGCACCCGGCGAAATTCTCGGCCTGATCGGCCCCAACGGCGCGGGCAAAACCACGCTCATCAACCTGATCAGCGGCACCATCCGGCCCACCCAGGGCGAGGTGCTGTTCGACGGCCAGGCCGTCACCCGTTTGCCGACCTTCCGGCGTGCGCGGCTCGGCATAGGGCGCACCTTCCAGATCATGCAGCCGTTTCCCGGTTTGTCGGTGCTCGACAACGTGGCCATCGGCGCGCTCTTCGGGCACGGCGGCGGCCAGGCGCACCTCGCGAATGCGCGCGAACAGGCGCGCGAGAGCCTGGAGTTCGTCGGCCTGGGCCCGTTCGAGAACCAGCGCGCGGAAGAGCTCGGTGGGCCGGGGCGCAAGCGCCTGGAGCTTGCCAAGGCGCTGGCGATGAAGCCGCGCCTGCTGCTGTGCGATGAAGTCATGGCGGGCCTGAACCACGTCGAGATCGAGGAAGTGATCGCCGTCATCCGCAAGGTGCGAGAGGCCGGCATCGGCGTGCTCGTGATCGAGCATGTGATCAAGGCCATCCGCAGCCTGTCGGACCGGCTGCTGGTGCTGCACCACGGCCAGAAGATCGCCGACGGCACGCCCGACGCCGTGCTCGCCGACCCGACGGTCGTGCAGGCCTACCTGGGAAAGAAACGCGCATGACGGGCACGCCCTTGCTTCAGGTGCAGCAGGTGAGCGCCGGCTACGGCCTCATGCCGGTGCTGCATGAACTTTCCATCGAAGTGCATCAGGCCGAAATCGTCGCGCTCGTGGGCAGCAACGGCGCGGGCAAGACCACGCTCTTGCGCGCGCTCTCGCGCCTGCTGCCGTGCACCGGGCGCATCCTGCTCGCGGGCCAGGACATCACGCAGCAAACGCCCGATCAGGTCTTTGGCCAGGGCCTGGTGCAGGTGCCCGAGGGCCGTCAGCTCTTTGACCGCATGTCGGTGCAGGACAACCTGCTCATGGGCGCCTACCGCAGGCACGACAAGGCGCAGATCCGCCGCGACCTGGAGCGCATGTACGCGCTGTTTCCTCGCCTGGGAGAGCGCCGCGGGCAGCTCGCGGGCAGCATGTCGGGCGGCGAGCAGCAGATGTGCGCGATGGCACGCGCGCTCATGGCCGCGCCGCGGCTGATGATGATCGATGAAATGAGCCTGGGTCTGGCGCCGGTGATCGTGCAGCAGCTGGTGGACGTTCTCGCCGACATCCGCCGGCAGGGCGTGACCGTGCTTCTCGTGGAGCAGGACGTGCAGGTGGCGCTCTCGGCCGCCGACCGCGCCTACGTGATCGAGACCGGCCGCGTCACGCTCTCGGGGCCGGCCCGGCAATTGATGGACGACCCGGCCGTGCAGCAAGCCTACCTCGGCGTGTGACGCCGTCCGCGCATTCGGCACAATAGCGTGCAGACACGGCTGCCGCGCGCGGCAGCGGCCTGCCATCCGCATCATCATGACCGACATCCCCTGGGTCCTCGTCACCGGCGGCGCGATGCGCCTGGGCCGGGAAACATCGCTGGCGTTCGCGCGGGCCGGCTGGAACGTGCTGTGCCACTACCGCCATTCGGCCAAGGCCGCGCAGGCCACGGCGAAAGAAGTGCAGGCGCTGGGCATGCGCTGCGTGCCGCTCGCCGCCGATCTGACGCAGGCCGGCGCGGCCGCGCGGCTCTTCGCGCTATGCACCGCCGCCGTTTCCGAGGGGCCGCGATGCATCGTCAACAATGCCTCGCTGTTCGAAGCGGACGACGCCACCCACGCGAACGAAGCGATGCTGCAGCGGCACTTCGCCACCAACACGGTTACCCCGCTCCTGCTGGCCAATGCGCTGGCCGCGCACGTCAAGAGCTTGCCCGGGCAAGAGCCCGGACTGCATTGCGTCGTGCATGTGCTGGACCAGAAGGTACACAACCTCAATCCGGACTATTTTTCATACACGGTGAGCAAGCTCGCGCTGGAGCGCGGCGTGGCGCTGCAGGCGCAGGCGCTCGCGCCTCACGTGCGCGTCTGCGGCCTTTCGCCGGGGCTCATGTACCCGAGCGGTCCCCAGACGCCTGAAAATTTTCGTCGTGCCGGCACCGTCAACCTGCTGCAGCGCGCCATCGATCCGGGCGACATCGCGCGCGCGGCGGTCTTCATCGCCGAAAACGCGAGCCTCAACGGCTGCACGCTGCAGGCCGACAACGGCCAGCACCTCGTGCCGCTCGCGCGCGACGTGATGTTCGCCATCGACGAAAATCGGCCCCGATGAATTCCATACTGATCGCATTCGGCGCGCTCGACGCGCGGCTGGCCACGCACTGTCGACTGCTTAGCCTGCGCCGCCACGAGCTGCAGGTACGCATAGGCGTGCATGATTTCGAACGCGCCGCGCCGCAGCGCATGTGGTTCGACGTGGACCTGTGCGTCAAGCTCGACGCGGCGCCCGCGGAACACGACGACCTGTCCCAGACGGTGGACTACGACTTCATCCGCGACGTCATCGCCCACGCGGTCGGCACGCGCCACCACGCGCTGCAGGAAACGCTGTGTGACGCGATCACGCAGGCGCTTCTCGCCCGGCCGGACGTGCAGGCCGCGCGCGTGGCCACGCGCAAACCCGACGTCTACCGCGATTGCGCCTCCGTGGGCACCGAGCGCGTCGGCCTCAAACCCTGGTAAGCGCACCCTCCATGTCCACACCGCTCATCCAACCCCAGCAGGGCCAGCAGACGCTTACGCTGACCGGCCTGCGCTTTGACGCCAACCTGGGCATCCTCGCGCACGAGCACAAGGCCCCGCAACCCATTCAGGTCGACGCCGAGCTCAATCTCGGCACGCAGCCCCTGGCCCCTCCCGACGACGACATCCTGCACGTGCTCGACTATCGCAAGGTGCGCCAGATCATCATCGACGAGTGCACGGCCGAGCACCTGAACCTGCTGGAAAGCCTGATCGGCAAGCTCGCACGGCGCCTGCTGCTGCTGCCGGGCGTACGCGGCGTGCGCGTGAAAATCGCCAAGCTCGAAATCTTCAGCGACTGCGAAGTGGCCATTCGCGTCGAAACCGGACAGTGGTGAATCGCATGGACACCCTCGAAGCCATCGCCCCCGTGAACTCTCGCGACACTCGCAGGGCCGATCACGAAGACCACAAGCTCGAAAAGCGCCTGTGCCGCGAAGTCGGCCGCGCCATCATCGACTATTCGATGATCGAGGAAGGCGACAAGGTCATGGTCTGCCTGTCGGGCGGCAAGGACAGCTATACCCTGCTCGACATTCTGCTGAAGCTGCAAAAGCGCGCTCCGATCTCGTTCAGCATCGTCGCGGTGAACCTCGATCAGAAGCAGCCGGGCTTTCCCGAGCACGTGCTGCCCGAATACCTGAGCCGCATCGGCGTGGATTTTCACATCGAGAACCAGGACACCTACAGCGTCGTGAAACGACTTGTGCCCGAGGGCAAGACCACGTGCAGCGTCTGCTCGCGCCTGCGCCGCGCCATCCTCTACCGCGTGGCGACCGAGCTGGGCGCCACCAAGGTGGCGCTGGGCCACCACCGCGACGACATCGTCACCACGCTGATGCTCAATCTCTTTTACGGCGGGCGCATGAAAGGCATGCCCCCCAAGCTGGTCTCCGACGATGGCAGGCACGTCGTCATCCGCCCACTGTGCTATGTGAGCGAAAAGGACACGGCGCGCTGGGCGCAGGTACAGGAATTTCCCATCATTCCCTGCAACCTCTGCGGCAGCCAGGAAGGCCTGCAGCGCGTCGTGGTGGCACAGATGCTGCGCGAATGGGAAAAGAATCACCCGGGGCGCATCGAGAGCATGTTCCGCGCGATGAGTCACGTCGTTCCATCACACCTCATGGACCAGCAGCTCCATGATTTCAGGGGCACGCAGGCGACGGGCATCCCCGATCCACAGGGCGATCGCGCCTTCGATCCCGAGATCCTGCCCATGCCCCACGCCTACACAGCCAAGCCATCCGGACCGACGGAATAGCGAGTCGACGGCGACGTCGAAAGCGGGCAAGGCGGAAATGGCTTCGCTCAGTGCATTCCAGGCGGCTTGTTGCGGCTTTCAGCCGCCGCCAAACCGCCGGCGCAGCTGGAACTTCTGGATCTTTCCCGACAACGTGCGCGGCATCGCCTCGATGAATTCGAGCCGTTCGGGCCAATAAGAGCGAGAGATGCCGAGCTTTTCCAGGTGGCCGTTGATGTCCGCCAGGGTCAACTGGCTGTGACCAGCCTTGGGCACCACGACCACGCAGGCACGCTCCCCAAGTCGTTCGTCGGGCACGGCAATGATGGCGACCTCGGAGATGTCTGGGTGCTCGTAGAGCGCGCCCTCGAGCTCCGCCACGGGTATGTTCTCGCCGCCGCGAATCACGAGATCCTTGGTCCTGCCGGTGATGCGGATGTGGCCAAGATCATCGGCCTGGGCGATGTCCCCGGTATCGAACCAACCGCCTTGGTCAAAGGCCGCGGCAGTGAGATTGGGCCGGTGGATGTAGCCCAGCATCTGGTTGGCCCCGCGCACCTGGAGCTCACCATCAACGCCGGCAGGCAGGTCGGCCTTGGTCTCCGGGTCAACGACCCGCAACTCCATCCAGGGGCATGGCTTGCCATCGCTTTCGGCCGCGGCCAAGACCGGCTCGTCCAGGTGCGTCACCGTCACGGCGCCGTTCTCGGTCATGCCCCACACGGCAATAAGCCGCACGCTCAATTCCTCGTCTGCCTGGTGTACGAGCGCCGAGGGGATCTTGGCGCCGCCGGAAATGAAGTACTTGAAGCTCGGCAGGTCGACCCGATGCTCGCGATGAGCACGCAGCAGGTCGACCATGAATGTCGGGCTGGCGAAGGACCAGACGGCGTTCTCCCGGGCGATGATGTCCAGCGCCCGCACTGGATCCCACCGGTCCTGGTAGACAGCCGTCATGCCCACCATGGCGGGTGTGATGCAGCCATAGACGTAGCCCGTCGAGTGGGCCAGCGTCGACGGCATGAAGACGGTGTCGCCGGACGAGAACCTCAGCGTCTCGAAGATCGTGCGGGCACGCGCATACTGGGTATTGAAGGTGTGCCCGACCCCCTTGGGCTCGCCGGTGGTGCCGGAGGTGAACTGAAGGTCCGAGATCGCGTCCGGGTCGACCCTGATGGCCGCCAGCGCATCGCGATATTCCTCCTCCCACGGCCGCCCGAGAATGTCCTTCTCGAACGAAAGCTCGTCGGCCGCCGGGTCTCCTTCGCAAATGATGCGGTGCCGAATCGAGGAACCCGCGGCACATATGCCACGCAGCATGCGCGGGTAATCAAAGCCCCGATGCATGCCAATGGTGATGAAGACCTTGGACTTGAGCAGCGCAGTGATATAGCCGACTTCGCGCTCGCGATGAATGGGTATGACCGGATTGAGAATGGCGCCGATCCGGTGGATGGCGAGCGCGGCAACATTGAACTGCCAGCGGTTGGGCAACTGCACGGAAACGACGTCGCCGCAACCGACGCCAAGATGAAGCAGCGCGGCGGCGGTTCTTTCGACGTAGGTGGCCAGGCTGGCGTACGTCAGGTAATGAGCCTGGTCCGAGTCGTACCGATAGCTGACGACAGCCGTTTTACCCGGATCATCGCGACATACCCTGAGGAAATCATCGACGATGGTCTGGCGTCGCCACCAGCCATTTTCGTAATAGAGCCGCCTGCGCTCCTCGGGAATGGGCAGCGCGAAACGATCCAGCATATCGCGGGCCGAAGCGGAGATGGGCGGTATGTTGACACTGTGAGTTGACATGGCGATTTCCCGAAGCGCGTGCGCGGAGCTCGCGGCATCCATCGGTCCCTTGAGTGACAGAAAGAAATTGGAAAAATCAAGGAGTTGGGGTGGCCGGCACCTCCTTTCGATCGTGCAGGCACCACCGCGCGGACCCCGACCGCATGGGATCAGCGCATGCTGGCACCTCCGTTGACGTCGAGGATGTTGCCGCAGATGAAACTCGCCCCCGGCGAACACAGAAAGGCGATCGGCCAGGCGATTTCCTCCGGCCGTCCCAGGCGTGGCAGTGGGTTGGCGCGCAGCGCCGAAGTGTCGGAGCCAGCGAGCATCGCCGTGTCGGTCGAGCCGGGCGCGACGCCGTTGACCAGCACCTCGGGCGCGGCACGGCGCGCCAGCCAGCGCACCAGCGTGTGCAAGGCCCCCTTGGAGCAGGCGTAGGGCAGCGGCGAATCGACGTAGCTGCCGCCCGTCTGGGCAGCGATCGAGCCGAGCACGACGATCCGCCCGCGGCCACGCGCCTTCATGCCGGGCAGAAGAGCTCGCGCCAGGTGCGCCGGAGCGCGCACGTTGATGGCCATGACCTGCTCGAACTCCTCGTCCCAGGCCGGAGCGTCCCAGCCGCTGCGCGGAAATATGCCGGCACCGAGGACGGCCGCGTCGACCGGGCCGGCATCAGCGCACAGGGCGTCGATGGACGCGCGAGAGCCCAGTTCGCAGGCGATGAAGCGATGGCGGCGGTCATCGGCGCGCAGCTCGGGCAGCAGGTCGGGAGCCTCGACGCGGTCGCTCAGCACCAGTTCAGCGCCAAGCTCCGCCAGCAGGCGGGCAGTGGCGCGGCCGATGCCTCCGGAAGCGCCGGTAAGCAGAATGCGCATGCTGCTCAGGTCATAGGGCCGCGACGGCGCAGACTGGTGAGCGCTCCAGCTCCGGCGGCGCGCTGCGGGCTCGAGCGCCGGTGCCTCACGCTCTGGCGCCGGATGACGCAGCGCCGCCGAAATCGGAACCGGCAGGGCCGGCATGCGGGCGCCCTGCGCCGACACCACGCGCTCGAACAGGCCGCGCCCGGCGAAGGCGGGATCGGCAAAAGCACTCTGCAGCGACTCGACCACCGTAACGCAGACATCGCGGCCGGCAAAGCGCCGGCGCCACTCGTCGGCGCTCGCGCTGGCGATCCGCGCCGCGACCCGGGCGATCACGGCCTCCGGTTCGGAGGCGTCATGGCGCTCGGCTGGCGCCAGGCCGATGACGTCGCAGAAGATCTGCCAGAAGCGCTCTTCGATCGGCGCGGCAGCAAGATACTCATCGTCGGCCGTGCGGTAAATCCGGTAGCGCGGCGAGCCACCGGACGTCAGCTCGCCACCCGGCCGCGGCCAGCGGCCAGCGGCCTGCCCCATGGCCTGGCCCCAGTAGGCGAAGGTGAACAGGTTGTCGGTCATGGCGACATCGATGTGGCAGCCTCGCCCGGTGCCGTCGCGGCTTTTGAGAGCCAGCATGATGTTGATCACCGCCGGGTACGCGCCGCCACCGATGTCGGCGGCCAGGACGGGAGGCAACACCGGGGCACCATTGCTGGCCCGCGTCAGTCCGAGCAGGCCGCTCTCGGCCAGGTAGTTCAGGTCGTGCCCGGCCTTCAGTGCCCGCATTCCCGTTTGGCCGTAGCCGGTGATCGAGCAATAGACCAGGCCGGGGTTGATCCGCGCCAATTGTTCGTATCCGAGCCCGAGGCGCTCCATCACCCCCGGTCGGAACTGCTCGATCAACACGTCGGCCGAGCGCACGAGTTCAAGCACGTGGGCCCGGTCGCCAGCGTCCTTGAGGTCGGCGCAGAGGCTGGCCTTGCCACGGTTGAGAAGCGCGAAATTGCCACTGACGTCGCCGAAAACCGGCGCGTAGGCTCGCATCTCGTCACCGCCGCCGGGCCGTTCGACCTTGATCACTTCGGCGCCTGCTTCTGCCAGAAGCAAGCTAGCCAGCGGACCCGGCAGCAGGTTGGAAAAGTCGAGAACGCGGATTCCGGCCAGCGGCAGATGGACGACTGATGTCACGACGATGGGCTCCCGTGCGATCGATCAGACAATGCCGCGCTTTTGCATTTCGCGCAGGATCACCAGATGCTGGATATCGTTCGTGCCTTCATAGATGCGGCACACGCGGGCGTCGCGGTAGAGGCGCTCAAGCGGGAAATCGGTCAGGTAACCGTAGCCACCCAGAGTCTGGATCGCCTCCGAGCAGACCCATTCAGCCGCTTCCGAAGCCAGCAGCTTGGCCATGCAAGCTTCCATCAGGCAGGGCTGGCCGGCATCCGACAGGGACGCCGCGTGCCAGACCATCTGGCGTGCGCTTTCAATACGCGTGAGCATGGCGGCAAGTCGAAAACCCACTGCCTGATGCTCGATGATCGGCCGACCAAAAACCTGGCGCTCGCGCGCGTAGGCCATCGCCACCTCGCAGGCGGCTCGACCGATACCTATCGCCTGCGAGGCGATGCCGATGCGGCCACCCTGGAGATTGGATAGCGCGATGCGATAGCCCTCGCCCTCCTGGCCAAGCCGGTTGGCCAGCGGCACCCGTACGTCTTCGAACGCGATTTGGCAGGTATCGGATGCGCGCTGGCCCAGCTTGGACTCCACGCGCGTGACGACATAGCCGGGTGAGTCCGTCGGCACGATGAAGGCACTGATGCCGCCTGGGCCGGTGGCGCCGCTGCGCGCGAACACCAGCGCCACATCGGCATTCTTGCCCGTGGTGATGAACTGCTTGCTGCCGCTGAGCACATAGCTGTCGCCGTCGCGGCGCGCCTGCGTCGTCAACGCTCCGGCATCCGAGCCGCCGTGCGCTTCGGTCAGCGCGAAAGCGCTGAGCATCTCGCCGGCGGCCATGGGCCTCAGAAACCGTTCTTTCTGTTCATCGTTGCCAAAGCGTGCAATCGGCATGCAGCCGACGGAGTTGTGGCCGCTCATGATGGTGGCAGTTGCCGCGTCGCCGGCCGCGATCTCCTCGAGCGCCAGTGCCGTCGAGACGCTATCGGCGCCGGAGCCGCCCCACTCCGTCGGCACGTTCATGCCCAGCAAGCCGAGCCGACCCATGGCCGTCAGTTCCTCGCGCGGAAAGTGCGCCTCTCGATCCCAGCGAGCCGCGTTCGGCAGCAGCTGCTCGCGCGCGAACTTGCGCGCCATGTCGCGGATCATCGTCTGCTGTTCAGTGAGTACCATGATGGAGGCCCTCCCAGGCTGCGGTGGAACGGAATTCGTCGAGCAAGCGCCCGGCAATGATCACCTTCTGAACTTCGCTGGCGCCTTCATAAATGCGCAGCGCCCGGATTTCGCGGTAGAGGCGCTCGGCGATATGGCCCCGGGTGACGCCCAGGCCGCCGAAGATCTGCACCGTGGCGTCGATCACGCGTTGCGCCGCCTCGGTGGCATAGAGCTTCGCCATTGCCGCCTCGCGAGTGATGCGCGCGCCCGTTTCGTCCTTGACCCAGGCGGCCCGATACACCAGCAGGGCGGCGGCGTCGATCGCCAGCGCCATGTCCGCCAGCCGCTCGCGCGTCATTTGCAATTCGGACAGCGGCTGGCCAAAGAGCCGACGTGTCGCCGCATGCCGCAGGCCTTCGTCGAGCGCGCGCCGAGCGAAGCCCAGGGCCGCGGCGCCAACCGTCGGCCGGAATATATCGAGCGTCGCCATGGCAATGCGAAAACCCTCGCCCGGAACTCCCAGCAAATTGTCCGCCGGCACCTTAGCGCCGTCGAAGACGAGCGAGCCGATGGGATGAGGCGCCACCAGGTCGATCGTCTCCGACACCATGAACCCGGGCGTCCCCGTCTCGACGATGAAGGCCGACAAGCCTTTGGCGCCCGGTGCCTCGCCGGTGCGGGCGAAGACGACATAGAAGTCGGCGATGCCAGCGTTCGAAATCCAGGTCTTGGTTCCATCCAGGCGCCAGCCGTCACCATCGGGAACGGCCCGCGTGGCAAGCGCCGAAACATCGGAGCCAGCCTCACGCTCGGACAAGGCGAAGGCCGCAATGCTGCGCCCGCGCGCCACGTCGATCAGCCAACGCTGCTTCTGCTCGGCATTGCCAAACAGACTGATCGCACCACTTCCGAGCCCCTGCATCGCAAAGGCGAAATCCGCCAGACCAGCATGGCGCGCCAGCACTTCACGACACACGCACAGGCTGCGCGCGTCGAGCGGACCATGGGTGCCGGCCTCCTGCCCGCCGACAGCCGTGGCCAGCCAGCCGGCGTCACCCATGGCCGCAACCAGCCTGCGCACCGTGGCCGCAGCGGCAGCGCTGGACTCGTCATTTGCACCGATGATCGCGGCATGGTCGGCGGCCCAGTTGTCGACGCGCTCATGCAGATCACGGTGGGCCGTCTCGAGGAACGGCCACGCCAGGAAACTGCGATCGGCCATCAGTCCCCCTCGAAAACCGGCTTCTGCTTGGCGACAAAGGCGCGGTAGGCGCGCCCGTAGTCGCGCGTCTGCATGCAGATGGCCTGCGCCTGTGCCTCGGCCTCGATCGCCGAATCAACGTCCATGGCCCATTCCTGATGCAGACAGGTCTTGGTGATGCCGTGTGCGAAGGTCGGACCATCAGCCAGTTCCGCAGCCAGTGCCTGGGCCTGAGACAGAACGTCCTCGGGGGCGACGATACGATTGAAGAAACCCCAGCGCTCGCCCTCCTCGGCGCTCATGCTGCGGCCGGTGAACAGCAGCTCCGAAGCGCGCCCGTGGCCGATGATGCGGGGCAGGATGGCGCAGGCTCCCATGTCCGCGCCGGCCAGGCCAACGCGAACGAACAGGAAGGCGGTCTTGGCACGTGGCGTGCCGATGCGCATGTCCGAGGCCATGGCAACGATCGCCCCGGCGCCGGCGCATATGCCGTCCACGGCGGCAATGATCGGCTGCGGGCAATGGCGCATCGCCTTGACCAGGTCGCCGGTCATGCGCGTGAAATCCAGCAGCCCCTGAATGTCGTCGGCCTCCTGCATGCGCACCAGCGGCCCGATGATTTCATGCACGTCGCCACCGGAACAGAAATTGTCCCCGGCGCCGGTGACAACCACCGTCTTCACGTCGCTGGCGTGGCGCAGTTGGCCGAAGAGGTCACGCAACTCGGCGTAGGACTCGAAAGTCAGGGGATTCTTGCGTTCTGGGCGATTCAGCGTAATGGTCGCCACCTTGCCGCCGAACTCCCATTTGAAGTGCGTGGCCTTGTAGTTGGCCAGTTCGATTCTCTGCATGAAAGCTTCTCCTTGAATGATGGGATGGTTGCGTCTTCAGACCATGGTCAGGCCGCCCGAAACGCTCAGAACCTGGCCAGTGATGTAATCGGAGCGTTCGCTGGCGAGAAAAACGACAGCGTCTGCGACGTCCGACGGCTTGCCAAAGCGCTTCATCGGAATCGCCCGCCGAAAGGCCTCGCGGTGGTTCTCGGGCACGGCCATCAGCATCGGCGTCTCGGTCGGCCCGGGGCAGACGCAATTGACGTTGATCGAATAGCGCGCCATCTCTCGCGCCAGGCCCTTGCTGAAGCTGATCAAGCCGCCCTTGGCGCCCGAGTAGACGGTCTCGCCAGAACTGCCAACACGGCCTGCGTCACTGGCGACGTTGACGATCTTGCCTGAACGACGTTCGATCATCGGCTCAAGCAGGGCACGTGCCAGCCGAATCGGACCCATGAGATTGATGTCGACGACGCGATCCCAAAAATCAGGTTCGTTGTCAATGAAGGCCTGTGGCTTGCCCCAGCCGGCGCAATTGACCAGCACGTGAACTTCGCCTTGCGCCAGTACGCGCCGAGCAAACGATGTGACCGATTCCGGCGAGGAAACGTCCAGTTGTTCGCAGCGCGCATCATGGCCAGCGGCACGAAGTCGCTCAGCCTCGGCGCGGCCTTTTTCCAAGGCCAGATCGGCCATGATCACCGTCGCTCCGGCCTGCACCATCGCCTCGGCGGTGGCCAGGCCGATGCCCGAAGCGGCACCTGTCACCACCACAGTCTTGCCATCCATTTTCATCTTGAACCTCTTATCGTTGCAGGAAATCGTTAACGCGCTGACGCGTGTCGGCGTGCGCGAACAGCGCAGCGGTCAGGTGCAGTTCCACCGCCATGCCGTGCTGAGATGAACCGTCCGCCACACCCAGGCATTGCTTGCATGCCGCCAGGGCATGGGGCGACAGGGCGGCCACACGCTGCGCCAACTGCAGGGCAAAACCGTCAAGCCCGGCCGCCGGCACAGCCCACTGCACGATGCCCAGCGTTTTGGCTTGGCTGCCGTCAAGCGTCTCGGCCGTCAGGATCAGGCGTCTGGCGGCGCCCGGCCCGCACAGGCGCGTGAGCCGCTGCGTACCGCCGGCCCCGGGCAACAGCCCGAGCCGCGCCTCGGGCAAGCCAAGTTGGGCTTCGTCGGCAGCCACGCGCAGGTCACAGCTGAGCGCCAGTTCGAACCCGCCACCAAAGGCGGCACCGCCAAGCACGGCTATCGTGACCTGCGGCAGGCGCTCAATCCGGTCATAAAGCCGCTGCATGCGACGCACGACCTCAAGCATGCGGGCGCGACCGGCGTCTCCGGTGAAGCACTCGCGCATCAACTTGAGATCGGCTCCGGCGGAGAACGAGCGCTGCGACGAACGCAGCACGAGCACCGAGACGTCCGTGCGCATCCCCAGTTCGTCGAGGATGGCATTGAACCGATCGATCCACTCGTCGTTGATGGCGTTGACGGGCGATCGCGCCAGAGTCAGTGTCAGCACCGAGCCGGTGTATTCAAGTTCGATCATGGTTATTGAATGAATAATCAGTCATTTTTGAAATACTAACGAACGACTCATGCGAAGTCAATCGGATCAGCTTCGTTTGCTTGGCTGCCGACCACCGTCAGCGGATGCGGGCGAGCGGCGTTTGGACTTTGCCGCTTTCTTGCGCGATGCCAGGAAGCGCTGGTATTCCTGACGACCGCTGTCGGTCACCAGCGCCAGAACGAACATGTCGAAGCCGCTTGCGACGTAATCATCGAAGGTGATCAGCTTATTGAAGCGCCAGGACTTGAGCGACCAGGCGTGGGCATGCAACACCAGCTGGTAGGTCACAAGGTCGGCATCGACCTTCCTGAAAAAGCCCGCTTCGATGCAGTCGCGCACACGCGTGGCGATCAGCTCATTGGTGGCGATCTCGGCATTCTTGATGTAGCTGCGGTGCTCCAGCGGCAACGACATGGTTGAACGATATGCGAGCATGGCCGCCGCCTTGAACTGGTCCACCACGCGGCAATATGCTTCGAGCGCTATGAACACTCGCTCCAGCGGGCTTTCGGCGTCCTCGGCTTGCTCGATCTCGCGACGGAACCGGTTCATGACATGCAGCAGCGCCAAGAGCAGCACGTCCTCCTTGGTTTCCGCGTACTGGTAGATCAAGCCCGAGCTGAAGCCGCACTGGCGCGCCAGCTGCTGCATCGTCGTGCGATAGAAGCCGTTCTTTGAAAACAACTCGGCCGCAGCCGCGGCGATCTGTTCGCGTCGGCGTTGGACCAACTCGGGATCCGCGACCTGACTCTTGACGACATCAGGAACAAGGTCGGCATGATCCTTGGTGAAAGATTCGCTTGCGCGTTGTCGCGTCACTCTAGTTTTCCGAATTATGTTTTCGTCCCCTGGACGAGGAGCCGACAGCCTTCACCGTCGCCAAAGTCTGCTGGATTTCCGTCGCATGCCGCCAGTCGGTACGATGCGCCCCTGAGAGGCCGGGTTGTATCACAGAGCCAAGCCCCGGCCACACATCGGCATGACCGGGCGACACACGCCACACCATCACGACACCCCCTCGACAGGGTCCGGCAGCGCGATCTCCGCACGCTCACGCTCGGCCCGCCCACAGGCCGATTCCAGCACAAGCTTGCCGAGCGCCCTGCGGTCCGCAATCGCGGCCAGCGCCAGCGCCGCATCCGCGAGCGGATACACCCTCGTCACCGGCGGTACCAGGCGGCCATTGCGCCAGAACCTGAAAATTTCCACCTGCGCATCGCGCATCCGCTCGGGGAAGCGGTCGCGGTAGTCACTCCAGTGCAGACCGCTGATGCTGATGTGCTTGATCAGCGGGTAGTTGGCTTTCACCACCGGAATTTCACCGCCGGCAAAGCCAACGACGATGAGCCGTCCCGACCAAGCCAGAGCCCGGAGGCAGCCGCCGAACACCTCGCCGCCCACCGACTCGATGACTACGTCGGCACCTTCCCCGTGGTTGTGCTCGTGCACCTGGTCGTGGATCGTCTCGCGCAGGTTTCCTCGACGCGTGTCAACAACGCCGTCGGCGCCCAGGGCGCGCACGAATGCAGCCTTCTCGTCGCTGGAAACGGCACCCAGGACGCGGCAGCCGGCCGCCTTCGCCAGCTGCACGGCGGCGCTGCCGACGCCGCCGGCGGCACCGGTTACCAGCACTGTCTCACCCGGCCGCAGGCGGGCGCGGTCGAACAACGCGAACCAGGCCGTTTGGTAAGTCAGCCCCAGCGCTGCCGCCTGGAACATGGGCAGGCCAGGCGGCATGGCAAAGCAGTGTTCAGCCGCCACCGTGACCGACTCGGAAAACGCGCCGCACTCCAGTTGCACCATGACCCGATCACCTGGACGCCATTGCCGCACGCCTGGCCCCACCGAGACGACACGCCCAGCCGCTTCTTTGCCGGGTACGAACGGTAGGCTCGGCAGGTTCTGGTAGCGCCCGGCAACGGTCAGAACGTCGGGGAAATTGACCCCCATCGCGTGCACATCAACGCGCACCTCCCCGACACCCGCGGCCGGCTCTGGCCACTCGGCCATGTGCGCCGCCTCGGGCGGCCCGTAAGATTCGACGACGATAGCCTTCATACTGCGACGTGCCGCTTCAGATGGTCGATTGACATGCCCTCAGTGCTGCCCTGCTCGACCACAGTGCCCTTGGACAGCACGTAGTAGCGGGTGGCGGTACGGTGCACCAGGCTGAAATTCTGCTCGATCAGCAGGATGCTCGTGCCCTCGCCGGCCAAGTGCACCAACGTCTCGGCCAGCTCATCAACAATGACCGGCGCCAGGCCCTCGCTCGGTTCATCAAGGATGAGCAGGTCAGGATTGGCCATCAGGGCCCGACCGATCGCCAGCATCTGCTGCTGGCCTCCGCTGAGAGCCGTGCCCTGCGTCTCGGAACGCTCGGCAAGAATGGGAAACAGCGCGCAGACCGCCTCCAGATTCCACTTCCCCGGCCGGCCGACGGCGGCACCCAGGATCAGGTTCTCGCGCACTGTCAGGCCGGGGATGATGCGCCACCCCTGCGGCACGACGGCGATGCCAGCCTGCGCCGCCGAGAAGTACTTGATCGCCCTGGGTTCAACCCCCTGGAAGGCAATGCACCCGTGGCCGATGCGAGCTATGCCCAGGCAAGTGTTGACGACTGTCGTCTTGCCAACACCGTTGCGCCCGAGGATCGCCACGCGCTCGTGTCGGTGGACCTCCAGCGACACCCGGTTGAGAATCTTGGCCTCGCCGTAGTAGGCATCGACGTCGGTGAGCTTGAGTAGTGTCATGCGAAGGTCGATCCAAGATAGGCACGCACGACCTCGTCGTTGGCGCGAATTTCGTCGCACGAGCCTTCGGCCAGAACCTGACCCAGGCTGAGCACGGTGATGCGATCGGAGACGGTGAAGATGACTTCCATGTCATGCTCGACCAGAAGCACGGTGACTTTCCAGCTCTCGGCCAGTTGCTTGAGCAGGCGCGCCAACGTCGTCGACTCCTCAATCGACAATCCGGCAGCCGGCTCGTCAAGCAGCAGCACCGACGGTCGCCCGACCAAGGCCAGCGCCAAGTCGAGGCGCCGCTGGTCGCCATAGGCGATATCGGCTGCGCGCCGGTCAGCCAAGCCGTCCAGGCCAAGCGCAGACAGGACCTCGTCGGTATTGTCGATCTCAGCCATGCGCGCCGCCACCATGACCTGCTCGCGCACCTTGAGGTCGGGAAAGATGCTGGTCTTCTGGAACGATCGCGACAGGCCAGCGCGCCGGCGGGCCTGCGCCGACAGACCACTGATTTCGCGGCCGCCCAGGAAGACCTGCCCGCCAGTGACGCCACCACGTCCGCACAGCGCATCCATCAAGGTCGACTTGCCGGCGCCGTTGGGCCCGATCAACCCCCTGACTTCACCCGGCCGCAACTGTAGCGAAACGCCCTTGAGAGCGGCAAAACCGCCGTATCTGCGCGTCAGGCCGATGCCTTCTAGTGCGAGGGTGCTCATGACTTGCCCCGGGAGCGTAAAGAGGACAGGCGCAGCAAGAGATCACTGACGCCGCGTGGCAGCACGACCGTCACGGTCACCAGCAGCAGGCCGATGATCGCCGGCCAGTGCTCGGTCATGTTGCCGACCGTGTCCTTGATGAAGAAGAAGATGACGGCTCCGAGCGCCGGCCCCCAGAGCGCGTTGGAGCCGCCGATGACGGCCATGATCAGGGTTTCTCCGGACAGGCTCCAATGCAGCGCGTCCGGCGAGGCAAAACCGTCGTAGAGCGCGGACAGGACGCCGGCCAGGCCAGCGACCGCCGCCGACAGCGAAAGTACCAGCACGCGCGGAATCAGCGTGTGATAGCCAAGGTAGCGGGCGCGCTCTTCGTTCTCACGGATCGCGATGGTGAGCACGCCAAAGCGGCTGCGCGCCATCCAGGTGATCGCCACCAGCACCAGAACCAGCGCGATCCAGGAGACAATGAACATTGATTGCGGTGCCTGAAACACCTCGATGTCCAGGCCGAACAGCGTTTGCGGCAGGCGAACCGACAGGCCATCGTCGCCATTGGCCAGCCCACGCCAGCGCAGCATGAGCTGGTAAAGAGACTGCGCGAGCGCCAGCATGACCATCGAGAAGGACAGCGGCGGCAGTTGCACAATGATCAAGCCGACAAAGAATGCGAACAACGCCGGCAGAACGATGGCCAGCAACACCGCCAGTTCAGCCGGCATCCAGCCGTACTTGCCGTTCAGGGCCATGAAATAGACGGCCATGCCGAAGAAGGCAGCATGACCGAAACTGGTCAGCCCATTCTGCCGAATGAGAAAGCCGATCGCGGTCGCCACCATGGCCAGGATCGTCGCCCGCGTCATCAGCCCGAGCATCAGCTGCGAGCCGACCAGCCACGACATGGCCACCCCGGCCACCAGAAGCAGCGCCGAGCCGGCCAGCAAACGCCAGGCGCCGCCATCTATCCTCGCACGCACCGCGCTCCCATGGCCCAGGGCAATTACCTGTGACTTGCTCATCGCGCCACTCCCCCAAATCGCACCCGAGCGATCAGCACGAACACCATGATCAGCAATGGAATCACTGAGGCGATTTCGGGCACGTAGACCACCCCGAGGTTGTGAAACTGCCCGATCACCAGCGCTGCGATGAAGGCGCCCAGGAAGCTCGTCAGGCCGCCGGTGACGACGACGATGAAGCAGTCGATGATGATGTACCCGCCCATAGACGGAGACAGCGCCATCAGCGGGCTTGCGATGGTGCCCGACAGTCCGGCCAGACCGATGCCGATGGCGACGACGATGGCGCTGATGCGATCGGTGTTGACGCCCTGCATGCCGGTGGTCACCGGATCGACGCTTGACGCTCGCACGTACAGCCCGACCTTGGTCAGGCGCAGCCACAGCGCCAGACTGACGGCCACCGCTATGGCCACCGCGACGACGAACAGCCGGTAGGTCGGGAACTGCGTGCCCAGGATCATCACGGTGCCGCCCAGTGGGTCGGGCGCGGCCACCGAAATGTAGTCCTTGCCCCAGATCGTGCGCACGCCATCCTCAAGCAGGAACAGCAGGCCGAAGGTCACCAGCAGCGTGGCGATAGGATCCTCTTTGGCCAGCGGCCTGAAGACGAAACGATCAAGCGGCACCCCGAGCGCTGCCAGTAGTACCACCGAAACGACCAAAGCTGCCCAGAAGCCAAAATGCAGTGATGCCGCGTACGCAACGTAGGCGCCAATCATGAAGAATCCGCCATGGGCAAAGTTCACGACCTGGCGCAAGCCGAAGATCAGGACCAAGCCTACTGACAGCACATAGAGAAAGCTGCCATAGACCAGCCCGTTGAGGAGCTGAATGATCATTGCTCTGAACCCTCCCCTTCAGTCAAGGGCACGGCCGCGGCAAGTCGCCACGGCCACCCACCTTTTCCAACGTGGCCGCAAGTCGTTCAAAGCTTGCAGCTACCATCCGGCGCCGGCGTCGCGTCTTTGGCCGGCACAGTCATGGTGATCACCGGCCGCAGCTTGCCTTCATATTCTTTGACAATGCCAAAGAAGTTAGGCCCGACCAACTGGTGATCTTCCTTGCGCATCTGCTGCGTGCCCAGAAGCGTCTCGAAGGTGCCGCCCGAGAGGGCCTTGGCAACATCGGCTGGCTTGACACTGCCGGCCTTCTTCACGGCCTGGAAGATCACCTGCATGCCGATGTAAGTCTCACCGCCAAAGTTGGTTGCAGCGTCACCCGGATACACCTTGCCCCAGTCCGCGACAAACTTCCGGTTGGCAGGCGTATCCAGGGTGGAGCTGTAATTGATGATTGTGTGGACGCCCTTGACCGTATCCCCGAGAACACTGACCGTGCCGTCCGTGGTGAAGCTGATCCCGGCTGTCGTGACCTTGTCCAGCAACCCAAACTGCTTTGCCTGGCGCGCGAAGGTGATGGCGTCACGCCCCGCCAGAGCGACCCACATGCCCTGCGCACCTGAATCAGCCACCTTCTGGATGAACGCCGCATAGTCGTTGCTGCCCAGGGCTGGGTAGTTTTCCGAGACGACCGTCTTGCCGGTCGCGGCAGCCGCCTTCTTGAAACTCTCACCTGAGTTGCGGCCCCACGCATAGTCGGCGCCAACAATTGCCCACTTGGTTTCAGAGCGCGTTGCCAGCCATGGCTGAATCACTGCACCGTCAGAGTAGTCGGGCCGGTTGACCCGGAACAGCCTGGGCTGGCACTGGGCGCCGGTGATGTCATTGCCCTTTGTCACGGTTGCAACGTAGACTGCATTCCAACGATTGAGCATTGGTCCAATCGCAAGGACTTCGTTTGAAGCAATTGTCGCGGTCATGATGTTGAAACCATCCAGCGCCAGCTTTTCCGCTTGCTGCCGTGCCAGATCGGGCTTGGCCTCGGTGTCGAGAAAACGCACCTCGACCTTGCGGCCATCGACGCCACCGGCGGCATTGGCCTCGTTGACCGCGAACTCGACGGCACGCTTGACCTCGTCGCCGAGCTGCGCATAGGGGCCTGTGAGAGAGGTCGGGACGCCGATCTTGATCGGCTCCTTGGCCGCCCAAGTGCCAGTCGACATCAGCGCCGCCAGAGCGAACGCGATCATGTGCGAGGCTCTTACCCTATTTGAACTGTTCATCTCATCGTCTCCAAACTAGGTTGTCAGGCCAGTCAACAAACTGACTGACTATTCATTTAATAGACAAAGTGCAGAAAAGTCAACGCATGAAATCCTAGGGATTACCCAGGGTTTCGCATGACGTTTCGATGAAGCAATTCGAGGCGTTCAGTAAAAGCCAGGATAGCCGTCAGCGGTGCTGATTCATGATGGCTGCCTGGATTGCAGTCTCACGCTTCTGATTGAGCGTGACCACCTCGATCATTGCCAATTGCGCGTGTTGTTCAGCCAGCGCCGCAGGCGCAGGCGGTATTCACGTGCCTTGAGGTGTATCGCATGGCGCACCTGCAAGATGCCGCGATCGATCCTGCTCCGCAGCGCTCTATGCGACCTTCAGGCAACAGCTCGTCGATCGATTCTGACTCGAGAGCATGGCCTGCCGTCAAAGGTTCTCAGGAATGGTTTCCTGAGAAGTTCGGAAGCGACTTCAGGGCCTCCTGGATGCCTCGATCAGCGTTTGTAAAGTGTGCTCGGCGACACCCCGGAAGGCCCGCACGCGGCGGGCATTCGGGTGTTTATCGGACGAGTTTGACGAGCCTTGGCAGCGCCTTGCATAGGTGCGCATGCCAGCTAATGAAAATTCCGTCCCCTGTCCGTCACCTCGGCCAGGCGCCCGAGCAGCGGCGTCAGGTCCGCCAGCCGTGCGGCGATGACGTTGCCCACGTCGCCCTCGCGCTGCCAGCGCCCCTGCACGGCCAGCAGCTTGGCGTGCAGCAGCGCCGCGCGCTGGTGCTCGCGCAGGCGCGGGTACACGATCACCTGCACCACGCCGGTTTCATCTTCCAGTGAAACGAAGATCACGCCCTTGGCGGCCTGGGGCTGCTGGCGCAGCGTGACGAGGCCGCAGCAGCGCACCGGGCTGCCATCGGACAGGTCGCGCAGTTCCTGCGCGCTGTGCAGGCGCCGCTGGCGCAGCAGGGGCCGCAGGAGGGCCAGCGGGTGGCGCCGCAGCGTGAGGCCCGTGCTCGCGTAGTCGAAGACGATCTCCTCGCCCTCGGGCGCGACGGGCAGTTCGAGAAACGCCTCGCGGACCGGCGCATCGCGCAGCAGCCGGGGCGTGGCCTTGACCGCCGACGCGGCCCAGACCTGCTGGCGCCGATGGCCGCACACGCTGGCGAGCGCATCGGCGCCGGCCAGGCGCCGCATGTCCTGCTCATCGAGCCGCGCGCGCCGCGCCAGATCCTCGGCGTCCGCAAAGGGCCCTTGCCCCCGCGCCGCCACAATGCGCCCCGCCACCGTCCGCGCCAAGCCCGAAATCATGCGCAGGCCCAGGCGCACGGCGGGAAGGGCTGCCGTCCCTTGCAGCGTGCAGTCCCAGTCGCTCGCCAGCACGTCGGCCGGAAGCACCTGCACGCCATGGCGGCGCGCGTCCTGCACGAGCTGGCTCGGGGTGTAAAAACCCAGCGGCTGGCTGTTGAGCATGGCCGCGAGAAACTCGGCCGGGTGATGGCGCTTGATCCAGCACGAGGCATAGACCAGCAGCGCGAAGCTGGCCGCGTGGCTCTCGGGAAAGCCATACTCGGAGAACCCCCGGATCTGCTCGAAGATGGCTTCGGCAAACACACTCTCGTAGCCGCGCGCCGTCATGCCATCGACCAACTTGGTGTAGTACTGCTCCAGATCGCCATGGCGCTTCCACGCGGCCATCGAGCGGCGCAACTGGTCCGCCTCGCCGGGCGTGAAGCCCGCCGCGAGCACCGCGATCTGCATCACCTGTTCCTGAAAAATCGGCACCCCCAACGTGCGGCCCAGCGCCTCGCGCAGCGCCTCGCTCGGATAGCTCACCGGCTCCCTGCCCTGGCGCCGGTTGAGATAGGGGTGAAGCATCCCGCCCTGGATCGGGCCGGGGCGGATGATGGCCACCTCGATCACCAGGTCGTAGTAGCAGCGCGGGCGCAGGCGCGGCAGCATGCTCATCTGCGCGCGGCTCTCGATCTGGAACACGCCGATGGTGTCGGCCAGCCCGATCATCTCGTAGGTGGGGGCATCCTCGGGCGGGATGTCCTGCATCGCGAAGGCGCGGCCCAGGCGAGCGCCGATGAAGACGAGGGCCTTGCGCAGGGCGGTCAGCATGCCCAGAGCGAGCACATCCACCTTCAGCAGGCCCATGGCGTCCAGGTCGTCCTTGTCCCACTGGATCACGGTGCGATCCGGCATCGCCGCGTTCTCGATCGGTACCATGCGCGACAGCGGCTCGCGCGTGAGCACGAAACCGCCCACATGCTGGCTCAGGTGCCGAGGAAAACCCATCAACTGGCTGGTGAGCCGCACCAGCTGGCGCACCTTCAGGCTCTGCGCCGGCAGCCCCGCCTCGGCGAGCCGCTCGGGCGTGATCTCCACGCCATCGCGCCAGCGATGCCCCCGGGCGAGCGCAACGAGCGTCTCGGGCTCGAACCCCAGCGCCTTGCCCACGTCGCGCAGCGCGCTCTTGAAGCGATAGGTGATGACCACGGCGGTGAGCGCCGCGCGCTCGCGCCCGTACTTGCGGTACAGGTGCTGGATGACTTCTTCGCGCCGTTCGTGCTCGAAGTCCACGTCGATGTCGGGCGGTTCGCTCCGCTCCTTGCTGATGAAGCGCTCGAAGAGCGTCGCCATGCGCTCCGGGTCCACTTCCGTGACGCCAAGACAGTAGCAGACGGCCGAGTTGGCCGCGCTGCCGCGCCCCTGGCACAGGATGCCGCGCGAGCGGGCGAAGGCGACGATGTCCGCGACCGTGAGGAAGTAGGGCTCGTAGTTCAGCTCGGCGATCAGGGCCAACTCGTGTTCAATCTGCGAGCGCACCTTCGCCGGGATGCCACCGGGCCAGCGCCGCGCGGCGCCTTCGTATGTGATGTGGCGCAGATGGCTGGCCGGGGTCTCCGCGGGCGGCACGACTTCATCCGGGTACTGGTAGCGCAGCTCGTCCAGATTGAAGCCGCAGCGCGCCGCCACGCGCAGGGTCTCGGCCAGCAGCTCGGGCGGGCAGGTCTGCGCCAGGCGCAGGCGCGAGCGCAGGTGCCGCTCCGCATTCGATTGCAACTGCAGGCCGCACCGCGTGAGTGGCTGGCCCAGGCGCGTGGCGGTGAGCACATCCTGCAGCGTCTTGCGCGAGCGCAGATGCATGTGCACGTCACCACACGCCACCAGCGGAATGGCGGTGAGCTCGCTCACCTCGCGCAGCCGGTGCAGCCACATCTCATCGCCCAGCTGGCGCAGCAGCTGCGCGGCCAGCCAGCAGCGGCCCATGAAGCGATCGAGCAGCCAGCGCGCGATGGCAAGCAAGCGATCGGACGTAGCCGGGCGCCTGGGCGCGGCCAGCACCACGCAATCGCGCAGGGCCTGCGGATCGACGTCGGCTGCGCGCAGGCGGTAGCTGCCCTTGATCGGCGAGGCACGCCGCAGCCCGGTGATGAACTCGCACAGATCGCCGTAGCCCGTACGGTTGCACGCGATCACGATCAGCGTGAACGGTGCCAGCGGCTCGTCGGCTTCCACCTCGAACTGGCTGCCGATGAGCAGCTTCAGTCCCTGCGCCTTGGCCGCGACATGCGCGCGCACCACGCCGGCCATCGAGCACTCGTCGGTGAGGGCCAGCGCCGCGTAGCCGAATTGGCTGGCGCGTTCGACCAGTTCCTCGGGGTGGCTGGCGCCGCGCAGGAACGAGAAATTGCTCAGGCACTGCAGCTCGGCGTACTCGGGCAGGGTGGGCGATGCACTGGCCATGGCGTGTCCTCACGCAAAGAGGCCGTGCAAATACCAGACGGTGGCGTCGCCAGCCAGGCGCTCCTGGTAGATCCAGAGCACGCCCGCGCGCTCGCTCAGCGCCACCCAGTAGTCGCGCTCGACGTGGTGGCTGCACGCATCGTCCTCGCGCCGGTGCCACCATCCGCCTTCGACGCGGTGCGGGCCGATGAGCAGCATCAGCGGCCCCTGGAAGAGGGGACGGTGCCCGCGCAGCGCGAGCCTGAGCGGCTCGGGCAGGATGAAGGTGGGCTGTGGCGTATCGGTGGACGCCACGCGCGACCGGGGCAGAGCGAGGGATGCAGGTTGCCAGTCTTGCGCCCATTCGATGCGATGATCCTCGTGCAACACCGGCCGCCGCACGCGCTCGGGTCCCAGGCGGGCGGCAATGCGTTCAAGTACCCGCGTCAGGTGTTCGCCGCCGACTTCCTTGTCTGGCACCAGCGAGGCATTGCGCTCCTGAAGCGGCACCACATCGAGCGCCTCCAGTATGAGATCGCCCACGGGAGCCGCGAGCGTCACTTGGGCCAAGTGCTCGGCGAGCAGGCGGCGCAGGTGCTCGACGTGGCGCACCGGCTCTGCCGTGCGGATCGTCAGCGCGCCGCCTTCACTGACGTCGCGCGGGCGCATGGCGTCGTGCGCCCAGTGCAGCGTGAACGCCGTGATGCCCGCATGGCGCGCCGCCAGCCAGCCGCACAGTTGCAGCAGCAGGCGACGGGCGCCGAACAGCAGCGCGGGCGCAGTCTCCACACGGCTCATCAGCTCCAGCCGCGCGCGAAAGACCTCGGGCAGCTCGATCCAGCCATGCGCCTCGGGGCGCAGGCCGTAGGCCTGGTCGAGCGCATCCAGCAGCGCCTGGCCAAAGCGCCGGATGAGGCCACCACGCGGCAGGCGCTGCACCTCGCCCAGCGTGCGGCAGCCCAGTTGTGCCAGGGTGAGCTGGTGCGGCCGGGTGGCCGAGAGTACGTGTATCGGCAGCGCGTCCAGCACCCCGGGCAGGGGCAGGCGAACACCATTGAGCACCCCGGCACGTGCGCAGGCCAGCGCCGCCAGGCTGTTGGGGGCCCAGGCGAGCGCCACCGCGCCGAGGGTGCGTGCCTCGCTCGAAATACGCTCGTGCAGCGCCCGCCGCCCGCCGAACAGGCGCACGCTGGCGGCCACCTCCAGGACGACGGCTTCATCGGCGATGGCGACGCGTGGGGTGAATTGCAGAGCCCAGGTCGCCAGCCCATGCAGCGCGTCACTGGATGGCGGTGTCCCGTCGGGGGCGCAGGGCAGGAGCAGGGCGGCCCACAGCATGGGCGGGGACCTCGCGAGAAAACAACCGGCTGGGGTGCCGCAGCCGGGGGGTGAGAAGGCCAGCCAGGCCCGCGGGCACCGACGCCAAGGTGAGGGCCCCGTCCAGCGTGGGGCCGCGGCGTTTGAGGATGTACAGCCGCAGCGCCCAGTCCGGATCGGGGCTGGCGTGCACGCGCAGCGGCGCCGCCGAGGATTGCTCTCGCGCGGCTTGCGGGCGGCACAGGAACACCAGCGCCTCGCAGGCCCCAGCGCACACCTGCAGGCGCCGGATCTGCTCGGCCCGCGCCTGCTCCAGCCAGGCCACGATGGCGCCGCAGGCGTTGGCCTTGATGAGCTGTTCAGTCGCCCACAGGCGTTCGGCCAGTGTCTGCGCTTCGATCCAGACGAAGCCGCACTCGTCCAATCCCGCCTGCTGCAGCCCCGGCAGGTAAGGCTCGCGCGGCGGTGCCACGACGATGATGGAGCCGCCACGCGCGGCAACCTGGCGCAACGCCGGGCCCAGCAGCCGCCATTCGGTGGTGGCGGGCTGCGGTGTCAATACCTCGGTGATCGCCCGAGAGGGCCAGCCGCCGCCGGGCAGTTCACGGTCGAGCTGCGCCCAGCCCGTGGGGACCACGGCCCAGGACTGGCGGCCGATCTCGGCGCCACGCCAGACGCCCGCGACGGCGATCTCGGGCCGACTCCTTCCAAGGCAGAAAGACGGTGCGGCTGGATCGGGAGCCAGACCGGGAGAAGGGAAAGGTATAGAAGCCGGCATGATGAATACTGCATATTTATACAGTATTTTGGAGACTTAGCGCCTGGAACTTGGAGGTATGGCACAAACAGCCCCCCCTGCTTGGTCTCAAAACTCACGCACTGCAAGGCCTTGCTGAAGATCTTGCGCAGGCAGGTGTGGTCCGGCGGATCGGAGCAGTTCGAACGGTCCGCGGCGAATGAACTGCGCGATGCGTTTTCAGGGCTGAGGCGGCCCGGTGACTTGGCCTGGACGAGGCGGATTAGGCGACAACCCTGGTGACTCATGGTCAGGCAGTCGTCCTACAAACGTTGTAGCTGTCCTAAGCCGGCAGTGCGCTGTCCCCCGACCATGGAGAGCCCGCAATGGATGTCGACAACGCCAACAAACCCAAGGCAAAGTGCGGCTTTGCCGCAATGGACGCGCAGCGCCAGCGTGAGATCGCCTCGTTCGGCGGACGAGCAACTCACGCGAGCGGTCACGCTCACGAGTTCACCGTGGAGGAAGCGCGCGCTGTGGGGCGCAGGCGCCATAACCAGAAAGCGGGGAATAGCGCGGCCTGATCCGTGCTCCATGCCGTATGCGACTTGAGGACGATCAAGTCGCATGCGGGCTGGCTGAGTAGTCTTCGCCCATGTCGCATGCCGACAAGTATTTGGTTCGAGTCGCCGAGTGCCAGCGCATCGCGCAAGGCTATGCATCTGATGCTGGGTCCGGGCTGGCGCGCTTCCTCGCGGCCCAACACGAGATGGCCGCACTTCAATGGGCCAGTCTCGGGTAGGTGCGAGACCTGCGAGCGATGCGACGTGCGCCGCTAGGCCAGCCGCTGGTTATCGCGCGTCACTAGCCCGGCCCTAAGGAAGATGTTCAAAACCCGTGCTCTCCCTGATGGTCTGATGCACGCGCAACTGCAACAATCGACCCATGAAGCAGCA